>Ga0209751_10000460_pt1 | contig 43764 bp, 37 predicted proteins | sample RifCSP13_1_FD_184019 | JGI IMG/M metagenome (GOLD analysis project Ga0209751, IMG submission 184019) | Soil microbial communities from Rifle, Colorado - Rifle CSP2_sed 13_1 (SPAdes) (version 2) | ecosystem: Environmental > Terrestrial > Deep subsurface > Rock core/Sediment | place: Rifle...
CGAGCGCCAACTCGGGCAGGCCGAGGACTTGGTAATTCGACTGAATATCGTTGAGAGTGAAGGCTTCCTGCTCTGGCAGGCCGTACTCCCGGGCGATGGCGAGCGAGGCCTGCCCCGCCCGGGCGGCGGCCTCCGGGTTCAATCGAGTCTGGACGATCATCTGCACCCAAAGGGCGCGCGCCTGGCTGGCCGGATCCTCGGCCCGGCTGGCCAGAGCCACGGCCCGTTCCGAGAGCTCCAGCGCCCGGCTGGTGTCGAAGAGCGGGGTTGGGACGGCGTAGAGAGATGCAGCGCCGATGATTCCGGCGAGCTCGAGCGTGGGCGCCGAACGCTCGCGGCCGGTGCGCTCCAGGTCCTGGTAGAGCGTCAGGGCGGCATCGTAACTGCCACCCAGTTCGAAGGCGCGCGCCCGCCTCTGGTAGAGACGACGCAGGCCATCATCGTCGAGGTTCACGTCGACCGACAGCTCGATCGCTCGCCCCAGGAGAGCTGCCGCCTCGGTGGTGGCAAACCGGCTCAGGGCCTGCTCGCCGGCCAGGACAGAGTAATCGAACGCCTTCTGCCTGTCTCCGGCGCGTTCGAAATGGTCCGCCAGGACTTCCGCCACTTCATGGCGACGATCATCGAACAGACGCTCGAGCGTCTCGCCGACGGCGCGATGCAGTGCGCGCCGGTCGTGAACCAACATCGACTCGTAGGCCGCCTGTTGCACGAGTTGGTGCTTGAAGGCGAAAGTGGGCTCAAGCTCGAGCTGGGTCCGAAGGAGCTGGCCCTGCTCCAAGTGGTCAAGAACATTGGCGAGGTTCATCGTGGTGGTCGATGGTAAACGCGGCCGCGACCGGCGACCGTCGGTACGCGGAGACTCCGCGTTCTGGATTATCCCATCCGAATGATGACATCCGGCCGCGCCAGGAAGGATCGCCGCAGGTCGGGATCGCGCAAATCGGCGACGAGCGAATCGAGGATGGCCCGGGCGGCGGCGAGCTGCTCGACCTCGCCCGCCTCCCCAGTTCGGTGGAGGACGTCGGCCAGGGCGGCGTGGACCGGCCACAGGAGAGGGCGGGCTCCGGTTCCGTCCAGCAGCTCCAGGGCGCGGCGCAGATCGGCCTCGGCCTGCGGCGACGCGCCTGCCTCGGCATGGAGGCGGGCGCGCCAGTAGAGCATTTCCCCTGCGAATCGATCGGTCTCTTCCGCCTGGAAGCGGTCGATCAGATCGGTGGCGAATTCGATCCCGCGCGGGAACTCCCGGCGTGCGAGGTCGAGCTGCGCCACGACGGGGCCGACGTAGTAGTAGTTCTGAAAAGCCGGGACGATTCCTTCCGGCAAAGGCCGCAACGGTTCAAGAACCTCGGCCGCCGCGGCGACATCGCCCTGTGCCAGGCGCGCCCGACCCAGGACGCCGTCGACCCAGGTGGACCAACCCTCCGGCCCGGATTCTTCATTCTGCCAGACCCGCGCCATGTTTTCGGCGTATTGCATTCCGAGTTCATTCCGCCCCAGCTCGAGCCAAACCCGGCTGAGGATTCCGTTCAAGGCGGCGCGAAACCCCATGAACGGGACTTTTTCAGCGGCCTCCAGCAATCCGTCTCCATCGTCGAGGACCGTCTGCCACTCGCCTCGGTCGGCGACGACGGCCAGACGAGCCCAGCCGTTGTAGGTGGCGCCCCACGGGTTCTCGATCTCTTCGGCGATGGCCCGGCCCTCCTGGCTCAGGGCCAGGGCGGTGTCGAACTCGCCGCCGGCGTAGTACATCGTTGCCAGACCGCCCAACGCGTCGGCGACCATCGCCTTGTTGCCGAGACGACGAAAGACGGTCAATGCTTCATTGCCGTTCTGCACCGCCGGCCGGCGCCGGCCGCTGGTCAAACCAGAGACCATCAAGTCGATCAAGATGAAGGCCTCGGCCTCCGCCGCGCCGGCCTCGGGGGGAAGGGCCCGGCCGGCCGGGCTGCGCGTGATCTCCAGCGCCTGGTAGAAGTATTCATCAGCCCGCAACGGATCCTTGAAACGATAGCGAAGCCCCTGGTTCCACAGGGTCCGCGCAACGATCAAAGGATCATCCGCCAGCCGGGCGAGGTCCAGTGCCCGATCGAGCATGGCCTCGACATCGGTCGTCGGATCGGAGGTGACTACCGCCGACGTCGCCAATTGAATGAGGGCCTCGGCCTCCATCGCCGGATCCCCTTTGGCGACGGCGAAGGCTTCCATGGCGCGGTAGACGTCCCTGGCCGCCAGGTGATCCCCGCTGACCTCCATCGCCGAGCCCTTTCCGCTGAAGGCCTGACGAATCTGACGTCCGAACTCTGAGGCCTCCAGTCGTTCGGCGGAGCTCAGCGCCAGATCGTAGTTGGCAATGGCTTCCTGGTGGGCGTAGTTGCGGCGCGCCTGGTCGCCGGCGCGGAGCGCGAACCGGAAAGCGCGTTCGGCATCGCCTGCGCGGTTGTAGTGGAAGGCCAGGACCGCGGGCTGGTGGACGCCCGCCTCCGGATTCAACCTCAAGATGGCCTCGGCCACTTCGTGGTGAAGAGCCATCCTTCGTTCTCGCAAGAGGGAGGCATAGGCCGTTTCTTGAATCAGCGAGTGCTTGAACCGGTATTCCGGATCCTCGGCGGTATCCCCCTGGCGGATCAGGCTTGCGTCCTCCAGGAAAGCCAGCCCCTGCCAGAGAAGTTCGGTCGCCGGCAAGCCAACGGCGGACATCACCCGGTCTCAAGATCTCCCCGGACGGGTCTGCTGCTGAAGGACTTCCTCCAGCACGCGAACCTGGAACGTTCGTCCGATGACCGAGGCGACTTGCAGAGTGCGCTTGGCCTCTTCGGGCAGCCGGTCGATACGCGCCGCCAGGACGCCTTGCAGCGTGTCGGGGATCTCGAGGCTCTCGACTTCGCCAGTGAGGCGCCAGTCATCCCCCTGGCGCTGCAAAACCCCCTGGTCGATCAGCATTCGCAAGACCTCTTCGACGAAGAAGGGATTGCCCTCGGCCCGGGTGCGGATGAGGAGCTGCAGGTCTTCGGGCAGGGAGCCGATCTCCAGCAGGTTTTGCACCAGCTCCTGCGTGTCGGCCTCGGTCAGAGGCGCCAGGTGGATCTCGAGGGCGCCCGCGCCGGCCGTGTCGCGCGCGGTCTGGATCAGTTTCCATCCAGGGGAGTCCTTCTCCGCGCGGGAAACCAGCACAACCGCCAAGGCCGCTTCGCCGACGATAGGCAGGATGTGGCGGCCGAGCTCCACCGAAGAGGGATCCGCCCAGTGCAAGTCCTCGCACACGATGACCGTCGGCGAGGTGGCGCACAAGGCCCGGATCAGGCGGGCATAGGAGGCGATGTAACGCGCCTGGAGCGCCGGCCCGTCGAGGTACTTGACCCGTGCGGCGGCCTCTTCTGGCAGCTCGAGCCCGAGCAAGTGCGCCAGGTAAGGATAAACATCGTCCGACTCATTGGGCAGGGTCTGCTCGAGCGTGGCCTGCAGGGCAGATTGGGCCTCCTTCGGAGTCGCGTCGGGAGGCACGCCAACCAGGCCGCGCAGAATCTCGGTGCTTAAATGATGGGCCATCGTCGAGCCGTAGGAAAGGCAGCGTCCTTCGACCCAGCGCAAGGGCGTTCCGCCGGCTGCCGCCTGGTCCTGTCGGCGCAATTCGGCGATCAACCTCGATTTGCCGAGACCGGCCTCGCCGATAATGGCCGCCACCGCACCGTGGCCGTGCCGCAGGTCGGCCAGGATCTGCAGCAGAGTTGCCGCCTCGCGCCGACGGCCAACCATCGGCGAGTCGAGCCCGGCGATCCCGCGGGCGCGGGCGGCGCCCTTTCGCTCCGAAAGCACGCGGAAGACATGGATCTCGCCGCTCTTGCCCTTGACCGCGATCCGGCCGCGATCCTCGAATTCGAAAAGGGAGGAGGTCAGGCGCTGGGTATCTTCCGTAATCAAGACCGTGTCCGGGTCGGCGGCCGTCTGCACCCGCGCCGCAAGATTGACCGTGTCACCGACGGCCAGGTATTCCATGTGCAGGTCGCTGCCGATGTTGCCGACGACCACCAGGCCCGTGTTGAGGCCGACCCGCACTTGGAAGTGGGGGACGCGGCCGGCGGCCACCAGTTCGTCTCCGTAGCTACGGATCGATTCCAGAATGGCGAGCGCCGCGCGAATGGCGCGTTCCGGGTCGTCTTCATGCGTGAGAGGCGCGCCGAAGAACGCCAGCACGCCATCGCCGAGGAGTTGGGCGATCGTGCCCTCGAAGGCGTACACCGCAGCGCTCACGCGCTGGTGGGCGCCGCCGACGATCTCGCGCCAGTCCTCCGGGTCCATCGCTTCTGCCAACGACGTCGAGCCGACGATGTCGGTGAAGAGAGCGGTAACGCGTTTACGTTCGCCTTCGGTTCGCTCCCGGTCGGCGAGAATCTTGCGCGCCATGTCCGAAGGCGCGGCGCGCCTCATCGCCTCCAGTCCCGCGCTGCGAGGCACGGTCGCCGGCGCCGAGGGCGCCTGCCCGACAAAGTTGTAGCCGCAGTTCTTGCAGAACTTCGCCACGGCCGGGACGGCCTGGCCGCAGTTGGGGCAGGCACGCTCCAGCGGCTGCCCGCAGTTCTCACAGAACCGGGAATCGTCCGAGTTGTCGAAAGCGCAGTTGGGACATTTCATGGGCCGACCTCGACCCTCCTCGTTCGTATGTGATCGTCTTCGATCATCCGCCGGGCCCGGGCCCGTTCCCCGGACAAGAGAGTTTAGCGCAGAATCCGCCCCTCGTGACTCCCCTTATCCAAGCGTGCTCATCTGCTCGGCCATGCTCTCCAGCATGGCCAGGCAGACCTCCGGTCTCTCCGCCAGGATCGATCGCAGAGTTTCGCTGCCGAGAACGAGCGCCCGAACGGAGGACGTGGCCCGAACGCTGGCCGATCGAGGCTGCTTACGCAGTATCGCCAACTCGCCCAGGTGATCCCCGGCCGCGAGGGTTCGCAGGATTCGCGTGGCGCCTTCGGCTTGCTTGGTGACTTCAACCGAGCCCTCCGCCAAGACGAAGAGCTCTTCTCCCGGGTCGCCTTCCCGGCAAAGGAACTCGCTCTCATGGTAGATCCGTTCGCCGGCGAGGGCGCAAATCCTCTCCAGATCCTCCGGCTCGAGCCGGCGGAAGATGGGCACCTCCCGCAGGAACAAGACCCTCTCCACGACGCCGAGGGTGGGTGAGGTTTCGATCATATCGCCTCCGTGGCCTGGAGCTCCGTCCAGTTGAGCCGCCTGCCGAACGATGGGGTCGTCGGCTCCGGCTGACGTATCCACTTGGAACCATTCGTCTCGACGGATCTCGGCCGAAGCACGCCGCGCCAGCGAGCGGAACCAGGGCCGAGGGTGACGCGCGACTTGGCTCAGGGCTAGCACTGCCGACCCCGGTCGGCTGGCGGTTTCGTCGGCGTCCAGGAGCCGGAGCATGCCCCGCGTCACTCGACGATCACCGACCGTATCGAGCGCTTCGACGGCCTGCGATCGCAGATCGGCGTCCTTGGAGAGCAGGCCCCGCGCAACTGCATCCATGGCCTGCGGGGAACCCGCGCTCGCCAGCCCTTGCAGGATTCGCTGCTCGGTTCTCCACTCGTCGCGTCCGAGGAGCTCAATCAACCAGACCAGGGCCTTCGACGCGGAACTTGGCCGGGTTTCATCCGTTGACACGGCGGTGCTCGATGGCGCACGCTCGGCGAGCGCCGACCGCCAGCGGCGCAGGCGTTCGGCCTCAGGGATCTGACGGGCGGCCCAATCGACAAGACCGGCGCGGGTCGCGCCGCCGCGGCCGGCCAGGGCCAAGACGGCCTCATCTTGAGCGCGGGGCGTTCCGGCCCGAAGAGCAGACATGAGATCGTCCATGGCCTGGTCGATGGACCCCAACGCCTGCCCGGCCGCCCGCCGCACTTTCGGATTCGGATCATCGAGGGCGGCGCTTAGCGCCTCGATCCCCTCCTGCGACGGACGGCTCCGGAGGGCGTTCGCCGCGGCCAAGCGAAGTTCGCCCGGCGAAGCCTTCAGCGTATCAATCAGAGCGGTGTCGGCGCTGAGGCCATCGACTTCCGGGTACGCCTCGAGGCCCGCCAGACGCTCGTCGGGCGACGGGTTCACCAACATGGATTCGATGACGGCCAAGCCGCGTGAGGCGTCTCCGGTGCGAACCAGGGTAATGGCGGCCTGGGCACGGACGGACGGCGATGGATCGTCAACAAAGGCTTCGACCCTTTCCCGCGGGATCCATCCTCGCTTGGTCACGGTCCGAAGTGCCGCTGCTCTCACCTTCGGGTCTGCGTCGTCGAGAAAAGCCAGCGCATCGCTGGCCATGCCTTGCAGCGGGATCTGGTCCAGGGCCTGGATGGCGGCCAGGCGGACTTCAGGCGACTCGTCCGTTCGCCGCGCAGCGATCAAGGCGGCGGAGTCGGTGGCCCGTAGTCGCCCCAAAATCTGGAGCGACAGTTGACGCACGGCCGGGCGCGCATCGCTGAGCCCTCGTTCCGCCACGCCGCGCGCCTGAGCGTCCTTTCGCACAAGCTCGAAGCGGGCCTCGGTCTCGGTGAAGGCCTCGGCCATCCCCTGGTGCAGCGCATCGACCAGCGACTCGCCGTAGCTGCGGCGCATTCGCCAAACCACAAGGGAACAGGCGGCCGACACCACGACCCCGGTCGCGAGGGCCTGGCTCGGTGTCAGCCCGCGCTGCCCAAGGAGAATCAGAACCCCGGAGAGCATGACGCCGAGTTGAGCCGGGGGGCCCGACTGATAGGCGCGGACCTGGGACCGTTGGTCGGCAGGTACGACGTTGAACAAGGCGTTGAAAGCGGTGCCGGCCAGACCGCCGAGCAAGACCAACTGTACGAACCGCACCAGGACCGCGGTGGAAAGGTCGAAGCGGATCGTCCACAAGACGAAACCACCCAGATAGGCCAGCGGCAGGATGAGCAATGTGTTGGTGACCCCGATACGGCCGAGGACGCGGCCGGCCAACAAGAGAGAGACGACGAAGGTCACCGCAGTCATGATTCCGCCGAAGGCGCCCAGGAAACCCGCCAGCTCGGCCTCGTCCGGGAAGGCGCCGGCCACTTGAACGTTGAAAGGAAAGGAGACCGTGAAGAAAAGGATCGAGAAGAGGATGGCGCCGACGGCGGTGAGTCGCATGGTCGCGTTCGAAAGGACGATGTGGTGGGCGCGCCGCAGCTCTCGCATCGGCGAGCTAGCCGCGGTCGGCCGGACCGAAACCCGCGCATAACGACGGACCAGAGGTCGGGCGACCGCGGCCGCCAGGAGAAGCAGGAAGGCGAACAACAGCAGGAGGGACGCGGTGCCGAACGCGCTCGCCGTCGGTCCGGTGAGAAAACCGGCGACCACGCTGCCGAGAATTCCGGCACTGGCGAACACCGCGAACAGCCGTTTCGCTTGGCGTGCGTCGCAGACCTCTCCCGCCAGGACCCAGATCATCGTCCCGACGATCCCATTGACCAGGGCGATCTCGAGCCAGAGCGCGGGATAAAGTGCCGGTCCGGCAAGAAACGTGGCCGCCCAACCCAGGACGGAGACCAACGCCAGACCGATCAGGATCGACAGCGATACCCGGTTCCGGTCGGGACGGCCCAAGACGGCGGCGTAGGCAGTCGTGACGACGAGCGTGGCGGCGCCGCGCACGATGAACAGGTAAGGCAGGGCTTCGACGCCGAATCGATCAAACAAGAGAGCATCGCCGGCGCTGACCGAGAAGACCTGACCTGCCTGAAGGAGGAGAAAGAAGGCCGAACCGAGGAGGGCCAGTTCACCTTCCCCGGCCCGCAGTTGGAAAAGACGTGCGGCCAGTCGTTTCACCGGAGGGGGATGGCGGCCGACCGCCCGGAGCCATGCCCCGCGCGCCCGCGCCCCGAAGGGCGGATCCGTACCGCCAGTTCGCTCAGAGAACCCAACACTAGGACCATCCGCTCACCGCTCCGGCTTAAACGAGATGTTCCACTTGAAGCTTCGCGAAGGAGCCCTGTCCCCTGGGGACACCCGAAGGGGTGTGGGCGAGCCGCTCAGCCATGCCGAGTATCGCGCGGGAGCGAAGACGCGGCTGGCCGGGTCGGCTCTAGCGAGTTGTTCGGCGGCGCTGTGGGTCTACCTTTGCAGGGCAAGAGACAAGGCGAGGCCTTCGCCGATCTTGTCCATCACTGGGGCGGACAAGACGCCAAGGCGCCGTATGAGTCGGTCTTCCGAAATTGAGCGAACCCGATATGTGTCTGCGGAGGATTTCTTGGAAAGCCCGTTCTGGGAAGTGGCCTCTACGGGAACGTGCCAAGCTGCGGTTTCAAACCTGGGATCCCACTCGGTCAATGGGACGATGATCTTAAGGGGAAGCCTGGCGAGTGCGTCCCGGCTGACAATAACACAGGGGCGGATCTTCTTGATCTCCGCCCCTAGGGTAGGGTCGAGATTGACCTCCCAGACCTCGCCTCGATTCACGCGAAGTCATCTCCGTCGAGAGCCAAGAACGCAGCGAGGTTCTCGTCGGAGTTGTAGAGGGGTGCGAGGGCCTCTGCGGCTTGAGCGATCGCCTGCTCTTGCGATCGTTCGCACTCCTTCTCGAGGGCCTCGCGAACGAAAGCGGAAACAGTGATGCCGCGTGTCTCGGCCGTGGCGGAGGCCCACTCAATAAGGTATTCGCTGATCATGATGTTCAGCCTACGGGTCTTTGGAGCCTGGGAGGTCAACGTTTCACGCCCTGAACATATGCAAGTATCATGCGTAGATATGTTATACAAGAAATTTGCTCATGCCAAGGGCTTGCCGCAAGAGAATGCTTCCTGCCCACCATTATTGTCAAGTTACAGCGGGAGGTTGCGCCACTCAACGGATTCGAGTTTCCCGAAGCAGCCCTGTGGGCGAGCCGTCCGGCGAAACCCCAAGCCAACGATCGCATCCAGACTAGCACAGTCACGTCGGGACGTCTCCTCCGAGGTGTTATCGGGGGAGCAGGGGGCGCACCGCTACGGTTCCGGCCGGTACGGTGCAAGGGTCTCGATAGGGCCGACGTACTCGGGGAGCCCGGCGTGACCGAGTATTTGACGAACGGCCTGGATCTCGCCGATGTGGTACCAGTAGTGGTACGTCATCCTTCTCATGGCCGACCCGACGGTTTGGCCGACGGCCTTGCCGTCGAGCAGAAGATCGCCCTGGAGCGATTCGGTGGTCAGGCCGTCAAGGTAGAGGGCGCTCGATTGAACGACCGCCTGCCACAAGTGCATCGCCTCGGACAGGGTGGGGGTGCTCATCGGCGCGCCATACGCGTACACCGTGTTGAGGTCCGGAAAGATGATCACGCCTTGCGCTCGCTGGAGGAAATAGCGCTGCTCTTGCCAGGCCAGATGCCCGACAGTCCAGCTGATGCAGTTCATCGGGCCGACGTGGTGGGCGCCATCCTCCTCGGAGATCCCTTCGAGGCCGCGCAGCCATTCCGAGCGAGTGAAGCGTAATTGCTCGACCAGAGGGTGGGCCACGAAGACCTCCTCGGAGGGGCGGCGCCGATCACCGCCCAAACGGCCCCTCGAGCCACGAGCATCGCGGTGAGGGAGCCGCCCGGTCACCGAAGTCGAGTATCGCGCAAATAGACCCGACCCGGTCAGCCGGGTCGGGTCTATTGAGTTGTCGGGCGGCCGCAGACCGGCCTTGTCGACGGACGGGCCGGAAACGCCACCAGCCGGCTCGTGAAGGCCTCATCTGGCGTCAGGCAGGACCGAAATCATCCGGGCCAAACACCTGCACGATCTCGGACTCGCCGTCGCCGACGATCTTGCGGAACCGCTTGCACCATTCGATCGCCTCATCCAGCGACTTCACCTGAATCACCGCCCAGCCGCCCAAGAGCTCCTTCAACTCGATGAACGGCCCATCGGTCACGGTGAACTTCCCCTCCGAGAGCCGGAGCCGCGTTCCCTTCGGATTGAGGGACCCCGTCGCGACGAGGGCTCCAGCCCGCATCGCCTCCCCGATGAACGCCCCCATCTCGGCCATGAGCTCCGGCGTTGGGGGAGGCGCTCCCTCTGGCTTGTAGTTGGGATCGTAGACCATGAACTGCATGTTCATTCCTCCTTGATGGCGGGGAGCCGAACCATCCGGTGGGCTTGGCCCGGCTCTGCGGATTGGGCGGTTCAATAGATAGTCGTGCGGCAGAGCCCCAAATCGACAGGTAGCCCCATGCAGTTTCAGCGTGGCAGGCTGGCCAACCTCCGCTCGAGAAGGCGTCGCTCCGGCTCCTGCCGGGCGAGGGCAAGTGCTCTTTCGTAAGAGACTCGGGCTTCGGCCGTTCTTCCGAGCCGCCGGCACAACTCCGCCCGACCCGAGTGAGCCAAGTGGTAGTCGCTCAGGTCGTCGCGCGCCAAGATCTCGTCCATCAGCGCAAGGCCTGCCTCAGGACCGTCGCGCATGGCTATGGCCGCGGCGCGATTCATCTCGACGATGGCCGACGGGGCCATCTCTGCCAGCCTGTCGTACAAAGCCACAATCTGAGCCCAGTCGGTGGCGGCGAAGGTGGGCGCCACTGCGTGCACGGCCGCGATGGCAGCCTGCAGAGTGTAGGGCCCGAACCGGCTGGTCACCAGGGCTCCCCTCAGCAAGGCAATCCCTTCTGTGATCTGTTCCCGATTCCAGAGCGAGCGATCCTGGTCCTCCAACAGGATCAAATCTCCCTCCGGCGATGTGCGCGCGGCGCGGCGTGATTCGTGCAGGAGCATCAATGACAGAAGACCGACCGCTTCCGGCTCCGGCAACAACTCGACCAACAGCCGGCCGAGGCGGATGGCTTCGCCCGAGAGGTCAGCCCGCGTCAGTGAGTCGCCTGACGAGGCGGTGTACCCCTCGTTGAAAACTAGGTAGATCACCTGGAGTACCGCTTCCAGCCGGTCGGGCAGTTCTGCCCGCGACGGCACCTCATACGGAATGCGCGCCTCACGAATCTTCGCCTTGGCTCGGACGATACGCTGGGCCAGGGTGGGCGGAGCGGTGAGGAAGGCGTAGGCGACTGCCTCCGTCGTCAGCCCGCACACCTCCCGGAGGGTCAGCGCCACACGGGCGTCCGCCGGAAGCTCGGGATGGCAGCAGGTGAAGATGAGGCGCAGCCGCTCGTCCTCGATGTCCCCCTGACCATTCTCCACGGCATCCTTCGCTTCGTGGTCGAGTCGATCGGCGAGCTCCTCCAGGGAGGTGTCGAACCGCGCACGTCGTCTCAGAGTGTCGATCGCCTTGAAGCGGCCAGTCGAAACGAGCCACGCTCGGGGATGTGCCGGCACGCCCGATCGAGGCCACTGCGCCATCGCCGCGGTGAAGGCCTCCTGCATCCCCTCCTCGGCCAGGTCGAAGTCACCCAGGAGCCGAATCAGGGTGGCCAGGATGCGGCGCGAGTCGGAGCGGTAGATAGCGTCTACGTGCTGGCGGAGCTCTTCGTCCGGCCCTTGGCTCATACCGTTGGCGCTATCCGAGGTTGCGGAGGAACGGCCGACGGGGTTTCGCGCTGACCCCCGACACTGCCAAGGAGGAAACGAGAGTCGTTGTTGGCGTCGAACGCTCCCAATGTCCGCCTATCGGCCATCGTTGCGACGTGGCCGCCTTAGACGCGATTCGATCTGTCTCACGGGCAGGCGTTCTGAACGTGCGCCTCGAACGTTGTGGCAAACACGTGTCGGCCGCTCCCGTCGCACGCCGCGCGAAAGAAGAGGAAGGCCGTATCGGCCGGGGAGGCCACACTCTCCAAGGAGGCAAGGCCCGGGTTGCCGATCGGCCCCGGGGGGAGACCGGCGTAGCGGTAGGTGTTGTACGGAGAGTCGATCCCGAGATCGCTCTCCGTCAACGGCGCCTTCCACCAGGCGCCATCCGCCTGCCGCCCGAGGGCGTATTGAACCGTCGGATCGGCCTGCAGCGGGATCCCGAGCGCCAAGCGGTTGAAGAATACGGAGGCGATCAGCGGGCGTTCCTCGGGAAGCGCCGACTCTCGCTCGACGACCGACGCCAGAGTCACGGCTTCAAACGGAGTCAACCCATCGGCTTCGAAAGCGGCCATCAGATCGGAGCCCACGCGGTCATCGAAGTTCTCCATCATCATGGCCACGACCTCGCCGGCCGTCATCTGCGGGCCGAGTTGATAAGTGTCGGGAAAGAGGAACCCCTCGACATCGGCCACCCCCGGCGGCCCCGCCAAGGATGGAGACAGCTCCAAGCGGCTGGCGGCGAGGAAGTCATCGGAGCTGAAAGCGAGGCCTAGATTCCCTGCAGCATCGGCCACCTCTTCTTTCCGCCAACCTTCAGGGATCGTGAGGGTGTACCGGCTGGCCCGGGCGCGCTGCAGCTGTTCGGCGAGCGCGCGCGGGCTCATCGATCCGCTCACCTCGTAGCTCCCCGCCTCGATCCCGGTGTCGAGCCCGCGATAGCGGAGGTAGCGCGTGAAGAGGGTCGGATTCTCCAACACGCCCCGTTCCGCCAACGCCGCGGCCACAGCCGATGCGTCTTGTCCGGGCTCGACTTCGAAGGTCACCGTTTGTTCCAACGTTCCAGCCGGAGAGGAGAGGTCGCGCTGGTTCAGAACCAGATATATCGCCAGGAACGTTCGATCCGGCCACGGGAGGCCTCGGGCGGGTTCGCCCAGGGATGCGATGGAAACCTGCACCGCCAGCGCCGCCCCGAGGCAACAAAGCAACACGACGCCGGCGAGGAGGGCGATCGGCCAACAGCCGGCCCTAGGTCGTCTTGCCGGCATCCAGGTAGCCCTGCAAAATGACGGCGGCGGCGCGGGCGTCGGTCATCTCGTCACCCGCATGAAGCTGGAGCGCTTCCTCGGTCGACCCGGTCTCGTCCCAGGTCTCGACTCGCGGGAAGCCGGCTTGGCGTATGGCGCCGACCAGCCGGAAGGCCCGGCGCGCCTGAGGTCCGATCTCGCCTCGGCTGTCGTAGGCCACCCCGACCACGATCGTGTCGACGCCCTCGTGTTCAGCGATCTCGACGATGCCCTGCGCGTCGTGGACGCGTGAGACATGGGGGATGACCTTCAACGGACGGGCGATCGTTCGGGACGGATCCGACACGGCCAGCCCCAGCCGGGATTCCCCCGGATCGACGGATAGGACGCGAGTTGTCATGGCCCGGAGGCCCAGCTCGGAGTCCAGACGAGCTGAATCCTCCATGGCAAGAGAGGCAGCCGCGGCCACCAACTGGGCCAAAGCCGGATCACCGGCGGCGATTTCAACTCGGTTTGAGTGGTCAGTTGGGATCGGGCTTGATCGATCGCTCTTCCGGCAGCCCGGGAAGACAGCGAGGCTGGGTCGACGGCAGGGTAGGTCTCGCCCGAGACTGCCCCCCGATACAACTTGGCCCCGGACACCGTCAGATCGTGCGTCGGAATCAGATCTAGGCGGATCGACTCGGGGACGACCGCTTCCTGAGCGCCGGCGATTTCTTGCAACGCGGCCAGCCCTTGCTCCGTGAGTCGGTCCTCTCGGAAGGCGACGGCCTCCACCACCATGGCCAGCGAGGCCAAGACGCTTTCGGAAGGTTCACCCACTTGCGGGCGGTGATCCGAATTCACCACTCGGCCAATCGCCACCGAATCGGGCACCAGGGCCTCGCCGTCGGCCAACTGCTCCAACAATGAAGCGTTGCCTTCTTGGAGAAGTTGACGCTCGAGAGCTTGCTGGGCGCGGGTGAGATCGGAGCCAGTCACTCCCGCTTCGGGCTGTGTCACGCCGCCGGAGGTCGCCTCGGGATTCGAGACGGTGAGCTGCAGACCCAAGGTGCCTTCGACGGCCAAGATCGCCTCGGCCGCCACGTTGCCGGCTTCACCGGCCTCGGTGGCCCGTATCGGAACAAGGACCTCGCCTCCGATTCCAGGCGGCACGATGGCCCGCGCGGTCGTCTCAAACCTCACGGGCTTGTCGCCCAAGGTTCGCAAGCCGGTTCCTCCCGGCACCATCTGCTCCGTCTCTTCCCGATTCGTGAAGAGAGCCGATCCGCTGGCCGTCGCCGTGTCGGCCATGACCGTGCCGCGGGTCGGGAGGCGGATCTCGTCTTCAACCTCGACCTCAAGCCGGCGCGAGGGAATCCAGACGACCCCCTCTTCGTCCACCGGGTCCTCAGCGAAGACGAACTGGATTGCGGTCTGGGCCGGCCGGGTCGCCGGCGTCAACTCGATCACCGCGGCCGGCCCGACGACGATCGAAAGGGCAAGCAACGCCAAGATGACAATCAGCATCCAGCCGGCGCGCCCGACGTCGTCCCAACGGCGTGGAACGGCGACGGCCTTGGGCCGGGGTCGGAGCTCGCTGGCCGGCTTCCGACCTGGCGGGGAAACCGGCAGCACGGGCGCTGTCGGCACGGCCGGCCAGGCATCCGGGGAAAGCGATTCGAGATCGTCGAAGATCGGCAGGCGGAGCTCGAGCGCGTGGGCGCGGACGTCCGGATCGTGGCTGACGACGCCCAACTGAGCCGCCTGACGTGCAGCCTCTCGTTTCACCAGGACGAGATCCACTCGGCGGTGAAGCACGCGGCCGTAGGGCGGCCACACCAGCACGACCCGATCGGCCTGCACCCAACGCAGCTTTTCGCGCGTCGAGGCGGTGTCGTCATGCGGATCCAGATAGAGAAGCTGCGTCTTCATCGAGGCGAGGTCGGACGACGCCCCCACTTGATTCGGATTTCATTCGTCCCGCTCTTCGCCCTCACCCCCTGTCCCCCTCTCCGCGGACGATGATTCGATTCAAGTCGGGACATGGCGGAGAGGGGGTAGAAGGTCTGGGGGGATGGGGGGAGCCTCGCTCCCCCCATCCCCCCAGAAACACCTTCCCCTCCCCCTGCGCGGATACTTGGGTTGCGGATCAGAGCCCACGCAGGGGGAGGGGTCAGGGGTGGGGGCGTGGTCCGAACCGCGTTGTTCCGCAAGTTTCTAGGCTCCTTGGGTATTGGGTCCCAGACCGAGAATGCACCCGTGCACAGGCGAAGGCGATTGGGCGATGGGCCTCATGCCGGCGACGCGGCTAGGTGGGCCTCGATCCATCGGCGAGCCAGCTCGATCGCCTCCGGCAAACCGCGGGCGTCCTTTCCTCCGGCCTGGGCCATCGTGGCGCGCCCACCCCCGCCTCCGCCGATGGGACGAGCCGCCGTTTTCACCAGGTCGACCGCGTTCATCCCGCGCCGGGTCAGGTCGGCGCTGAGCGAAGCGATCAGGACCGGCTTCCCATCGAACTCGGAACCGAGGACCACCGCATGCGTCGAATGCTGAGTACGGAAGGGATCCGACAACGCGCGCAGGTCGTCGGCGCTGCAACCGGGGACGAGTCCGATCAGGACTCGGGCGTCACCGATCTGCTCATCCGGCAGACGGTGCAGGATCTCCCCCGCCGTCTGGCGCTGCAAGCTCGAGACTCGGCCCTCGAGAGCCTTCCGTTCGCGCAGCAGAGTTGCGACTTGGGTTTCGGCCTGTTCCGGAGTTGTCTCCAAAAGGTCCGCCACGCGCTGCAGGGCTTCGGCCGTGCGCTCGAAGTAAGCCTGCGCCTGGCGTCCGGTCAGCGCCTCGATGCGTCGGATCCCGGCGCCGACGCTCTCCTCCCGAACGATCACGAAGGGGCCGATGTCGCCGGTCTGGCGAACGTGCGTCCCGCCGCACAACTCGTACGAGAAGCGGCGCGGGCTGCCGATAGAAATCGTGCGGACAGTTTCGCCATAGGTCTCGCCAAAGAGCGCCATCGCGCCCTCGCCCTCGGCTTCCTGACGAGGTTTCTCGACGACCGCCAGCGGCATGTTTTCGAAGATGGCCTCGGTCACCAATTGCTGAACGCGGCGGATCTCGTCCGCCGTCAGCGGCCGGGGGTGGGTGAAATCGAATCGCAACCGATCGGGGGCGACGAGCGACCCGGCCTGCCGGGCGTGTTGGCCGAGGACGGCCCGCAGGCCGGCGTGCAATAAGTGAGTGGCGGTGTGATTGCGCATGATGTCCCAACGCCGCTGCGCATCGACCGACGCCCGCGCTCGCTCCCCGGCGCGCACCGTTCCGCGAACGACTTCGCCGACGTGCAAGATCACCCCGGCGACGGGCTCGCGCATGTCGTGAACAGCAAACTCCCAAGCAGAGCCGTTGGTGGAGGTGATGACGCCGGTGTCGGAAACCTGACCGCCGGCGGCGACATAGAACGATGTAGCAGGCAGGACGACGGCGCCTTGCTGCCCGGCCTCCAGCGCCGCCACCGACTCGTCTTCACGGAGCAGAGCGACGACCTCTCCCTCGACCTCCAACGGTCCGTAGGGGTTGTAGCTGACGCCCTGGTTCTGCAAACCGTCTAGAACCTGGCTGTACACGGGGGCCACGTCGGCGGACGCCCGATCGGATACCCCGGCGGTGGAAGCTTCGCGATGAGAGTCCATCGCCTCGCGGAACCCGACCTCGTCCACTTCCAACCCGCGCTCGCGGGCGATATCGCGGGAGATCTCGAGCGGCAGGCCGTAGGTGGCATACAAGTCGAATGCGCGCCGACCGTCGAGACGACCGTGGTCTTGCGCCGCGGCTTCCGCCAGGAGCGCATCGAGTCGCGCCAGCCCGGTGTCGACCGTGCGCTGAAAGCGCTCTTCTTCTTCTGTGATCGTTCGCTCGATCGCCGCCTGGTTGCGGACCAGCTCGGGGTAGACCTCGCCGTATTCCTCGACCACAGTGCGGGCGACTTCCGCCAGGAAAGGGCCGCGGAAGCCGGCCTTGGCGCCGAAGCGCCCTGCGCGGCGGATGATCATGCGGCAGACGTAGTTGCGGCCGGTGTTGCCGGGGACGACCCCGTCGGCGATCAGGAAGGCCGCTGCCCGTCCGTGATCGGCGATCACCCGATAGGGGGTCCACAATTCACGCGCTTGCGCATCGTCGTGCTTCAGCCGCCGCTGAACAGACTGAAGGATCGGTTGAAAGAGGTCGGTGGCATAGTTGGACGAGACGCCCTGAAGGACCGAAACCAATCGCTCGAACCCCATGCCAGTGTCGACGTGTCTCTTGGGCAGCGGCTCGAGCGCCGTCGGGCCCAGACGGTTATATTGAATGAAGACCAGGTTCCACAGCTCGACGTAGCGCTGGCAGTCCCCGTTGAGCCGGCAGACGTGGCCGGGGACGCCCTGCTTGTCACAGGCCGCGGGGCCGCGGTCGATGTGCATCTCGCTGTCCGGGCCGCAGGGGCCGACTTCGGCCATCTCCCAGAAGTTCTCATTGCGCCCGAAGAAGGCCACGTGCGACGGATCGAAGCCCGGCTGCTGGCGCCAGATCTCGGCGGCTTCGTCGTCGCGCGGGATCTCACCTTTCTCGTCGGCGAAGCAGGTGGCATACAGGTCCTTCTTCGGCAGGCCCCAAGCCTCGGTCAGCAACTGCCAGGCCCAGGGGATGGCCTCCGCCTTGTAGTAGTCGCCGAAGGACCAGTTGCCGAGCATCTCGAAAAATGTCTGGTGGATATCGTCGCGCCCGACGTCGTCCAGGTCGTTGTGCTTCCCGGTGACGCGCAGGCATTTCTGTGAGTCGACCGCCCGGACGTAGGGCCGGCTGCCGGTGCCGAGAAAGACGTCTTTGAACTGGACCATCCCCGAGTTGGTGAAGAGAAGCGTCGGATCGGAGGCCGGAACGAGCGGAGCCGAATGGACCACGGTGTGATCGCGGCGCGCGAAGAAGTCCAGGAACGACTGGCGGATCTCCCTGCTGGTCATCGGCCCGGCGGATCGCTTCTTCATGGGTTCTTTGAATCGCCGAGAATTATACGTGGCGGGCGCGGCAGGCTCAACTCGTAGCGCGCGACCCCCACCCAACCGTCCCCCTTGCAGGGGGAGGGGGAGAAGAGCGCCGTGCTCCGGCTCGCCACCCTCCTCCTTCCAGGGGGAGGGATGGGGTGGGGGTGGATCCTCACGCGCTTGCCCTCATGACCTCGGGCGACCTCGTGCGAGCTATGCTATCCTACTCGGCGCCGCGCCGCGGGATGCGGGACGCGCGAGAGCGAAGGAACGAGACAGGGATGCCCGTCACCGAATTCCGTGAGCGCGTCGAACGTACGCCGCTGGACGCGACCGTCCTGGCGCTGCTGCCGCGCCGGATCAGCGACCTTCAGCTGCGTATCGCCGGCACCCCGCTGGAAGGGTTGATCGCTCAGCTCTACCGCGAGCTGGAGGCGCGCGGCATCCGCTTCCGGCCGAAGTGCTACTTGGCCGACGAATGGGGCTGTCCGACGGGCGTGCCGGTCATCGGCATACCGTTCTACCTGGCCGACCCGCAGCTGGCGCGCATCGAGGGCGAGCTGACAGGGATCGAAGCCGAGACCGAGGCCGAGATCCGCATGTACTTGCGCCACGAATCGGGGCACGCCTTCAGCTATGCCTACCGCCTCTACCTGGACCCGGACTGGACGCGTACCTTCGGTTCCTTTCGGCGGCCCTATCCGGACGAGTACCGACCGGAACCGTTCAGCGATCGTTTCGTCCGGCACATCCCCGGTTGGTACGCGCAGCGGCATCCTGATGAGGATTTCGCCGAAACGTTCGCCGTGTGGCTGACGCCGAATCTCAATTGGCAAGAGATGTACGCCGGCGCGCCCGCGATGGACAAGCTGCTCTACGTCGATCGGGTGGCGCGCCTCCACGGCGGCCAGCCGCCGCAGGTCACCGACGATTACCTCGACGAGCCGGTGGAGCGATTGCGCGCGACGCTGGCCGAGTGGTACAGCCATCTCGACCAGCGCGGCAACAAGTCGCTCGGATTACCGCGCTTGCTGAGCGCCGACCTGCGCCGCTTGTTCCCCAGTGCCAAGGGTGTTTCTGCCGAATCGTTCATGATTGCCTACCGCGGCCGCATGATCTATGAGGTAAACTACTGGACGGGGATGGATCTCGATCGATTGGGCGAGTTGGTCGACGCGCTCATCGAACGGATTCATTCGCTCGGGCTGAAAGTGGCGCCGGGCCAGGAGTCGAAGACGCTGATCGGCGTCGTGGCCCTGCTGACGACGTTGGTGATGAACTTCCACTACACCAACGCGTTCGCCCGACGCTAGACGGGCGCGGCGGAAGGAGGTCGGCATGAAAGTCTCTGTGCTCTTCTGGGAGTGGCCGGTCGAGGATCGGATGAAGCACGACGAGGCGATCGATCAGGTCCACCAGGCCTTGCTCGAAAGCGGCCACGAGTCGATGTTGCTCGGGATCACAGGCGACCTGAAGTACGTCGTCGACAAGCTCGAAGAGCAGAAGCCGGATCTGGTGTTCAATCTGGTCGAGACCTTCGCCGACAACGACGCCTTCGAAATGAACATCGCGGCTGTGCTGCAGATCCTGGGAGTCCGTTTCACCGGCAGCAGTCCACGGGTGATGGCGCTGCGCCAGGACAAGGGGCTCACCAAGAAGCTGCTCGCCTTCCACGACGTGCGCTGCCCGCAATTCGCCACCTTCGACCACGACAACATCGAGTTCGCCGGAAAGATGCGCTTCCCGCTGTTGGTCAAGCCGCTCCACGGGGACGCCTCGGCGGGGGTCGGGGATTCATCGCTCGTCACGGACTTCCGCAGCCTGGTCGAGCGCATCGCCTACATCCACACCGAACTGCGCGACACGGCGTTAGTGGAAGAGTACATCGACGGGCGCGAGTTCTATGTCAGTGTGCTGGGCAACGATCCTCCCGAGGTCTTGCCGCTGGTCGAGATGGATTTCTCCGACCTGCCCGAGGGCTATCCGCGCATCTACGGCCGGGAAGCGAAGTTCGATGAGAAGAGCGTCCACTTTTCCGGGACGAACGCCGTCATCGCCACCGACATGACCGGGGAGCTGCGCAAACGGATCGAGATGACCGGATTGGCGGCGGCGCAAGCGATGGAGGTCTCGGACTACGCCCGGGTCGATATCCGCGTGGCGCCCGACGGCCAGCCCTACGTGGTCGAGGTGAACGCCAATCCCTACCTCGAACAGACCGGCGCCTTTTCCCTGGCGGCTCTTCAGGCCGGCTACTCGCATCGCGGGGTTGTCAACCAGATCGTCGAGATCGCCTGGGAACGCTGGGAGCAGGCCGATCCGGTGCGCCGTAGGGCCAAGGCCGTCGTGCCGGCGCCGCTGCAACAGGCGGGGGAAGACCCCGAACCGAAGGCCGACACCGGAGAAGTGAACCCCCAGCCGGCCTCGGAGCAGGCCTGATCCGTGACCAGTGATCTGTGACCGGTGACAGGTGACCGGTGATCAATGAGTGCTGATAACTGATCACGGGTGACTGGTCACTGGTAACAGGTCACCGGCACCAGATGAACGTGGCCGAGAGCGATGAACCCACCATCCATCGACAATCAGGTGGCGCTGCTGATGCAGGGAACGGAGTATGGCGATCCGACTCTGCAAGCGGCGATGGCGGCCGAGCTCAAGGAGCGCCTGGCCACGGCGACGGCCTCCGGCCGGCGGCTGCGCGTCTATGCCGGCTTCGACCCGCGCACTTCGGATCTGCATCTGGGCCACACGATCCCGATGCGCAAGATGCGGCAATTCCAGGAACTCGGTCACGAAGTCATCTTCGTCGTTGGAAGCTTCACTTCGCTCATCGGCGATCCGTCGGATCAGGACAAGCTTCGCCCGCGGTTGACGCCTGATCAAGTGCAGGCCAACGCCGCCACCTACGCCGAGCAGGCCTACAAGATCCTCGACCGCGCTGACACCCGCATCGAGTACAACCACAGCTGGCTCGGCCGGCTGACCCTGGAAGACGTGATCCCGCTGGCGGCCAACTTCACCTTGCAGCAGTTTCTGACGCGCGAGACTTTCCGCAAGCGTTGGGACAACGACGACCCGGTCTACCTGCACGAGACGTTCTACGCGCTGGTGCAAGCCTATGACGCCTACCACTTGAGGGCGGATGTGCAGATCGGCGGCACCGACCAGCTCTTCAACATCGTCACCGCCGGGCGGAAGTTGATGGAGGCGCTGGGGGTGCCGCCCAACATCGGAATCATCATGGGCATCCTGCCCGGCACCGACGGGGTTCTCAAGATGAGCAAGTCGCTGGGGAACCACATCCCGCTCACCACGACGCCCGAAGACATGTACGGGAAAGTGATGAGCGTGCCGGACGCTGCCATGCCCGCCTTCTTCCGACTGGTGACGCGTTGGGATCCGGGCGAGGTCTCGACGCGCCTCGATGATCTGGAATCCGGCGGGACTCATCCGCGAGACGCCAAGATGGCCCTGGCGCGCGAAATCGTCGGGATCTATCACGGCGAGGCGGCGGTGCAGCCGGCCGAGGAGTACTTTCGGCGCGTCAACCAGGAGCGCAAGCTACCTGAAACTTTGGATTCCCTGCCGTGGAGGCCCGGCCTGACGATCCTCGATCTGGTGGCGTCGTCTGGCGCGGTCGCATCGAGAAGCGAAGCCAGGCGGCTCATCGAACAGGGCGGCGTGAAAGTGGATGGAGCAGTGTGGAACAATCCATCCTCGAGCGCGGATGGGGCGGCGGCCTCCACCATCCAGGTCGGGCGCCGGCGTTTCTTCCGAACCTACACGGCGGAGCCCGGTCCTAGCGCAGGGACCGGACTCAACGATTGAAGGCAGAGATGTGAGCGCAGGCTAGAGCTTGCGGCTACGGGAGTCAATCGATCGTGTAGTCCCGGCCTTTAGGCCGGGCGGGTGGAGGCGAAGGACCCAGGCTAAAGCCTGGGACTACATTTCTCCACCGACGTAGATTGATGCGATTGTGTAGCCCGGCCTTTGGCGGGAATGCGGCTCTTGTCTGCAAGAGACCGACTTCCCCCTCGAAGGGGTCTGACTGACCACTGACGACTGGCCACTGACCACTAGCCCTTAATCACCGCCACCGGCCGCAGCCGTGCCACCTTGGCCGCGATCCCGGCCCCGACCACCACCTCGACGACGGCATCCACATCCTTGTAAGCACTCGGAGCCTCCTCGGCCAGGCCGGGGAGGCTTCCGGCGCGCACGTGAACTCCTTGCGACTCGAGATCCTGGCGCAGTCGATCGCCGCGCACCGACCGCTTCGCCTGGTGCCGGCTCATCTTCCGGCCGGCGCCGTGACAGGTCGAGCCGAAGGCGAGCGCCATCGACCCCTCGGTTCCGAGCAGCACCCACGATGCCGTACCCATGCTGCCGGGAACGAGAACCGGTTGGCCCAACGAGCGGTAGCGAGGGGGCAGCCCCTCGAACCCGGGGCCGAAGGCGCGAGTGGCTCCCTTGCGATGGACGCATACCCGCACGACCTTGCCTTCGACGTTGTGGTCTTCGATCTTCCCCATGTTGTGGGCGATATCGTAGACCTGGTTCAACCAACCGCCGCGGCGCTCGCCGAAGGTTTGGACAAACGAGCGGCGCACATGGTGCGAAAGGATCTGACGGTTGGCGAACGCGTAGTTGGCGGCGCAGGCCATCGCCGAGAGATACCGTCTCCCCTCGGGCGAGGAAAGCGGAACGCACACCAATTCGCGGTCGGGCAGCCGGATTCCGTAATGCATCACGGCCGTCTGCAATTCGCGCACGTAATCCGAACACACCTGGTGGCCGAATCCGCGCGAACCGCAGTGGATCTGTACCACGATCGTACCCGGGCGAAGACCCATGGCGTCGGCCGCCGCCGGGTGGAACACTCGGTCCACCACGTCGACCTCGATGAAGTGGTTCCCCGCCCCAAGCGTCCCCAGCTGGGGACGGCCGCGCTCGCGCGCCCGCGCGCTGACCGCGCCGGGATCGGCGCCATCGATCCGGCCGTCCTCTTCCGTCGCCTCCAGGTCCCCCGGCTCGGCGAAGCCGTTCTGATCAGCCCAGCGAGACCCCTCACGGCAGATCCGGTCGAGTTCCTTGCTCGATAAGGGGACGCTCCCTTTCACCCCGACCCCGCTGGGGCAATTGGCGTACAGCGCGCTGGCCAGGTCGGGAAGCTTGTCTTCAATTTCTCCGGCGGAGAGGTCGCTGGCGAGAAGGCGCACCCCGCAGTTGATGTCGTAGCCGATGGCGCCCGGCGAGATCACGCCGTCGGGCAGCCGCGTGGCGGCCACGCCGCCGATCGGGAAGCCGTACCCCTGGTGAACGTCGGGCATCACCGTGACATGGCTCACCAGCCCCGGGAGCGTGGAGGCATTGACCGCCTGGATGAGCGAGGCGTCTAGGAGCGCGCTCTCAACCAGCTTGTCATCGGCGAAGATCCGCACGGGAACGCGCATGTCATTGCGGTGAGTCACCGGGATCTCCCACAGAAAGGGGGACCGGCGGATCAAGTCCTGCTTTGTGAGTCGGTGCTCTGCCGATGTCATATGCACTACCCCGACGGTGTGAGGAGCCAGTGGTCAGTGGTCAGAAGGAAGCCGTCAGCAGTCAGCCGTCAGCCAATCGATTTTTATCTCCAATCGCCAATCTCCGATCTCCAATCTCCAATCAACCCCTTCTCGGCCTGATTCCTACCTGACCACCGACCACTAGACGTCGAAGACAATCGTCGCCTCGAGCCCTCCATCCGCCTCCCGGACGCTCAGGTCGTTGTACGTGACAGCCTTGATCGGCTTCTCGACCTCTCCCAAAGGGGCATCGGTCCAATGCGCAAGCAGCTCGAGTTGGGGAGAAACCGTCACATCGATCCGGGTTGGCACTCGGCGGCGCGTTTCGAGGGAGAACAGGATCTCTTCCAGCCAGCTGACCAGCAGTCCCTCTCGGTCCTCGGCGTGGAGCTCGAGCACCCGCTCGGCCCTGCGACCTTTCGCCGGCCGGGCCCCGCACGCGGCCAACATCGCCGAAGCCGCCACCAGACACAGATCGCTCATGTCCCGGCCCCGCACCAGCAGAGCCCAGTCGGCCGTGTGATCGACCTCCTCGTAGGGCGGAAGGCTCATACTCTTAGTATACGGCGCAGCCGTGGACCTGGGCTGGGCTCGTCGGCTGGGACGGTATAATTCTCGTCCTATGGATGACGGCTCGCGTCGGCTGCAAGAGCTACTGCGGGATGGCCTGGCCACACCCATGCAATCGCTGATGGGGGAGCCTCCGATCTGGGCCGTCGTCGCCGAGCACTTGACGCGCGAGGTCGGCGCCACGGCCAAACATGATTCGCGGGGCGTCGTCTACTCGCCGGACCAGTTCACCCTGAGCCTGCACACCGTCGACGCCCGAACGCTGGCCGGGAATTCCCCGAATGTTCAGGTGGAGCTCGCTCGAGTGATCCAGGCGGCGCTGGCGCAGGCGGGGTTCTCGTTCGTCCGCAACCCCCATGTCACGCTTTCGTCCGATCCGACGCTCAAGATTGGTGAAGCGCGTGTCATTGCCTGGCACAGCCGTGATCCCCTGAGCCTCAGCACCGAGGCCGGCGTGCCGGAGGAACCGCTCACTCCGCCAGCCGTCGGGGCGTTTCTGATCGTCGACGGCAAACGCCACTTCCGCCTGGATCGACCGCTGATCACGATCGGGCGAAAGCTCGACAACCACCTGGTGCTTGCCGATCCGCACGTCTCCCGACGTCACGCCGAGGTCCGCAAGCAGGGTGGGCGTCACATGTTGCGGGATCTCAACTCGACCTCCGGTACGCGCGTGAACGGCTCGCTGATCGATGAGCACCTTCTTCAAGCCGGGGATGTCATTACCATCTCCGGAATCACGCTGATCTACGGTGAGGATGCGGCTGGCCCGCCGGGAACCACGCAGCGCTATACGCCGCCGTCGATGGGTCGCAAGGACCCGAACCAGGTCACTCCTCTTGACTTGCGCAAGATCGACGGGACTGCCACCCGGCCGACCGAGGACCAGGGCGGAGGCCCGAAAGGCGATTGAGGGTCTTGGCCAAGGCGGCGAGAACCGAAGGATGAAGGACCAGCTCGCCCAGGTTGAGAAGCGACTCCAGGCGTTAGTCGAGATCCCGCTGTCACGTCTGGTGGGGGGAAAGATCTCGCCGGCGACCATCGCCAACCAGCTGGCGACAGGAATGACGGAGGGACTGTCCTGGGATGCAGACGGCCGGGCCTATGCGCCTGACGAGTACGCGATCACCCTGCATCCCACCGACGTCCAGGCCCTGATCCAGCAAGTCCCCGACCTGTCCACCGATTTCTCTCGAGCGCTCCTCGAAGTCGCACAGGCTAGCGGGTACTCGATGGCCAGTCAGCCGCATGTCACCCTTGCGGCGGACCCGACGCTGAACAGGTGGGAGGTGCGAGTCGTCGCCTGGCACAGCGGCAGCCACCTGGAGTTCACCAAAGCCGGGGAAGCCTCAAGCGTGCCCTCCGGAGGTCTGCCGGAAGGGGCCTACCTTATCCTTCACGGAAGAAGGCATTTTGCCCTGGACCGCCCGCTGATCAACGTGGGCCGGAGGCTCGACAATCAGCTGATCCTGGATGACCCGCGCGTCTCCCGAACGCACGCCCAGCTCCGAGCGCGCGAAGGCCGCTTCGTCGTGTTTGACCTCGGATCGACCGGGGGGACCCTGGTCAACGGTCACAAGGTGCATCAGCATATTCTCCAACCAGGGGATGTGATCACCATCGCCGGGGTCTCGATGGTCTATGGAGAGGACCCCGGAGGTCCGCCCGACTCGACTCCCGCCTACACTCCACCCTTTCCACCGCGTCCGGCCGGAGACCAGATGACGGGCACCTGGAACGACGACGATCTGACGGAAACATGAGTGTGCCCCTGGCTCCCCAGGGGTTGCAGCTACTCCTCCTGGCGACGCTCTACCTGTTCTTGGGGACCCTGCTGTTCTTCCTGTGGAGAGATGAGCGGCGCGCGGCGCAGGGGGCGGCCCCGCCGCCGGCGGCGCATCTGGCGCTGCTGAGCGATAACGAGCCGGCGCTTTTCTCGTTAGCCTACTCCAATCTTCTCGGGCGAGCTCCGGATAACGCGATCCGGATTGAGGATCCCCTCGTCTCGGCCCATCATGCACGGATTTCTTTCGCCGGGGGGCAGTGGTTGGTGGAGGACCTCGGCTCCCGTAACGGAACCCGCGTCAACGAGCTCCCGGTCGACACGCCCATCGCACTCGCCTCGGGAGACATCGTGCATTTGGGAGGGAAAGCGCTGCGCTTTTCCAGCGGGCCACTGCCTGCCGATGACGGGCGTGCCGGAAGGGAGGGGCGGTGATGGAAGAGAGGCCCGTGCTCGGCGTCCTGGGAGGGTCCGGCATGTACCGGATCCCGGGAATGGAGCTGCTGGAGCGGATCGAGATCGACACGCCCTTCGGGTCGCCGTCGGCCCCGATCGTCCTCGGGCGATGGCACGAGCGGACTATCGCCTTCCTCGCCCGACATGGCGAAGGGCACACCCTCAGCCCCAGCGAAGTCAACTACCGCGCCAACGTCTATGCGCTGAAAGCGCTGGGTGTCGAGAGGCTCGTAGGGGTGAGTGCTTGTGGGTCCCTGCGCCAGGAGATCGAGCCGGGAGACGTGGTCGTTCCCGACCAGGTTTACGACGCTAGCCATGGGCGGGCGCGGTCGTTCTTCGAAGGCGGAGTCGTGGCCCATCTCAGCGCGCCGGATCCCTTCTGTCCAATCCTGTCGTCCCTGCTGGCGGCCGGGTCTGAGGCTGCCGGGAGCCGCGTTCATCGAGGCGGGACGTATCTGACGATCGAAGGGCCGCGCTTCTCGACGCGCGCCGAGTCGCACATCTATCAGAGCTGGGGAATGTCGATCATCGGGATGACGACCTCGCCGGAGGCGTTCCTGGCACGCGAGGCGGAGCTGTGCTATGCCGTGCTGGCCCACGTCACCGACTATGACGTCTGGCACAGCTCGGAAGAGCCCGTGACGGTGACAATGGTCGTGCAGCGCCTGCGCCAGAGCACGCAACGAGCCGAGGCCGCGATCGGGCTTCTGCTTGAATCTCTTCCCCCAACGCGAGACTGCGCCTGCCGCGATGCGATGCGCGATGCCCTGTTGACTCGCCCCGAGGCGATCCCACCCGCCGCCCGCCAGAGGCTGGGCCTGATTGTTGACCGCTATCTCGGCTGATACCAGGCAGGAAGCCGGTCGCCGCGAGGCGTTGTTACTCGCGCTGGGCTTCATCTTCCTGTCGCTCAGCGCCGTTGTCCTTGCCTGGGCTTCAGCGATGAATCCGGGTGCGGAGGGGTCAACCGCTTACCCCGGATTCCTGCTGATTCTCCCGGCTTGGGCCGCGTCCGCCTGGGTTCTGCACCGGGCGCTCAATCGCTGGCTGCCCTCCCGCGATCCGCTTCTTCTCCCTTGCGGAATGGTGTTGATGGGATGGGGCCTCTTGGCGGTTTGGCGGCTGCTGCCGGAATTCGGGGCGCGGCAATTGGCGTGGTTCCTGGCGGCTGTCGGCATTCTTTACGAGATCTTCAGGATGCGGGCGGCGACACCCTGGTTGCGCCGATACCGCCTGCTCTGGCTATCGCTCGGGTTGTTTCTGCTCGCCTTGACTCTCTTCTTTGGAACCAATCCGTCCGGTGCGGAGGCGCGATTGTGGCTCGGCTGCTGCGGGCAGTATATGCAGCCTTCCGAGCCGCTGCGCCTGTTGTTGATTGCCTATCTGGCCTCGTTCTTCGCCGATCGGCTCATGCCCGGCTCCGACCAGCCGGCGCACGGGGGGCTCGGGCCGATTCTTCTGCCCCTGATCGTCGTGTGGGGGCTGGCCGTCGCGCTGCTCGCCGTCCAGCGCGACCTGGGCGCCGGCAGCTTGTTCCTGGCCCTCCTGGCGATCCTCCTATTCGTCGTCTCCCGCCGATGGGAGGCGCTGGCGATCGGCCTCTTGCTTCTGCTGACGGCCGGGGCTGCGGCGACCTCATTCTCGGACATCGTGCGTGCCCGGATTGAGACATGGCTCAATCCGTGGAGCGACCCGCTGACGACCTCCTACCAGACTCTCCAGGGACTGCTGGCGATGGCGGCAGGCGGCTTGCTCGGCACCGGTCCCGGCTTCGGATCGCCCGGTCTGGTCCCGGCCGTCCATACCGACTACATCATCGCCGCCATCGTCGAGGAGTGGGGACTAGCTGGGGGTTTGGGCCTTCTGGCGCTGCTCGCTGTATTAACCGGACGTGGACTGCGTGCGGCCACGCGCAGTCGAGATGCCTATGCGGCCATCCTCGGCGCCGGCCTCTCGACCGCCATCGCGCTTCAAGCGGTGCTCATCATCGCCGGAGTCGTCCGTTTGCTGCCCCTCACCGGAATCCCCTTGCCCTTCGTTTCCTACGGCGGCTCTTCTTTGCTCACGACCGCGGTTTCGTTGGCATTGTTGATCCGGATCTCCGCCCATCCCGGTGAACGGCCCCGCTTCGCTCGTTCGATTCGGCGTGTTCACACCGCGAGTCTGGCGCTGTGGGCGGCGCTCGCCCTCGCCCTCGGTTGGTGGACGGTCGTCCGTGGGCCCGAGCTGACCGACCTGCCGCTGAACCCCCGGACGGCGGCCCCGAGTCCTGGACCTGCGCCCCCTTCAGGCGAACCGCTATAGCCTCCCGATCCTCTTCCACCTAGCTTGACCGATTCCGGACGGCGGCGGTATAATCTCGCCGCATCGTTCTTGCGGACCGTCCCCCGCCGGTCCGACTGCCGCCAGTGGGCAGCAGTCCGATCGGCGGACGTGTTGTTGACGACCGCGACGCGCCGGGGGCGCGACCGTGGTGCTCCTTCCAGCACCCCTCGCTTGCCGGGCCTCTGCTGTGTCGCAATCGAACCTTGTGAGGAGAATATGGTCCGAATCAGGTTGCGCCGGGTCGGATCCCGGCATCAACCGAGCTATCGCATGGTCGCGGCCGATGAGGAGAGTCCGCGCGACGGGCGCTTCCTCGAAAACCTCGGACACTACAATCCGCGTACCGCCCCCGCTACGATCAACCTCGATGAGGGGCGGGTCTTCCATTGGCTGGAACACGGGGCCCAGCCGTCCGACTCCGCGCGGCGGGTCCTGGTCAGCTCGGGTTGCTGGTCACGCTGGGAACGCCTGAAGGGGGGAGAAGGGCTTGAGGCCCTGCTGGCGGAGGCCAAGACTTCCCCAGGCGCCGTGGATGCACGCACTTCGGACGCGCCTCCAGCCGCCTCCCGGCCCTCGAAGAAGAGCCGGGCCCGGGCCGAGGCCGACACAGCCTCCGCTGCAGCGAAAGCCTGACGCGTGGATTGGCAGGCCCCATTGGTGGCCGGATGAAAGCGCTGATCGAGTACATCGCTCGCTCGCTGGTCGATGACCCGACCGAAGTGCGGGTGACCGAGAAACGGGAGCGCGGCGAGATCCAGCTCGAGCTAGAAGTGGCCGCCGAAGACATGGGCCGCGTGATCGGACGATCGGGGAGGGTGGCTTCCGCGATGCGAACTCTGCTACGTGTGGCTGCGGTCAAGGGCGGCGTTCGGGCCACCTTGGACATACGGTGATCGCGCTTCGCATCGCGCTTCGTCGCGCTTCGCACACCTGTCCCGGTGCAGTTCGGGATCGCGCATCGCATCCCGTAGGGGACCCTGGAGAGGGCATCCCGAAGGGGATCCCGAAGGGGGCGTCCCGGAAGGGACCGCGCTTAGCGTCCCGGAGGGGATCGGGACTGACATCTCGCAATTGGGCGCGCGCCCTTCCGCTCCGTCTTCCAAGGTGACCGCAGGGTGACTCGGAGCGGCACCAAGAACCAAAGGCGTCCTTCCGGCGCCCGGCGAACCAAGGACTATCTGGTCGCCGGGCGCATCGTTCGTCCTCACGGAGTTCGCGGCGCGCTGGTGTTGGAGGCCGCCTCCGACCTTATCGGCCAGTTCAAGCCGGGTCAAGCCGTCTTCCTTGGCGACGCGACTCGGACAGTACACATTGCCAGCCTGCAACCGCACGGTGGTCGATACCTTCTCTATCTGAAAGGGATCTCAAGCCGCGAAGCCGCCGAACAGCTTCGCGGCCTGCCGCTTCTCCTGAACGCCGAGGATCTCGAGCCGCTCCCAGAGGGCGTGTACTACCGCTGGGAGATCGTGGGCCTGCGGGTTCTGGAGCAGGACGGCGCCGAGCTGGGAACGGTGATCGAAGTTCTGAGCACAGGTGCCAACGACGTCTACGAGGTCGAGCGGGGCGATGGGCGTAAAGTGCTCCTACCTGCAATCACCTCCGTCATCCGCCAGATCGATCTGGAGGCCGGGATCCTTCGGGTGGACTTGCCTCCCGGTCTGATCGACGAGGGGCAGCCGCGCGCTTAACCCATGGCGTGGCATCCCTGGGAAGCGGAACTTGCCCGATCGGAAGTTGTCCGTGGTGAGTGGTCAGTGATTAGCGTAGGGGTCCGACTGACCACCTGCTACTGGCCATTGGCCACTTTCCTTTAGCTTGCCGCGGCCGGGTGGCTGTGTTAGACTGCCGGCTTGTTTGCCGGCTGGGTGAAGAGTATTCATGGACAGAGCGCGCAGGGAACAGCTCGTCAAGCGGTTGCGCGAACTCCAAACGAACACGACCGACGTCGAAGCCTCGGCCGTCGTCTCGGTGGACGGGCTGATCATCGCCTCGTCCCTTCCCGGCGGCGTGGAGGAAGACCGGGTTTCGGCCATGTCGGCGGCGATGCTGAGCCTGGGCGAGCGCATCGCCGGGGAACTCGGCCGCGGCGGATTGGACGAGGTCTACATCCATGGGAGCAGCGGATACGTGCTCCTGACCGGCGCCGGCACCGAGGCCGTGCTGACGGTCCTGGCGAGAGAGCAGGCCCGCCTCGGCCTGATCCTGCTCGAGATGCGGCGCGCCGCCGAGGATATCGGGAAGGTCGTCGGATGACCGACGGGACGCAAACGGAAGCCGGGAACGAAAGGGTGGGGAGGTCTCCTGAGGGCGGCCTCCCCACCGACCTTTTCGGGCGGTGTTGGCCGCCGCCGGAGGTGGGGCGATGAGCGGAGGGCCGAAGTACATCTTTCTCACGGGCGGGGTGGTCAGTTCGGTCGGCAAAGGGGTGACGGCCGCCGCACTCGGACGGCTGCTCAAGGAGCGCGGTTTCCGCGTCACGATTCAGAAACTGGACCCCTATATCAACGTCGATCCGGGGACGATGAGCCCCTACCAGCACGGCGAGGTCTACGTTCTCGATGATGGGGCCGAAACCGATCTCGACCTGGGCCACTACGAGCGTTTCATCGATATCAGCCTGAGCCGGGTGTGCAACGTCACCTCCGGCCAGATCTACTCCGAAGTCATCGGCCAGGAGCGCCGCGGCGATTTCCTGGGCGGGACGATCCAGGTGATCCCGCACATCACCAACGAGATCAAACACCGCATCGGGTTGGTGCCGCGCGTCACCGGGGCCGAGCTCGTGCTGGTGGAAGTCGGCGGGACCGTCGGCGACATCGAGTCCCTGCCGTACCTGGAGGCGTTGCGCCAGATGCGCAACGATGTCGGGCGAGAGAACACCCTGTTCATCCATGTGACCTGGCTGCCCCATATCGGAGCCACCGGCGAGTTGAAGACCAAACCGACGCAGCATTCGGTGCGAGAGCTGCGTTCGATCGGGATCTCGCCCGATGTGATTGTCGCCCGATCCGACTTTCCCGTGGCCGAAGAACTGAGGGAAAAGATCGCCCTGTTCGGCGACGTCGAGGCGCGCGCCGTGATCCCGCTGGTCACGACCGACGTCCTCTACGAGGTTCCGCTGTTGCTCGAGAAGGAGGGGCTGGGGGAGTTTGTCGTAAGCCGCCTCGGACTGAGCGCGCAACGGCGGCCGGACTGGTCGGAGTGGGAGCGGTTGGTGGCGTCCGAGCGGCAGCCTCGGCCACCGGTTCGCATCGCCCTGGTCGGCAAGTACGTCGAACTGAGGGACGCCTACATGTCGGTCCGCGAGGCCGTTCGGGCGGCGGCGCTGGCGACCGGCGTCGAGGCCGAGATCCTGTGGCTGCATTCGGCCGAGTTGGAGAAGGGCAAGGGCTGGAGCGAGCTCGAGACGGCCGACGGGATCATCGTTCCCGGCGGCTTCGGATCGCGCGGCATCGAAGGCAAGATCGCCGCCGCCCGCTTCGCCCGCGAGCACCGCGTGCCCTATCTGGGTCTGTGCCTGGGGATGCAGGTGATGGTGATCGAATTCGCGCGGCACGTGCTGGGCTCGGAGGACGCCAACTCAACCGAGTTCGACCGTTCGACGCCTCATCCGGTCATCGACCTGCTGCCCGAGCAGCGCGGCATCGCCGATTTGGGGGGCACGATGCGCCTCGGCCTGTACCCGTGCCGGCTGATCCCTGGGTCGACGGCGGCGAGCGTCTACGGCGTGCCGGAGGTGTCGGAGAGGCATCGCCATCGCTTCGAGTTCAACAATACCTATCGGGAAATCCTCGGCGAGCATGGGATGACGTATTCCGGCATTTCACCCGACGGTCGGCTGGTCGAGATCGCCGAGTTGAGGGACCATCCCTACATGCTCGGCAGCCAGTTCCACCCCGAATTCCTTTCGCGACCGAACCGCGCCCACCCGCTTTTCCGCGGGTTGCTGGAAGCGGCCGCGGCCCACACCGATCGCCCGGTGATCACGGAGAAGACGGCGGCTCACAACTGAGCCCATGAGGATTTGGCGCCGCTCGCGCAGCAACCCTGTAAGGTCCTGCCGGGCCTTCGCTCATCGCCCGCTGTCTACGCCCCTTCGCCCTCTACGCCCTTCGCCCTCTACAGGGCGCCAAGGGCGGCGCACCGGAAGCGGTGCAGGGCGCCACGCCCTTCGGCGCACCCGAAGGGGTGAGGGCAGCGCACCGGAAGCGGTGCAGGGCGCCAAGGGCGGCGCACACGAAGAGGTGAGGGCGAGCACGCCTCCCCTTCGGTCTCTACGCCCCTTCGGGCGCCCCCAGGGGGCAGACCGCCAAGGGCGGGATGCCCCCTCCGGAGTCCCTACGGGATGCGATGCGCGATCCCGAACTGCACCGGGACAGGTGTGCGAAGCGCGACTACGCGCAGTGCGCGGGGGCGAGCGCAAGGGTCGCCCCCTCGACCTGGGTCTATCGTCCGTTGCCGGCCGCTGCGTGCCTCCGCCACTCGGGCCTCGCCACTAATCCGTCCTCGCTGAGCGGAGCGAGGCTCGGCGTCTTCGCCGGGCCTCGCGCAGTCGAAGCGTCCATAACCAGACGCGAAATGGTCAGGGCCCATGCCCTGACCGCTGCGTCTTGCTGAGTTGGCACGGGGCCTTGGAGGTCCTAGCTCTCGGGGCTTCCACCTTCCCGCGTCTCATCGACTCCGACGTTGACCCGCTGGCGGTCCATGTTGAGCTTGGAGATCCCGTTGCGGGCCTGGGTCAGCAGGCGTGTGAGCTCGCCTTCCAGCGCTCCCAGCGCCTCCAGGATGTAGTCGTCCGCTTCGCGGCGGAGGTTCTCGGCATCGGCGCGGGCCTGCGCCAGGATCTGCTCCGAGCGCGCCTGTGCCGCCTGCACGATGGCATCCCGCGTGACGATCTCGTCCGACTTCTGCTTGGCCAGGCCGACCGTCCGGCCGGCCTCTTCTTGCGCCTGCGCCATCAGGCGGTCGCGCTGCGCGATGACCTGCTGCGCCTTCTTAACCTCATCCGGAATCGAAATCCGCATCTGATCGATGATTTCGAGGAAGCGGTCCTCATCGACGACGACGCTATGCGTCAGCGGGATGGGCCGGGCCTGGTTGAAGAGCTCCTCGAGCCGATCTACGAGATGAAGGATATCCATTAACCGCCTCTGGCCGGAGTGCTCTCTCCGCCCGGGGTGCAAGCTTCGGGCCGTAGATTACACCGAAGCCGCGCGCCGGTCAACCGGCCCTCGGAAGTGGCCGGTGGCCAGTGACCATTGACCAGTGACATGTGGCCAGTGACCGGTGACCAGTGACCAGTGACCAGTGACCAGTGACCAGTGACCTGTAGTACCTGCTTAGAGGTCTTCCAGCATAAACGCGACCGAAGCTGACCACCGACCACTCACCACTGACCACTATCTCATCAGTCCCTCAACGAAGTCATCGGGACCAGACCCGGTCCGTCGTCGCCCAGCTCCTTGAAGCGGCGCTGGAGCGCTTCGATGACGTGGGGCGGCACCAGGCTGGTCACGTCGCCACCGAGCGACGCAATCTCGCGTACGGTGCTGCCGGTCAGGAAGCTGTGCTCCTCGCTGGTGATCAGAGCGACCACGTCGACTTCCGGCGCCAGCCGATGATTCGCCAGGGCCATGCGGAACTCGTGTTCGAAATCGGAGAAGACCCTCAAGCCGCGGACGATCACCTGGGCCTCGATCTGGCGGCAGTAGTTCACGATCAAACCGCTGAAGACCGTCACCCGCACATTGGGCTTGCCGGCAAAGGTCTTCTCGACCAGCTCCACGCGGTCAGCCGGGCTGAACAGCAGTGATTTCAGCGGCCGGTCGTACACCGCCACGACCAATTCGTCGAACAGTCGCATCGCCCGAAGGGCGATGTCGATGTGGCCGTAATGGATCGGATCGAACGTTCCGGGGAAGACGGCGCGGACCATCAGCTTATCTCTCCCTTCTCCGAGACGACGAAGGTCTCCAGCGCGCGGCGCAAGGCCTGGTGCTGCGGCTGATCGAGGGCGGGATCGGCCTCGATCAGTTGCGAGGCTTCCCGCCGGGCGCGTTCGATCAAGTGCACATCGGTCAGACGGGCCAGACGCAAGTCGGCCAGGCCCGACTGGCGGGTCCCCAGGAAATCGCCCGGGCCCCGCTGTTCCAGATCGAGCTCGGCCAAGACGAAACCGTCGTGCGTCGATTCCATGGCCTTCAGGCGCTCGTTCTCGGCGGCGTCGTCCGAATCCGGAACCAGCAGGCAGTAGGACTGGTATTCGCTCCGGCCGACACGGCCGCGGAATTGGTGGAGCTGCGCCAAACCGAAGCGGTTGGCGCCCTCGATGAACATGACGCTGGCGTTGGGCACATCGACGCCGACCTCGACGACGGAAGTCGAGACCAGAATCTGGTACGCGCCGCGGCGAAAGTCGGCCATTACCTGGTCCTTTTCGTCGTTGCTCATCCGGCCGTGCAAGAGCCCGAGGCGCAGGCGCGGGAACACTTCCGCTTGTAGCTTCTGCTGTTCCTCCACCGCCGCCCGGGCCGCCACTTTTTCGGACTCCTCGACCAGCGGGTAGATGAAGTAGGCCTGCCGGCCGGCTTCGATCTGCGACTCGACGAAACGATACCCGCGTGATCGCTCGACCGGGAAGAGCACACGCGTCTCAATCGGCTGGCGCCCGGGAGGCATCTCCTCCAGGAGCGTCAAGTCGAGATCGCCGAACACCGTCAGGGCCAGCGAGCGGGGGATCGGCGTGGCCGTCATCACCAGCAGGTTCGGATTGTCGCCCTTGGCCCGCAACGCGGCCCGCTGCTCGACACCGAAACGATGCTGCTCGTCGATGACGGCCAGACCCAAACGGCCGAACCGGACCGGTTCTTCGAGCAGCGCGTGCGTGCCGACGACGACGCCGATGGTCCGATCTTCCAGGCCTCGCCGGATCTCGGCCTTCTCCGACTCCGGCGTGGCACCGAGCAGCAGGCGCACCTGCGCCGGCGGGATGCCGCACGCCGACCCCAGCAGGCTGCGCAGCGTCTGGTAGTGCTGTTCCGCCAGAATGCTTGTAGGCGCGAGCACGGCGGCCTGTGCGCCGGCCGCAACGGTGATACCGATCGCGGCCGCGGCCACGACGGTCTTGCCGGAACCGACGTCTCCTTGCAGCAGTCGGTTCATCGGGCGCCCGCTGGCCAAATCGGACCGCAAATCGACGAGCGCCTTCTCCTGGGCCGCGGTCAGCGTGTACGGCAAGCCGGCGTGGAATCGGTCGACCCAGGGATCGTCGACCACCAGCGGATTCGTTGTCAGAGTCGACCAATCGTGCTTCTGCCGCATGACCGCCAGCTGAAGCAGCAGCATCTCGTCGAAGGCCAGTCGCTCCTGCGCCTGCCGGAGCGTATCCCAACTGTCGGGAAAGTGGATTTGTTCGATCGCCTGCGGAAGGCGGAACAGGCCCAGCCGCTGGCGCATCGACTCGGGAATCGGATCGGGAAGACGCGGCGCCAGGCGCCTGACCACGGAATCGATCACTCGCCGCAACCAGCGCGCGGTCACCCCCGCCGTCAGCGGGTAGACCGGGACGATCCGGCTGGTGTGGAGCTGCTGCCGTTCCAGCGGTTCCCATTCAGGCGAGTTCAACGTCAACCGGCCGAGGTACTGATCGATTCGGCCGGAAAGCGCCAGGGCCTCTCCGGGGTGAAGCTGGTTGGCGATCCACGGTTGGTTGAACCATGTCACGCGCAGCGTGCCCGTTCCGTCGCCGACGACGGCCTCGACGAGCTTCATCTGCCCGCCGCGCGCCGGCCGCACCTGGATCTCCTCGACGGTCGCCAGGACGGTCACTTCCTCGCCGTACCACAGGTGATTGATCGTCTTGAGTTCGCTGTAGTCGATGTAACGCCGAGGCAAGTACCACAACAAGTCTCCGAGCGTCTCCAGGCCGAGGCGCTCGAGAGTCTTGGCCGACTTCGGGCCGATGCCGGGGATCGTGGTCAGGGGCGCCGATAGAGCCGGCATGGGCCCGCCACCGCTGGGCGCCCGCTCCGTTCCTGGCTTTCGCGGGTCGTCGCGCGAGGCGTCCTGGGGGACGACCTCCGGCCCGGGCGGGGCAGCGTTCCCGCCCTCTGTTTCGCGCGGCTCCAAGTCCTCGTCAAGCTCGTCGGGCAGAACGGGAACCTCGGTCTCATCCGGCTGCTCGAGCATAGCTCTGACCTCGGTCAGAGACTTCTGGCGCGCCTCGGGAGCCTGGCCGGCATACTCTCGCAGCGCCGCCGCCACGGCGGCCACCGTCGTTTCCCCGAGGCCGCTTTGGCGCGCCTCCTCCTGCCACGGTTCCACGGCGCGTTCGAGGCCGCCCATCACGGCGCGATTGTCGTAGCCGCGGCTGGCCTCCAGGCCGAAATACTTGATCAACTTCTCGACGGCGAGGTTGGTCATGGGCTACTTCAAGTCGGCCTTCGACCGACGGGTCGGCGAGCAGCGTGGGCGCTGGGCCTCCCATAGACCAAGACCCAGATCCTTACGGAGTCGCTCTTCATTCCGCCGCCGCCGGGTCGGCCCCGGCCGGGTCCTGAAGGACCCCCACCAGCCCGAGGGACCGCGGGCCGACATGGGCGCCGATGACGGTCGTCACGTCGACGACGAGCGGGTCATCGGCTGCCAGGGGGGCGAGACGCGACGCCAGGATGCCCGCATCCTCCAAGGCCGAGGCGTGGAGCACGCCCAGTCGGTCGAGCGGCCCCCAACCGCGGGCGCGTTCGGCCAGCGCTTCGATCGCCCGCGCGCGAGTGCGCACCTGGCCCAGGCGCCTTACGGCGCCGTCGACCAGTTCGACCAGAAGGCGAATGTGCAACAGCGCGCTCAGACCGGAGCGGAGCCAGTCCACCCGGCCGCTACGCCGAAGGTACTCGAGATCATCGATCAGGGCGATGGTGCGCACACGCCGCCGGACCCCATCGGCTGCCTCCGTGATCTCACGGATGGCTTTCCCTTGCGACGCCGCTCGCGCCGCGGCCAGGGCCTGAAATCCCAACCCCAGCGAGACTTGCCCACTGTCGATGACCAGGACGCGATCCTGGAAGGCCTGGGCGGCGTGGCGAGCGATATCGACGATTCCGCTGAGGCGCCCCGAGACGTGGATCGATACGATCTTGTCCGCGCCCTCGTCGAGGGCGCGACGATACGTCGAGGCGAAAGCCTCGATCGCCGGAGAGGCGGTCGTTGCCGGTCGCCGCAAGCCGGGGAGTCGCTCATAGAATACCGCGCGGGAAAGATCTCCCTGGTCTTCGTAGCTCGCTCCATCGACGATGAGAATCACCGGAACGATTCGGATGCCGTTGGCGGCGGCGATCGGCGCGGGTAGATCGGCCGTACTGTCCGTTACCACGACGGTCGCCGAGGGCTGAAGGCTCAATGCCGGCTCCCCTCCCGTTCGAGCGCAATGATACCGGTGCTGTCGGGGCCAAGGTAGGTGGCGACCGACGGGCCCAGCCCGCTGACGGTGATCGGCGTCGAGGGGTGAAGGCTGCGTAGACGCTCCATGATTTGACGCGATTCCTCCGTGGGTTCTGGGGAGCCCTGGAAGAGCACCATGTGCTCCAGGTCGGAGAACTCGCTGACAAACTCGACGACTTTCTCAACGGCTCGCGGGCGGGAGCGGACTTTTTCCATCGGCACGAGTTTGCCGTCTTCCATCGTTAGAAACGGCAGGATGCCCAGCATGTTGCCCAGCAACGCCTGGGAACGCGTCACCAGGCCGATGCGCTCCAGATACGTCAGGTCGCCGACGAAGACGACCAGGTAGAGACGGGGGACCATACCGCGCACGATGCGGACGACCTCGTCTAGATCGGCCCCGTCCTCCGCCGCGCGGACAGCGGCTTCCACCAGCAGCCCCAGGCCGCCGGACAGCGACTGCGAGTCGACCACCTGGATCGAGGACCGGCCGAGAAACTGCAAGGAGGCGGCCTGGGCATTGGCCACGGTCGGATTGATCTGCGCCGAGGCATGGATCGACACGATTTGGTCGGTTTCGTGGGCCAGCTGGCCGTAGACTTCGGCCAGCCGTTCCGGCGAGGGCGGCTCGGCCAGGGGGAAGCCCTGGCAGTTCTCGAACAATCGCGCCGCGGCCAGGATATCGTCGTGGGGGCTTTCCTCCCACGCTTCGAGCTGGCATCGAATCGTCATGGGCGCGATGGCCACCGAATGACGTTCGAGGAAGCCAGGCGTGGGGAAGCGAACCGTGCTATCGGTAACGACGCGGACGCGGGCCATGTTCACTCAATCGAAAGCAGCAGGGGATAGTGGGGCTGCCCGCCGTAGTGGGACTCGATCTCGAGCGACGGGTAGGTCTGGCGGAGACGCGCGATGAGCTGGTCGGCGATGCTGGCCGGCAGATCCTGCCCGGCATAGGCCGTGATTAACTCGGCGTCGGCCGCACCGGCCGCCTCCAGCAGCATCAGCAACCCCTGTTCCAGCGTATCGCCGGCGACAACGAGTTTGCCATCGAGCAGTCCGATGATCTGGCCCTCGTGGACGACGACGCCGTCCATCCCGACCGAACGGGTCGCCGTCGTCAGCTCGCCGGTGCGCACGCCCGAGCGCGCTCGCTCCATCGCCTTCGCCAGACTCTCCAGGTCGGCCTGCGCATCGTAGGGCAACATGGCCGCCAAACCCTGCGGCACGGATGTCGTCGGGACCACGATTACATCTTTCTCCGTGAGTTGCGCCGCCTGCTGTGCGGCCAGGACGATGTTCTTGTTGTTCGGTAAGACGATGATTCGATCCGTGGCCAGGGTTTTCAGCGACTCGTGGATTTCTTGCGCGCTGGGATTCATCGTCTGCCCGCCTTCTACGATGGCCGCCACCCCCAAACTGGCGAACAGGCGCGACAGCCCCTTTCCGGGGCTGACGGCGACGACCCCAACTTGCCCGGGGAGGATCTGGGCCAGGGAGATCGGCCCCTCGGCGCGGCCCGCCTGGATCATCAAGTTTTCGACGCGATACTCGATCACCGTCCCCAAACCGCTGATGTATTCGACCGGCCTGTGCTGCGTCCGATCGGGGACATGGATGTGCATTCGGTAGCGGCCATCCCCTTCGGCGATCTGGATGGACGTGCCCATGCCTGCCAGGGTGCGATGGAACGACCCCAGGTCGAAAGGCAGCGACGGCTGAAAGTCAATGACGACTTCCCAGTCTTGGCCCGGTTCAATCGATTCGGCCACGTCGGCCATGGTCAGCGCGTTGAACGTCGTCACGTCGATGAGAGATTCGTCCAGCGGCAAGCGATAGGCCGCTCGCAGCATCCCTTCCAGGATGAAGTACAGGCCTTTGCCGCCCGAGTCGACGACGCCGGCCTCGCGCAGCACCGGCAGCAGGTCCGGGGTGCGCTCCACCGAATCCTCGGCCGCCTGGACGACACGCTCGAGCACCTCTAAGCCCGACGTGGCGCCGTCCTCCAGCGCTGCTTGGGCCGCCGCGGCGACGTCCTTCGCCACGGTCAGGATTGTCCCTTCCACCGGCCGGACGACTCCCCGGTACGCCGTGTCGCGAGCTTCGGCCAGCGCCTGCACCACGCCTTGAGCGTCGACGGTGGCCATCTTGTCGAGGCTGCGGGCGAAACCGCGCCAGAGCTGCGACAGGATCACGCCCGAGTTGCCCCGGGCGCCCATCAGCGCGCCGTGGGCCAACGCATGGGCGACGGCCGAGACCGTATTGTCGGGCGTGCCTTCGATTTCATTCCAGGCCGACTGCATCGTCAGCACCATGTTCGTCCCGGTGTCGCCGTCGGGGATGGGGAAGACATTCAACGCGTTGACCACCTGCTGATTCGTGCGGAGCCAGTGGAGGGAAGCCCAGGTCAACAGACGAAGGAGCCTTCCATCCAGACGGCGGTATCTCTCCAGCAATCGCAGGCGGACCGGCGCGTCGACGGAGGGCAGGGGGGTCAGAGCCATAGGTGAGTCAGTCGATGCTGCTCACTCGCAGGTCCTGAACGTGCACGCTGACGTCGGCCACCGTCATCCCCAGCATCTGCTCGACCTGATAGCGAACGTTGTTGGCGACGCTGTGGGCCACGGACGACACCCGTGTGCCGTACTCGACAATGATGTACGCGTCGATTCGGACCTGTCCGGCGTCGGTTCGGATCTCAATCCCTCGGTGCGGGTCTTGCACGAGCCGCTGGGCGATGCCGTCGGCGAAGTTGCGCGAGCTCATCCCGACCACGCCGTAGGTTCCGAGGGCCGCCCGGCTGGCGATGGTGGCGATGGCTCGGGACGAGATCGTGATGCGCCCGACGGGGCTGTTGTCCACCGTCATGCGTAGTTCTCCTGGTGCGAGCTCGGCGTGAGCGTCGAGTGCCTCGAATTCAACCATGCGCCCAATCCCCTTCGGGATCCCCTGCGGGATGCGAAGCGCGATGGCCTGCTGCAGATGCCAGGCCTGGCTAGAAGTGCCCTCCGGCATGCGAAGCGCGATCCCCGGTAGGGCCATGATATTAGGTCGGGCAATGCAGTGGGGACCTCCGGCGAATGTGGTAAAATGCTTCGCTCTGCAAACCGGTCACCCGACGAGAAAGGAATCTGGGTCGATGGCAATGTGTGCGCACTGCGGCAAGACGACGACCTTCGGTCACAACCGAAGCTTCTCGATGAAAGCGACCCGCCGTAAGTTCTCTCCGAACTTGCAGCGCGTGCGCCTGATGGAGGGGGGGCGTCTGGTCCAGCGGACGCTGTGCGCCAAGTGCATCAAGCGTCTCGGCCGCGCCTAGACGAAGCCTCTCCGCGAGAGATTCATAAGGGCCGCCCGGGGGCGGCCCTTCTCTTTCGCTCACGCCAGCGCCGGCTGCAGCGATTCTCGTAAAGCGCGTACCCCCGCCGCCACCCCTTGCGGATGCCCGAAGATCGCTTGCGCAGCGACCAACACGTCGGCTCCCTGACGGACGGCCTGCGGCGCCGTCTGAGCGTTGATCCCGCCGTCGACCTGCAGGTGGACGGTAGAGCCGGTGGCCTGGAGCAGGTCCCGCAGGCGATGGACCTTGTCAAGCGCCGGCGGAATCAGCACTTGACCGGCGTAACCCGGATCGACCGTCATGATCAACACCAAGTCGGTGTGGGCTAAGGCTTCCTCCACGGCGCCGATGGGGGTGGCGGGGTTCAGGGCGACCCCGGCCCGCACACCCAACTCGCGTATCGATTGTAGGCAGTGGTGCAGATGGGTGGCGGCCTCCACGTGGACCGTGATCGAGTCGGCGCCGGCCTGCACGAAGGAAGCGATCAAGTCTTCGGGACGATCCACCATCAGGTGGACGTCCAGCGGCAGCTTCGTCGTCCGCCGGCAAGCCTCGACAATCGGCGTGCCCATCGAAAGCTGTGGGACGAAATGCCCGTCCATGACATCGATGTGAATCCAGTCCGCGCCACCCTCTTCGGCCTGGTGAAGAGCGTCGCCCAGATGGGCGAAATCGGCTGATAGGATGGAAACGGACAGGATGGGTGTTCGAGACATCGTGCACAAATGATACCGTCGCCCCAGCCAAATGACAAGGCAAAGAGCCTCGGCCCGCGAGCAAGGGCGCCGAGTGGAAAGGGATTGACCCTCGGGACGCCGAACGTCTCGCCCGGTTGACGCCCGGGTAGACTCCTCTTGCGAGGACTTGAGGTTACCCTGTAGGTTCGTTGTAAGGCTGGGGGGCGGTCCCGTCGAAGGATACTTGTGCCGCCGATCGATCGTCGGCGCCTGAACGCGCCTTGGAGGCGAAGGAGCCGAGGCGCGGGGAGGATCTGTCGCGGCCGGGCGACAAGGTCAAATGGAATCAAGCGACGTGGAAACTAGAGCCTCGAGCGCAAACACGATGCCGCCGCTCGGCGATCCTTCGACGCCTCAGAGACGAGGTCGTTGATGTTTTCGCGGCCACGGGTCCCGGCCCGGACTGGGTCCTCGGAACCTGCGCGCCTCGCCGATCTAGAAGAGCGCCTGGCGCACTTGCTTTCGCTATTTCAATTGATGGCGGAGCTGACGGCAACGCTCAACTACGAGCGCGTGCTCGACCTGTCGCTCGATGCCGGAGCCGCCGCCCTGGGGGGGCAAGACGGCCGATTGATCAGCGCTCTGCTGCTCTTCGAAGGCCAGGATATGACGATCGCTTCGTCGCGCGGCCTGCCGGTGTCCGATCGCCGGGCCGTCTTCGCCGGAGCGGAGGGCGTGCTCGAGCAAGCGTTGCGCACCGGCGTGATCCAGGTCGTGCGGGATCCCGGACACGATCCCGAACTGCGGCGCTTGGCCGCCGTCCAGAACTGTCGGGTCGCCGCCTGCCTGCCGCTGGTTGTCGGGCTCGACGCCTTTGGCGTGATGCTTTTCGCCGATCCTCGGCCCGAGATCTTCACCGCCGAGCGACTCGAGTTGGTCGAAGCGGTCGCCCGCCAGGCGATCGGGGGGCTGCAGAACGCCAAGCTCTACCGCAACCTGCTGGAAGAGAAGGAACGCATCACCGAAATCCACGAGGAGGCCCGGCGCAAGCTGGCGCGCGACCTGCACGACGGGCCGACCCAGTCGATCTCGGCCATTGCCATGCGGGTGAACTTCGCCCGCCGCCTGATCGAGCGCGACGTCAAGGCGGCGGCCGACGAGTTGTTCAAGATCGAGGAGTTGGCGCGCCGGACGACGAAAGAGATCCGCCAGATGCTCTTCACCCTGCGGCCGCTGGTGCTGGAGTCGAAGGGCCTGGTCATTGCCCTCGAGCAGCTGGCCGACAAGATGCGTGAGACCTACAACCAGGAGGTATTGATGGAAGCGGCGGCCGGCGTTGCCGACGATATGGAGGTCGGCAAGCAGGGCGTCGTCTTCTTCATCGCCGAGGAGGCGGTCAACAACGCCCGCAAGCATGCCCAGGCGCCCCACATCTGGATCCGCCTTTGGCGCGAAGGCGAGTTGTTCCGCATGGACGTCGAGGATGACGGCGTCGGATTCGACCTGGGGGCGGTCGAGTCGAACTACGAAGCGCGCGGTTCGCTGGGGATGGTGAATCTGCGCGAACGCACCGAGCTCGTCAGCGGCGTGATTCGGATCCAATCCGCCTCTCAAAAGGGGACGCGTGTCTCGCTCACGGTGCCGATGAGCGTCGCCGCCGCCGAGCGCCTCCACCAAAACGGTTTTGTTGGCTGATCTTTCTTCGCCCCCCTATGGTCCCCCCTCAAGGGGGGATGGTCCGATTCTCTCTTACCCCCTTGTGGTCCCCCCTCGAGGGGGGACGGTGGGGGGCATGTCCCTCGGCTTCGCCTCGGGATGCTGCGCGAAGCTGCCCCCTCGCGAAGCACCCCGAGCGCAGCGAGGGGCACACCCCCTGCAATGGAAGGGTACCGCTGGTGA
>Ga0209751_10000461_pt1 | contig 43753 bp, 43 predicted proteins | sample RifCSP13_1_FD_184019 | JGI IMG/M metagenome (GOLD analysis project Ga0209751, IMG submission 184019) | Soil microbial communities from Rifle, Colorado - Rifle CSP2_sed 13_1 (SPAdes) (version 2) | ecosystem: Environmental > Terrestrial > Deep subsurface > Rock core/Sediment | place: Rifle...
CACACCGGGGTCTGCGCGAGCCCGATGGACTCCAGGTATTCCACGGCGCGCGCCGCCGACGGCGAGTAGTCCACGCCGTCCCCGCCGTAGACTTTCTTCACGATCGTCTCGATCTTCACCTTGATCGGCTCCTCCAGCCGGTAGAGCGGCCGGTACTCGGCGGTCCCGCCGTCGAGCAGCGCGAGCACCTCGCGCGCAAGCTCCTCGCCACCGGCGCCGCCCCGTTCCCAGACATCGCAGAGCACGACGTGCACCCCGAGCTTTGCCGCGTAGTCGTCCACCACCTTGAGCTCGGCGGCGCTATCGGTGAAGAAGCGGTTGAGCGCGACGACGACCGGCACACCAAACTGCCGCACGTTGTTCACGTGATGCTCGAGGTGGGGGAGGCCGCGCTCGAGCGCCCTGAGGTCCTCTTTCGCCAGCAGCTTCTTGTCGGCCCCGCCTTGCATCTTGAGCGAGCGGAGCGTGGCCACGAGCACCGCGGCTTCGGGGTTCAGTCCGCCGACGCGGCACTTGATGTTGAAGAACTTCTCGGCGCCGAGGTCCGACCCGAAACCCGCCTCGGTCACGACGACGTCGCCGAGCGCGAGCGCCGACCGCGTGGCGAGGATGCTGTTGCAGCCGTGCGCGATGTTGCCGAACGGGCCGGCGTGCACGAGCGCCGGCCCGCCCTCGAGCGTCTGCACGAGGTTGGGACGGATCGCGTCCTTAAGGAGCATCGCCATCGCGCCCGCTGCCTTGAGGTCGCGCGCACGCACGGGCGCCTTGGCCGACCCCTCGGTCGCGCCGACGATGATCCGGCCGAGCCGGTCCTCGAGATTCTCGCGGCTCGTCGCGAGCGCGACCACCGCCATCACTTCGCTCGCCGGGATGATCACCCAGCGCTCCTCGCGCGGCACGCCGTGCGGGTGGCCACCGAGGCCGATCACCGCCGTGCGGAGCGAGCGGTCGTTCATGTCAATGGTGCGCGGCCAGCTGATGCGGCGCGAGTCGAGGTGCAACGCGTTGCCTTGGTGCAGATGGTTGTCAATCATCGCCGAGAGCAGCGCGTGCGCACTCGCGATCGCGTGGAAGTCGCCGGTGAAGTGGAGGTTGATGTCCTCCATCGGGATGACCTGCGAGTAGCCACCGCCCGCGGCGCCCCCCTTGATGCCGAATACCGGGCCGAGGCTCGGCTCGCGCATGGTCAGGATCGCGTTCGTGCCCAGCCGGCGAAGCGCCTGCGCGAGCCCGACGCTCACTGTGCTCTTGCCCTCGCCGGCGGGCGTCGCATTGACTGCGGTGACCAGCACGAGTTTCCCGCGCACCGGACGCGTCGCGATCTCGAGCGGCAGCTTGGCCATCAACTTGCCGTACAGGTCGAGGTCGGCGGCGTGAAGACCGACATCGCCGGCGACATCCACGATTGGGCGCGCGTGGACGCTCTGGGCGATTTCGATGTCGGGTGGGACGGGGACGTCCATCTGAGCGGCCAATGGTGGGAGGGAGGGGTGACGTGCGAGAGACGGCGGCGAGGGGCGAGAGACGGCCCGACCTCAGCCGGGCGACTGCAGAATCCGCTCCGGATGAGCGTACACGTTCGCGGTCTGTCCGCGCAACAGGCCGACCAGCGTGATCCCGGCGGCCTCGGCGATGCGCACGGCGAGTCCGGTGGGGCGGGAAACCGCGGCCAGGAGCGGGACGCCCGCCACCGCCGCCTTCTGGACGAGCTCGAAGCTGGCGCGGCTGGTGACGATGAGGAACCCGTCGCCCGGGGCCGTGCCCGCTCGCGCAAGCGCACCCAGCACCTTATCGAGCGCGTTGTGGCGGCCCACGTCCTCGCGGACGACGCGAAGCTCACCCCCGGCGGAGCACCAGGCGGCGGCGTGCACCGCGCGCGTCTCGCGGTTCAGGGGCTGCGCCGCATCGAGCGCGGCGCCGGCGTTCCAGAGCGCCTCGGGCCGGATCGCGAGCGCCGAGACAACCGCGTGCGGCGCGCGCACGGCGTCGTCAATCGCTTCGACGCCGCAGAGCCCGCAGCCGGTGCGGCCCGCGAGCGCACGGGAGCGCGTCGCCAGTCGTTCCACGGCCGCGAGTGGAATCTCGATGCGCAGCTCGACGCCCCGGCTGTGGCGCTCGACTTCCACGCGGCTGATCTCGCTCGCGCTCGAGACGATCTCCTCCGTGAGCGTGAAGCCGACGCCGAGATCCTCGAGGTCGGTCGGCGTGCACATCATCACCACGTGCGGACGTCCGGAATACACAAAAGCCACGGGCACTTCTTCGGCCACGGGCGCCCCGTCCGGCACGGCCAATCCGTTCGTGAGCCGGACGAACGGCCGCGACGCCACCGGGGGCTCGTAGCCGATTCCCGGCATCGGGCCGCCGGGCGCGCTCGCGTCACTCACGGCGCCGACCGCCGCCGTGCACGGGCGCGGCGCCGTCGTTCGCGCGCGACTCGTGAGGCTGCACGAAGCGCCACCCGAAGCGCCCCTTGATGCAGAGATTTCCGAGCGTGATGCCGTTGTCGAGCGGCGAGGTGGCCTTCACGATGTCCCCCTCCTGCACGTGCAGAGTCAACGTGCAGCCGACGCCACAATACGGACAGATGGTGTCGGTGCGCGTCTGGCGCGACGCGTCCCACGTGCCGGCGGCCCGCATCTCGTACTCGGTCTTCGCCATCAGGGCACCCGTCGGACAGACCGCGATGCAGTTGCCGCAGTAGACGCACGCCGAGTCGGGAAGCGGAACCGCCAGCTCGGTGGCGATGCGCGCGTCGAACCCACGCCCCGCGACGGCGATCGCGAACGTGTTCTGGTGGTCCACGCCGCACGCCTCGACGCACTTGTAGCAGAGCACGCATTTTGCGTAGTCCCGCACGTACAGGTCGTTGTCGAGCAACGGGGGCTGCGCGACGGTGGCGGCGTAGGCGGGATCCGGCGGCGCGTGGTGGCCGGGAAGGCTCGCATCCCGAGCGCCGTCGGTCGCCGGCGGCGCCGGCGGGCCGTACCGGCCGGGATCGCAATCGTATTCCGCGAGCAGCGCCTCCACCCCCGGCGTCGCGGAGAGATCCACCGACGACGCGAGAAACTCGAGCACCATCTTGCGCGTGTGCCGCACGCGATCGGACGAGGTGTGGACGACCATGCCGGGTTCCACCACCCGCGAACAACTCGGCACGAGCACGCGCGAGCCCTCGACCTCCACCAGGCAGAGGCGGCAGACGTTGACCGGGCGCAACGTCTCGAGGAAACAGAGCGTCGGTATCTCCAGCCCGAGCGCGCCGCAGGCCTCGAGAATCGTCGCCCCCTCCGGGACGGCGACCGCCCGTTCGTCAATCGTGAGTGCCACCATCGCTCGTGGCGGGCCGGCCGGCCGGCGGAGCTGCACGAACGTGGCCGTCACTGGCGAGCGGTCCCCTCGCGTTCGTACAACCCGAGCTGCTTCACGGCGGATTCGATCGCCGAGTACGCGGTCTGCCCGAGACCGCAGATTGAGCCGTCCTCCATCGCGAGCCCGATCTCGTCGAGCAGTGCCAGCTCGGCGGCGACTCCGCCGCGCGTCCGGCCGCTCGCGATGCGGTGCAGGACCTCCTCCTGACGCACGGTCCCCACGCGGCAGGGCACGCACTGGCCGCACGACTCATCCCGGAAGAAGGCGGCGATGCGCAACACGGTGTCGCGCAGGTCCACCGAGTCGTCGAACACCATCACGACGCCGGAGCCCAGGCTGGCGCCGAACAAGTGCGTGTTTTCCTGCGTGAGATGCAGGTCGAGCTCGTCGGGATGCACGAAGGTTCCGGCGGCGCCGCCGACGAGAACCGCCTTGAGTCGGGAGGCGGGCGAGGGGAGGCCGGCGAGCGTCAGCAACTCGCGGAGCGTGGTTCCCATCGGGACCTCATACACGCCGGGACGCGCGACGCATCCGCTCAGGCAGAAGAGCCGCGTGCCGGTTGAACGCGGCGTGCCGAGTTGCGCGAACGCCGCGGCCCCCTCGAGGATGATCGGCAGCACATTCGCCAGCGTCTCGACGTTGTTCACCAGGGTGGGCTTGCCGAAGAGGCCCCGGCTGACGGGAAAGGGCGGCTTGTTGCGCGGCTCTCCGCGCTTCCCTTCGATGGACTCGAAGATCGCGGTCTCCTCGCCGCAGATGTACGCCCCCGCACCGCGGCGGATCTCCACGTCGAAGCGCGCGCCGCGACCGAGAATGTTCGAGCCGATCAGGCCGGCGTTTCGTGCGCGTTCGATCGCGTTCTGCAGCCGACGGTACGCCAGCGGATACTCCGCCCGCAGATAGATGAACCCCTGCTCGCACCCGGTCGCGAATCCCGCGATCGTCATTGCCTCGACGATCGCGAAGGGATCCTGCGTGAGGAGCACGCGGTCCTTGAACGTGCCCGGTTCGGACTCGTCGGCGTTGCACACGAGGTAGTGTGGCGTGGCGCTCTGGCCGCGCACGGCCTCCCACTTGCGTCCCGTCGGGAACCCCGCGCCACCGCGCCCCTCGAGGCTTGATGCGGTGAGTTCGCGCACCACCGCTTCGCCGCCCATCTCCAGCGCCAATTCGAGTGCCCGGTACCCGCCGGCCGCCCGGTACGCGTCGAGCGACATCGGGTCCACCACCCCGACGCGGCGCAGGAGGCCGAGGGCGGGCGCGCCGTTCCCGGAGCGTCGGGCCGATGCAACCCGCAGCGGGGGCCCGAAAGGCGCGTCTGCCGAGTCCACGTCAGGCGGCGTGCCGCCGCGCAGAAGCGCCGCCGCGTCCGCGGCCGTGATCGGTCCGAGTGACCGCTCGACCGGCCGCTCGCCGGCCTCGATGAGCAGCGCCGCCGGCGCCCGGTCGCAGAACCCGAGGCACGGAGCGTGCACCCAGGCGGCCCTGTCGCGCTCGATCGCGACGCGGTCGCCGTTCGGCCCGTGCGCGATCGCCGGTCCGGCCGTCTTCTCGAGCGCCGCACAGAGGTCCCGCGCCCCCTTCGTCCGGCAGGCGATGTCGTCGCACACGTGCAGCACGCGTCTCGGCCGGGGCGAGGTCGCGAGCATCGCGTAGAAGGTCGCCACGCCCCACGCCTCGGCCGGCGGCACGTCGAGCCGCGCGCACACGTAGTCCAGCCCGCCCTCGCTGATCCACCCGACGCGCGCCTGCAGTGCCTGGAGCGCGGGCAGGAGCAGGTGCCGGCGCGCGCGCGTCTCGCGCCCGCCGAACGTCGCCGTGTGCGCATCGCGCGCGCTCCCGCGCTCGCCGCCGTCCCACGCCGACTGCGGCAGACCCACGACGGCGTCCACCGCCGAGCGTTCGTCGGAGGTCGGGACCGCGTCGAGAAGGCGAAGGTCCATGTGTGGATTGGTGGTTGACTGACCGCTGAGAGCTGAGAGCTGAGAGCTGTCGGCTCTCAGTGCTCAGCCGTCATCAGGGTCGCGCATTCCGGCACCGCGCCAATCGCCGCCCGCTGGCTCCACCCGCACGGCGCAGGCCTTGAACTCCGCGGTCCCCGACTTGGGATCGGACGCATCAATCGTCAGCCAGTTCGTCGCCACCTGATCGGGAAAGTGCAGCGTCATGAACACGAGCCCGGGGCGGAGCGACGCATCCACGTGCGCGGGCGCCACGACGCTGCCGCGGCGCGACGTCACGCGCACCGGCTCGCCGTGCGCCACGCCGAGCCGCGCGGCGTCCTCCGGGGAGAGGTCGAGCGTCTCGCCGCGCCGGAGCGGCGACGCGTATCCGGCGGTCTGCACGCCCGTGTTGTACGACTCGAGCCGGCGCCCCGTGGTCAGAACGAACGGATAGTCGGCATCCGGCTTCTCGACCGGCCCCTCGTGCCGCACCACGGAGAACGGCCCCGCGCGTCCGCGCTTCGAGGGGTCCTGTTCCCAGAGCCGCGCGTGCAGGAACGGCGTCCCGGGGTGCGACTCGTCGGGGCAGGGCCATTGAATGCCGTCGAGTTCCTCGAGCCGCCGATAGCTCATTCCGCCCGCGAAGTGCGGCGCGACCGCGCGGAACTCGTTCCACACGTCCTCCGCGGCGGGCGTGCCCCAGTCGTGTCCGAGCCGCTTCGCGATCTGCGCGATGATCCACAACTCGTCCCTCGCGCCCGCCGGAGGATCCACCGCCTTCCGGCAGCGCTGGACGCGGCGCTCACTGTTCGTCACCGTGCCCTCGCCTTCGCACCACGTCGCCGCGGCGGGGAGCACGACGTGCGCCAGTTCCGCGGTACGCGTCATCACGATCTCCTGCACCACCAGGTGATCGAGACCCGCGAGCAACCGTTCGACGTGATGCGAATCGGCGTCCGAGACGGCGGGGTTCTCACCGATGACGAAGAGCGACGTCATCTCCCCGCGGTCCATCGCACGGAGCATCTGCGTGAGGTTCCACCCGTGCCGCGGCTGAATGCCCACGCCCCAGTGCCTCTCGAACCGTTCCCGGATCTCGGGCTCGAGCATGTCCTGAAAGCCCGGGAGCCGGTTGGGGATCGCGCCCATGTCGCCGCCGCCCTGCACGTTGTTCTGCCCGCGGAGCGGGTTCGCGCCGCTTCCCCAGCGCCCGACGTGCCCCGTGAGCAGACAGAGATTGATCAGCGCGAGCACGTTGTCCACCGCGTCGTGGTGCTCGGTGATCCCCAGCGTCCAGCAGATCATCGCCTTGTCGGCTCTGACGAACGTGTGCGCGGCTTCGCGAATGACGTCGGCGGGCACGCCGGTGAGCCGCTCGCCCTCCTGCAGCGTGAAGGACTCGACCGACTTCAGGTACTCCCCGAAGCCCTCGGTGGCGTTCCTGATGAAGGCCTCGTGGTGCAGGCCGGCGTGGATGATCTCGCGCGCCATCGCGTTCGAGAGCGCGATGTCGGAGCCCACGTGGAGCCCCAGCCAGACGTCGGCCCACCGGGCGGAGGCCGTGCGACGCGGGTCCATCACGTACAACTTTGCGCCGTTCCGTACGCCTTTCAGGGCGTGGTGGAACCAGATCGGATGTGCCTCCCGCGCGTTCGACCCCCACAGAAAGATGACGTCCGTCTCCTCCACCTCGCGGAAGGAACTCGTCCCGCCTCCCAGACCAAAGACCGTCGCCAGACCGACGACGCTTGGCGCGTGTCAGGTCCGGTTACAGCTGTCAATGTTGTTGTTCTTGAACACGACGCGCTGCAGCTTCTGCGCGAGGAAGTTCACCTCGTTGGTGGACTTCGAGCAGCTGAACGTGCCGACCGCGTTCGGCCCGTGGGCCTGCAGGTTGCGCCGGAATCCCTCGGCCGCACGGTCGAGCGCCTCGTCCCAGGACGCCGCGCGGAGGGCACCGTTGTCGCGGACCAACGGGGTGGTGAGGCGGGTGTACGAACGCGCCTTGTCGGCGGGATGAGTACGCGGCATCGGTGGATTGCCCCGGGTGGAGGCCTGAAGAGCAGGTAATGTATATGATTCGTGGGTTCACATCCTTCATCGGACGACTCCCCATGTCCCGACCCCTCGGCGCGCTCTGCCTCCTGCTCGCCGCTCCCGCGTTCGCGTGGACGCAGGCACCCGTCCCCCAGACCGAATCCGATGCCTACACGCGCTACGAGCTCCTCGCGCCCGGGTCGGCCAGGTTCAGGATCATCTACGAAGTCACCGCGACGACCCCGGGCGCCACGTTCTACTTCAACCCGATCCGCAGGGGGAGCATCGCGACGGACGAGTCCGTGTTCGACCGTGCGACCGGGAAACCGCTCGAGTTCGACGTGGTGGGGCAGGCGGTCGCGAGCGCCGCCGGCGTGCGCGGACGCGACACGACGCAGACCTACATCCGCGTGAAGCTGGCGCGCCCGGTGCCCGCGAACGGTGGCGAGGCGCGCGTCCTCATCATCAAGACGTACGAGGACACGGCCAGCTACTACCGACAGGGCGACCTTCTCGTGTTCAGTCGCCCGCTCGGCATCAAGCGGAACGCGGTGGTGCTGCCGGCGGGCTACGAACTCGTTTCGTGCAACTACCCTTCGCAAGTCCTGCAGGAACCGGACGGCCGCGTCGCGATCAGCTTCTGGAACGGCACTCCTGCGGAGGCGCCGCTCCAGCTTCGGGCGCGACCCGCACGAGCCATGGCGGCTTCGGCCGCCGATCTTCGCGCAGCGCCGGGCGTGCGTTCCCGACTCGACGAACGCGCCCACCAGAATCGCGAGATCGTCTACTTCCTCCAGCAACCCGAGACGCACGCCTTCGACCTCTATCACGACTACACGGAATCGCGCCCTGGCGTCAGCAGCTATCTCAACGAGGTACGCGCCGGCAGCACCGTGTCCGAGCCGTCTGCGCAAGACCTCGATTCCGGTGAGGAGCTCAGGTGGGAAGTGCTGAGGGGTGATGCGATCACGAAGGCCGGCCTCACCGTAGCGAACGTGACGCCGCAGTCGGAGGTCGTCGTCTTTCGCTTCGCCCCGGTCCGGCAGGGGGAGAGCATCCGGCTCCGGATGTTCGAGACGTACACCGATACGGCACGCTACCGGCTGGTCGGCGACGAACTGGTGTGGGACCGGAGCTTCGGCCGGCCGGCGAACGCCGTGGTGCTGCCGAGCGGTTGGATGCTCACGAACAGCTCGATCCCCGCGACGGTGCGAGAAGAGCCGGATGGCCGGATACGGCTGGACTTCGTCAATCCGCGCCCGGACGAGATCGCGGTGCTGATCACGGCGCGGCGGCGGGGGACAAAATGATGCAATACAGAATGGTTCCTTTCGCCACCTGCCTCGCGATTGCCGCGCTTGTGCGGGGCGCCTCCGCGCAGGCGCCGACCACACATCGCATCACTCCCGACACCTTCTGGAACACGCTCGATCGCCGGCATCCGGTCGTCGCGCGCGTCAGACCCGGCGACGTCGTCGTCACGAAGACCCTCGACGCCTCCGGTTATGACGACCACGACGTCCGCCGCGCGGCGTCGAGCAATCCGATGGTGGGACCGATCTATGTCGAGGGGGCGGAGCCCGGCGACGCGATCGCGATCCGCTTCCGGAGAATCCGTCTCAATCGGGCGAACGCCTGGTCGTACTACCGGCTGGGCACGTTCTCGCTGACGCCCGACGCCGTGGAGCGGCTCTACCCCAACAGCTACAAGCCGGAGTCCGTGCGACCCGGCCGCGCGAACCTCCTCTGGTGGGACGTGGACGTCGCGCGTGGCACCGTGAAGCTGCGCGACCCCGTGAGCACGGTGGCGAAGCTGGAGTTCACCGCGCAGCCGATGCTCGGCGTGGTCGGCGTGGCGCCCGCCGGCGACTTCGCGCCCACGTCGGGGCCGTCGCGGGAGTACGGCGGCAACATGGACTTCAACGAGATCCGCGAGGGCTCCACGGTCTGGCTGCCGGTGTTCCACCCCGGCGCGCTCCTGTTCGTCGCCGACGGTCACGCGCTGATGGCCGACGGCGAGCCCACGGGCGCGGGGATCGAGACCTCGATGGACGTCGAGTTCTCGGTGGACCTGAAGAAGGGCGCGCGCCTCACCGGTCCGCGCGTCGAGAACGCGGACCACATCATCTCGGTCGGGAGCCAGGCGGAGTTCGTGAGCACGCTCGACCACGCGCTGCGGTTGGCGACTACCGACATGGTCCGCTGGCTCACGGAGGAGTACCGGCTGGAGCCCTGGGCCGCGCACCTGATGATCAACGCGGTGGGCGAGTACGAAGTGGTGACAGTGGCCGGCTCGATGGCGCTCAAGGTGGCGAAGCGGCACTTGCCGGCGCGTCAGCCGTAGCGACGATCGGACCCCCCAGCGTACCGCACAGCCTCGTGCCCAACGCCCGCCGCACCCACACTTTCACCGAATCGGTCATCCGCGAGATGACGCGCGTCGCGCAGCAGTACGGCGCGATCAACCTCGCGCAGGGCTTCCCGGACTTTCCGATGCCCGAGGCGATGAAACACGCGGCCTACGATGCGATCGGGCGGGACCTCAACCAGTACGCCATCACCTGGGGCGCGAAGAAGCTCCGCGACGCGATCGCCGGCAAGTACGCGCGCCGCTACGGGATGCCGGTGGACCCCGAGCGGGAAATCACCGTCTGCTGCGGCGCGACCGAGGCGATGGCCTCCGTGGTCCTCGCGCTCATCAATCCCGGCGACGAGGTGCTCATCTTCGAGCCCTTCTACGAGAACTACGGGCCCGACGCGATTCTCTGCGAGGCACACCCGGTCTTCGTCCCGCTCACCCCGCCGGACTGGCACTTCGACGCGCGCACGCTCGAGCAGGCCATCACGGCGAGGACGCGCGCGATCATCCTGAACTCGCCGCACAACCCCACCGGCCACGTTTTCTCGCGCGACGAGCTCGCCACCATCGCCCAGCTCGCCATCGCGCACGATCTCCTCGTCCTCACCGACGACCCGTACGAGTACATCGTCTTCGCCGGCGCGCACACGCCGATCGCGACGCTCCCCGGCATGCGCGATCGAACGGTGACGATTTCAAGCCTCTCGAAGACCTTCAGCATCACAGGCTGGCGCATCGGTTACGCGATCGCCCCCGAGGAGCAGACGAGCGCCATTCGCAAGGTGCACGACTTCCTCACCGTGGGCGCGCCCGCCCCTCTCCAAGACGCCGCCGCGATCGGCTACGGGTTCGACGAGGCGTACTACGCCAAGCTCTCGGCCGACTATCAGGCCCGCCGCGACTACCTCGGCGCCGCGCTCCGGGAGGCCGGTTTCCGCTTCGCGAACCCCGACGGCGCGTACTACTTCCTCACCGACTTCACCGACCTCAGCGACGAGGACGACGTCACCTTCGCCAAATGGATGGCCCGGGAGATCCGCGTCGCGACCGTCCCCGGCTCGAGCTTCTTCCGGCCGGGCGCCGCCGAAGGGAGGCGTTACGTCCGCTTCGCGTTCTGCAAGCGGCACGAAACCCTCGAACAGGCGGTCACGCGTCTCGCCCGCCTTCGCGCCCGAACCTGAGTGACGCGCACGTGACACCCCCGGGGAAATTCCTTGCTGACCCCCCCGCGAACTTCTAGCTTTCTGTCACTTACCCGAGCACAGAGAGCGGCACCCTCGTGACCCAATACCAGCACGCCCGCGTCCCCTCCGGCGGTGAGCGCATCGAGGCCGCCGGCGGCGTCTTCACGGTGCCCGATCGCCCCATTGTTCCCTTCATCGAGGGGGACGGCACGGGCCCCGACATCTGGCGCGCGGCCGTGCGCGTGTTCGACGCCGCGGTCGAGCGCGCATACGGCGCAAAACGCAGGATCGCCTGGATGCAGGTCCTCGCCGGCCAGAAGGCCTTCGACGCGACCGGCGAGTGGATGCCGGCCGAGACGCTCGACGCGGTGCGCGAGTTCAAGATCGCGATCAAGGGCCCGCTCACGACGCCGGTCGGCGGCGGCATCCGCTCCCTCAATGTCGCGCTCCGGCAGGAACTCGATCTCTACGCGTGCATCCGGCCGGTCCGCTACTTCCAGGGCGTGGGCGCGCCGATGAAGCACCCCGAGAACCTCAACATCGTGATCTTCCGCGAGAACGTCGAGGACGTCTATTCCGGCATCGAGTTCAAGGCCGGCTCGCCCGAAGCGAACAAGCTCCGGGACTTCATTCAGACCGAGTTCCAGAAGAAGATCCGCGAGGGCTCGGCGATCGGCGTGAAGCCGATGTCCCCCTTCGGCACGAAGCGGCTCGTGAAGAAGGCGATTGACTACGCCCTCACGCGCGGCCGAAAGTCGGTGACGATGATGCACAAGGGCAACATCATGAAGTTCACCGAGGGCGGCTTCCGGGACTGGGGCTACGAGGTCGCGCGCGAGCAGTTCGGCGATATGGTCGTGACCGAGGCCGACCTGCAGAAGGCGGGCACCAAGGCGCGCGCCGACGCCGTCATCCTCAAGGACCGCATCGCCGACTCGATGTTCCAGCAGCTCCTCCTGCGACCGGACGAGTACGACGTCATCGCCACCCCCAACTTGAACGGGGACTACATCTCCGACGCCGCGGCGGCGCAGGTGGGTGGGCTGGGGATCGCGCCCGGCGGGAACGTCGGTGACGAGGCCGCCGTCTTCGAAGCGACGCACGGCACCGCCCCCAAGTACGCGGGGCTCGACAAGATCAATCCGGGGAGCCTGATACTCTCCGGGGTGATGATGCTCGAACAGATGGGATGGCAGGAAGCGGCCGGGCTCATCATCCGTGGCGTGGAGCGCGCGATCGCCGCGAAGACGGTGACCTACGATCTCGCGCGTCAGATGCCGGGCGCGACCGAGGTGTCCACCTCGAAGTTCGGGGATGCGGTAATCGCCGGGATGCGGGACTGATGCCGCGCGCGAGCGGCGGCCGGCGGACCGCGGGCGGCCCCTTCGGGCTCAGCGTCCACGCGGGTGATCCGGCGCGCCTCCGGACGCCGCTCCTCGCCGTCCTCCTCCCGTCCGGCAAGCCGGTGCCGCGCGCGCTCGCCGCGCTCGACCGCGTGACGGGGGGCGGCATCGCGCGCGCCGTCCGCCGGAAGGACTTCAGGGGGAACCGGGACGAGGCGTTCCTGCTGTACGCCGAGGGCCGCGGCCCCGAGCGTGTGCTCCTGGTGGGCCTGGGCGCGTCGCCCGATGCCGCCGCCCTCCTGCGCGCCGCCACGCTCGCGGGCCGGCGCGGAAACGCGATGGGCGTGGAGCGCATGGCGCTCTGGGCCGAGGGGCTCGAGGACGCCGCCATCGAGAACGCGGCGGTCGGCGTCTCTCTCGGGGCGTGGGAGTTCACGCAGTTCCGGACGCCGCCGCCGGAGCAGGAACGCGCCAAGCCGCTGATTGCCGCGACGGTGTGCGTCTCGCGCACGCGCGGCGCCGCGCAGGCCCTCGGCCGGGGCACCGCCGTCGCGGACGGGCAGCGGCTCGCGCGCCATCTCGCGATGCTCCCCGGCAACGTCTGCACGCCCAGCTACCTCGCGAACGAAGCGCGGAGGATCGGCCGGCGGCGGCGCCTGCGCGTGACCGTTCTGGGCCGGCGCGAGATGCGGCACCTCAAGATGGGCTCGTTCCTCGCTGTCGCGCAGGGCACGCCGCAGGACCCCAAGCTCATCGTGCTGGAGTACCGCGGCGGCCGGCGCGCACAGGCGCCCGTCGTGCTCGTGGGCAAGGGACTCTGCTTCGATTCGGGCGGCATCTCGATCAAGCCCGCCGACCGGATGGAGTGGATGAAGTTCGACATGAGCGGCGCAGCCGGCGTGCTGGGCGCGATGGAGGCCATCGCGCGGATGAAGCTCCGGATCAACGTCGTCGGCCTCATCGGCTCCACGACCAACATGCCGAGCGGCACCGCGATGAATCCGGGGGACGTCGTTCGCGCGAGCAACGGCAAGACGATCGAGATCGTGAACACCGACGCCGAGGGGCGCCTCGTCCTCGCCGACGTGCTGTCGTACGCCGCGCGATTCAAGCCACAGGCGGTGGTGGACGCCGCGACGCTCACGGGTGCGGTGGTCGTCGCCCTCGGGAACGCGGCGACCGGGGTGATGGGGAATGACCAGGGCCTCGTTGACGAGGTGCTCGCGGCGTGCAAGCGGGGCGGAGAGCCGGGCTGGCAACTTCCGCAGTGGCCGGAGTACAAGGAGCTGTTCAAGTCCGACATCGCGGACATGAAGAACGCGGGCGCGCGCGGCGCGGGGACGATCACCGCCGCGCTCTTCCTGGCGGAGTTCACCGACTACAAGTGGGCGCATCTCGACATCGCCGGCACGGCCTACACGGAGACGGACCTCGTGGCGCTCCCGCGTGGACCCACGGGCGTGCCCGTGCGCACGTTCGTCGAATTCGTGCGGGGGAGGGCGCGCTGAGTTTCTGCGCGCGCGCGCTGCTCGCCGCCAGCGTGTGCGCGCCGCTCGTCCTGGGTGCGCAGCAGCCGCCGCCGTCGCGGCCCCCGGTCCCTCCCGCGCCCGCACGCGACACCACAAAGCCCATCCCGGCGCCCGACACCGTGCGCAAGGCCGCCGCCCGGGACACGCTCGCGCCCCGCGATTCCGCGCGGGCCGACGGCGCCCAGCCTTCGACCCCGCGTTCCCGTGCGGCACCGGACACCCTCCAGACGCCCATCGCGCGCCCCTACGCCCCGCGCCCGACCGAACTCGGCACCGGCATCGTGCATTGGGACCGCGATGCGATCTTCGCCTCGGGCGCGCTGACGCTCGGCGAACTCCTCGACCAGGTCCCCGGCGTCACGGGCCTGACGACCGGCTTCATCCTCGCGCCCCAGGTGGCCGCCTGGTACGGCGATCCCGCCGGCGTCCGCATCTTCGTGGACGGCGTCGAGCGCGACCCGCTGAATGCACGGAACGGCGGCATCACCGATCTCGCCGCCGTGCCGCTCTGGGCGATGGAGGACGTGCGCGTCGAACGCACCGCGCGTGAGCTTCGCGTGCACCTCCGCTCGTGGCGCGTCGAGCGTACCGCGCCCTCGACGCGCACGGACGTCCTCACCGGCTCCGAGAACCTGAACCTGTACCGCGGGTGGTTCGGGGCCCGCCTCTCCAACGGCGGCGCCATCCAGTTCGCCGCGCAGCAGCACAGCAGCGCCTCGCGCGGCGGCATGGATGGCGATGCCATGGGCGCGATGGCGCGCGTGGGTTGGGCGCGTGGCCGCTGGAGCGTGGACGGCACGTTGCTCCGACAGGGACTCGACCGCGCGTCGGGCGCCCGTTACCTCGCAACGACACCCGTGCCGAACGCGCTCCCGGGGTTCAAGGGCAGCGAAGGTACCGCCTATCTCCGCGTGGCATGGCGCGACCCGGAAGCGCCCGGGCCGTGGGTGCAGCTGACCGCCGCCACGATCAGCGCCGGAGAGAGCCGCACGACTGCCGGCCAGGGCGCGGGGTCCGGGCAGAGCGCCTCGACGACGGCCGCGACCGACAGCGTGGATTCGACGGCGGTCCGATCGCAGTACGTCGTCGCGGCCGGGTTCACGCAGTGGGGCGTGCGGCTCAGCACGACGAACCGCCTGCGTTCGATCAACGGGAGATCGTTCTTCTCCCCGGGGGCCCGCGCCGAATACGAGTCCCGGCTGTTTACGCTCTCCGCGTTCGGTGAGCGCGGCCCCGACTCCACGACGCGAACGGACGTGCAGGCGCGGGTCGCGCCCTTCTCGTGGCTCAATGTGGGCGCCTCGTTGAGCCGCGCCTCGCCGAAGCACGCCGGGATCGGCCCGACGGTGACCGCCGCGCGCGTCGAGGCGGGCGTGCGGATCTTCGACCGGTGGCTGACGGCCGGCGTCGTGACGCGCAGCGCGGGACGGCTCGACGCGCCCGTCGAGCTCGACACGGTGCTCCGCGCGGTGGACGCGCCGGCCGCATCCGCGACGATCGTCGGGTTCCGCGGCCCGCTCTGGCGCGGCGTCTCGCTCGACGTGGACGCCATCAACTGGGACGCGCCAGGGTCCTATCGCCCCCAGCAGCAGGTGCGCGCGCGCCTCTGGTTCGCCTCGTCGTTCCTGCGCAGGTTCCCACGAAACACGTTCCACCTGCTCGCCGCGGGGACGTACGACTACCGCTCGACGACGCTCGTGCCGAGCGGTACGGACCCCTACGGCCAGCGCGCGATGGCCGCCGGCGCGCTCGGCTCCCTCCTCGAGATTCGCATCGGCAGCGCCGTCATCTCCTGGCAGACGAGGAACATGCTCGCGGAGATCTACGAGACGTACCCCGGGTACGTGATGCCGAGGCTGGTCAATGTCTACGGCGTGAGGTGGGAGTTCTGGAACTGACGACGAGGGAGAAGCGAGGAGTGCTGGGTTGACCGGACGAAGGAGAAGAGCGAGGGGAGAAGGGAAGGGAGAAGGGAAGGAGCGGGAACGTTCTGCTGGCGAGCGCATTGGAACGGTGACGGTTTTGCTGGCTCCGGGTGCCATCGTGGGGCGTCTCGCTCATCCTCCGCTCACTTGTCTCTCCTCCCCTCTTCTCCGCCCGGTTAACTCCGCACTTCGCCCTTCTCTCTCGCTTTACAAACCCCTTGTCGCACCGTAACTTATCAAGTTCCACATGATCAGATCCATGACCGGTTTCGGCGCGTCCGAGGGCGCGGTCGGCGGCGCGCGCGTCAGCGTCGAGCTGCGTACCGTCAACCACCGGTTCTTCAGCCCGTCTCTCAAGCTCCCCTCGGCGCTGGCCCGGTGGGAGCCCGAGGTGCGCGAGGCCCTCCGGCGGCGCATCGCGCGCGGTCATGTGACGGTCACCGCGCGTATCGAACGGCCGGCCGAGAGCGGCGCCGTGCTCGACGAGGGGAAGTTCTCCTTTTACGCGACTGCGCTGCGCTCACTGCGCGACCGCCACGGTCTGGGCGGCGAGGTGGACGTCGCGACGGTGCTCCGGATGCCCGATGTCGTGCGGGCGGACGCGGAGGACATCGTGCAGGGAAGCGCCGACCCGTTCGTGGCGCTCGTGGAGACCGCCACGGACGCGCTCACCGCGATGCGCGAGGCCGAGGGAGCGCGGCTCGCCCGCGTACTCCTCGACCGCCTCGCCGTGGTCGAGGACGCGCTGCGCCGGATCGCCGAGCGCGCCCCCGAGCGGGTCGTGGCGCAGCGCGACCGGCTGCGCGAGAACGTGCAACAGCTCGCCGAGGGCGTCGCGCTCGACGAACAGCGGCTCGCGCAGGAAATCGCCATCCTCGCCGACCGTCTCGACGTGGGCGAAGAACTCGACCGGTTCCGCGCGCACGTCGCGGCGTTTCGCGACACGCTCGCCTCGCCCGGCGCAGCGCCGGTGGGCAAGCGTCTCGGCTTCCTGCTGCAGGAAATGCTGCGTGAGGCGAACACCGCGGGGAGCAAGGCGAATGACGCGTCCATGCAGCGCGACGTCGTGGTGGTGAAGGAGGAGCTCGAGCGCATCCGCGAGCAGGTGGAGAACCTGGAGTGAATCCCTTTCCCATCGTGCTCTCCGCTCCCTCCGGCAGCGGGAAGACGACCGTCACCCGGCGGTTGATGGAACGGCGCACGGACATCGGCTACTCGGTGTCGTGCACGACGCGCGCCCCGCGCGAGGGTGAGGTGGACGGCGTGGACTACCACTTCCTCACCGAGGCGGAGTTCGCCGCGCGGCGCGAACGCGGCGATCTGGCGGAGTGGGCCGTGGTGCACGGCCGCTCGTACGGAACGCTCAAGTCGGCGGTGCAGAAGGTGCTCGACTCCGGACGGCACGTGATGATGGACATTGACGTGCAGGGCGCCGCGCAGTTCGCCGCGGCCTATCCGACCTCCGTGCTCATCTTCATCCTGCCGCCCTCGGTGGAGGAACTCGTCGAGCGGCTGCAGGAGCGCCAGACGGAAGACCACGCGACGCTGCTCACGCGCCTCAAGAGCGCACGCACGGAGCTGCGCGCGGTGGACAGCTACCATTACGTCGTGGTCAACGACGACCTCGACACCGCGGTGGACCGCGTGTCGTCCATCGTGGACGCCGAAGAGGTCAAGCGCCAGCGCGTTCGCACGCTCGACGTGCAGGTCACGGGCCTCATCGCGCGCCTCGAGCAGCAGATCTCGAACTTCTCCACGTAGGGGTGCGCAGCTCGCCTCGTCCGCCATCCGTTCTCTCTCCCCCGACCTCCGCCCTTTACCTTCCCTCACGAGCCCTTTCCTCATGCGAGTCTTCACACCAACCGAAGTCACCACCCACGCCGCCAACAAGTACCTCTCCGTGCTCGTCGCGGCGAAGTTCGCGCGCGTGCTGAACGAGTTTCCCCGTGATCGCTCCGCGAGCGGCGAGAAGAAGCTCACGACCCGCGCGCTCGAGGAGCTGTCGGGCGGGGCGATCGAGTACCGCGTGGTGCCCCGGCGCCGCCCGGCGGAGTAGGGCGCGGCGGCGGCGCGGCTCCGGAGCGACGCCGTGCGTCCGTACGCGGGCCGGCACATCCTCCTCGGCGTCACCGGGGGAATCGCGAGCTACAAGACGGCGTGGCTCGCGCGGCTCCTCGCGCAGGCCGGCGCGCTCGTGGATGTCGTGCTCACGCACTCGGCGCGCGAGTTCGTCGGCGCCGTCACCTTCGAGGCGCTGACCGGTCGGCCGGTGCACACGGAGCTCGTCGCCGCGGGGCACGCGCTCGATCATATCACGCTCGCGCAGGCCGCCGAGCTCGTCGTCGTGGCGCCGGCCACGGCGGACTTCCTCGCGCGCGCCGCCTCGGGTCGCGCGAACGATCTCCTCGCCGCCTGCCTCCTCGCCGCGCGCGCCCCGGTGCTCCTCGTGCCCGCGATGAACGATCGGATGTGGGCACATCGGCAGACGGTCGCGAATGTCGCGCACCTGCGCGCCCTCGGCTACGGCGTGCTCGATCCCGCCGTCGGGCCGCTTGCCTCGCCACAGGAGGGCGCCGGGCCGGGCCGGATGGCCGAGCCGGAGACGATCTTCGATCACCTCGGGCGCCTGCTGGAGCCCGGCGGCGCGCTCGCCGGCCGGCGCGTCCTCGTCACCGCGGGGCCCACGCGAGAGCGTCTGGACCCCGTGCGCTTCCTCTCGAACGAGTCGAGCGGCAAGATGGGCGTCGCGGTGGCGGCCGCCGCTTGGCGGCGCGGCGCGGAGGTGACGCTCGTAGCCGGTCCGCTCGGCGTGCCGGCGCCCACCGGCGCGTGCGTCGTCCACGTCGAGACCACCGCCGAGATGCGTGACGCCGTGCGCGCGGCGCTCCCGAACGCGGACGTGCTCGTGATGGCCGCGGCGCCCGCGGACTTCCGCCCGAAAGCGGCCGCCGCATCGAAGATCACGAAGGCGCGACGGCCCGCGGCGATCCCCCTCGCGGACACCGCCGACATTCTCACCTCGACGCGCGACGCCCGCCGGCCGGGCGCCGTCGTCGTCGGCTTTGCGCTCGAGACGGACGACGCGCTGGGGCGCGCGAAGGAGAAACTCGCGGCGAAGGCGCTCGACCTCATCGTCGTGAACGACGCGGGCGAGGAAGGAGCGGGATTCGGTGTGGACACGAACCGCGTGACGCTGCTCGCGCCCGACGCCGAGGCGGAAGCGCTCCCGCTCCTGCCCAAGTCCGAGGTCGCCGACGCCATCCTGGACCGCGTCGAGCAGCTGCTCGGCGTCCGGAAGTCGCGCGGCGCGAAGAAGAAAACCGATGGACGCTAGAGATCGCCTCCGCCGGTATCTCGAGCAGCGCCGCGAACTCGGCGAAACCGAGTTCGTGCTCGACGCGCTCCCGGTCGAGCAGGCGCTGCGCGTCCTCGGCATCCGGGGCGAACTCCCGGCAGTCCCCGGCGCGCGGGACGAGCCGCCGGGCCCATCCGCCGTGCGCGAGGCGGCCGAGCGCGCCGGCGCGTCCGGCGACTGGCGCGCGGCGTTGCGCAGCATCGGCGCCGACCAGCCGGGCAGCACCGTGCCGCGTCGAGACTTGCCCCGTCCGCTTCCGCCCGTCGCGCCCGTCGCGCCCGTCGCGCCCGTCGCGCCCGTCGCGCCCGTCGCGCCCGTCGCGCCCGTCGCGCCCGCCGGGAGCACCGCGCCCGTCGAGCCCCTCACGCCCGTCGCGCCGTCCGCCGGGAGCACGGCGCCTCCGCCCCTCGGGCGCAACGCGTTCTATCCCGCCGCGGAGAGCACGGGCGCATCGCCGGCCCCGCTCAAGCCGGGCATCGTGATCGGCGCGCCGATGGGCGATCTGCTCGGCGGTCCGCTCGACCACCTCGATTCGATCGAGGCGGTCGCGACGGCCGTCGCCGCCTGCACGGCGTGCTCGCTTCATCGCGGCGCGAAGCATCCCGTTCCCGGAGAAGGGAATCCGCACGCGGGCTTCGTGTGCGTCGGCGAAGCACCGGGCGCGACGGAGGACGAGACCGGCCGTCCCTTCGTGGGCCAGGCGGGCCAGCTCCTCACGAAGATCCTCGAGGCAATCCACTTCAGGCGCGAGGACGTGTTCATCTGCAACGTGCTCAAGCACCGCCCGCCGGGAAACCGCAATCCCGCGCCCGAGGAGGTCAGGGCGTGCAGTCCGTTCCTGATGCGCCAGCTCGAGCTGCTCAAGCCGCGCGTGATCCTTGCACTCGGCGGCATCGCGGCGCAAACTCTCCTGCAGACTTCGCAGCCGATCGGAAAGCTGCGGGGCCTGGTACACCGCTTTTACGGGGTGCCCCTGATCGTCACCTACCACCCCGCCGCGCTCCTGCGCAATCCGGCGTGGAAGCGCCCCACCTGGGAAGATGTCCAGTTCGCCCGCCGAGTTTTCGATAGCGCCGCCAGCGGCGCGTGAGCAGAAGGCCTTCCGCGACCGCCTCCCGCCGTACTCGGAGGACGCGGAGCAGGCGGTCCTGGGCGCGATGCTCCTCGACGCCGACGCCCTCGTGCGCGCCGTCGAGCTCGTGGACGAGTCCATGTTCTTCCGCGAGGCGCACCGGCGGATCTTCCGCGCGATGCTCGCCCTCCACACGGCGGGCGCGGTCCTCGACCCCCTGACCCTCGCCGACGAGCTCGAGCGGCAGGGCCTGCTCGCCGCCGCCGGCGGCAAGGACTACATCGGCACGCTCCTCGACGTCGTTCCCACGGCGGCGAACATCGCGTACCACGTCGGGATCGTGAAGGAGAAGGCGCTCCGGCGGCGCCTCATCGAGGTGGCGCAAGGGCTCGTCGTCGAGGCGCACGAGTCACCCGCGGGCGCATCCGACCTCCTCGACCTCGCCGAGCACCGGATCTTCCAGGTCAGCCAGCAGCGCGGCTCCGAGGGGTTCACGCGCATCAAGGAGCTGCTCTGGCCGGCGATGGAGCGCATCGAGCAGTTGCGGGAGGGAGGGCCCCTCACCGGCGTGCCGAGCGGATTCGTGGACCTCGACAAGCTCACGCTCGGCTTTCAGCCGTCGGACCTCATCATCGTCGCCGGGCGCCCCTCGATGGGGAAGACGGCGTTCGTCCTCAACATCGCCCAGTACGCGGCGGTCGAGAGCAACATCCCCACGGCGATCTTCTCGCTGGAGATGGCGAAGGAATCGCTCATCATGCGCATGCTCGCCTCCGAGGGGTTCATTGACGCGCAGCGGCTCCGCTCGGGCAAGCTCAGCAGCCAGGACCACTCGAACCTCGCCAAGGCCGCCGCCCTGCTCGGGCAGGCACCGATCTGGATTGACGACACGCCCGGGCTGACGCTCCTCGAGATCCGCTCGCGCGCGCGGCGCCTCAAGTCGCAGGTGGGCATCAAGATGGTCGTCGTGGACTACCTGCAGCTCATCGAGGGACCGCCGAACACGGAGAATCGCCAGCAGGAGATCAGCTACATCTCGCGCTCGCTCAAGATCCTGGCGAAGGAGCTGGCGGTGCCGGTCATCGCGCTCTCGCAGTTGTCGCGCGCGCCCGAGCAGCGCGCGGCCGAACACAAGCGGCCGCAGCTCTCCGACCTGCGCGAGTCGGGCGCGATCGAACAGGACGCCGACGTCGTGATGTTCATCTACCGTCCGGAGATGTACGACCGGCCCGTGGACGACACGGGGAAGCAGGTGACGCTCGCCGACGGCACGCCCATCGAGGGACTCGCCGAGGTGATCATCGGGAAGCAGCGGAACGGCCCCACGGGACAGATCCGGCTCACCTTCCGCAAGCAGTTCACGCGCTTCGAGAACTTCACCGCGCGCCAGCCGGGATAGCCGAGGCCGCGACGAGATGGCGCGGGCCAGGACCGTGTATCGCTGCACCGAATGCGGTGCGGAGCACGCCAGGTGGGCGGGCCGCTGCGACGCGTGCGGCGAGTGGAACACGCTGGTGGAGGAGGTCGCCACGCCACGCGCCGGCGACGGCGGCGCCGCCCGGCGGAAGGCCGGCGTCGGGGCACTGGGAAGCGGCGGGCGCGTCGCGCAGACGCCGCGCCTCAAGGAAGTGGTGGGCGCCGAGGACCACCGGTTGCGCACGGGGCTCGACGAGTTCGACTTCGTGCTGGGCGGCGGCATCGTGCCGGGCTCGATGGTCCTCGTGGGCGGCGAGCCCGGGATCGGGAAGTCCACGATCCTCCTGCAGGTGGCCGCGCAACTCGAGGCGACCGGCGTTCCGGCGCTCTACGTCTCGGGCGAGGAGTCGCCGCTCCAGGTGAAACTGCGCGCCGACCGGCTCGGCGCGCCGGCGAGGTGTCGCTCCTCGGCGAGACGCTCCTCGAGACGATCCTCGCCACGGCCGCCGCGCGCGCGCCGGCCGTGATGGTCGTGGATTCCATCCAGTCGGTCTTTACCGGCGACCTCGAGGGCGCGCCCGGCAACGTCGGCCAGGTACGCGAGTGCGCCGCGCGGCTCATGCGCTTCGCGAAGGAGAGCGGCACCGCCGTCTTCGTGATCGGCCACGTGACCAAGGGCGGCGGAATCGCGGGCCCCAAGACGCTCGAGCACGTCGTGGACACCGTGCTGTACTTCGAAGGCGAAGGCTCGCTCGACCACCGCGTGCTGCGTGCGACGAAGAACCGTTTCGGGTCGGTGGACGAGATCGGCGTCTTCCGGATGACGGAGCAGGGGCTGATTCCCGTCGAGAACCCCTCCGCGCTCTTCCTCGGCGACCGTGAGAAGCACCACGCGTCGGGGAGCGCGGTGACGGCGCTGCTCGAAGGAACGCGGCCGCTGCTCCTCGAGGTGCAGGCGCTCGCCGCGAAGGCGGGCTTCGGCACGCCGCAGCGCGTTACCACCGGCTACGACGCGCGACGGCTGGCGCTCCTGCTCGCGGTGCTCGACAAGCGCGCGGGCCTCGCGTTCGCCAACCTCGACGTCTTCCTCAACGTGGTGGGCGGCGTGCGGATGCAGGAGCCCGCGGGCGACCTCGCGGTCGCGGCGGCGCTCGCCTCGAGCCTGTACGACCGCGCGCTGCCGCCCGACGCGATCTTCGTCGGCGAGGTGGGGCTCGGCGGCGAGGTTCGCGCGGTCTCGCAAGTCGAGCGACGCATCGCCGAGGCGGAGAAGATGGGCATGCGCACGGCGTACGTCGGGGAGCGCAGCGTCCCGAGGCGCGGGTCCCGCACCATTCGCGTCGAGGGGGTGCCCACCATCGCGGACCTCTTCCGGCAGCTCTTCCGGTGAACGTCACGGTCCGCGACGTCGGCGTCGTGATTGCCGCGGCCGGCGCGAGCACCCGGGCGCCGGGTGGCGGCGTGGAGCTCAAGCAGTTCCGGTGGGTCGCCGGCAAGCCGATGCTCCTGCACTCGCTCCAGACGTTCCAGCAGCGCGACGACGTGGCGATGGTGGTCTGCGTCCTGCCGCGCGCGTACGCGGGCGACCCGCCGCCCTGGCTCTTCCAGTGCGACCTCGACCGGATGCTGGTCTCGGTTGGCGGTGAGACGCGGAGTGAGTCGGTGGAGCGCGGGCTCGAGGACCTGCCGAGCGAGTGCCGATACGTGCTCATCCACGACGCGGCGCGCCCGCTCGCGACGGCGGCGATGATTGACCGCGTGGTGCAGGAGGCGCGCCGTGGGCACGGCGCGGTGGCCGCCCTCCCCGTGGTGGACACCCTCAAGGCCGTCGGCGACGACGACCGCGTCGTGCGCACGGTGGACCGCTCGGGGCTCTGGCGGGCGCAGACGCCGCAGGGCTTTCCCCGCGAGATGATCGCGCGCTCGTACCGCGAGGCGCGCGAGGCGGGCGTCAGCGCGACCGACGACGCCGCGCTCCTCGAGCGCCTCGGGCTCCCCGTCGTCGTGGTGCGCGGCAGCGAGCGCGCCCTCAAGATCACCGAGGAAGGCGACCTCGCGCGCGCCGAAGCGCTTTTCACGCTCGGCGAATGACGCGTGAGCCCCGCGGCGTACCGTTCTGGTCTCCGGCCGAGGTCGAGGCGGCGATCCCCGCAACGCTCGCGTACCTGGAGCGGCGCGGCGTGCTCGCGTATCCGACGGAGACGGTCTACGGGTTCGGCGGCGCGATTGACGGCGCGTCGGTGGACCGGCTCATCGCGCTCAAGGAGCGGCCGGAGGGAAAGCCCTTCCTCCTGCTCATCGCGGGGAGCGGGATGATTGGACGGCTGGGTCTCACGCTGCCTCCGTCGGCCGCGATGCTGGCCGCGCGCTTCTGGCCGGGCCCGCTCACGCTGGTGCTGCCCGGAGGGGAACGGCGCGTGAGCGCGAAGCTGCGCGGCCCGGAGGGCGGCATCGCGGTGCGGTGGACGTCGCACGCGGGCCTCCAGCGGCTCATCACGGCGATGGGCGAGCCGCTCACCTCGACGAGCGCGAACCGCCCCGGGCGATCGCCCGCGATGAGCGCCGCCGACCTCCTCGCGCAGTGGGGGCCGGACGTCGCCCGGGGCCGCATACGCCTCCTCGACGGCGGCACGCTGCAACCCTCGCGCGCCTCGACCGTCGTGGACTGCACCACGCGGCGACTGCGTGTCATTCGCCCGGGCGCTATCGCGGCCGCCACGTTGCGCGAGAGCGTGCGCGACTTGCTGGGGGACCGGTAGCGTGCGCGTGCTGTTCGTCTGCACCGGCAACACGTGCCGGAGCGCGCTGGCGGAGGCGATCGCGGCGCGCCTCATCGCGGAGCGCGCGCTGCGCAACCTTGAGATCACGAGCGCGGGCACCAGCGCGTGGGACGGCGCGCCCGCCTCCGACGGCGCGCTCCTCGTCGGGCTTGAACGCCGGCTCGACCTGAACGGGCACCGCGCCCGCCAGATCACGCGCGAACTCGTGGACGAGAGCGACCTGATCCTCGCGATGGGCCCGCACCACGTGGAGCGCGTCCACGCGCTGGGCGGCGCGGAGAAGACACATCTCCTCACGGACTATGCCGAGCGTTCCACCGAGGGACGGCCGATCGTGGACCCGTTCGGAGGCGGGCTGGAGATTTATCGGTCCACCGCCGATGAGCTCGAGCGCACGGTTGCGCTCGCCGTCGAGCGCGTCGCGAGCGAGCGGCCGCCCGAGGGAGCGTGATGGAACGCCCCGGGCGGCTCGTGCTCCTCGGCCACCCCGTCGGCCACTCGCTGTCACCCGCGATGCAGAACGCCGCACTCCGCAGCGCGGGTATCCCGCTCACGTACGAAGCGCTCGACGTGACGGGCGCCCGGCTCGCGCACGTCGCCGCGCTGCTGCGTGATGCCAACGCGGCGGGCAACGTGACCGTGCCCCACAAGGAGGCGTTCGCCACGCTCTGCGCGCGGCAGAGCCCGGTCGCCGGGCGCGTGGGCGCCGTGAACGCCTTCTGGACGGAGGACGGCGCGCTCGAGGGCGACAACACCGACGTCGGCGGCTTCGAGTCCGCGATCCGGCGCCACTTCGGCCTCCCGGTAGACGGCGTGATCGTCGCGGTGCTCGGCGCGGGCGGTGCGGCCGGCGCCGTGCTCGCCGCGATCGAGCGGTGGGAGGGCGCCCGCGCCCGCATCGTCGCCCGGTCGCGGCCGCGCGCCGTCGCGCTCGCCCGGCGCTTCGCGCGCATCGCGTCGGTGGCGAGCAGCGTGCAAGAGGCCCTGAGCGGCGCGGCGCTGGTGGTCAACGCGACGCCCGTCGGCCTCGAGGGAGACGCGCTCCCCGTGGAGCCCGTCCTGCTGCCCGCGGGCGCGGCGGCGTACGACCTCACCTACCGCCGTGGCGAGACGCCCTGGGTGCACGCGTGCCGCGCGCGGGGACTCCGCGCGGCGGACGGGCTCTCGATGCTCATCGAACAGGGCGCCCTCTCGTTCGAGCGGTGGTTCGGGCAGGCGCCCGATCGTGAAGCGATGTGGAGGGCAGTCAAGTGAGCGCGGCGCGTGAGGCGGACGGCGTGGCGGACGGCGTGGCGGACGGCGTGGCGGACGGCGCGCGGCGCGCGCCGGGCCTGCTCGATCTCCTCCTCCCGCGCATCTGCCTGTCGTGCGAAGAGCAGTTCGGCGGTGATCACGCCGACGTCATCTGTCCGACCTGCTGGTCGCGTCTCGCCTTCCTGCCGCACCCGCGGTGCGAGCGCTGCGGCCACCCCACCGAAGGACGCGCGTGCCGCTTCTGCGAGTTGCTCCCACCGTTCGTGCGGGCGGCGCGCTCGGTGTGCTGGGTGCCGCACGAGATCGGGAGCGCCGTGGTGCACGCCCTCAAGTACGACGGGTGGACGAGCGCCGCGCGCGGCATCGCCGAGCGGATGGCGCGGCTGGGCTGGCCGGGCGACGTGGTGCGCGAGCGGGCCGCCGTCGTCCCGGTACCGCTCGCCGCCGTGCGAGAGCGCGAGCGCGGGTTCAATCAGGCAGCGCTCATCGCCGAGGCGCTCGCCGTCCTGTGGCGCGTCCCCGTGTGGCGCGATGCCGTCACGCGAACCCGTTCAACGGAGACCCAAACCCGGTTGACTCCCGCCGAGCGTTCCGCGAACGTTCACGGCGCATTCAGCGTCGCGTGCGACGCGCGCGCGCCGTTGCGCGGCCGTCACCTCGTGCTGGTGGACGACGTCCTCACCACGGGCGCCACGCTGAACGCCTGCGCGACTTCGCTTTTCGACGCCGGCGCGCGCACGCTCAGCTACGCGACGTTCGGCCGAGCGCGCGCCAGCGGCGACCGGTGACGCAGCCGCCGCTCGCAAACCCGTTGGCGTACCGCCGCACTTCCCAACTCCCCCATGTCCCTCAGAGTCGGCATCAACGGCTTCGGCCGCATCGGCCGCCAGGTCGTCCGCGCCGCGAAGGAAACCGGCGCCCGGATCAACTTCGTCGCGGTGAACGACCTCACCGACACCCGCACCCTCGCCCATCTCTTCAAGCACGACAGCGTCCATGGCGCGTACGGCGGCGCCGTCTCGTTCGACGCCGACACCCTCATGATCGAGGGCGACAGCATCAAGGTGTTCAAGGAGAAGGACCCCGCCGCGCTCCCGTGGAAGACGCTCGGCGTGGTCATCGTGCTGGAGTCCACCGGCAAGTTCACCAAGGCCGAGGACGCGCGGAAGCACCTCGCCGGCGGAGCGAAGAAGGTGATCATCACGGCGCCGGCCAAGGGCGAGGATCTCACCGTCGTGCTCGGCATCAACCACGAGAAGTACGACGCGGCCAGGCACCACATCCTCTCCAACGCCTCGTGCACCACGAACTGTCTCGTCCCGATGGTCAAGGTGATCCGCGACGCGTTCGGGTTCCGCCACGCCGCGATGGTCACCATCCACTCGTACACGAACGACCAGAACATCCTCGACCTGCCGCACAAGGACCTGCGGCGCGCGCGCGCCGCCGCGCTCTCGATCATCCCCACCACGACCGGCGCCGCCAAGGCCACCGCGCTCGTGATCCCGGAAGTGAAGGGAAAGATCGACGGCATCGCGATCCGCGTCCCGACCCCCGACGTCTCGCTCACCGAGCTGACCGTCGAGGTCGAGCGGGCCACCTCCGTCGCCGACGTCAACGCCGCGTTCAAGACGGCGAGCGAAGGCGCGCTCAAGGGGATCCTCGCGTACACGGAAGAGGAGCTGGTCTCGACCGACTACATCGGCAACCCGCACTCGTGCATCCTCGACGCGAAGAACACCAACGTCATTGACGGCACCCTGGTGAAGGTCTCGGGCTGGTACGACAACGAGTGGGGTTACGCGATGCGCTGCGTGGATCTCCTCACGTACGTCGGCGCGCGGCTCTGATCGCACGACGCTCACCGTTCACGACGGCCCTCCGATGAGCAAACGCACCATCCTCGATCTCCATCCCTCGGAGATCCGGGGGCGACGCGCGCTCGTCCGCGTGGACTTCAACGTCCCCCTGGACAGCGGCCGCGTCGCCGACGACACGCGCATCAGCGCCGCGCTCCCCACGCTCGAGACGCTGATCACGAGGCGCGCCCGGCTCGTGATCGTCTCCCACCTCGGCCGCCCGAAGGCAAAGCCCGAGCCGAAGTACTCGCTCGCCCCCGTCGCCGCGCGCCTCGGCGAGCTGCTGGGACGGCCGGTGACGTTCGTCGGCGAAACCGACACCGAGGCCGCCGTCGCGGCGACGCGCGCGCTCGGCGACGGCGACGTCCTCGTGCTCGAGAACACGCGCTTCCTGCCCGGCGAGGAGCAGAACGACGAGACGCTCGCGAAGTCGCTCGCGCGGCTCGGCGACTTCTACGTGAACGACGCGTTCGGCGCCGCCCACCGCGCGCACGCCTCCACGGCCGGCGTGGCCGCCTTCCTCCGCCCGGCGGTCGCCGGACTCCTGATGGAGCGCGAACTCGCGTACCTCGGCGGCGCGCTCGAGGCGCCCCGGCATCCGTTCCTCGCGATCCTGGGCGGCGCGAAGATCTCGGGCAAGATTGACGTCGTCGAGTCACTCCTCCCGAAGGTGGACGGCCTCCTGGTCGGGGGCGCCATGGCGTGTACCTTCTACCGGGCGATGGGACTCGAGACGGGAACGTCGCTCGTCGAGCCCGAGCGCGTCGCGATGGCGCACTCGCTCCTCGAGCGCGCCGGCTACCGGCTGACCCTGCCGCACGACGTGACGGTCGCGCCTTCGGCGGAGCAGGGAACGCGGGCGCACACCGTGAAACGCGAGGCGATCCCGAAGGACGAGGCGATGCTCGACATCGGGCCTGATTCGCGGGCGTCGTACGCGCGCGCCATCCTCACCGCGAAGACCATCGTCTGGAACGGGCCGATGGGCGTCTTCGAGACGCCGCCCTTCGACGCCGGCACGCTCGCCGTCGCGCAGGCGATGGCGGAGGCGACGGAGCGGGGCGCCACGACGATCGTCGGCGGGGGCGATTCCGCCGCCGCGGTCGAGCGCGCGGGGCTCTCCGCGCGCATGAGCCACGTCTCCACCGGCGGCGGGGCCTCGCTCGAGTTCCTCGAAGGCAAGCGCCTCCCCGGCGTCGCCGCCCTCGACGACCGCACGGCGCCGTGAAGCATCCCGTCTTCGCCGCGAACTGGAAGATGAACGTCGCGCCGGCGGACGCGAGGGAGTTCCTGCGGGCGTTTCTCGCGCACGTCCCGCGCCAGCAGGACCGCACGGTGATCCTCTTCCCGGGCGCGCTGACGCTGCACGCGGTGACCGCGGAGCTGAAGGACCGGCCCGACATCCTGGTGGGCGTCCAGAACGTCCACTGGGAGGATCAGGGCGCGTTCACCGGCGAGAACTCGGCCCCGATCGCGCGGGCCGCGGGCGCGCGATACGTGCTCGTGGGGCACTCGGAGCGCCGGCATCTGTTTGGTGAGACCGACGAGGAGACGGGGAAGAAGGTCGCCGCCGCAGTGCGCGCGGGGCTCACGCCCGTCATCTGCGTCGGCGAAACGCTCGAGCAGCGCGAGCGTGGCGAGACCCTCGCCGTGGCGCTCCGCCAACTCCGCACCGCGGTCCGGGGCATCGAACCGAACCAGATCGCCAGCTCGCTGGTCGCGTACGAGCCCGTCTGGGCCATCGGCACCGGCAGGAACGCGACGCCCGCGGACGCGAGCGCCGTGCACGGGGCGATTCGCGAAGAGCTCGGGAAGCTCACGGGCGAACGTGGCGCCGCCGTGGCCATTCTGTATGGCGGCAGCGTGAATCGCGGGAACGCGGGCGCGCTGCTGGCCGCGAGCAACGTGGACGGGCTCCTCGTCGGCGGCGCGAGTCTCGACGCCGAGGCGTGGGCCGCCGTCGTGCGCACTTGAAGTGCCTCGCTAACTCGCCTATGCTTCAAGACTTGACCCGGCTCGACGCCGGCAAGCAGCGTCTCCGTCCGCGATCCTGATGCTCTACAGGTTCCTCCTCATCCTGATCTTCGTTGACGCCCTCGTGCTCGTGGGCGCCATCCTGCTGCAAGCCGGTAAGGGCGGTGGGCTGGCCGCGAGTTTCGGCGGAGCATCCTCGTCCACGGATGCGTTCTTCGGCACGCGGCAGGCCGGGAACCTGCTCACGAAGGCGAGCTGGTGGTGCGGAGGCATCTTCATCGGCCTCGCGTTCATGCTCGAGGTCCTCGCGAGCCGCGGTCGCACGCCGACCTCGGTGCTCGACCGTTCGTTCGCGCCGGCCAAGAGCGCGCCCGCGCCCGCCGCGACGCCCGCCGTGCCATCCACGACGTCGCCCGTTTCTCCGCTCCAGGCACCGCCATCGCCCGACGCGAAGAAGCCGCCCGCTGCGGACGCGAAAAGGCCGTAGCGCGCGATCGTGACGATGCTGCGCTCGCGGCCGGGGTTCCTCCTCCTCGAGGACGGGACCCTTTTTCGCGGCCATCTCCACGCCGCACTGCCCGCGCCCAGCGTCGCGGAGGTGGTGTTCACGACCAACATGAGCGGCTACCAGGAGGTCTTCACCGACCCCTCGTACCGCGGCCAGATCGTCGTCATGACCGCGCCGATGATCGGCAACTACGGCGTCAACGGCGAGGATCCCGAGTCCGCGCGACCGCAGGTGAGCGGCGTGATCGTGCGTGAGCGCTCCGCCGCGTTCGCCAACTGGCGGGCGGACGGCGACCTGTGGACCTATCTCGAGTCAGCACAAATCCCTGTACTGTCTGATGTTGACACCCGTCGGCTCACGCGTCACTTGAGAACGGCCGGCGTGATGCGCGGCGTCATCGGAGCGGGCGACGCTCCGGCTGGGCACGACAGAGCGGCGCTCGAGGCGTGTCCCTCGATGGCGGGGCTCGACCTCGCGTCGAGGGTCACGACGAAGGCGCCGTACCTCTGGGGAGACCCCGCGGCGAGCCGGCACATCGTCGCGTACGACTACGGCATCAAGCACAACATCCTCCGGCTCTTCGAGGAGCGCGGGTGTCGCGTGACGGTCGTCCCCGCGACGACGAGCGCCACCGACGCCCTCGCGCGAGCGCCCGACGGCGTCTTCCTCTCGAACGGGCCGGGTGACCCGGAGGCGGTCGCATACGCTCCCGCGGCGATCCGGGAGATCGCCGAGCGCGAGGTGCCGGTGTTCGGCATCTGCCTCGGCCATCAGCTCCTCGGTCTCACGTTCGGCGGGAAGACGTTCAAGCTCCCCTACGGCCATCGGGGCGGGAACCACCCGGTGAAGGATCTCGAGTCGGGGCGCGTGCTCATCACCTCGCAGAACCACGGGTTCGCGGTGGAGGGGTCGGAGGAGGGAATCCCGGGGGCCCCCGACCTCGAGGTCACGCACGTGAACCTGAACGACGGTTCCATCGAGGGACTCCGGCACCGGCGGCTCCGCGTTTTCGGCGTCCAGTACCACCCGGAAGCGGCCCCGGGCCCGCACGACGCCCGACCGCACTTCGACGCCTTCCTGGGCTCTCTGCCGGCCGCCCGGTAGCCCGGCGAAGCCCGGGAGAAGCGGGGGGCGGTGGCCGCCCAGTACTCCTTCCCACCGCTGCGAGAGCCCCGAAGCGCTTGACACCCTGATAGGTAACATCCTAAACTGGATGCACTTACAGCACACGAGTCCGGTGTCCACACTCGAGGTCTGTCCATGACCAAAGCCGATCTGGTCGAACGCGTCACGGAGTCCATCTCACGAACATCGGGTCCGATGATCTCGAAGAAGGACTGCGCGCGCGTCGTTGACGCCTTCCTGGACGCCATCAAGGATGCGCTGAAGGAGCAGAAGAACATCGAGGTCAGAGGCTTCGGGACGTTCAAGATCCGGCAGCGCAAGACGCGAATGGCGCGCAACCCGCGCACTGGCGCGCCGGTGGAGGTTTCCGCCCGTCCGGTGCCCGTGTTCAAGCCGTCGAAGGAGCTGCGCGCGATGGTCGCGAACCTGGACATCTCGGAACTCGCGGACGCGTAAGCGGATAGGCAAGATGTAGTCCGTGCAAATCCAGGTCCTCCTCTTCGCCTCCTATGCCGACGCCTTCGACGCGCCGGAGCTCCAGGTCGCGCTGGATGACGGCGCGACCGTGAAGGAGCTCCTCGCGCGCGTGCAGCAGATGGCCGCCGGCCAGGCACTTCCGCCGTCCCCGATGGTCGCCGTCAACCGATGCTACGCGGCGGCCGACGTGCGCATTCGTGCCGGCGACGAGGTCGCGCTCATCCCTCCGGTCGCGGGCGGCTGATGCGTGCCGCGATCGTCAGGCGGCCGATCGAGGCCGCCGCACTGCTCAGGGAGGTCGCCGCAACCGGTCACGGGGCCACCTCGCTCTTCGTGGGCACGGTGCGCGATGTGAGCGACGAGCGCGCCGTGACCGGCATCGAGTACGCCGCGTACGAGGCGATGGCGACGGCCGAGCTCGCGCGCATCGCGGGCGAGGCGGTGGAGCGGTTCGGCACCGGAGCGCTCGTCGTCGAGCATCGGGTGGGCGCGCTCGCGCCGGGTGAGGTGAGCGTGGCGGTCGCCGTCGCGCACGCGCATCGCGGGCCGGCGCTCGACGCGACGCGCTATGTGATCGAGGAACTCAAGAAGCGCGTGCCCATCTGGAAGAAGGAGCACTACGCCGACGGCACGCGGGAGTGGGTGGACCCGACGCTCGCGTCACGGGCGGCCGGCCTCTCCACCCGCAACGCCGGACGCTCGACGTTCCCGGAGCGCGCCGGATGAGCGCCGCGCGCAAGGACCAGTTCGGGCGCTCCATCGAGTACCTGCGGATCTCCGTCACGGACCGCTGCAACTTCCGGTGCGTCTACTGCATGCCGCACGAGGGGCTCGACTGGCTGCCGAAGGCCGAGATCCTCTCGTACGAGGAGATCGCCGACGTGGTGCGACAGCTCGCGCCGCTGGGCCTCCGGCGGCTCCGCATCACGGGCGGCGAGCCGACGATCCGACCGAACCTCGTCGCGCTCGTCCGGATGCTGCGCGCCGTCCCGGAAATCGAGGACGTCGCGCTCTCGACGAACGGCGTGAAGCTCCCGGAGATGGCGGTGCCGCTGCGCGCGGCCGGGCTCGACCGCGTGAACATGAGCTCGGACTCACTGCGAAGCGACCGCATCGCCGCGATCGCGCGCCGGAACCTGAGCTTCGACCCGGTGCGCGCGGCGCAGGCCGCGACCGACGCCGGCCTCGACCCGGTGAAGCTCAACGTCGTCGTGATGCGCGGCATCAACGACGACGAGGTCGAGGATTTCGCGCGCCTCACGCTCGAGCGGCCGTGGCACGTGCGCTTCATCGAGCTGATGCCGGTGGGCGAGATGGCGAACCTCACCTGGGAGCACGTGGTGCCGAGCGACGAGGTGCTCGCGCGCGCCGGCGCGCTCGGCGCGCTCGAGCCGGCGGCAGGCCCCGCGCGCGGCAACGGCCCGGCGACGTATCACCGGCTCACCGGTGCCGCGGGCACCATCGGCGTCATCACGCCGATGACGCACACGTACTGCGGCTCGTGCAACCGCGTGCGGCTCACCGCGGATGGCCGCCTGCGCACCTGCCTGTATGGTGACCACGAGGTGAACCTCCGCGACCCCTTGCGCCGGGGTGAGCCGCTCGAGCCGCTCTTCCTGCGCGCGCTCGCGGAGAAGCCGAAGGAGCACAACCTGCTGCAGATGAAGGTGGGCGGACTCAAGGCGTTGTCGCAGGTCGGGGGTTAGCTCGCGGCACGAGTCGTTCGATTAGTTTGCGAGTGTCGTTCCTCACTCACCAAACCGCAACGACAAATGCTCAACAAGATCACCGTAGTCGGCGCCGGAAACGTGGGCGCGACGGCCGCCCAACGCATCGCCGAAAAGGAACTCGCCCGGACCGTCGTGCTGGTGGACATCCTCGAGGGCATCCCGCAGGGCAAGGGGCTCGACCAGTGGGAGTCCGCGCCCATCGAGCTCTTCGACTCCCGCGTCATCGGCACCAACAGCTACGACGAGTCCGCGGGCTCCGACCTCGTCGTCATCACGGCCGGGATCGCGCGCAAGCCCGGGATGAGCCGTGACGACCTCCTCAACACCAACGTCGGCATCGTCAAGCAGGTCGCCGAGAACGTCGCGAAGACGTCGCCGAACGCGATCGTCATCGTCGTGTCGAATCCGCTCGACGCGATGTGCTACGTAGCGAAGAAGGTCACGGGCTTCCCGCGCGAGCGCGTGTTCGGGATGGCGGGCGTGCTCGACACGGCGCGCTTCCGTGCGTTCCTCGCCGACGCGCTCGACATCTCGGTGCGCGACATCCAGGCGATGGTCCTCGGCGGGCACGGCGACACGATGGTGCCGCTCGTCAGCTACACGACCGTCAGCGGCATTCCGATTTCGCAGCTGATGGACAAGGCGAAGCTCGACGGGATTCTCGACCGCACGCGCAACGGCGGCGCGGAGATCGTGAAGTACCTGAAGACCGGCTCGGCGTACTACGCGCCGTCTTCCGGCGCCGTGCAGCTGGCGGAGTCCATCGCGTTCGACCAGAAGCGCGTCCTTCCGTGCTCGGCGTGGCTCCAGGGCGAGTACGGGATGCGCGACGTGTATCTCGGCGTGCCGGTGAAGATCGGGCGCGGCGGGATCGAGAAGGTCATCGAGGTCACGCTCACGGCGGACGAGACGGCCGCCCTCGCGAAGAGCGCCAACGCGGTGCGGGAGACGATGGCAGCGATCAAGTTCTGATGGGCGCTCTCAGGCGATTCTGGGAGTCGTCCGTAGGAAAGAAGATCGTCATGGCGGGAACCGGCCTCATCATGGTCGCGTTCCTCATCGTGCACGTCGCCGGCAACCTCCTGCTCTTCGAGGGGGCCGAGAAGATCAATGGCTACTCGCGCTTCCTGCACGAGGCCTCGGAGCTGCTCTGGCCCGCGCGCGCCGTGCTGCTGGTTTCGGTGATCCTCCACTCGCTCGCCGCCTGGCAGCTCACGCAGCGCGCGCACGCGGCGCGCCCCGACGACTACGTGCTGCGCGACCCGCAGGTGACCACGCTGGCCGCGCGGACGATGCGCTGGGGCAGCGTCGCCCTGGCGGCCTTCATCGTGCTCCACATCCTGCATTTCACAACCGGCACGATCCATCCGGCCTTCAGCGCGGGCGGCGTGTACGGCAATGTGGTGATCGCGCTCCGCGTCTGGTGGGTGGCGGCACTCTACCTGCTCGCGATGGTGGTCGTGGGGCTCCATCTCTACCACGGGACCTGGAGTTCCTTCCGCACGATCGGAGTCGCGCAGCCGTCGCGCGACCCGCTGCGCCGCCGCGTGGCGCTGGTGCTCGCGATCGGCATCGCGGGGCTCTTCGCGATCGTCCCGGTGGCGATCGTACTCGGCCTGGTCCGGTGAGGGGATGAACCGATGGCCGACCTGACCTCCAGAACCCCCTCCGGGCCGCTCGCGGAGTCGTGGGACCGGCACCGCTTCGAGATGAAGCTGGTGAGTCCCGCGAACAAGCGGCGGTACCACGTCCTCGTGGTGGGCTCGGGGCTTGCGGGCTCGAGCGCCGCGGCGTCGCTCTCGGAGCTGGGCTACGGGGTGAGCTGCTTCTGTTTCCAGGACTCGCCGCGCCGCGCGCACTCGATCGCGGCGCAGGGCGGGATCAACGCCGCGAAGAACTACGCCAACGACGGGGACAGTGTCTGGCGGCTCTTCTACGACACGATCAAGGGCGGCGACTTCCGCGCCCGCGAGGCGAACGTGTACCGCCTCGCGCAGATCAGCGTGAACATCATTGACCAGTGCGTGGCGCAGGGCGTGCCGTTCGCGCGGGAGTACGGCGGGCTGCTCGCCAACCGTTCGTTCGGCGGCGCGCAGGTCGCGCGCACGTTCTACGCGCGCGGACAGACGGGCCAGCAGCTCCTCCTGGGCGCCTACCAGGCGCTGGAGAAGGAGATCGCGCGCGGTGGTGTGCGGATGTACGACCGCCACGAGATGCTCGAGCTGGTGGTCGTGGACGGCCGCGCGCGCGGCATCGTGACGCGCGACCTCGTGAGCGGCGCCGTCGAGGCGCACGTCGCCGACGCCGTGGTGCTCGCCACGGGCGGCTACGCCAACGTGTTCTACCTCTCGACGAACGCAAAGGGGTGCAACGTCACGGCCACCTGGCGCGCGTACACCAGGGGCGCGGCGTTCGGCAATCCGTGCTTCACGCAGATCCATCCCACCTGCATCCCGCAGGCCGGAGAGCACCAGTCGAAGCTCACGCTGATGTCGGAGTCGCTCCGTAACGACGGGCGCGTGTGGGTGCCGAAGCGGAGGGAGGACTGCGCCAAGGCGCCCGGCGACATCGCCGAGGGCGATCGCGACTACTTCCTCGAGCGCAAGTATCCAAGCTTCGGGAATCTCTCGCCGCGCGACATCGCCTCGCGCGCGGCGAAGGAAGTCTGCGACGAAGGGCGCGGCGTGGGCCCGGGCGGCCGCGGCGTCTACCTCGACTTCGCCGACCCCATCCAGCGGCTCGGTGAGGACGTCATCCGCGAACGGTACGGGAATCTCTTCGAGATGTACGAGCGCATCACGGCCGAGGACCCGTACCACTCGCCGATGCGGATCTACCCGGCCGCGCACTACACGATGGGCGGGCTCTGGGTGGACTACAACCTGATGAGCACGATCCCGGGGCTGCACGTGATCGGCGAGGCCAACTTCTCCGACCACGGCGCGAACCGGCTCGGCGCGAGCGCGCTGATGCAGGGGCTCGCCGACGGCTACTTCGTGCTGCCGTACACCATCGGTGATTACCTCGCGAGCGCGAAGCTCGCGCCGGTGGCGGCCGACCACGCCGAGTTTCGTCGCGCGATCGAGGCGGTGGAAGCGCGCACGAAGCGGTTGCTCGCGATCAAGGGTCGCCGCACGGTGGATTCGTTCCACCGCGAGCTGGGCCACCTGATGTGGGAGAAATGCGGCATGGCGCGGAACGCCGCGGGCCTCGCTCAGGCGCTCGAGCGGATCCCGGCGCTGCGCGCGGAGTTCTGGGAGAACGTGACGGTGCCCGGGTCGGGCGCGGCGCTCAACCAGTCCCTCGAGAAGGCCGGCCGCGTCGCGGACTTCCTCGAGTTCGCCGAGCTGATCTGCCGGGACGCGCTGCACCGCGAGGAGAGCTGCGGCGGCCACTTCCGCGAGGAGCACCAGACGGAGGACGGCGAGGCGAAGCGCGACGACGAGCAGTTCACGTACGTCGCGGCCTGGGAGTACGCGGGGGCGGGGAAGGACCCCGTGCTCCGCAAGGAGCCGCTCCAGTTCGACAGCGTGCACCTGGCCACGAGGTCGTACAAATGAGGCCGGCCGCGGAATCCGGAGTGCGGCGTGCGGGGGCTCGATGCGACTGACCCTGCACGTGTGGCGTCAGCCGGGACGCGACGCGCCGGGTCGCATCGTGGAGTACGACGCGCCCGACATCAGCCCCGACCTGTCGTTCCTCGAGATGTTGGACCTCGTCAACGAGCGGCTGATCGCGAAGGGCGAGGATCCGATCGCCTTCGACCACGATTGTCGCGAAGGGATCTGCGGCTCGTGCGGAATGATGATCAACGGCTCCGCGCACGGGCCGATGAAGCTCACCACCGCGTGTCAGCTCCACATGCGGACGTTCAAGGACGGCGATGAGATCTGGGTGGAGCCGTGGCGCGCGAAGGCGTTCCCGGTGATCTGGGACCTCGTGGTGGATCGCGGCGCCCTCGACCGGATCATCCAGGCGGGCGGCTTCATCTCGGCGCCGACCGGCGGCGCGCCCGACGGGAACGCGCTGCCCGTCTCGAAGCAGAGCGCCGACGAGGCGATGGACGCCGCGGCGTGCATCGGCTGCGGCGCGTGCGTGGCGGCGTGCCCGAACGCCTCGGCGTCGCTATTCACGGCGGCGAAGATCACGCACCTGGGCGTGCTCCCGCAGGGGCAACCCGAGCGCTGGCGCCGCGCACTCGCGATGGTGAAGCAGATGGACCTCGAGGGCTTCGGCGGCTGCACGCTCTTCGGGGAGTGCATGGAGGCGTGCCCGAAGGGCATTTCGCTCGACACGCTGATGCGGATGAACCGGGACTATCTGGTGGCGGCGGTCAGGGAGCGGGAGGAGCGCGCGGAGGCGGGGACGGGCTGACGGTGTTGCCCGGGTTTCGCTCTCCGGCACGACCGAGGACTCCGGCATGAAGACATTCGAGACTGTGCGCGCAGGCGCGGCTGGGCTCTGTCTCGCCATCGCCGGCGGATCGCTGGCCGGCTGTGCCGGCAAGTCAGCGCCCGCGACCACCGCCACTGCGGTGCCGGCGCCTGCTCGCGCCCCGCTCGTCGGCCGCGTGACCCGCGCCGCCATCGAAGGCTACGAGAGCTGGAAGACGCTCCGCGCACAGGATTACACGCCGGACTCCGCGGCGGTCAGGACGATTGCGGAGCATGGCCAGGACGTGCGGACTCTCCTGATCTTCGGGACCTGGTGCTCGAGCAGCCGGCGCGAGGTCCCTCGCTTCTTCAAGATCATGGACCAGGCGGGCATCGGCCTCGAGACGGTCACGATGATCGGCGTGGACCAATCGAAGAAGGACGCGGAAGGGCTGACCGTGAAGCACGAGATCCGGCGCGTGCCCACCTTCGTCTTCTTCCGGGGCGACAGGGAGATCGGCCGCGTTACCGAGTGGGCGGCGAGCCTGGAGCGTGATATCGCGGCGATTCTGACGAAGTGACTGTGCACAGAATAGCCGGCGGCATCGCCCTGGTGCTTGGCTGCTCGTCCGCTGCCTTTGCCCGGCTCGACGGTTTCTTCACGAGAATTCCGTACTAGCGGTCCGCCGCCGCACGCAAGACGAAAGCCCCACCGCGAATTCGCGGTGGGGCTTCGAAACGGTCAGGCCGGAGCAGTCAGGCGATAGGCGGCTCGCCGATCAGTTCCCGTAGCCGTTTGGGTTGGCCCGGGCAAACCAGATATGGCCGGGACCGAAAGCGGGATCGTGCCCCTGGTCCATCAAGACGTCGAACTGCCCCCAGATGCAGTAGCCGCCGTCGGCCAGCGGTGTGCCGTCCGCGCCGCAGGCACCAACCCACTTGATCTTGTAGTGCCAGACCGCGCCCGAGCCGCCGGCCTTCTTGCCGTTCCACTCGTTGTCCTCCCAAGCGCCGTACGGCGGCTGAGTCCAGTTTTCAGCATTTCCCCGGTCCCACTCCTCGTTCCACTTCATGACCAGCTTGTCAGGGGAGTAGATCCCCACGCAGTCGGCGGGAGCGTTTCTCTGAACACACCACGAACTGCCGGTGCCGTTGAAGAGCCGGGCGCAGCGGTTGTAGCCGTACTGGTCGAACCCGGTGCTCACGACGTTCCCGTTCGCCAGTGTGCACGTGCCGCCGCTCACGCTCAGGCTCGCCGCGGTTGGAACGAGCTTCCTGGCGGGTTCGGTCACGCCGCCGTCGCACGCGGCGAGCACGAACGGAAGGACGAGCAGAATGCGTTTCAAGATCACTCCCGCGTTATGAGAAAACCCCGCCGCCGTGTCGGAGGCCAAGTCGAACTTGGAGGTCCGATGGCCAGTACTGGCGTTTCTCGTGTGGTCGGCTGTGAGGCACGAAGAGCGACGACAATAAGGGCCCACCCGCCGTGTCAAAGTCGGGGATTCCCTGTACTTCTGTAGGCAGGCGCCCTATGTGGCGGTCCCGGTTTCCGGGACGGGGCTGCGCGCTCGTGGTGAACTGGACGCCGTGGGCGCCGCGCGGACGGCGAGGCCTGCGGCACAACCTCGAACAGCCGTGACGTCGCTAGATTCTGGGCGAGCGATTGATCCTCGGGGCATTGGAATGGTGACGCTCCGCCCCTGGCGAGGAGTTACGATGACCGACAGGATGGGAACCTTCCGAATCGACGTCGAACTCGAGAACCCGACGCGCCGTGGGCCGCGGCGGCTGGTTACTGGTGTACTCGTGGATACTGGCTCGGAACTCTCGTGGATTCCCGCCCCGGTGCTCGAGTCGCTTCTCATCGAGCGATTCAAGATCAAGCGTTTCCGCCAGGCGACTGGAGCGATCGTCGAGCGCTGGACGGGCGAAGCGAGAGTGCACGCGGCCGGAACCGTGACGCCCGACGAGGTGGTGTTCGGCGACCCGGAGGACCTGATGATCCTCGGATCGCGAACCCTCGAGGGACTGAACCTCATGGTGGACCCGGTCGGCAAGCGCCTCGTGGACTCGGGTCCCGCTCCCGCCGCGGCCGCGTAGCGGCCGGGCCGCCTACGGCCTCGCCCCCGCCTCGACCTGCTTGGGAATCACATAGAAGTTCTGGTCCACCCGGAAGTCCGTCGCGTTCGGCAGCTTCACCTTGATGGACTGCCACGACTCCCTCGGGTGAATCACCGCGAAGTCCGGCCAGGCCACCGTCACCTTGAGCGGCATGTCGAAGCCCGGCATCACACTGCTCCACCGATAGTGGAGCGTGTCGCCGGCGATGCGATACTCGAACACCGGCACCATCGTCGTGCGCAGATACTGGTCGAACACCTTGCCGAGGTTGGTGCCGGCACGTGAGCTGATGTAGTCCTCGACCTGCTTGCCCATCACGGTCTGATGCCGGAAGGTCCGGTTGAGTCCGGTGAGGATGCCGCGCCACTTCGCGTCGTCGTCCACGATCTGGCGGATCGTGTGCAGCATTTCGCCGCCCTTGGGATACATGTCGCCGGATCCCTGGTCGTTGACCCCGTAGCCCGGAATGATGGGCCGGTCGTTCCTGATCCCGCGGCGATTCCCGACGATGTACTGCGCACCCGCGTCCTTGCCGAACAGGCACTCGGTGTAGATCCCCTCGGCGTAGTTCGCGAAGCTTTCGTGCACCCACATGTCGGCGTTGTCCTTCGCCGAGATGTTGTTGCCGAACCACTCGTGGGCGCTCTCGTGCACGATGATGAAGTCCCACTTGAGGCCGAGCCCGGTGCCGGAGCCGTCGCGCTTGCGGTAGCCGTTCTGATACCAGTTGCCGTACGACACGGCGCTCTGGTGCTCCATCCCGGTGTTCGGGACCTCGATCAGCTTGTAGCCGTCCTCGTACCACGGGTAGGGACCGAACCAGTGCTCGAAGCACTGGAGCATCGAGCGCGCCTGTGGCCACTGGCGGCGCGCGTTCTCGAGATTGTAGTCGAGCGGCCAGAAGTCGAGGGTGAGCTTGCCCTTGAGCCCGTCGTATGTCTCGGTGTAGTGCGCGTAGGAGCCGGCGGCGACCGCGATGGCGTAGTTGTTGATCGGGTTGACGACGAACCACTCGTACGTCGTGGTGCCGTCCGCGTTGCGCGTCGTCGAGCGCAGGCGGCCGTTCGACACGTTGATCATCGGGTCGGGGAGCGTGAGCGCGATGCGCTGGCTGTCGGGCTCCTCCGCCTGTGTGTCCTTGTTCGGCCACCAGACCGACGCGCCCATCCCCTGATCGGTGGTCACGACCCACGGGCGCTTGAGACTGTCCGTGGTCCAGGTGAAGCCGCCCTGCCAGGGCGGGTTCTTCGCGACCTGCGGGCGCCCGTGGTAGTGGACCGCGATCGTCTTGCGCTCGCCCGCGCGCTGCGGGGCGGCGAGCGTCACGAAGAACGCGTCGCCGTCGCGCCGGAAGCTCAGCGCGCGGCCGTCCTGAATCATGCTGTCCACCTCCAGCGGGACCATCAGGTCAATCTGCATCTCGCTCGCGGGCTGGAGCACGCGATACGTGATGGCGTTGTATCCGCTGATGCTGCTGTCCCTGGGGCTGATGCTGACGTGGAGGTCGTAGAACGTCACGTCCCACCAGCGGCGTCCGGGCGTCGTGAACGAGCCGCGGAGCGTGTCGGCGTGCGAGCGCTTGGGGGCGTAAGCCACGCGGGGCGCGCGGGCGGCGGACGTGGAGTCGGGGCGCTGGGGCGGGGCGGGCGGGGTGGGCGGGGTGGGCGGGGTGGGCGGGATCTGCGACGCCAGCGTGGCGGAGCAGGCGAGGGAGAGTGCGGCAGTGAAGGCCAGGCGACGCATTTCGAGCGGACCTCGGCGGGAGGACGTGCGAGCGGATGCAGTTGAATTGAACGATACGCCAGGCCCTTGAACGCAGAAAGCGCGGCCGGCCGCCCTGACGGCGTCGGTGCGGTCCGATGTGCAATGGAATGGTGGTGGTTTCGGCACGCTCGAGCCGTAAGATGGGCGGGTGGACCGGGCGCCCCGACTGCTGGATGTGCTGCGGGAGCGTCTCCGGCTGCGCCGCGCGAGCGAGCGCACGGCGGAGGCGTACGAGGGGTGGGTGCGCCGGTTCGTGCGGTTTCACGGGCGCCGGCATCCGCGCACGATGGGTGAGCGGGAGGTCACGGCGTTTCTCTCGCACCTGGCGACCGCGCGTCGGGTGTCAGCCTCGACGCAGAATCAGGCGCTGTCCGCGCTGCTCTTCCTCTATCGCGACGTGTTGGGGTCGCCCTTCGGCTGGCTGGACGGGCTGGTGCGCGCGAAGCGTGGTCATCGCCGGCCGACGGTATTGAGCCGCGAGGAGGCGCAGAGGGTGCTGGCGGAGATGGAGGGTGTGCCGCGGCTCATCGCGCTGCTGCTCTACGGAAGCGGGCTCCGCATCTCGGAGGCGTGTGCGCTCCGCGTGAAGGACGTGGACTTCGACCGGCGGGAGATTCTGGTGCGGCAGGGGAAGGGGGGCCGGGATCGGCTGACGGTGTTGCCGGCCCTGCTCGACGAGGCGCTGCGGGCGCAGATCGAGCGGGTTCGCGCGTGGCATCTGCGCGAGGTGGCCGTCGGGCGGGGGCACGTGATGCTTCCGGGGGCGTTTCATCGGAAGGTGCCGGCCGCGGTGCGCGACTGGCGGTGGCAGTGGGTGTTCCCCGCGAGGCGTGGCTATCACGATCCCGCGACGCAACGCTACGTGCGGCACCACGTGCACGAGACGGTGGTACAGCGCGCGGTGGCGGACGCGGTGCGCCGGGCCGGCCTGACGAAGCGCGCCACGAGCCACACCTTTCGGCACTCCTTTGCGACGCACGTGCTGGAGGCGGGGTACGATGTTCGGACCGTTCAGGAGCTGATGGGGCACAAGGATCTGAGCACGACGATGATCTATCTGCACGTGTTGAACCGGGGCGGGCGCGGTGTGCGGAGCCCGGTGGACGCGTTGGTGGGTGCGGCGCCGGGGCCGGAGGGGTCTCCAGCGGTCCCTCTCGACTCCACCGGTGCCAGGTTGACCAGCCCCGCCAGCCTATCCCGGGGCCGCATCGTAGACGGGCGTCTCGTGAAGACCTCGTGGCGTCGCGACTTGCGGCGGTGAGCGCGCGGCGCGAACGTGGGGATAGGTGGGCGGCGGTACGCAGTGATTGCTCTGCTACAGCAGCATCCCCCGCCGTCCAATTCTTGTTATGCGGCACCGACCATCGCGCTCAACCGCTCCGAGCCTATATCAACGTGGATGTACCCGATATTCTTGATTCGGCGAAGGCAGTTGCCTGGGCTTTGCACCAAGAGCACAAGGGTGTGGGTCGGTGGGTCGAGGACGCTGACCTCCGCCCTGCAATGGTCAGCGAACTCCAGGCAAAAGGCTTCCGGACCAGCGAAATTCGAAGTCTGCCCACTGGAGTCCGCTCGCATCCGTTCGACATCGTATGGAACCGTGACGGCGCGGTCGGCGCGATCGAGTTGAAGTTGAAGAGTCGTACGGCGCCCGTCGACGATGCGCGTCTTTACTTCTGGTATGATATCAAGTGGCTTGAGCTTGGCATCGAGGCCGGCCAGTTCGCGCACGGCACCGCGATCCTTCTCACGGATCTGCGCTCACTCTACGAGGAGTCCGGGCGCGGCGACTGGCGACATGACTACTACCGAATCGGCCATCGGAACGCGCATCGCTGCAACGGCAACGAGCCGGATCACCTATTCGATCGCAAGTACAAGCCCCAAACCCAGTTCCTGTCAGAGCTCTTCCCGCTGCGCATTCGCGGTTGCTACGATTTTCGCTCCCTTTGGCACGTCGTGAGCGCGGGAACAAGCCCACTCTACTTGCTTGCGGTACCGGTGTCTGGACCGAGTGCCGCATAACCAGCAATTGCTGCTGGCGGCGCATGGGGTTTCGGAGTGCGGCTCGCGCGCTGCGCGCGCGTGCCGCATTTTGTTCTAACGCGCCGCAGCAGAATTGCGGTCGTTATCCGCACGGTCAGGCAGAACTACAATCCCTGGGGGAACTGCGATGACGGTGCGCGGTTCACGTGCTGCGCGATTCAGAAGCGCTGAACGGCCGCGCGATGGCTCGTGCCGGTAGGCCCGTGC
>Ga0209751_10000462_pt1 | contig 43718 bp, 30 predicted proteins | sample RifCSP13_1_FD_184019 | JGI IMG/M metagenome (GOLD analysis project Ga0209751, IMG submission 184019) | Soil microbial communities from Rifle, Colorado - Rifle CSP2_sed 13_1 (SPAdes) (version 2) | ecosystem: Environmental > Terrestrial > Deep subsurface > Rock core/Sediment | place: Rifle...
CCGAGAGGGGTGCAGTGCCTGCGAACGCCGCGCCGCTTCCGGTAATCGTAATCCCTATCGCGAGTGCCAACGCCTTTCTTAATGTCATTTTGAGTCCTCCTTGATGATGAAGTGCGAGGGGGCTCGTTGCCCCCTCGCTTCCCGTGCTCGTCAGGTTGCCTTTAGTTCCGGTTGATCGCGTATGCGAACGTGCCGCCGTTCGCCCTGTTCGAGAAGTTCACCGCGGTGTTGGTGTTCGTCTGTGTTATGCAGCTGGTGCCGATGCTGCCTACTCTGATGACGTTGAGACCCGCGTTCACAGCGGAGCCAGCCGAGTTGATGAGCACGACCGCGCTGGCGTACTGCTGGGCGTTATCGTTCAACTGGACCGAGTTCATGTTGTTGTCCTGGGTGCCCTGGCTCAAGTCCGTGGTAAAGAAGTTGTTGACGATCTGCGTCTGCTTGAACTTGTTCTTTGCTGTCGCTTCGCCGTCAAATGCGAAGGCGTCGTTGTAGTGGTTCTTGGCCGTCTGCGTGTTTTCCTGATGTACTACGGAGTTCGTTATGTCGCCGCCCGTGGTATCCCAGTTAAGGAGGTTCTGGCCCACGTTCACGGCGGAGTTGGCCGAGTTTACCACCTTGTCCGCGGTCACGTTCTGCTGTGCGTAGTCGTTGAGCTGGACGGAATTGTTGTTGTTGTCCTGGTCGCCGATAACAGCTAAATCATTGGAGATAAACTGCCCCGGGAAAGTGGCGGTCTCCCAGTTCCTTGCGTGTGCGTCAGTGCCTCCGTCGGCATAGTTATTGTAGTTCTCCGCAGTCTGGTCATTGGTCTGGGAGATGGTGTTCTGGCTGTTGGTGATATCACCCGCGTTGAGGACGTTGAGGCCCGCGTTCACCGCAGACCCGGCGGAGTTCTCCACGAGTACCGCCGAGGCGTTCTGCTGTGCGTAGTCGTTCAACTGCACGGAGTTGTTGTTGTTCTCCTGGTCCTCTATCGAGGCGGCTACCGTATCGGGACTGGTCCCGTTGAACACGTGCTGGGTCTGCTTGTTCAGGTTCTCCGCGTAGGCGTTCCCGTCAGAGGCAAACGCGTCGTTCACGTGGTTTTCAGCCACGGCGGTGTTGGTCTGGTAGATGTCAGTGCCCGTAACGTCGCCCACTGTCGCCAGGTTGGCGCCGATGTTGACGGCCGACTTGGCGGTATTGACGAGTGAATCCACCACCGCGTTCTGCTGTGCCTGGTCGTTCACCTGGACCGAGTTGTTATTATTGTCCTGGTAGGTGACGATGCTGCTCTGGGCGTTGCTTATTTGCTGGGTGAAAATCGACTGCTCAAAGTTCTGCGCGTACGCGTCCTCAAAGCCGTCGGCCGTATTGTTCATGTTGAACGCGTTCTGGGTGTTGGTCTGGGTGACGGACCCGCCGGTTATGGATTCGGAGTCGGAGCTGTAGACGTTCAGGCCGAAGTTGACTGCGCTGAAGGCCGAGTTGATGAGGCTTACGCCCTCGGAGAACCGTTGGGCATCGTCGTTCAGCTGGACCGAGTTGTTGTTATTCTCCTGGTCGTCTATGCTGGAACCCTGTGAATTTGTGACAGCCTGGGTCTGCTTGTTGATGTTCTGGGCGTATGCGTCGTTATCCACAGCGAACGCGTCGTTCACGTGGTTTTCGGCCGTATTGGTGTTCTCCTGAGTGACGGCTGAGGAGGTGGTCTCATCTCCGTAGAGGAGGTTTGCCGAGGCGTTCACGGCGCTCACCGCCGAGTTTACCAGGCCTTCGACCGTGCTGCTCTCCTGCGCAAAGTCGTTAAGCTGGACGGAATCGAGGTTGTTGTTCTGGTCGTTTACGGGGTTTAGGCTCTCGTTCCGTATGGTCTGGATGCCCTGTGCGCTTACCCTGTCCAGCTCGATGTCAGAGAGGGGTGTCGAGCCCGCAAACGCCGCGCCAGTTCCGGTGATCGTGATCCCTATCGCGAGTGCTAACGCCTTTCTTAATGTCATTTGAGTCCTCCTTGATTGGGTGTTATGAGAAATAATGTTTATCCATGCGCGCATTTACAGTGTGCCGCCCCAGACGAGAAGGCTGTTCAGGATGGCCGTCGAGGTATTGCTCTGGTTTACCGTTCCGGTGTTGTCGCCGTTTATGACCGTTATGTTTATACCGAATGGTATGGCGCTGTTCGCGGCATTAAGGTTGACAAGAGAGTTCAGGTTGCTCTGCGCGTTCCCGTTGAGCTGCACCCCGTTCTGTATCCCGTTCGCGCCATCTCCCAGGGTCTGGGTGGCCCCGGGCAGGATTGCGCCGCTCAAGACCTGGTTCAGGTCGATGGTGCCGTCAATGTTCGGGACGAATATGTTGTAGTCCAGGTAGACGACCAGCCCCTGGGCGTGGACCGAGTCAAGGTACTCGTCGCTCAACCTGTGTATTTCGGCATCCGACGTCTGGGGAGCCATAAGCCACAGGGCCAGCAATGCCCAAAATGAGATGGCGACTCTTTTCATTTCTCCTCCCTTTGTAAGATGGAGGGGGCCGTATGCCCCCTCCATCCTGTGGTTCAGACTGCTTTTAGTTCCTGTTTATCGCGTAGGCGAAGGTGCCGCCGTCCGCTCTGTTCGAGAAGTTCACAGCGGTGTTCGTGTTGGTCTGGGTTATGCAGCTGGTGCCGATGCTGCCTACCCTGATGACGTTGAGGCCCGCGTTAACTGCAGAGCCCGCGGAGTTGATGAGCACGACCGCGCTGGCGAACTGCTGGGCGTTGTCATTGAGCTGGACCGAGTTCATGTTGTTGTCCTGGGTCCCGCTGCTCAAAATAGTGTCACTGGCGTTGTTCACGAACTGGGTCTGCTTGTACTTGTTTTTTGCAGTCGCTACGCCGTCCACTGCGAAGGCGTCGTTGTAGTGGTTCTTGGCCGTCTGCGTGTTTGTCTGATTGACTTCGGAGTTCGTTATGTCGCCGCCCGTGGTTTCCCAGTTAAGGAGGTTCTGCCCCACGTTCACGGCGGAGTTTGCGGAGTTCACTACCTTGTCGGCCGTGACGTTCTGCTGGGCGTTGTCATTGAGCTGGACAGAGTTATTGTTGTTGTTCTGATCTAAGACAAGCGCGAGGTCCAGGTTCGCGATATACTGGCCGGGGTTCGCTGCCTGCTCCCAGTTTCTGGCCTTTGCGTCGGTGCCCCCATCCGCGTAGTTGTTGAAGTTCTCCGCGGTCTGGAAGTTGGTCTGCTCTATCGTATCGTCGCTGTTGAGGATATCCCCTGCATTGAGGACGTTGAGGCCGGCATTGACCGCCGATGCCGCGGAGTTCTCCACGAGCACCGCTGAGGCGTTCTGCTGGGCATTGCCGTTGAGCTGGACCGAGTTATTGTTGTTATCCTGCTCCAGTACAAAGGCGGTCTGGCCGTTTTCGATGTTCTGCGTCTGCTTGTTCAGGTTCTCCGCAAAGGCGTCCCCGTCAAAGGAAAACGCGTCGTTCACATGGTTTTCAGCAACGGCGGTGTTGGTCTGGTAGATATCGGTGCCGGTTATATCGCCGACTGTCGCCAGGTTAGCCCCCACGTTGACCGCCGATTTGGCGGTGTTCACGAGCGAGTCAACGACCGCGTTCTGCTGTGCGTTGTCGTTCAGCTGGACCGAGTTGTCATTGTTGTTCTGGCTTAGGATCAATGAGAGCTCGCCATTGATTATCTGCTGGGTTATCAGCCCTTCCTCGTAGTTCTGGGCGTATGCGTCGCCGATGTCTGCATCAGCTGTGTTGTTCATGTTGTACGCGTTCTGGGTGTTCGTCTGCTCGATTGACCCGCCGGCAATGTTTCCGGAATCGGAGCTGTAGACGTTCAGGCCGAAGTTGGCTGCGCTGAAGGCCGAGTTTATGACGCTAACTCCCTCGGAGTTCCGCTGGGCATCTTCATTTAACTGGACAGAGTTGTTATTGTTCTCCTGTGCGGTTATGAATGAAAGAAAGTCATTGTTGACATACTGGGTCTGCTTGTTGATGTTCTGGGCGTATGCGTCGTTATCTAAAGCGAATGCATCGTTCACGTGGTTCTTGGCCTCGTTGTCGTTCTCCTGGGTTATGCCCGAGGATGTCGCCTGTGAGCTGTAGAGGAGGTTGGCGGAGGCATTCACCGCGCTCACCGCGGAGTTCACCAGCCCTTCGACAGTGCTGCTCTCCTGCGCAAACTCGTTGAGCTGGACGGAGTCAAGGTTGTTGTTCTGGTCGTTTACGGGAAGATTGCTTTGATTCAGTATGGTCTGGATGCCCTGGGCGCTAACCCTGTCCATCTCGGTGTCAGAGAGGGGTGCTGAGCCTGCGAACGCCGCGCCAGTTCCGGTAATCGTAATCCCTATCGCGAGTGCCAACGCCTTTCTTAATGTCATTTGAGTCCTCCTTGGGTTTTTCATCGTGAACCTTCCCGGGTCAAATATCCTTAGGCCGTCTATTCGCAGAAGAACCCCTCCTGTCACCCCCTTTCCCCTGGTAGGACAATATGCTTCTCCCTCACGCCTGGATACCTATCCTGACTTGGCGCGCTCCGGCCCCGTACATAAGGCCGAATCATCTCTTACCGTATAGTCCGTCTGATGCTTGCAACCGGCATGCCGCACCCGTATGTCCTTGTTTATTCTATTGTTTGCCTTAAGGGTGCTTCCATCGGTGAAAAATGAATTTACAGATGATACGGACCGGGCTGTAAAAAAGATTTGCAGGGGACCGCCTTGCCCGCGGATAAATTTGTAAGGTCTTGCAATGATGGCGCTTTTTCCCTGAGGTCCGGTCTTAAAGTAGTAAAAAAGATTTACAGCTGCTGTCAGGGACAGTACCTGGCCGTCGCGGGGCCACTTTTCTCTCAAGCGCTCCCCTTTAAACGCGAAATAACTTCAAGGTGAAGTGTCAATTGACAATGGATTTGAAAGCGAATTATAATAATCCGGTTCTAAAAAAATGAAAGGCGGGACGTGAATATAAGGATACCTATCGGGTATAAGTTCATACTCGGCTTTATAGCTGTAGTCGCTGCCGCGGCATTCGTGCCGGGGCTCGTAGAGAAGCTCGATGTAGCCGAGTGGATGAAACAGCCTTTAAGCTTTCTCATAGCCATCCTCGTCGGCCTCATCCTCGGCTCTTTCTTCATCCGCAACTTCACCAGGGACTTCAACCGCATCACGAGCGTGGCCCGGAGAATAAGCAAGGGAGACCTCACCGACGCCGAGAAGCTTGACAGCGACAGCCAGACCAGGCTCATAAAGGACGAGATAGGCGACCTCGCCCAGGCGGTCGCCCTCATGTCAGAGAGCCTCAAGACCCTGGTCGAGCAGATAAAGTCGACTGTTTCGGACCTGACCGACGCGCAGGAGTCGTTCTCCTCGGTCGTATCCAGGGGGCACGAGACCTCCAAGGAAGTCATATCAGGCACATCCGCCATATTTGACGGCGCGCTCGAACAGGCCAATCATGTGGGCGACGCCTCGTCGACCGTCAAAGCGATGGCAGAGCTCGCGGACGAGGTCGCCGGAAAGGTGACCGAGAGCGCGAACGCCTCCCAGAAGGTCAACACCATGGTCCAGCGCGGCGCCATGGCAGCCACGTCCGCCATGGAGAAGATGGAGACCATCTTCAACGGGATAGAGAACACAGAATCAGCCGCCATACGCCTGAAGGAGAAGCTCGGCGACATACCCAAGATACTCGATGTCATAACTCACATCTCTCGCCAGACAGACCTGCTCGCCTTGAACGCCACCATAGAGGCGTCAAAGGCAGGAGAGCACGGCAGGGGCTTTGCCATGGTCGCGGAAGAGGTGCGGCGCTTCGCCGACAACACCAACAACAGCGTCGAGGACGTCTCCTTCATCGTAAAGGAGCTTAGAGTCGAAGTGGAGCGCGTCGTGGCCTCGGCAAGCGAGGGCACCGCGAACCTCAAGGGCGGCAGGGACGACTTGAGGAAAATACGCGAGATACTCGTCGACATCACGAACTACACCTCCGAAGTGGCTGAGAAGGCGAGCATCATCCTCGGCCTCACGCACAAGCAGAAGGAGAAGGCCGGCAAGACCGTTGAGATAATAGAGCAGGTGGCGCATATAGCGAAGGAGAACCTCTCCTCGACCGAGCGGGTCGAGTCCGCTGTAGAGCGACACGGCACAGCCATCAACGAGACAATTACAGCCGCGGAGAAGCTCTCTGAGTTATCTAAAGAACTTAAGGCCGTGGTCGCCAGGTTCTCTCTTTAATCGGTTATGAAGGGGGATAAGATCATCATAGCCCTTGATGCAGGCAAGTTCGCCATCCAGACGACCGCGGTCGCGGGCGTGGTCGAAGTCGAGAAGCTCCCGTTTCTTCCGGGCAGGGCGGGTTTTGTAACCGGCATAATCTCTTTCAGGAACGAGCCCGTGGCTGTCGTTGACCTCGCGATGGCGCTCGGGGATTTCTCCCCGGCGGAGCGGAGCACGCACAAGGTAATAGTTCTGCGGGATAAGGGGCGCACCCTCGGCATGGACATCGGAGAGGCAGCTCTCTCATTTCTCTGGGACGAGGAGATAGGCGGCAAGACGACCGACGAGAAGGGCCTTTTCACATCGGGCAGGATATACGCGAAAGACTCGACTATCGAAATAATAGACTGGCCGGCGCTTTTCAACGAGACATCAAGGATGCTGACAACGGAAGAAAATGTCAAAAAGAGTCCTAATAGCTGACGATACCGAGTTTTTCAGGCTTGCCTTGAAGGACATACTGGGCCGGGCCGGCTTCACCATAGTAGGCGAGGCTGAGAACGGCGCGATGGCGCTTGAGATGGCAAAGGGCTTGAAGCCCGACCTCGTGATACTCGACGTGGTGATGCCAGTGATGAACGGGCTCGATGCCGCTAAGGCCATCTCGGCACTGAAGCTGCCGCTCAAGATAGTCATGTGCACCTCTCTCGGCTACGAACCCATTGTCGAGGAGGCGGTAAGGTCCGGCGCCTCAGGGTACATCATCAAACCCCTTTCAGAGACAAAGGTCCTGAACACGCTCAACAGCATCCTGTGATTGCATTCTATACTTGCTGAAAGACCCCGACTTTATTCAGGCTTCAAATAAGCTCCATATGCAAGGCCCCGGTTGAATCAGGGAGCGAGGAATGATGCGTACTCTTCATGTACGCTGCAGTGACGAGCTTCTGAAGCCAACGCAGCAGATGGACTTTTTCAGCAGCCTGCTGGAACCCCCTACATGGACATCTCCAAATACAAGGGCATATACCTGCAGGAGGCGAGGACCCACCTTGCTGAGATAGAATCGGGGCTTCTCTCCCTTGAGAAGGACCCGTCGCAGAAGGATGTCCTCGACGCGCTCTTCCGCCATTACCATTCCATAAAGGGCATGTCAGCCTCTATGGGGTATACGCCCGTGATGAGGCTTGCCCACGCCGAGGAAGACCTGCTCGATAAGCTCCGCTCAGGAAAGCTCTCCCTGAATTCGAGCATGGCTACCGCTCTCCTCAAGTGCCTGGACGCATTGAGAGAGCTTACCGACAGGGTAGAGAGGGACGAGCCCCTTGATATAGAGATAACGCCCCTTATCGATGAGCTTACGGCCTCTGTGGTAGGTGGGAGCGCGCCTGCCGCAACCCAGCCGCCTGCCGCCAGCGTTGCGCCTCAGCCAAAGACAGAGGCATTGAGGCTCTCCGAGGTCATGAAGGTCGAGGGCAGCGTATTCGACGACCTCCTTGCCACTGTAGGCGACCTTTTCATGGCCCTCTCCTCATTCAAGGCGCTCTCGCATTCGTCGCGCTCGATAGAGATCAAGGAGGGCGTGCACGTACTCGGCAAATCGATAAGTACCATCCACAAAAACATACTCTCCGCGCGCATGCTCCCTCTGGAAGACCTCATAGCAGGCCTTCCGAGGGTCGTGCGCGACCTTACGAGCGGTTCGGGCAAAGAGGTGTCGTTGACATCCGAGGGCATGGACATAAGCCTGGACAGGGCCATATTGGAAGGGCTTGCCTCGCCCCTGGTGCATATCATAAGAAATGCCGTCGACCACGGCATTGAGAGCGCGCAGGAACGGGTGGAATGCGGTAAACTGTCCGTAGGCGCCATCAAGATAAAAGCCTACACGAGAAGGGACCGGGCGGTCATAGAGATCTCCGACGACGGCCGGGGCATAAACAGGGAGCGGCTCCGGAAGAAAGCGGCTGAAAGGGGTCTTTCCGCCGAGAGGCTCGCATCCATGCCCGACAGGGAGCTCTTAAAGCTCGTCTGCATGCCGGGCCTCTCCACTGCCGATAAGGTCACGGGCACATCGGGCAGGGGCGTTGGCATGGATGTCGTGAAGGACTCTGTGGAGGCGCTCGGCGGCGCTCTCGGAATAGAATCAGCGGAAGGAAAAGGCACAAAAATCATAATGGAGCTGCCGCGCACCACGTCGATAACAAAGGTGTTGATAGTCAGCATCGGCCCTGAGCAGTTCCTGCTTCCCATCTCAAAGATAGAACGGGTCATAGAGACAGGCAAAGACGACATCGGGGGCGGCGTCTTCTCATTCGAAGGCGTGCAGGTCCCGGTGGTGCCTCTGGCAGAGCTGTTCGGCATAGCTGAAAAGGCAAGGCCGGGCGCGACCCTTATCCTTGTCGACGCAGGGCCGATTTTGGGCGCGGGCCAGCATCTGGCAGCGCTCAAGGTCGACGACTTCGGGGACGAGATTGACGCATACGTGAAGCCGCTCCTGCCCCCGATCTCGAAGCTCTGGGGCGCGACCGGGCTGACCATCATGGGCGACGGCAGGCCGGTCTTCCTTCTCGATGTTCAGCAGATAATATCAAAGGCAGCAGGCGCATGAACGTAAAGCTCTTGAAAAAACTCCTTGAGGATGTAAAAAGCGACAGGGTCGGGGTAGCAGATGCCCTCGAGGCCTTGAAGAGACTCCCATTCGAGGAGCTCGAGTTCGCCACGCTCGATACGCACAGGTCGTTACGCCAGGGCTTCCCCGAGGTCATATTCGGACAGGGCAAGACAGTCGCGCAGATGAAGGCCATAATATCGAGCATGCTGAAACGCAAAGAGAATGTGCTCGTCACCAGACTGGACCCGCCAAAAGGCAGGGCCCTTAAAAAGGCCTTCTCAAAGGGAGAGTACAAAGAGGTCTCACGGACTTTTTTCGTGAAATCCCACCCCGTAAAGCCCGTTGGCAAGGGCACAGTGCTTGTTATCTGCGCCGGCACGTCAGACGTGCCAGTCGCTGAAGAAGCCGCCGTTACCGCAGAATGCATGGGGAACAGGGTCATGAGGCTCTACGATGTCGGAGTCTCAGGCATCCACAGGCTCCTCCACAGGAAAGACGATCTCTGGGAGGCCAACGTCATTATCGCGGTCGCCGGCATGGAAGGCGCTCTCCCCAGCGTCGTCGCCGGCCTTGTTTCCCGTCCCGTCATTGCCGTGCCCACAAGCGTGGGCTACGGCGCGAACCTCGGCGGCCTCACGACCCTGATGGCCATGCTCAACTCCTGCGCATCCGGTATTTCCGTGGTAAACATCGACAACGGCTTCGGCGCCGCCTACGTGGCAAGCCTCATTAACAGGTGACAATGCGACTCCTCTACTTCGACTGCCCCATGGGCATAAGCGGCGATATGTTCCTGGCCTCCCTCATAGACCTTGGGGTCGACCACAAGGCCATACTGCGCGAGCTCAGAAAGCTCCCTGTCGACAGAATAAAAGTCGCTGTAAAGAAAGAATCCCGCCATTCGATCACCGGCACTACCTTCAGGGTGAAAATCCATGAGGGCCACCATCACCGGACGTTCCGCGACATAAAGAAGATAATCTCAGGGAGCGAGTTGAAACCCGGAGTAAAGAAGCTCTCAACGGAGATATTCAGGATAATCGCAGAGGCAGAGGGGAAGATACACAATGTTGCCGCTGACGCAGTCCACTTTCACGAGATAGGCGCGATGGATTCCATTATAGACATCATCGGCGCGGCGATCGCGATTGACATATTGAAACCGGATGAGGTCGTCTGCTCGCCTCTGCCGCTCGGCACCGGCTGGGCAGATACGATGCACGGCAGGATACCAATTCCAGCCCCCGCCACAGTGGAAATACTGAAGGGAGCGCCTGTGGCCCCCTCATCGATTGCCTTCGAGCTTACTACTCCTACCGGCGCGGCCATAATGAAGACAATAGCTGGGTTCGGCACAATGCCGGCCATGACCATCGAGAGGATCGGCTACGGAGCGGGGAAGAAGGACTTCAAGGAATCGGCCAACCTCGTCAGGGCCATCCTCGGCAGCGTGGAAAGCAAGTCAAAGCCGGCCGCAGGGACAGAAGAGCTTCTTGTGCTCGAGACAAATATAGACGACATGAGCCCCCAGGTCGCGGGATACCTCCTTGAGAAGCTCCTTGCAAAGGGCGCGCTCGACGCCTTCTATACTCCGGTGCAGATGAAGAAGTCCAGGCCCGGCGTGCTCCTTACTGTGCTCGGCAGGCACTCTGACAAAGATGCCCTGCTCGGCCTTATATTCGAAGAATCGACCTCGATAGGCGTAAGGACCTATCCGGTAGAGAGGCACTGCCTTGAAAGGAAGATGATGAAGGTCAAGACTCCTTTCGGGAGTATTCCGGTCAAGGTCTCTTTTCGGGCCGGGAAGGCCGTAAACGTCCAGCCTGAATACGAGGACTGCCGCGCCGTCGCGGAAAAAAAAGGCGTTGCCCTCAAGACCGTCATAGACGCTGCCCGCTCGGCGGCCACGGCGAACATTATTTAATCCCGGTTCCATTTTTTCCATCTTTGATTGACTAAAGTCACACATCTCATTATAATACGTTGCTATAATTTCACCTGGAATCCAAACCAGGGGTCTGAGCCTATGAAAATCCTCCTAAACCTGAATGGTCCTCGAAAAGGACTGCCATGCTGATACGCTGCTGGGGCTCGCGCGGGTCCATTTCTGTTTCTGGCGAGGATTTCCTGAAGTACGGCGGCGACACCACATGCATAGAGGTGGTGAGCGACTCCGGCGACCTCATCGTAATCGACGCAGGCACTGGCATAAGGTGCCTGGGCAACAGGCTCGCCCGGAACGGGACGCGCGATATCCACATGCTTTTGACCCACGCGCACTGGGACCACCTCTCCGGCTTTCCGTTCTTCAAACCCATATACAGGAAAGAGAGCCGGATAAGCATCTACGGCCCGCAGCCCACCCAGGACTCGCTGAAACGCATAATATCCAAGACCATGACAGCCCCGAACTTCCCGATAGAGCTCGAGGACATAAGCGCGGACATAAGCTTTCTCGGCATGGGCTTGAAGGGCTACTCGATAGGCTCGGTCAACATAAGCACCATCCCATTAAGCCATCCGAACCAGGGCGTGGGCTACAGGCTCGAGGAGGACGGCAGGTCGTTTGTATTCCTGACTGACAACGAGCTCACCTTCCGCCACCCGTTCGGACTGGGCTACGACGATTACAAGCGCTTCTGCACGGACGCTGACCTCCTCTATCACGATGCCGAATACAAGAGGGAAGAGTACGAGTCAGAGACAAAGGGCTGGGGCCATTCGGTCTATCTGGATACGCTCAACCTCGCGCTGGAATCCAACGTCAAGACGCTCGGCCTGTTCCACCAGAACCAGGACAGGACCGACAGCCAGGTCGATGAGATGGTAAGGGACTGCAAAGATGTTATAAGGCAGAAGGGTTCAAAGCTCGAATGCTTTGCCGTGGCGGCCGGGACAGAAGTAAAGATTTAAAGCGGTTCCCCTATATCAGACAAACCACCTCCGCAAACTCTGGAATAAACCATTTTAAAACGTCTTAAAGTAAGCCTTTTTACGGGCTGCCGAGCGGTCTGGGAATAAGGCTGGCCCGCTATCTGCCGCCATCCTCCGCTCACCCCGTATTTAAAAAAATACCGCGATAAGGCGCGGGGTATCGAAATCACCAGGAGCCTTTTTCTCCTTCTCCCCTCCGGGGAGAAGGCTGGGATGAGGGGGACGGTATTGAAAAACGCCCCCTCACCTTACTCCTCTCCCCCAGGGGGAGAGGAAACAAACTCACGCAGCAATCTGGCCGGGCATAAACCCCGACAGGCAGATTCTTCGCTTTGCTCAGAATGACGAACTAAAGCCTTACTGCTCCCTTATCTCCCTGGGCACGCCGGCTATAGTCGCGCGCCTCTGGAGCTCCTCGTATTCTTCCCTCAGCTCAGAGAGCCTGCGGAGGTCTTCGGGCATCTCGCTCCGGTAAAGATTGTATCTCGCGACCTGGTCGGGCGTATAAATCTGGCCGACCCTCCTGCCGCTTTCGAATAACGTCATGAACTCGGTCTTGGCGTTTATTGAAGACTGCAGCTGGTCTATATCGGTCCTCTTTCTGTTGAACGACTGCCGCCACCATTCGAGCGTCTGGTCGCCGTAAAGCTCGGCTCCTGGTTCGGTTGTAAGCGGGGGTGGCGTCGTAGTCTCGAGAGCAGGCCCTGCCTCTTTAACGCCTTCCTTTATTACCCTGACCTTCCCCCTGTATGCCTGCGGCACCTTTTCCAGGCTGTCGGTTATGTGTACGACCCCTTGCTGGTCGGTCCACTGGTAGAGGTCTGCAAAAGCCGGGGAGACTGCGAATAAAAGGGCGACGAGTACGAGAAAGGGCCTCATGGGAATACCTCAGGTATTAAAATTGGTTAAAAACTCCGCTTTATTCCGGCTGCTCAAAAAGCTCCGTATGCGAGGCCCCGGTTAAATCGGGGAGCGAGGAATGAGGCGTACTCTTTCTGTACGTCGCAATGACTCGCTTTGAGGCCAACAAAGCAGATGGACTTTTTCAGCAGCCTGATGGGAAGTATAATCTATAGGCCCCTATCAGTCAAATAAGAGCCGGAATAGAGGTATCTGCCGTCGGTCTCGAACACGGCTGCCCCGCCAAGGTCGGTCCTCATCACCTTGGCTCCGATCGCGGAGTATCTTTCAAGCGTCTCCTTGTGGGGAAAGCCGAAGGCATTTCTCCTGCCCACGGATATTACTACTATGGACGGATTGACTGAATTAAGAAACTCGGATGAAGAAGAGCCCTTTGACCCGTGGTGCGGCGACTTGAGAACGACGGCCCCAATGGACCTGCCTGCAAGCAATGCCTCAGTTTTTTCGCCTATGTCGCCAGTGAATAGAAAGCCCTTTTCCCCGTAGCTCAACTTCATAACCGCGGACATTTCATTGATATCCAGCTGAGCGTCGTCTGACGAGTGCAGGAATTCCAGGACGACATTGCCGACCTCTTTTTTGCCGATGGCGCGCGTGTCGCTGACCTTGACGTCCCCCCTCTCAAGAGCCCCTTTAAGCGCGCCCAGGCTGCCCTGCCCGTTCCACCAGAACTCACCCACCTTGAAATTTTCTGCTATGAAGGCCAGTCCTCCCATGTGGTCTCGCTGCGCGTGGCTCAGGAGGATATAATCCAGCTTGTCTATGCCCCTGGCCCTGAGCACCGGCGCGATCACCCTTTCGCCGATGTCGAAGTCCGGGTTGTTGGAGCCGCCGCCGTCCACGAGCATTGTCTTCCCGTCCGGGAACTCGATGAGCGCAGAGTCGCCCTGCCCCACGCTCAGGAAAGTCACCCTCAGGAGGCCTGAATGCGGCTTATATACATGACCGGCCCCGTAGCAAATAATAAGGAATAGGGCGGAAAGAGCGGCGGCGTATTTAGCGGCCCTCCATTCCTTGAGCAGCGCTATCGAGGCCGCGAGGATGTAGAAAGAGGCTATCTGATAGAGCGACGGCGGCGAGACCCATACAGACGAATACGGTATCGATGCAAAAGAGCTGACGACAAATGTGATTATGCCGAAGGTGAAGTCAGCTATCTGGAGAGGGATAAGGGCAAGGGCCTCGGAAATCGGGATAAGGGCCGATGAGACGAGGAGCACGGGCACGACAAGGGACGAGAGCGGGACGACGGCAAAATTAGCCGCAAGGCCAACGAAGGAGACCCTGTGGAAATGATAGGCGAGCAGGGGGGAGGTGCCGATACCTGCCGCAACGGTTACGAACACAAGGGGCAGCAACTTCCTCTTCAGAAAACGCTTAAGCTTCTCTCCTCTTGTGGCAAGTTCATCTTTTTTATCTTCTCCGAAAAACCTCTTCATCCTCGGCACAAGCACGATGATCGAGGCCACAGCGACGAATGTAAGCTGGAATGATATGTCCCAGACCGAGTACGGCGCGGCCGCAAGGATGATAACGGCCGCCAGCGCGAGCGTATTGAGGTAGTCCCTGCCCCTGCCCAAAAGAAAAGAGGCGGTGAAGGCAAGCACCATGATGACCGCCCGCTGGGTCGGGGCCGGAAAACCCGCGAGCATGCCGTAGAGCACCACCGGCAGGGCTGAAATGGCGAGCGCTGTCTTCCTGGCATTCAGGGCAAGAAGCAGTTTCTCAGACCTCTTCATGAGGAAAAGGATGAGGCCGTAGGCGAATGCCGCGACTATGCCGACGTGAAGCCCTGAGATGGAGAGTATGTGGGCTGTGCCGGTCGAGGCAAAGGCGTCTTTGAGCTTTTTATCTATCCCGCCCTGCCCAGAGATGATGAGCGCCTTCAGGGATTCGGCGTTCCCGGCCTTGCTTGAGTCGATGAAGGCCCTTATGCCATTTCTCATCGAATTGACGGGTACGGGGCCCGGCCTGGCAGGCTCGACTATCTCAACGAGCCGTTCGCCTTTGACATACCCCGTTACAAAGACACCCTTTCTGTTGAGGAGCTTCTTATAGTCGAACTCGCCGGGGTTGCCGAAGTTACGGGGCTCGTCAAGCAGTACAAGAGTCCTTATGCGGTCGCCCGGCATAAGGTCTATCCTGCCGTTTATGCTGAGCTGAACGAGGCCGCTGGATGCCTCCCAGCTTTTTTCCCCGCGATAGGCTTCTACATCGAGCGATACCCTCGTCCGCTTTCCGGCTGATTCAGCCCCGAGCACGCGACCCTCGACGACATGGCCTGTCCTCGACGCGTCAGGCGCGCCGTTCTGCACGCGGTAGAGTATGTGATTATCGGGGAGCTCGGGCCGTGAATATGGAATTATGATGAGCGCGCCGATAAAGAAGAAGGCAGGCGCCGCGGCAAGGCCCTTGAAGCCCTCGCCCGAGAAATATGCGATTGAGATCAGAAAAATGGAGAGGATGATGCCGGGGATCACGAGGCCGTAAGACCAGCCGAGGGCCTCCGAGACCGTTATCCCTGAAATAATGGAAATAGCAGCCAACACGAGCGGGCGCATGCTTAACTCTTCAGGGGGACTCGGTATCTATTTATCACATGACAGTATCTTTTTAAATATATTTCAAGCCCTGCCCCAGCGCGGCCTTGACATAATGGCCGCCCGCTGGTAGGTTGTCTTTCAAATGGAAGAGAAGAGTCTTAGTTCAGGATATCAGCTGGCGTGGTGGGGCCTCGTAATCGGGCTCATATCGCTCGTGACGCTCCTTTCGTCGCCCATAGGCTACAGGGCCGGGCTCTATGGCCACCGGAGCGCCTTCACGATAATGGAATTCGCTGCCTACGGCGGCGTCTCAGGGATCATACTGACCGTGACCGGCTTTATGTTTTCTCTCAAGGGGCCCAGAAGGGCGCAGCTCCTGGCAGCGGCAGGGTTTGCCGCAAGCTACTTTGCCTTCCACATACCCTGGAGCCTGTACAGCGGCGCAAGGGAATTCCCTGCCATAAACGACATAACGACCGACACGAATAACCCGCCTGCGTTTGCCTCGCTTGCACAGATAAGGAAGTCAACAGGGGCGCGCATCGATTACCCATGGTCAGACGCGGCCGGCGAACAGGCCAATGCCTACCCTGATATAAAGCCTCTTTTTCTGGATAAGGACGTTGACGCGGCCTTTGATGGCGCATTAGATGCTGCCATGGAGATGGACTGGGATATATCATCCTCGGACAAGGCAGCCGGACGGATAGAGGCGACTGATACGACCTTCTGGTACGGCTTCAAGGATGACATCGTCATAGGGCTTACGCCTGTTGACAGCAAGACCAGACTTGATGTGAGGTCAGCCTCACGGGTCGGGAAGGGCGACGCAGGAAAGAACGCGGAGAGGATAAGGGAGTATCTGAATAGTATCTCGAAGTGATCTTATGGATTGCTTTCTGGTTTAAGCTTTTTTATTTCCGCAGCCAGCTCCTCGGTTATGCCAGGCACTGACATAAGCTCCGGCATATCTGCGTTGATCATCGCCTCCAGGTCCCCGAACCTGTCAAAGAGCGCCTTCTTCCTCTTCCCGCCTATTCCCGGCACCTGCTCGATAAGCGAAGCGACCTCTTTTGACCTGAGCTTCCTGTGATAGGAGATGGCGAACCTGTGCACCTCGTCCCTTATCCTCCTCACGAGGAGGTCCGGTTTCGAGCCTTCCCTCAGGAGTATCGGGTCCTTGACGTTGGGTATGAATACCCGCTCGCCCTTTGATTTCACGCCCCTCTTTCCCGCGAAGGCTTCCGCCTTGTCCTTGGCAAGCGCCCTCACCTCGACTCCATTTACTCCAAGCTCCTTGAGTACTGCCAGCGCGATATTCATCTGGCCCTTTCCGCCGTCTATGAGCGCCATGTCAGGCAATGGCAGGGCCGTAGATTCGTCCCCCGCTTTCGCCTTGAACCTCCTTGAGAGCACCTGGTACATCATCGCGTAATCGTCCGGCCCGGAGAGCCCCTTTATCCTGAAGAGCCTGTACGAGCTCTTATCCGGCGCGCCGTCCGTAAATGTTACCATCGCGCCGACGGCCTGTTTGCCGCCGATATTGGATATGTCGTACGCCTCAATGCGCCGGGGGGTAGCCCTCAGGTGGAGCCTCGTTTTGAGCTCTTCCAGAAGCCCGGCCTTTACAGAAGCCGCCTCCGCCCTTTTGCGCAAAGCCTCACGCGCGTTGGCCTCCGCCATCTCGAGGAGCCTGACCTTGTCTCCCCTCTCCGGCAGGGTGACAGAGACCCTCTTGCCCTTTTTCTCGGATAGCCAGTCTTCGAGCACCTCTTTGTCCTCGAGGGCCACGGGCACTATGACCTCGTCAGGCACAAAGCGCTCTCCGCGGTAATACTCGGCTATGAACGACGAGAATATCTCCTCCTCCGGAAGACCCGCGTCATGGAAGTAATAGTCGTTTCCGCTCGTGAGCCTTCCGTCCCTTATATAGAGGCCCTGGAGCGCTATTGCGTCCTTCTCGCGGACAAAGGCAAATACGTCCTGGTCAACATACTTTGCCGCGACCACCTTCTGCTTCTCCAGCATGGCCTCTATCGCGGATATCCTGTCGCGGAGCCTGGCGGCCTTCTCGAACTCGAGCGCCTTCGAGGCCTCTGTCATCCGCTCCCGGAGCTTCCTCAGAAGCTCCCTGTTCTTGCCTTCGAGGAACATGATGGCATTGTCCACCAGCTCCCCGTAGGCCTCTTCGGTTATCATGCCCACTGCCGGGGCCGGACAGAGCCCGAGCTGGTAGTCCAGGCATGGCCGCGACCTGTTCCTGAACTCCGAGAGCGAGCAGACGCAAAGGGGGAATATGTGCCTGATGAACTTTATGGTCTCCCTCACCTCGCGGGCTGATATGTACGGGCCGAAGTAGCGGCTGCCGTCCTTCTTCCTCTGCCTTGTTACGAGTATGCGGGGGAACTTCTCGTTGAGGGTTATCTTGATGCTTACGTAGGTCTTGCTGTCCTTGAGCCGGATATTGTACCTGGGCTTGTGGCTCTTGAGGAGGGTGTCTTCGAGGAGAAGGGCCTCTTTCTCGTTCGTGGTTACGATATAGTCTATGTCCTCGACCTTTGACGCGAGAAACCTGACCGTATACCTGCCGTCGCCCGTCTCCCTGAAATACGAGCGCACGCGCGCCTTCAGGTCCTTGGCCTTTCCGATATAAAGGACCTCGCCTGTCGCGCCCTTCATTATGTAGACGCCCGGAAGCGAGGGCAGCTTCGCGAGCTTCTCTTCAATGACTTTCCTGTCCATCAATTAATATTATGGCATAGAAGATTTCTGGATTACAAATTTTCGTGGAGGGGTGTAGAAGGCAATAAAAAACCCTCGGCAGGTTCAATTTTGCAAATTGAACCTGAGTTTTGGTACAGGTTGACACGAAATTTCGGGTTCAGGTTACAAACCTGAACCCGCTTGGCGTTTCAAAAGGCTCTAAATGCCGTTCTCCTTCTCCCCTCCGGGGAGAAGGTTGGGATGAGGGGAATACTATTGAAAGCCCCCCTCACCTTAATCCTCTCCCCCAAGGAAAGAGGATACTTAATGTGAGAGAAAATAAAAAAACCCTGCCCAATTCGGGGCAGGGTTTTTGGATTCAATCAAATATCCTTTATTGGGCCGCTTTGGCCCTTTCCAGGTATTTCCCTTCAGAGGTATCCACCCTTATGACCTCACCGGACTCTATGAAGCCGGGCACGTTCACCACAAGACCGGTCTCAAGGGTCGCGGGCTTGGCGGAGGCGGCGACCGTCGCGCCCCTCATGAACGGGGCGGTATCGACGACCTTGAGCTCGACTACCTTGGGCGGCTCAACGCCGACCGGAGCCTCATTATAATATTCAATCATGAACTTCACATTAGGAATAAGGTAATAGACGTTGTCCCCGAGCACATCTTTCGAGAGCGCGACCTGCTCGTAGGTCTCGCTGTTCATGAAATGGTAATCCGTGCCGTCGTCATAGAGGTACTCCATCTCGTGCTGCTCCAGGCTCGCTCTTTCAAGCTTGTCCTCTGAGCGGAACCTGTTCTCTACGCTGGATCCGGTCTTGAGGTGCTTCAACTTGGTCTGCACCATGCCGCGCCAGTTGCCGGGCGTTATATGCTGGACAGAGACGACCCTGTATGGCTCGCCATTAAAGAGGATCGTCATCCCCACTCTCAACTGTGTTGCCGCGATCATATTGCTATACTGCTCCTTTCACCCGGTTTCCAGACATTGTAACACACGGGGCCGGTCAATTCACTACTTTATGTACTTCGTTACGAGGTCTTTGGTGTTGCGGGCGTTCAGTCGTTCGAAGTAGAGGTCGACCTTCTTTTCTATCACTGCCTCTATCGCCTGCCTGCGGGCCTGGTCCATTGTCCAGATACGCTCCTTGAACGGGCCAAAGCCCTTCTTCCTCGTCTTATATATGAACTGCTCTTCCGTATCGGCCGGCTTTCTCTCGTCGGAGTGCTTTTCAGTGAGGTGAGCGTATATCTCCTTCTTCAGGTCCTCCGGGAAGGCCGGGTTGTCATAGACGATGTTCTGGAAGCCGGTCGCGAGATGCACTTCCGACGCGCCGTTCTTTGTAAAGAGGTCGAAGGACTCATCCGGCAGGGTGGACGCGCCGTGCTGCACGACGCCTGAGAGGCGATAGACCTCCCTCGATACCTTCGAGAGCCTGGCTATGGTGTCGAAGTCGACCTTGACCTTGGCTATGGTGCCGTCCGGCAGGACTACGCCGCCGTGGGCGGTGCCTGTCTGGATGCTTATCTTGCTTATGCCCTTCCTGCCCTTGGGCACAGAGGCAAGGAAGCCGTCCATGAAGGCCCGGAGCTCTTCCTCGGTCGAGTTCTTGCCGCCGACCTCGCCTATCTCTCCGCCTACGGATACAGTAGTCCCGGCAGGCTCGTTGGCCCTGATGAACTCCGTCAGGATGGCCGTGGTCTCGAAATTCGGCCTCTGCTGCTCGATGACCGTGGGCTTGGAGAGGTCGACCACGGTGGAGGCGTCGATGTCTATGTTATAAAAGCCGCCGTCGATGCCTTCCTTTATGAGCTTCTTGAGGTCGGCTATCTCGGCGTCCTTGTTCTGGCCGAACTTCTTCGCGTTTATCTGGAAATGGTCGCCCTGTATGAAAACAGGCCCCCTGTAGCCCTCTTTTATGGCAGCCGCCAGGCAGCAGGCAGTGTACTCCGCGGGCCTCTGCTCTGTGTAGCCTATCTCGGATTTCGCTATCTCGAATATGAATGTCCCGGAGTTGTTCTTTATGGCAGACCTGAATATGGCGCGGCAGGTGTCGTATGTGAGGCCCCGTATATTGATGGCCGGGACCGTGAATCCACCGCACTCGCCTTTTCCAAAAGCCTCGTATAGGCCCTGTATGGAGGCTGACCTTATGCCGAGGCTGCCTGCTATGAACTTTATAAGCCGCATGGAGAGGTCCCTCACCTCATCGTTGGAGTTGAAGACTGCGTTGTAGATGAGCCTGTCTATTACGGCCCCGCGAAGGAGCCTCTCGTCGAGCACTTCGACAGCGCCCTCTGTCACCTCTTTTACCGCGCCCTTGAGCGCATCATAAAGACTACCGACGGACTTGAATTCCATGTCCCCTCCTTTCCCTATCCCTCAGCTCAATTTTTGTAATAATATGAATAAAGCCTCTCGGGCTTCATGCCTGCGTAATAGAGCGCCAGGATGAAGAGGTTCCTCAACGCATTCCTCAGCACCCCTCTTTTGGCCCAGCGCCGGCTTGATGTCGCCACGCTCTCTTTAAGAAGGACGACCCTGCCATATTGCCTTAACCTTCTAACACAATCGACATCTTCCATCAAGGGTAGTTTCCTGAAGCCTCCGGAGTTCAGGAAGTCCTCTTTCCTTGCGAAAATGGCCTGGTCGCCGTAGATAAGGCCCAGGACAGACGCCCTCATGTTTGCCCCTGCCTCAAGTAGCCTGAACCTCGACCCTTTTGCCGAAACCGAGAGCCTGAAAGCCCCCCCGACGACCCTTTTGTCGCCAAGCGCGGCAAGGACGCCATCTCGCCAGCCCTCTGGCAGTAGCGTATCGGCGTGGAGAAACAGGAGCGCCTCGCCTTTGGCCTGCAGCGCGCCTGCGTCCATCTGGCCGCCTCTGCCCCTGGCCGTTTTTATGACCCTCGCGCCGGATAGAAGCGCCTCGCCGGCAGTATCGTCCGTACTGCCGCCGTCAACGACGATGACCTCTGCCGCTTGCAGCGCGGAAAGCACGGCAGCCCTTATGTCGGCAGCCTCGTTCAGGGCCGGTATTATGACGGAGATTTCCAAATCTCGTCTATTATAGCAGACAAATCCGGGCGCGCACCCGTTTATGACAGGAGTTTTCGGGCGAGTTCCAGGAGCTTTTTGGGCTCAAAGGGCTTGAGCACGTAAGGGCAGCCGCTCCTGGCGAGGAAGTCCTTTACGTCCTGGCTGAAGACGTCGCCTGTGAGTATTATGACCTTGTCTTTCAAGTAGGCGTGTTTTTTCTGGACGTTCTCATATAGATCGGTTCCGCCGTAGCCCGGCATCTTTACATCGGTAACGAGCAGGGCAAACTTCTCCTTATCCAGCAGGTCGAGCGCCTCCCTGCCGTCCCTCGCGGTCTCGACGCTGAAGCCGTTGCTGGTAAAGATGCCGTGCAGGGTCTCCCTGATGGACTTCTCGTCGTCCACTATCAGTATCCTCCTGCCCTGGGGAGGAGCCGCCTGTTCATTCTCCGCCGACGCATCGTCCGCGTCCTTCCACAATGACCTGCTGACAATCGGGATCTCGACAATAACAACCGCGCCGCCTTCGTCAGGGCTCGCCATCTCGATGGTGCCGCCGTGCTCGGTCACTATGCCGTGCGTGATGGAAAGGCCCAGGCCTGTGCCCTTGCCGACCTCCTTGGTGGTGAAAAACGGGTCGAATATCTTGTTTATTATCTCCCTGGAGACGCCGGGGCCGTCGTCCTTGAACGATATCCTTATCCTGCCCGCTTCGCTGCGCGTGGAGATATGGAGGCTCCCCTTGCCCTTCTTCGACACCATCGCGTCTTCGGCGTTGTTGATTATGTTGATGAAGACCTGCTGCATCTGGAAGAGATCGACCATAGTCCTTGGCAGTTTATCCTCCAGGTCGAACGAGACCTTTATGTTGTTCGCCTTCAGCGAGTACTCCCGGAGCTCTATGGTGTGCCTTATGATGTCGTTTACGCTGTGGTATTCCCTCTCGGTCTTCTTCGCCCTCGCGAAGGTGAGGAGGTTCTGCACTATCTTCGCGGTCCGGAGCGACTCGTGGTAGATCTTCCTCAACTTGTCCTTGATGTCGTCGAGCTTCTTGTCCCCGGGCGTGTCCATCAGTATCTGGCTGAAGCCCATTATGCCCATGAGGGGGTTATTAAGCTCGTGCGCTATGCCGGCCACGAGTTTTCCCAGGCTGGAGAGCTTCTCTGAATGAAGGAGCTGCTCACGGAGGAACTTCTCCTGCGTTATGTCCCTGGCAACGTGTACGCTCGCCCATACCTTGCCTTCGTTGTTGAAGACAGGGAAGGTAGTGACGCTGTAGCTGCCTCCGAAGACCATGTCATCGACCTCGGCGCTCCCGATCTCGCCGGTCGCGAGAGTCCTCGAATGGGGGCAGACGGTCTTCGCCTCGGACCGGCAGTACAGGAGCTCGTAGCACTTCCTGCCGATAAGCTCCTCCGGCGTCGAGTTGAACTTCCTCGCCAGCACCTTGTTTATCTTGATTATCCTGTACTCGCTGTCGTGGATGGAAATGAGGTCCTGGATGGCGTCGAAGGTGGCCACCCACTCCTCCTTGCTCTTTATGACGAGTTCGAAGAGCTTGGTGTTCTCCTCCGCCCTCTTTTCGAGCGAATCGAGCATGCTGTTGAAGGCCGCCGCCAGGTATCCTATCTCGTCCTGGGCATCGACCTTAATCCTCTCGTTGATGCCGGCCTTGCCGTCGGCTATCCTCTTTATGACCTCGACGTTTCGCCTTATGGGGCCTGTGATGGACCTCTGTATGAGGATCGAGAGCAGTATCCCGCCTATTGAGATTGCGAAGATGCCGGAGAATATCCACTGGTTCCTGCCCTTCGCGAGCACGTCATACATCTCTGAAAGGGAGGTCCTTATGACGAGCACTCCCCTTGCGTCCTCGCTCGCGTGGCAGCTCTTGCACTTGGGTTTTTTCTCTATTGGTTGCAGGTAGGTAAGAAGCGGGACGCCGTTGTTATCGTCTATGTAGTAGACCTCGCCCCTGGACCAGTCTCCCCTGAACTCGGCGAAGGCCTTCCTGAACTCCGGGGTGTCGACGCCCCTGGCGATATTCTCTTTTTCCTCCGGGTGGTCTCTGAGCCACTCGGGCCTTATCTCGCCGAACTCCTGCTTTACGGCGTCGATGGTCTTCATGTCCCTGAAGGCCTCTTCGACGCCGTTGCTCCGCACGATATAGACGCTCTCCACGCCGTGGGTCTTGCCGATGGAGCGCACCAGGTGGCGGGCAAGGTCGGCCCTCTCCTCGAGCATGTCCTCGTATATGGCAGTGAGGACGGGCTGGGCCATTGTCCTGGAGGCCCTGACCTTCTCGTCGAGGAGCTCTTTTTCCTTGTTCCTGATCTCCCAGTATATGGATATGATTACGCCGACGGTGATGAGCCCGACTATGAGGACAAGGATCCTGGAATGTAAGCTTTTCTTGAGCATACCTTAGCTGTACGGCCTCTGGAGAGAGATGCTGTTAAAAACCTGCTCGAACGTCGACAAACACGGCGCTGCGGGGTATGCCGCGGCTTTTTTGCTGGATTTTCCGGGTATTTATCCTTATCGGATGGAATGCGGGATTATTTTAGCTGTTTTTAGACGTGGAAGGTAGAAAAAAATACTTTTTTGCCGGACAATGACGGAGAAAACAGCTTACTCGCCCTTGAGGTCGCGGTTCATGAGCTCGAGCACGGCCTCTTTGGGCTGCTTGCCGTTATACAGGACACCGTAGACCGCCTCGGTGATTGGCATCTCTATCCCGTAAGAGAGGGCCAGTTCCCTTGCCCCCCTGCAGGTCTTAACGCCCTCGGCAACGGCCTTCATGCCGCCGGTCGCCTCGGCAAGGCTCTTTCCGCTGCCGAGCGCAACGCCTACCGTGTAGTTCCTGCTCAACGGCCCGGTGCAGGTAAGTACGAGGTCGCCGAGGCCTGAGAGTCCGGAGAAGGTCGCGGCCTGTCCTCCCATCCTGACTCCAAGCCTGGCCATCTCAGCCAGCCCCCTTGTGATGAGGGCGGCCCTGGCGTTGTGGCCGAGCCCGAGCCCGTCCGAGATGCCGGAGGCTATCGCCATGACGTTCTTTAGCGCGCCGCCAAGCTCGACGCCTATTACGTCGCTGTTCGTATATACCCTGAAATAGCCGGTCGAGAAGGCCTCCTGCACCTTGACGGCGGCGTCCGTCGAATCTGAAGCAGCCGAGAGCGCTGCCGGGAGCATCCTGCTGACCTCGGTCGCGAAAGAGGGCCCGGAGAGGGCGACCGTGGAAACACCCTTTCCTGAGAGCGCCTCTTTTATTATGCCGCTCGGCGTAAGGAGCCCCTTCTCCTCTATGCCTTTTGTGGCGCTAACTATGATCGAGCCGTCCTTTATATGCTCTCTCGCCTCTGAGAGCACGTCCCTTAGCCCGTGGGAAGGCACGACGCTTACTATGAGATCAGTCCCCGCGAGGGCGTCTTTGAGGCTACCGAAGGGCGTTATCTTCTCCGAGAGCCTAACGCCGGGCAAAAAGAGGCTGTTCTCCCGGCTCCGGGAGATGGATTCCCTGACCTCTTCCTCCCTTGCCCAGAGCTTGACTACGCTGCCCTTCAGGGCAAGCACCTGCGCAAGGGTGGTGCCCCAACTGCCTGCGCCCAATACGGTGTATGAGCTCATCAGCCCCTCTCGATCAGGTATTGAAATTCTATTCGGTGAAATTTCCGCAGATTCGCAGAAAATCTTAATCTCTTGAAGATTTTCCTTTCCTCTTCAGGGCAGGCCTGGAATAGAAGCAGTCCAGCAAGTAACTCCAACTTCATTCAGGCTGCTCAAAAGCTCCAGATGCGAGGCCCCAGTTAAATCGGGGAGCGAGGAATGAGGCGTACTCTTCATGTACGTCGCTTCTGACTCGCTTTGAGGCCAACAAAGCAGATGGACTTTTCAGCAGCCTGCCTGCAAGGCATAAAAAGAGAGCGCAGCCAACGGCGCTAAGCCTCTTCCGCCTCGCCCTCGTCCTCTTCCTCTTTTTCCGCTATAGGGGCTATGCCGGTTATATGCTCGTCCGGCGCGATATCCATGAGCTTCACGCCCTGCGTGTTCCTGCCTATGACAGGCACGTCCTTCATGGCTATCCTTATTATCTTGCCGGTGCTGGTCGATATCATGAGCTCGTCAGAGTCCCTGACCTTGACTATGCCGGTAACAGGCCCGTTCTTCTCGGTTATCTTGATATTGATGAGCCCGCTTCCGCCCCTGCCCTGGCCCCTGTACTCGGCGAACTCGGTCCTCTTGCCATAGCCGTGATCCGTGACCGTAAGGACCGTAGCGTTCTCCTCGACCGTTTCCATCGAGACGACGCGGTCGTTCCCGTCGAGCTTTATGCCCCTCACGCCCCTGGCAATGCGGCCCATCTCCCTTACCTCTTCCTCCGGGAACCTGATTGCCTGGCCGAGGTGCGTTCCGAGGAAAAAGTCCATCTTGCCGTCCGTGAGGCGGGCCGCGATGAGGCTGTCGCCCTCGTCAAGGTTCACCGCTATAAGCCCGCCGGAGCGGATATGCGAGAAGCTCATGAGGTCGGATTTCTTAATGACGCCGTGGGCGGTAGCCATCGTGATGTAGTTGCCCTCCTTGAACTCGCGCACGGGGAGGAATGTGGTGATGTGCTCGTCGGGCGCGACATTCAGGATGTTCACTATGGCCTTGCCCTTTGCCGCCCTTCCGGCCTGGGGTATGTCGTAGACCTTGAGCGAATAGGCCTTGCCCTTGTCAGTGAAGAAAAGGATATAGCTGTGGGTAGAGGCGATGAAGAGGTCTGATACAAAGTCCTCTTCTTTCGTCGTCATGCCTGTCTTGCCCTTGCCGCCCCTTCTTTGAATCTTAAACAGGCTCGTGGGGTTCCTCTTTATGTAGCCGTTGCTGGTGATATTGACCACCATGTCCTCTTCGGCTATTATGTCCTCGAGGGTAATCTCCCCGGCCTCGTCGACTATCTGGGTCCTTCTCTCGTCCCCGAACCTGGCCTTTATCTCCTTGAGCTCGTCTACGACCACGCCCATGAGGAGCATCTCGCTCGCGAGTATCTCTTCGAGCGATCTTATGAGCTTCTGTACTTCCTTGTACTCGTCGATTATCTTGTCGCGCTCGAGGGCCGTAAGCCTCTGCAGGCGCATCTCGAGGATTGCCTGGGCCTGTTTCTCGGAGAGCTTGAAATTCGTTACGAGGCCGCTCTTGGCTTCCTGCGGGCCTTTTGAGGCGCGGATGAGCTTTATTACGGCATCCAGGTTGTCTATGGCGATCTTCAGGCCCTCCAATATGTGGGCCCGCTCGCGCGCCTTCTGCAGGTCAAAGGCGGTCCTCCTCGCCACGACCTCTTTCCTGAACTTGACGAACTCCTTCAAGAGCTGCGCAAGAGGGAGCACCCTGGGCTGTCCGTCCACGATGGCGAGGTTTATTATGCCGAACGAGGTCTTCATCTGGGTATGGAGGTAGAGGTTGTTAAGGATGACCTCGGCCACCTCGTCCCTCTTGAGATCCACGACCACCCTCATGCCATCACGGTCAGACTCGTCTCTGACGTCGGATATGCCCTCTATCCTCTTGTCCCTCACAAGGTCGGCTATGCTCTCGATGAGCTTGGCCTTGTTGACCATGTAGGGTATTTCGGTTATGACTATCGCCTGCCGGTTTGTCCTCGGGTTCTTCTCTATGCTGGCCTTTGCGCGCAGCTGCAGCACGCCCCTGCCTGTCTCGTACGCGTCCTTTATGCCCTTGCGGCCGTTGATGAAGCCGGCGGTCGGGAAATCCGGGCCGGGCACGACCTTTATAAGGTCCTTTGCCGTTGCATCGGGCTTGTTTATCACATAGATGAGCGCGTCGATTATCTCGGTGAGGTTGTGAGGCGGCATGTTGGTCGCCATGCCGACCGCGATGCCTGATGAGCCGTTCACAAGAAGAGACGGGAATGCAGCCGGCATCACCGTAGGCTCTTTCAAAGACTCGTCATAGTTCGGCTGGAATTCCACGGTGTCCTTGTCGATGTCTTTCAAGAGCTCGCTGGCGAGCTTGGCCATCCTGACTTCCGTGTACCTCATGGCAGCCGGCGGGTCGCCGTCTATCGATCCGAAGTTGCCCTGACCGTCTATGAGCGGGTACCTCAAGGAGAAGTCCTGGACCATCCTGGTGATGGCATCGTAGACAGCAGAGTCGCCGTGCGGATGGAACTTACCTATGACGTCTCCGACCACGCGGGCTGACTTCTTGTAAGGCTTGTTCCACTCCACGCCCATCTCGTGCATGGCGTAGAGTATCCTCCTGTGCACCGGCTTGAGCCCGTCCCTTACATCCGGCAACGCCCTGCCCACGATTACGGACATGGCGTAGTCCAGATAGGACTTTTTCATCTCGTCTTCTATGTATACCGGTATCTGTTCCTGTGCCATCTTACCTCTCTAAAAAGCTAAATTTCCAACAAAAACGCCATATTAGGCCATAGTCCAGCCCTGTCCGGCGCCCCTGTGCCCTGATGCAAGGCTGGAAAATTGCTGTATAATTGTTCGGTACAATATTTTATCATATCGAAGCTTTCGCAAGCGTGTCAAGGAGTTAATGAGCCCCTCCGGTCCCCAGGTCGGGCCGGGACAGCGGATTTTCAAGAATGGTTTTTTGATGACAACCCTGCTCATTTTTGCTAATCTTCTTTTTTTTAAGTCCGGGACCCAACCGAGCCCATTGATGGGTCCCCTGCACTTTTAGCAGGTTGCTGAAAAACCCCGATTTTATACAGGCTGCTCAAAAAGCTCCATATGCGAGGCGTCGAGGAGCGAGGAATGAGGCGTACTTTTTTCGTACGCCGCAGTGACGAGCGACGAAGACAACAAAGCAGATGGACTTTTTCAGCAGCCTGTTAGACTTACCATTAATCTTTTCGATATATACCCGGAGGCAATTTTATATGGCCAAAAAGTATGTCTACTTCTTCGGAGGCGGCAAGGCCGAAGGCAAGGGGAACATGAAAGATCTCCTTGGAGGCAAGGGCGCAGGGCTTGCCGAGATGACCAACATCGGGCTGCCCGTGCCTGCCGGATTCACCATCACCACCGAGGTCTGCGACTTCTTTTATAAGAGCAGCAGGAAATACCCCCAGGGCTTCCACATAGAGCTGGAGAAGAACTTGAAGAGGCTCGAGAGGCTCGTGGGCAAGAGGCTCGGCGACCCCGAAGACCCGCTCCTTGTATCGGTCCGCTCCGGCGCGGCCCGGTCAATGCCGGGAATGATGGAGACGATACTGAACCTGGGCCTCAACGACGCCTCTGTCGAGGGCCTTGCCAAGAAGACCAGCAACAGGAGGTTCGCCCTCGACGCCTACAGGCGCTTCATCACCATGTACGGCTCGACGGCAATGGGAGTGCCCCGCCACAGGTTCGATTACGAGTTCGACGACATAAAGGAAAGAAAGACAAGGCTCAGGCTCCATATCCCGAGGTCCAGGTCCGTTCTGGACACGGACGTCAACGAGCAGGAGCTCGAGCTCCTCATACCCAGGCTCAAGAAGGTCTACGAGGAGCACACAAAGAACCCCTTCCCGCAGGACTCGATGGAGCAGCTCCAGGGCGCGATAGAAGCGGTCATAGGCTCCTGGATGGCTGAAAAGGCCGTCACCTACAGGAGGGTCGAGAAGATAACGGGCCTCCTCGGCACCGGCGTAAACATCGTGCAGATGGTATTCGGCAACATGGGCGACAACTCCGGCACAGGCGTCTGCTTCACCAGGGACCCGAACACCGGCGAGAACATCTTCTACGGAGACCTTCTCATGAACGCCCAGGGAGAGGACGTTGTCGCGGGCATAAGGACGCCCCTGCACCTCTCCGACCTTGGCCGCCAGATGCCGAAGGTCTACAAGGAGCTCCTCGACGTCCGCAAGAAGCTCGAGCGCCATTACAAGGACATGCAGGACATAGAGTTCACCATCGAAGAGGGCAAGCTCTATATCCTCCAGACAAGGAACGGCAAGCGCTCCCCGATGGCCGCGTTCAGCATAGCCGTTAACATGGTCAAGGAAAAGCTCATAACCAAAAAGGACGCTATCCTGAGAATATCCGACAAGGATATCGAGGGCCTCTTCTACCCCGTCATAGACCCCAGGATCCCCCTTGAAGAGCTTCAGCACAACCTCTTCGCAACCGGAATAGCTGCTGTCCCGGGCGCTGCCACAGGCTCGATCGTATTTACAGCCAGGGACGCGGAGAACTGGACGGCAGAGGGTAAGACCGTGATACTGGTGAGGAAAGAGACCAGCCCCGAGGACGTGGGCGGGATGCACGCCGCAAAAGGCATTCTCACGGCCACGGGCGGCAAGACCTCTCACGCCGCGGTCGTGGCAAGGGGCTGGGGCAAGTGCTGCATAGTCGGCTGCGAGGACCTCAACATCGACTACAACGCCAAGACCGTTACGGTCGGCAGGACAGTGCTCAAGGAAGGCGACGCGGTAACCCTCAACGGCTCTACGGGAGAGGTCTTCAAAAGCTCGATGAAGCTCATAAAACCCGAGCTGCCCGAGGAATATCATTCTCTCATGCGCTGGGCCGACGACATAAGGAAACTCCAGGTGCGCACCAACGTGGACACGCCCTATGACGCCGAGAACGCGATCAGGCTCGGCGCCGAAGGCATCGGCCTCTGCAGGACAGAGCACATGTTCTTCGACACCGAGGAGCGCCGCATAGCAATACAGAAGATGATCATTTCTGAAGACCAGAAGACCCGCAAGAAGTCCCTTTACGACCTCCTGCCCTTCCAGAGGAAGGACTTTGTCGGCATATTCAGGGCAATGGACGGCAAGCCCGTGACCATAAGGCTCATAGACCCGCCGCTCCACGAGTTCGTCCCCCATACCGAGAGCGAGCAGAAGCAGCTTGCGCAAAAGTTAGGCGTCCCCTTCCACCAGGTAAAGAGGAGGATAGAGCGCCTGCACGAAGCCAACCCCATGCTCGGGCACAGGGGTTCGAGGCTCCTTATCACCTACCGCGAGATACTCGACATGCAGGTGCGCGCGATAGTGGAAGCTGCCTGCGACTGCCACAGGAAGGGCATAAAGGTATACCCGGAGATAATGCTCCCGCTCATCATCGACGCAAAGGAGCTACAGATACTCTCCGACAGGGCAAAGGTGATAGCGTCAGACGTCATGAAAGAGCAGGGCATGACGATAAAGTACCTTATCGGCACCATGATAGAGGTGCCCAGGGCCGCCCTCCTTGCCGATCAGATAGCCCAGGTCGCCGACTTCTTTTCCTTCGGCACGAACGACCTCACGCAGATGACGCTCGGCATGTCCAGGGACGACGCCGGAAGGTTCCTCCCCGACTACATCGACGAGAAGAAGACCGGCATATTGAAGGACGACCCGTTCCAGTCCATTGACCAGGACGGAGTAGGCCTTCTCATGAGGCTCGCGATAATAAAGGGCAGGGCCAGGAAAGAGAACCTGAAGATCGGTATCTGCGGCGAGCACGGCGGAGACCCTTCTTCAGTCGAGTTCTGCCACCTGAACGCTTTCGATTATGTCTCCTGCTCTCCTTTCAGGGTTCCGATAGCGAGGCTCGCCGCCGCTCAGGCACAGATAAAGATCCCAAGGCAGGCCGGCAAAAGGCAGCTGAGCATGAAAATAGTCTAACAGGATGTTGAAAAAGTCCGTCCAGGACTTTTTCAACTACGGTTTGACCGAAGTGAATTCGGCCAAACCTCACAAATTGCTCGCCCTTTCAGGTCTCGCAATTATGTCTTTCCATCCCTGGATTGCTTTAGCAGGGTGTTTTTTAACACCCTGCTAATACGGCCGTATTAGACAGGTTTTAAAACGAAGCCCCTGAAAAGGGGCTTTCGTGTTTTCAGGGTTTAGTCTATAAAACATACAGACTACCTGGTCAATGCCGATAATACCCGGGATACGATTGGCTGCTTCACCATAAACGGACGCTCAAAAACAAGATAGGAAAGATAGGAAAGACCGAGCACGGCGGGAAAGACCAGGATGACATTTACCTCGTTTAAGGGCATATAGGCATCCATCAGGTTAATAATGAACCAATGCCAGAGATATGCGCTGAAACTGATAAGGCCCAGAAAGCGCATGGGTACAGAGGCGAGTATCCGGCGAATCAGGCCAGCCCCTTTAAGGAATGAGATCATCATCAAAGACCATAGGACAGCGTAGTAACGGTAGTTGAAATGGAAGCGGGTGTATTCAACGCCCCACAGGGCTGGAATGGTCGCCAGGACTGCAAGAAAGCAGAGAAAAGATACGCCGTCCAAAAGATATCTGCCGGGCGCCGTATGTTCTTTTAATTTCGCATAGAACAGGGCTGTCAGCATTCCGAAAACGAAAACAGGCATATACGGGATTATGCTGATCGGCCCTTCTCCAAAGCTGTCGTGAGGCCAGTTGTATTCGAGGACTGCCAGGAGGATAACCGAGGCGAGCGAACAATAAAGGAAGTTGTTCTTTAAAATCCTGAAAGCCAAAATGAAAAGTGGCAACACAAAATAGAACTTGAACTCTACGGTTATTGACCAGAAAACACCCTTGCTGCCCAGGAGCAGCAGCATCCTCAGGATTTCTTCAGTCGTTAAAGGAATATAAACAGCGGGGAAAAGAAAACAGGCGAGCATTGCCGCAAAAAATAAAGGGTAGATCCTCAGGAACCGTCTTTTGAAGTAATGCACCCATACGCCGGTATCGAGCAGTGGCTTTTGAAACAGGGGCAGGCTGAGTAAAAAGGCGCTGAGGATAAAAAACAGATAGACCCCGTACTTGCCAATGCCTTTAAAGTCCAGGCCGAGTATGGGGGTTTCAAATGAGGTATGGGCGCACAGGACGAAAAGAAGGGCAAGCCCCCTGAGGCCGTCCAGCGAATCGATCTGAAGGTTATTGCTTGAGGTTTTATTGAACATCCCATTTTATCAACAATATATTTATATAATGTAATTAATATCAAAATACTCCGCACCTGTCCAGTAATGATTTCTTAATAATATTCATTTAATATTTTTTAATAGGACGATACATACACTAACAATTACTATTACATACACAATGAGTCTATATCCCAATCATCCTGTGAATTCTTCATAAAAGATGAAGGTTAAGGGGGGCGTTCTGGTCCTGTTAAGAAAAAAAATTCACCGAATCAAATTAAGGGCATAAAAAAACCGGAGGAAGCCAAAAGGCTTTCTCCGGTTTTTATTGTAAGGGCTATTTAGCGGAACCTGGGGCTCAGTCTGGCGAAGACAACCGTGCTCCCATCAGGGTTTCTCGCTGACCTCATGTCGCCTCAGGCTTATTATCTTTCAAAGACCTGTCGTTTAAACAGCTCATACCCTTCGGGCAGCCCATGTCCTTGCACTGCCCTGAAATCCTCATTGAAATACTTCCACATCAAGGGGTGCGTGTTCCTGAACCGTAGCTCATCTCTTCCGTCAAGGGCTATGTCACCGAGGATGACCCATTGCACGTTATTCACATTCAGTTCTTCAATCATCTTCTTCTCGTTTTCAGGCATTTCCGGGAATACAAAATAGATCTGCCAGAGAGGGGACTGCCTGCCAAGTATGCAATACATGGTGGGCCAGTGCGGGGCGATAAAGATGCCTTCCTGCGGCCCTGCCATTGCCGCAACGGCCTTTACGCTCTCAATCTGGCTGGCAGTGTCCCTGCTTATCCATAAGCTGTCGCCGCCTATTTCATATTGCACAAAATCACCTTTGGCCTTCATGAGGCAGGGCGTCTCCCTGCTTATGGTGAACGCTGCCGTCAACAATAGGAATGCCCCTGCAAGAATTGCCGAGAACGACCTTGCCCGGCCTTTCAAGAGGGCTGGCAACGCAACCACGCTGAGGAGAAACGGGTGTATGGCCTGGGCCAGGTGGCCGATATCGGCCCGAGCAAAGGCGTGGTGCATGTAAAAGATGCCTACGGCTGCCGATGAGATAAAAAGCGCAGTTGTTTTTATTTCGGCCTCCTTGGAAGCTAAGGCCCATATAAACCCTGAAATGAATAGTAGTGGCATGGATATGAAAAGAAGCCCCATCGAGAGCGAATAGAGGTCAGAGTCGTTCCACGGGAGCGGTATAGGCAAAGAGAGGTTGGCCCCGACCCGCATTATCAAAAAGGCCCACTCGATGTACTTGCTCAGGAAGCCAGGGACAAAAATGAACATCAATACCATCGGAAAGAAGCCGACAGCAATGCCAGCGAGCCATGCAGAGGTCTTCCGGAGGGATGCGGCGGCTCCCAATTTGAACCTTATAAGGACGATAATGGCCGCAAATGCGGAAAAGAGATATAAGCCGTGATTACGGCCAAAAAATGCGGCAAGGCCGATGAATACGCCTGAGAGGAAATATCGCGCAAGCTCCGGTCTTTCTATGAGGCGAACGGCAAAAAAGACCGCAGATAAGGCGATGGCAGGCTCGAAAAGCTTATGCCTCGGGTGCATCCAGACAACCAGCAGGAGGCCGAAGAGCGCAAGCAGCCAATAAGACCTGATGACCCTTCTTGCTGCCAGCAGTCCCAAGAAAAGGCCCAGTGCCTGGAATATGGCGGTCGAGGCCCGCAAGGCCATGATGCCGTCGCCCAGCACATACGACCAGAGCGCGCCCCAGTAATAGCGTCCGGGATCGTATGATTGAAAATCCCTGAGTGGAACCTGCCCGTCCGCAGTATGAAGAGTCCCGTACCAGAGGAACCCTTCGTCCGCGAGATTGAGCCCTATATTGCCCTGAAGCCAGAAAGAGAGCCCGACGAGCGCGAGGGCGATGAAGGCAGTTTTGACGATGTCTTTGCTGGAATTGATACGGGTATGGGGGGCCGAATAGGACTTCATGACTGCATGCGAGTTTATCACGCGCCCCCCTTGAAAACAATCAACAAGCCGCAGGCAGACACCCCAGAAGAATTACCTTGAACATTTCGCCGGCCAAAATCTATAATGCTTTAGCCTGGAAACCTTTTGGCACGGATAGCAAGACGATATGCGCAACAAGATCAAAGAGGCCAAAATGCGCCTGCTGAAGATGCATTTTGAGAGCGGAATCGGGCATATAGGCGGGAACCTCTCGTGCCTCGATACGCTCATGTACCTGCATCACAGGGTAATGAAGCCGCAGGATGTTTTCGTGCTCTCAAAAGGCCACTCGGCCGGGGCGCTCTATGTCACCCTATGGTCAATGGGCCGCCTGAGCGATGAAGACCTCACCCGATTTCACGCGGACGGGACCATGCTTGCCGGACACCCGCCCCCGAACTGGATCCCGGAGATAAAGTTCGCGACAGGCAGCCTCGGCCACGGCCTTTCATTATCGGCAGGGATAGCGCTGGCAAAAAGATTCAAGGGCGAGGGCGGCAATGTGTACTGCCTTCTCTCTGACGGGGAATGGAACGAGGGCTCCAACTGGGAGGCCCTGATCTTCATTGCCCATCAGAAAATCGAGAACCTTACCTTTATCATAGACAATAACGGGCTGCAGGGCTTCGGTACGACCAAAGAAGTCGCTGACCTCGGCTCCCTGGCAGGGAAGCTCCGCTCTTTTTCACTTCGCGTAGACGAGATAGACGGCCATGACCTCGATTCAATAGCAGGGGCCTTCTCAAATACGCCTTCCGGGCCGCGCGCTATCGTAGCCCATACCAGAAAAGGCAACGGCGTCTCTTTCATGGAAAACGCGATGGAATGGCATTACCTTCCCATGTCAGACGAGCAGTACAGGCAGGCCTTGAAAGAAGTGGGCGGCAGATGAGAAACGCCCTTTGTAACAGCCTCATCAACCATGCGGCCAAGGAAGACTTCGTATTCCTCACCGGCGACCTGGGGTACAACGCCCTGGAGCCGCTTCGCGCCGCGATGGGCCCCCGCTTTATAAACGCCGGGGTCGCCGAACAGAACATGATATCCGTTGCCGCCGGCATGTCTTCGCTTGCCCTCGTTCCGTGGGTATACAGCATCGCCCCGTTCGTATATGCCCGGCCCTTCGAGCAGATACGCAACGATGTCTGCATGCACGGCCTGCACGTCGTGATAGTAGGCAATGGCGGGGGCTATGCATACGGCTCAATGGGCGCGACCCATCACGCGCTTGAGGATTACGGGACGCTGCTTGGATTGCCTGATATGCATGCATTCATCCCGGCATTTGCGGCGGATGTGCCGGTCATCGTCAACAGGCTCTTTGATTTCAAGCGCCCTTCCTATCTGCGGCTCGGCAGGTGCGAAAAGCCCGGGGATCTCACCCTGCCGCCTTATGCACCCTGGAGGCGGCTATGCGACGGCAGAGGCCCGGCGATGGTCGTCGCAGGCCCGCTTGCCGGAGGAATTCTGGGGGCAGTAAGTAATATGGCCGAGAGCGCCCGCCCCTCCCTCTGGGTATTGACAGAGCTGCCTGTAAAAAAAGAAGCCATACCGGACGGGCTTATAAATGATATAAGGCAATCGGGGTGCCTGTTCGTGGTGGAAGAGCATGTGGCGCACGGCGGGGCAGGACAGATGCTGGCATGCGCGCTTCTCGAGATGAATGAGGCGCCGCGCGAATTCATACACCGGTCTGCCAGGGGCTACGTCTCCGGGCTTTACGGGTCCCAGCTTTTTCACCGCAGGGAGTGCGGGCTTGATCCAGGCAGTATTGTAGCCGAGGTAATGAAGAGATATGGAACTGCTGCAAAAAGCTAAAAAACTCCAGTGGCCGGTACTGGTACTCGGAGGGAGCGGCTTTGTAGGGGCGAACCTCTTAAGGATGCTCCTTAAGGCCCGCGGCGACGTCTACGGGACCGCGACGCAGTTTCCGTGCTGGCGACTGGAAGGCCTGGATGAGAAGAACATCATAACAACGGACCTTCTCGTGGACAGCAACATCGATGCCCTGCTGGAGAGAATTCGGCCCAGGACCATCTTCAATTGCGTTGCTTACGGCGCGTATTCATTTGAGACCGACGCCAGGCTGATCTACCAGACCAATTTCAATTTCACGGCCAGGCTGCTGGAGCGTCTCAAGGACATGGATATATCGTGCTACATCCACGCCGGCAGCTCCTCGGAATACGGGGACAATGCCGCCGGGCCGTCCGAGGGCGACCTGCCCTCACCGAACAGCGACTATGCCGTATCCAAGGTGGCATCCGCGAACCTCATACATTTCATGGGCGCAAAGCGAAAGCTGCCATGCGCCAATCTGCGCCTCTACTCGGTATATGGCCCGCTGGAGGACTCCTCCAGGCTTATCCCGAATGTAGTGCGGCGCGGGGTCGAAGGCAGATACCCTGAGTTCGTTCACCCCGAGATATCCCGGGATTTCATATATATCGACGACGTATGCGAGGCCTTCATCGACGCGGCCCTGAACCTCAGGAAAGAGGACTACGGCGCGTCGTTCAATATAGGAAGCGGGCATAAGACGACCATCAGAGAGGTCGCGGCCGCCGCAAAGGACATCTTCGGGATAGAAGCCGGACCGGTCTACGGCTCCATGCCTGAGAGGCACTGGGACATGTCGAACTGGTTCGCCAACGTGGCAAAGGCCTCGGAGTGCATAGGCTGGAGGCCCGGGACGGATTTTCGAGAAGGGCTCAAGAAGGCCGCCGAATGGTACCGCTCTCTTGAAGACAAGCAGAAGTACCATCAATCCTCCAAGATGTTCGGGCTGGACGCCGAGCGCAGCGTTTCAGCCATTATCGCCTGCTACAAGGACAACCAGGCCATACCCATCATGTACGAGCGGCTCAAGGCCGCCTTCGAGAAGCTCAAGGTCGAATACGAGATCATCTTCGTCAACGACAACAGCCCGGACGACTCCGAAGAGGTCATCCGCGCGATTACCCGCAAGGACCGCCGGGTCATCGGCATATCCCATTCGAGGAACTTCGGCTCCCAGTCCGCGTTCAGAAGCGGCATGGAGATAGCCACTAAAAACTCATGCGTGCTCCTCGACGGCGACCTTCAGGACCCGCCGGAACTCATAAAGGACTTTGTCGCAAAATGGCGCGAAGGCTACGACGTCGTATACGGGCGTCGCGTCAAACGCGAGGCCTCGATGTTCATGAGGGTGGCCACAAAGACCTTTTACAGGGTCTTCGATTACTTCTCATACATCGCCATACCGCATGATGCCGGCGATTTCTCGCTCATAGACAAGAGAGTAGTCCACTGGATGCTCCAGTTCCCGGAGCGCGACCTGTTCCTGCGCGGCGTGAGGGCCTTTTCCGGCTTCAGGCAGGCCGGGGTCGACTACGTGCGCCCAGAGCGCATGTTCGGGACATCGACCAACAACTTTTTCAAGAACATAGGCTGGGCGAAAAAAGGCATACTCTCCTTCAGCAACACCCCTCTGAATATCCTGAGTTTTTCAGGCGTGACGCTCTTTGGCCTCTCCGCGCTTCTGGCGGTGGCCCAGATCGTGAGCCGCATCTTCTTCCCGGAACTTGCGCCGAAGGGCGTAACTACCCTGATGCTCATAATATTGTTCTTCGGTTCCCTGAACCTTCTCGGACTCTCGCTTATAGGCGAATATATCGGAAAGATCTTCGAAGAGGTCAAACGGAGGCCGCATTTCATACGCCGCTCAATCATCAGAGACGGCGAGGTGCGTTCCGCGGCGCTCATGGACTCGAATGAAAGGAAGGCTTGAGGATGAGCCGGGAGAAAAATATCCAGAAGTTCAACAGCGACGTTATAGCCAACGCCGGTTACGTATATACTTCAGATGACAGGCTTTCCAGCCGCCTTGCTAACGAAAGGTTATCCGAGGCGGTCAGGCGGATAACGCGCCTTGAAGGGAAACGAATCATTGACATCGGATGCGGCGACGGGGAATATACCATCGAGCTTCTGGCCAGCGGGCCTGCTTACGTCCTGGGGGTAGACGCCGCCAAATCCGCCGTGGACTCCGCTGCGAAGAAAGCCTCTAAGGAAGGCTCCCGCAATATCGAGTTCCGCGTCATGGACTTTTACAAGCTCAAGACCATGAGGGAGCGTTTCGATATCGCGATTGTCCGCGGGGTGCTGCACCATCTTTACGACCTTGAGAAGGCGATTGCCGCGATATCCGGTATAGCGGACGAGGTGGTGATCATAGAGCCTAACGGCTACAATCCGGTCCTGAAGGTCATCGAGAAGACCTCAAAGTACCACAGGGAGCACGAAGAGAAATCCTACCCCCCGTCCAGGCTCGACCGGTACTTCGAAAAGCAGGGCGGACGCGTTATGGAATCGTTCTATTGCGGCCTTGTGCCCTTTTTCTGCCCTGACCCTCTGGCAAAGGTCCTTAAATTTTTGGAGCCCGTTGTGGAGAAGGTGCCTGTCGTGAAGCAGTTGTCGTGCGCGGTCTATGTCTTGAAAGTAGGGTTTGACCGCCGCAAAATCAAAGACAGATGATTACGCGCCCCTGCCCGGTGTGCGGGTCAACAGATTATTCGAGAGTGTTCGCCGAAGCGAACTACGATTTCGGCAAGCTCGACGCCTTCGCCTTCGCATCCCGCAAGACGCCGGAATACATGCACTTCAGGCTCATCTCCTGCCCCGTCTGCGACCTTTTGTACTCAAATCCAATACTTGATGCGGACAGGCTGGGAAAGGCCTACGAGGAAGCGAGCTATGACAGTTCCGAAGAGGCTCAATACGCAAGCAGGACCTACGCCGCTTTTCTCGGAGAGATAAAGAAGAAGCTGCCCGATTCAAAAGGCGCGATAGACATAGGCGCGGGTGACGGAGCATTCCTTGAAAGGCTGCTCGAAAACGGGTTCACACAGGTCTGCGGAGTGGAACCCTCAAAAGCGCCTGTAGCTGCCGCCAGGAAAAACGTGCGGCCTTTTATCAAGCAAGGCCTTTTCAACCCCGAAGAATTCAAAGATGGAAGCGCGAGCCTTATAACCTGCTTTCAGACCCTCGAACACCTCTACGACCCGGAGACGATGTGCCTGAACGCGCACAGGATACTGAAAAAAGGCGGCGCAGTCTTTTTCGTATGCCATAACCGCCGTTCGATCTCAGCAAGGCTCCTGGGGCTGAAATCGCCCATCTTCGATATCGAGCACCTGCAGCTGTTCTCGAAAAAGAGCATCGAGTACCTGCTCAGGAAATGCGGATTCTCGGATGTGGAATCGCGGCCGATATATAACAGCTATCCCCTTCACTACTGGGCAAGGCTTCTTCCGTTACCGGCGAGCCTTAAGCGCCCTATGACATCCTTTCTAAAAAAGACCAAAGGCGGCCTTATACTGCCCGCCGGCAATATGGCCGTTATCGGCTATAAAAAATAACTTTCGCCAGAACATAAAAAAAACCGGAGGAAGCCCTGCTTCCCCCGGTTTTTTATTTCACCCCTTACCAGTTACGCAGTCCCGCCATAGAGCACCTGAACGTGAACTACCTCGTTCGTATCGGGATTGCCGATGATGAGCACCCGTTTATCGCCCGAGGCCAGGGGTGAGATATCCTCGAGGTTGCTTAAAACGTCCCAACCCCGTTCACTGGCGAAGAAGGACTCGCAGTTGACTATCGACTGGAAGCATACGCCGATAGTGGTATCAGCGCTGGTCCTGAACGGTATGTCAGCCTGCTGCGGCCCTAAAAGTCCGGGCACCTCGGTCCTTACTACCAACTGGTTAGAGGCCCGGTCTACATCCGTAAGAGTACCCAGATAGTAGACGCCTTCGCCTTCGCCTATAATGCCGGAATCGTATATGACATCACCCCCCAGGTCAGGGAATGCTTCCGTCGTCATGCCCTGCATACCCCGCTGCATGCCAGTTCCCGGCAGCACGGGTTGAGCCTGCGGCGACGGCTGCATGGGCTGTGTCATACTTCCGGATTTGCCATAATCCCGGGCAACAGCTCCGGTCGCCAGGACTACCGTAAGAAGTAGCGGCGCCAGGCCCAGCGTTTTGAGGATCCTCATGACAAACACCTCCTTTGTTTGGAACTTCCCTCATTATAAAGGTGCAATAGGCATGCCAGGAAAAAGGCCGACGGAAAAGCCGTTTTCCGTTAATAAACGACAGCTTCTGCCGTCTGGGCCAGCGCTGGCAAGCAGTTGCAAGCGCATTTCGTTAAAACGAAATGATAGAAAAGTCCTCCCATTAATTTGTATTCCGCTCAAGGGCCTACCCCAACATATTGTGCTTGTCTCATTTTATTAACACTTTGTATTGTACTTTTTACTTTACAAAACCTGTGAACTCTGTTACGATTGCCGCCTACAAACCCCGGGTGAAAAGATGAAGATAAAAAAGCTGGCAATTCACGGTTTCAAGTCATTTGTCGACAAGTCCGTCCTGCATTTCCCGGCAGGCACATCAGGCATAATCGGCCCCAACGGCTGCGGCAAGAGTAATATCGTCGACGCCATAAGGTGGGTACTCGGCGAGCAGAACGCAAGGCACCTTCGCGGCAAGCACATGGAGGACATCATCTTTAACGGCTCCGAGAGCCGCAAGCCCCTTGGAATGGCCGAGGTCACGCTTACATTCTCTAACGATGACGGGCTTGCGCCCGCGCACTTCTCCAGCTTCTCCGAGATAGAAATATCCCGCCGGCTCTACAGGTCGGGCGAGAGCGAATACTATATAAACAAGGTCCAGTCCAGGCTCCGCGACATCGTCGACCTGTTCACAGACACCGGCATAGGCAACAGGGCCTATTCCATCATCGAGCAGGGGCAGGTCGGCTGGCTTATCAACGCCAAGGCCGAAGAGAGAAGGACCGTCTTCGAAGAGGCCGCCGGCATAAACAAGTTCAAGCACAAGAAAGAGGCTGCCCTCAGGAGGCTCGATTCCACAAAGGAGAACCTCACAAGGGTAAGCGACATCATAAGCGAGGTCAAAAGGCAGCTCAACTCGCTCAACAGGCAGGCCAAGAAAGCCGAGCGGTACAAGGCGCTGCGCGACGAGCTCAAGAGCCTCGAACTGCTCCTCTCGTCTCTTGAGTTCACGAAGATGAAGGCAGAGCTCTCTTCCCTTTCCAGGAGGCTCGTAGCGGTAAAGGACGAAGAGATATCATCGAGTGCGTTGTCTTCCGCCAAAGAGGAACAGGGAGAGGAGCTCAAGGTCGAATACCTCGGCGTCGAGGCCGAGTACAAATCAATAAGGGAACGCATATTCGAGATAGAGCGGAAGATCCAGGACGAGGAGCGAGGAAGCGCCCTGTCGAAGGTGCGCATGGACGAGCTCAAGAGGACGGAAGAGCGCCTTTCAGCCGAGATAAACGAGCTTACTCAGGCGAGAGAGGCCGCTATCGCCGAGATAGAGGGCTTATCCAGCTCTCAGACCTCCCTTTCAGCCGAGATAGAGTCTGAATCAGGCCTCCTGGCCGAGAACTCCGCTGCACTGGAGGCGCTCTCAGCCGAGCTTAGAAGCCGCGAAGCATCGCAGAGCGGCCTGAAGGCAGACTCGCTCAAGATATCCACCAGATTTTCAGATATCAGGCACTCCATACAGAACTGCCTAAGAGAGGAAGATGACCTTCGCGCAAGGGAGGCCCGCGCAAAGACGGAGATAGAACGGATATCCGGGCAGCTCGTATCAAAGGAAGAGCCCGTAAGGGCTTTCAAGGAGCGCATTACGGCCGCGGAAGAGGAGAAGGTCTCCGTCGAAAGGGAGCTCTCAGGCCTTAAGGAAAGGCTCGCTTCACTCGAGGCCGGGCGCATTGCCAGGAACGAAGAGGCCTTAAAGATCAAAGAGGAGTACGCAAAGGCCGCGGCCCTGCTCTCGACCCTCGAAGAGATGGAGAGGAACTTCGAGAGCATCAAAGGCGGCGCAAAGGCCATAATGCAAAGGGCGGATAAGACAGGCGTCTACGGCCTTATCGCCGACTGCATAGAGACAAACCCCGGCTACGAGAAGGCAGTCGAGGCCGTGCTGGGCGACAAGCTACAGTACGTCCTCGTCGAGAGCGCCAGAGAAGGCGTCGAGGCCATAGAGTACCTCAAATCAAAGGGCGCGGGCAGGGGCAGCTTCGTCCCTGTTAAAGACGCCCGCCCGGCCGCAAGCCCCATGCCGGTCGAGGCAGGCGGCTTCCAGAGCGTACGCGCGCTCGTAGCCGAACTGAGGATAAAGGAAGGCTACGAGGCGATAGTCAACTACCTCCTCGGCGAGGTATTCCTTGCCGACAACCTCGAAGCGGCTATCAATGCCTGGAAGGAGAGCGGAGGGTTCCGCTCTTTCGTGACCCCGGAAGGAGAGATAATAGACTCTCAGGGCGTCATCACCGGCGGCTCCGCGCTCTCTGACAGCGGCATACTGCAGAGAAGGGGCGAGATAAAGAAGGCGCGCGCAAAAACCGGAGAGCTTGAAAAGACCATATCATCCATTGAAGAAGAGCTGAGGACGGCCCAGGAAGCGATACAGTCCGCCAAATCGAACCTCGACGCATTGAGGGAAAGACTCCACAAGGCGGAGATAGAGCAGGTGAACCTCAAGGGCTCGCTCAAGCGCGAAGAAGAGGAGATGGCGAGGCTTTCGACCACCCGCGAATCGCTCAGGGGCGAGTGCGCCGCAGCAGAGGCCAAGCTCGCCGACATAGCCGTTAAAAAGTCCTCTCTCTCCCAGGAGAGGGAAGGCCTTGAGGCTGCCCTTGCCGAAAAAGAGGCGGCGATAGCGGCCCTCTCCAACGAGATCTCAGGCCTGGCCTCGAAAAGAGAGGCCATCTCTATTGTCGTGACAGAAGCGCGCGTGAAGCTCGCCAGCTCTCGCACCCGCCTCGAATCGTTCAAAAGGGAACTTGTTGAAAAGGAGCGCTCTGTCGAAGAGCGCGGCAGGAGGATTGAGGGCCGCCATGCCGACATCGAACAGGGGCGCAAAGAGATGGCGGAAAAGGAGCAGGAGCTCTCCAGGATAAAGGAGACCTTGGAGGGGCTTATCGGTCAGGTCGACGGAATAAAGAAAGAAGAGGCCGTAAAGACAGAGGCCCTCGAAGCGCTCAATACGCAGATAAGGACCGCCGAGCACGAACTCAAGGAGATAAAGAACAGGTACTCGGAGCTTCAGGAAATGAAGGGCGAGCTCACCATCGAGATAAGAGAGATGGAGCTTGCAATAGCCAACCTGAATGACAGGATGCGCGACAAGTACTCGTCTTTTGTACAGGAGTACAGGCCTGCCGAAGGCGAGGCAGCGCCGGATATCCAGGACCTCGAATCCCGGAGGGATGACCTTCGCGAGAAGATATCTTCGCTCGGCGAGGTAAGCCTCTCGGCCCTCGAAGAGTTTAACGAGCTTGAAAACAGGCACCAGTTCCTGCTCGACCAGCAATCTGACCTTACGAAATCCGTAGAGAGCCTGCACACCGCGATTCAAAGGATCAATAGGACCACGAGGGAGAAGTTCAAGACGACCTTCGACGAGATAAACGCCAAGTTCCAGGAGACCTTCCCCAGGTTCTTCAGCGGCGGCAGGGCCGAGCTCCGGCTCACGGAGGAATCGGACATACTCGAAGCCGGAGTCGAGATAGTCGCGCAGCCGCCGGGGAAACGCCTTCAGAACATAACCCTTCTATCAGGCGGAGAGAAGGCGCTTACGGCCACGGCCCTCATATTCGCCATATTCCTTATCAAGCCAAGCCCGTTCTGCCTGCTGGACGAGGTCGATGCGCCGCTTGACGACGCGAACATAGACAGGTTCAACATATTCGTGAAGGACATGTCGAAGATAAGCCAGTTCCTCCTCATCACGCATAACAAGAAGACCATGGAGATGGCCGACTCGCTCTACGGCATCACAATGCAGGAGCCGGGTATCTCGAAGGTCCTCACGCTGAAGTTCTAATCGGC
>Ga0209751_10000464_pt1 | contig 43618 bp, 43 predicted proteins | sample RifCSP13_1_FD_184019 | JGI IMG/M metagenome (GOLD analysis project Ga0209751, IMG submission 184019) | Soil microbial communities from Rifle, Colorado - Rifle CSP2_sed 13_1 (SPAdes) (version 2) | ecosystem: Environmental > Terrestrial > Deep subsurface > Rock core/Sediment | place: Rifle...
CTCGTGAATATCCGATTCTGGCACACGGTGGTACCATCCCGTGCTCAAAACCCCTTCCGGGGTAGCTCAATTGGCAGAGCACCGGACTGTTAATCCGTAGGTTGTGGGTTCGAGTCCCACCCCCGGAGCCACCTGGGAACCCCCGTGATTGCGGGGGTTTCTTTGTCCCTGGATGGGTTTGCTTCCGTGTCCGCTGCCGCTGACATCGGTTCGTTGCGGGGACAGTTCGTCTTCCACCTCATAGGGGTGAGGTCCACTTCACCTCCGCCCGACCCTGCATGCACGGACTTTGAGAAGACATCTTCGGACGACTCTATGAGATCCACCGCCAGTCGCCGCATTTACCCGATTGCGTCAAGTGAAGGGACACGGCCCGAACTCCGTTTCAGGCGGGTCGTGGCAAAGTATGCTTGCCTCTTTGGGATGGCATGGGGGTGGTCAACAGCGCCGCAACCAAACCACAACTGCACGGAGAATCAAGACGCTGGAACCGACGAATGTGAGCTGAGCGTGAGCTACCGTTCGTTCGCACGGTTCGACAACTCAACGTCGTCGAGCATCAGCCACTGTTTGAGGCAGGAAGTGGAGGTGCGCAAGCATCTGCAGTCAGACGAAGCGATCGGTTAGCTCGGCATGTCCCTGGAGGGGAATATCCGATCCGTCATCTACGAGAATGGCTGGCCGGTAATCCTCAAGCACTTGAACCGGCCCCTATGAACAACCTCATCCAAGGGCTTCCGACCGGATCCGATGGTCGCGCGGCGCGCGGAACGAAGCTCAGCTTCCGCCACATCGTCGGGGTACCCAAAGCCAATCGACCACTGCGCCACATGATCGGCGGGGAGATCGAGGATTTCTGCTGCCCGCTCCTGATCGTGCATAGTGGCGGCACATGACCCGATCCCGAGCGCTGCCGCGGCGAGCATCATGCTCTGCGCGGCGCGTCCGATATCGAAGTCATTTCCACCAGGTAACCGCACAAGCGCAACGGAGACAGCGGCCCTGGTAAGAGGACCATCCGGCCCGCCGACTTCGGCCAGGCGCGCACGATCTTCAGGATCAGTCATCACTACAAAGGCCCACGCCTGCCGGTTCTTGGCGCTCCCAGTCCACCGTCCGGCTTCCAGGATGGCGACGATGTCCTCTTCGGGAATGGCCGCGTTCCGGAATCGGCGTACGGCCCGCAATCCTTTGACGTGCTGATATGTCTCGGGTCGACGGAGTAGTGGAATCTCGGTTCCTTCCCTCGGGGGTCGGTCAGAGTTGACCATCATATCGGCTGCAACTTGGGAGGGCCGGGATAGGTTGCCTGATCGAAGAGCGCAACGTCGCCGGTCATCACGGTCAGTTAGCGTCCTGATCGCAGTCAGGGCATGGCTGTGTCAGGAAACCGATCAGCCACATCTGGTTGCCTTACCCCCTGAGCCGTACGGCCTCCCGAGCGATCTTCTGGTGAGCAACCGCCGAGCGACCATACCCGGGTCGAGTGCACCAGGCGGGTTGAGGCGACGCCCGCCGGCACGGCTCGACACAGCCGCCTGTTAGGTTTCCCTCATGATCTCGTCGGGTCATCAACCGGGGACAGTCTTCTTCTATTGTCGAGGAGAAGGAATGAGCCGCGAGAACCGCTCCGTGGTCGAGATATCTGCGACGCATCGTTGCAATACCAGTGCGTGAGGACCCACATCTTCCACGTTTGCGCTCAGCTCCCCAGGAACTGCCGGACACCGGTCTGCGGAACGTGGGACAGTGGGCGAGTTCGAACCGCGCAAGCGTCGCTCTCGCCGCATTAGGGACTTCAATGGAACCGGTCCACCTCGACTGCGAAGAGTTCAGACCGCTACGTGGTCATGTCCTCGACCACGATGATCCGGCGGCCGATTTGCTCGCTCGGCCGGGTGGCCGAGCGGCGGGCTGACGCGGCGCAGTGTACGACGGGCGCGGGTCACAGACCGCTTCGCTCTGTGTCGACGCGAACGTGCGCAGTTGGTTCAGAGCGGTCCCGGACCATCCGATGGTGCAGGAAAAGCTCTTCGTCGATACCGGGTGGGTGTCCTACTCACAGGGATTCCAGGCCGCGATGCCGGCGGGAGCATATTCGGTCGGCGGCAGCTTCCGGCGGCACTGCGCCCTCGCCGGCACCACCTTCCGCGCCTCTGGAGCACACAAGTGACGCCTGGCGAGCTGGCCGTGCTTGCCGCAATCGTGTTCGTTGCATTCACCATCCACGCCGTGACCGGCTTCGCCAGTATGATCGCGGCGCTGGTGGTAGGTGGACTCTTCTTCGACCTCGCCGTAATCCGCCCGCCGCTCGTGGCTCTGACCATTCCCCTGAACCTGTGGTTCGTGATGCGCGGCTACCGCGATTTGGCCTGGAGGGTTCTGCTCCGGCATGTGCTGCCCTGGATGGGAGCCGGTGCGCTGGTGGGCTTCCAGCTGAGCGACGCGGTGCAGGGGTCGCTCCTCCGCCGAGCGTTTGGGGTGTTCGTCGTGGCGGTGGCTGGGCGGGAACTCTTCCGGGCCTGGAAGGCTTCGCAGCGCTCGGGTGCACCGGAGGAGTTCTCGGCCCGGCCTCCGACGCTGTGGTTATTGGCGGCGGGACTCATTCACGGTATCTACGCCACCGGCGGTCCGCCGCTCGTCTATGCGTTGAGCAAGACTGAGATGAGAAAGTCGCAGTTACGGGCGACCCTATGCGCGATCTGGCTGGTCCTCAACGTGGGGCTTGCTGTCGGATATGTCGCCCGGGGGGAGATCGGGCACGACGGCTGGATCGCGGCCCTCGCGATGTTGCCTGCGATGGTCGGCGCGGTTGTGGCCGGTTCGTGGATCCACGGTCTGATCGACTCCGGGCGGTTCCGCGTCCTGGTGCATGTGGTACTGATCGGCGCGGCGCTCGGCCTGGTGTTCCGTCCCTGAACGCGGCCGCCCCTTTCCGGATCGGGCCTGCTGCCGCGATAGACGGTACACGTGCAATCGGCTACACGCCCTTCATCCCTTTGTAGGACCCGGTGGGATGGTGTCAACGGAGGCGGGTTCTCGAGCGCGGATCGACGATTGAACCCACTTTGAAGCCCTTCCAGGTGGACGCCGGGCGGTGCGAAAGAGGCGGAAACTAACCTGAGGGGGGTGTCTAGCCACCTTATGCCTCCAACGCTTGGCAGGGCGCTGATGGTCAACGTGCTGAATCTCAGCCGGAAGGGGGAGCAGAAGCCTGTCGAAGGCCCACGATGATGAAGAAGTTGGTCGGGTACAGGGTACCCAACTGGCACCGGGGATTACGGCGCTGGTGGTATGGACAAGGCCGTCGAGTGGGGTGAGTCTCACGTCCGTGTTGGCTTTGTGCCTGCCCCCAATGGCTGTAGATTTGCGATTCCGACCGACATGCGTGAAACCACGGTATTCCCAGGGGCATAGGGTGCCGTTGCCTGACGCAATGGAGCTAAGGAGCAAAAGGTAATGGCGACGGTTGCTGACGATTTCCTCTCAACGCTTTCAGCCAACGGTATCAAGTATGTCTTTGCCAATGCGGGTACAGACTTCGCGCCGATTATTGAGGGCCTGGTCCGGGCCAACGAAGCGGGTACACAAGTGCCCCGTTTTGTGACCGTGCCACATGAAAACGTCGCCATGGCGATGGCGCAGGGCTATTACAAGACCTGCGGCGAGGTGGCGGCGGCGATGGTTCATGTAACGGTCGGAACCGCAAACGCCCACTGCGGATTCTTGAATGCAGCTCGGGATCATACGCCCCTTCTCCTGGTCGCCGGACGGACGCCGCTGACCGAAAAGGGTAGCCCTGGGTCTCGAAACGTTAGCATCCACTGGGCTCAAGAATCGTTCGATCAGGGGGCTTCTCTTCGCGAATATGCGAAGTGGGATTATGAACTTCGGACGGGACAGCCGGTCGAAAGCCTCGTTGGAAGAGGGCTCGACATCGCCATGACAGAACCTAAAGGGCCTGTCTATCTCACACTTCCGAGGGAGGTTCTCGGCGAATCTACACCCGGCATTGTTCCCGCGCCCCGTAAACCCGGAGCGACGCCTCCAGTACCGTCCATGGCTGCCATAGAGCGCGCTGCAGACGCGATTGCCGGCGCGCGATACCCGCTAATCATTTATCACTCGATGTACAATACCGCCGAGGCTTATTCAGCGCTCTCGGCGCTGGCGGCAGACTACGCCGTTGCCGTTTGCGACCATGCGGGCGGCAGCCTCGCTACCGACCATCCGATGAATGTCGGCGATATTCGGGGCATGCCGGCAGCCTTCCTTGAGATGGCTGATGTTGTCGTCGTGATGGGTGCTGCGGTCCCGTGGGTGCCTACTTTTGCAGAACCCAACGCAGACGCGTTCGTGATTCAGATTGCCAGCGATCCGTACTTCAGTGACCTTCCCTTTCGTGGCTTCCGGAGCGACTTATCTGTTAGTGGAGATTCAGCTCTTGCGTTGCCCTTGCTGTACGACGCCCTATCAGGCTCCCGGAGTAGCAACGAAGGAACAGTCGAAAGTCGTCGCAAGCGTATCGCTGAGAGTCGTGCCTCTATGGACGAGGCCCGCGTGAACCTGGTGAAGGAAGCGCGCAGCATGAGCCCGATACATCCTGCTTGGACTGCACATTGCCTGAATGAGGTCAAGGACGACAACGCGATTGTTATAAACGAACTTGGATTGCCGTACGCTCATCTCTCGATCTCCGCAAGAGGTTGCTACCTTCCCGGCGGTAACGCGTCTGGCCTCGGACGTGGTTTGGGGGAGGCGCTGGGTGCGAAGATAGCTGCGCCAACGCGCCAGGTAATTGCTGCATTAGGCGATGGCTCATACATGCTTTCGGTACCCACTGCCGCGCATTTTGTCGGTCGGGCCGAAGGATTGCCCACCTTGACAATCGTCTGCAACAATGCCGAGTGGTTTGCGGTCCGGCGTGCGACGACTGGGATGTATCCGGACGGTCGAGCATCGAAAGCCACCAGGCTCCCTTTGGTCGAATTATCGCCGTCGCCCAGCTTCGAAAAGTCCATCGAGGTCAGTGGCGGTTATGGCGAAAAAGTCGACGATCCAGCCCGATTGCCGGGTGCTTTTGAGCGTGCCCTTACCGCAATCAACGATGGCAAATCGGCTTTGCTAAACGTCATCACGAGGGCGGGTGGGCGCTAGGGCGGCCGCAATGTCGCAACAGACGGAAAGACCGGCTCGCCCGCCGTTCAATCGCGCGCGAAGAAGACCGATCCATACCGGAACGGCCTAGCGACAGTGTTAGCCGACAGGACGGGCAGCTCAAACCCGTCGGTCGGCCGGCGACGTTCTTCGACCTGGTGGCTAATGAGTTGGATCTCTGTACCACCGATGCCAGTCCCACATCAGTAGGCGGAGGCACGCTCCACGAAATCGAGGATCCGATCCACGTCGGGGAGCCAGTAGTCCTCGAGCTTCGCCGGTGGATAGGGTGTGTCGAACCCCGTTGCGCGGAGTACGGGTGCCTCGAGGTGGTAAAACGCAAGCTCGGTGATTCGAGCCGAGATCTCCGCTCCCATTCCCAAGGTCATGCTCGCCTCGTGGACCACGATGCATCTGCCGGTCTTTTCTACACTTCCGAGGATCGTTTCTTCGTCGAGTGGGTTGAGGCTGCGGAGATCAACGATCTCGATGTCCCACCCCTCGGCTACGCCGACCTCGGCCGCGTCAAGCGCCGTCTTGACCATGGGTCCGTATGCGACGAGCGTCACATCGGACCCTTCGCGTCGGACGAGGGCCCGGTCCATCGGGAGGTGGTCGGATACTGGGAGCTCCAGCTCCTCGCGCAGCCAGTAGCGACGCTTAGGTTCGAGGAAGATGACCGGATCATCGGAGCGGATCGCCTGGCGCAGCAGTCGGTATGCGTCCTCCGTGGTGCCCGGGGTCACGACCTTCAGGCCAGCGGTGTGTACCCAGTACGTTTCCGGGCTCTCACCGTGCAACTCCACAGAACCGATGCCCCCGCCGTAGGGGACTCGGACCGTGATTGGCAGCCGGATGGCTCCTCGGGTCCGGTTGTGGTATTTGGCCATGTGGCTCACAATTTGCTCGAAGGCCGGGTACGCAAAAGCGTCAAACTGCATTTCAGGAACCGGGCGGTAGTTGTATAGGGCGAATCCTATGGCCGTCCCGATGATCCCCGATTCCGCCAAGGGTGTGTCAAAACATCGTTGCGGGCCGAACTGTCTCTGAAGACCGTCGGTCACGCGGAACACACCCCCGAGGACCCCAACGTCCTCACCGAACACAACAACCCGGTCGTCCGACTCCATCTCGTCTCGCAGCGCCCGATTGAGTGCCTCGGCCATGGTGTACGTTGTCATGTCAGTCCCCTTCTCCATGGGTTGTGTTCCGCCGTTCAATCTCCACACGCAGCTGCTCTCGTTGCCGCACGAAGTGGAGTGGTGGATCAACGTACACGTGGTCGAAGACCTCGAGAGGATCGCCGTGCGGTGCGTCGTAGATTTCATTGCGGACCCGGGTGGTCATCTCGAGCGCTTCCTGTTCCACGGCTTCCGCCAACTCGCTGTTCCAGAGGTCACGATCCTTCATGAAGTTCACGAAACGCGAGATCGGGTCCAGGGGGGCCCATTGCTCGAGCTCCTCCTGGGGAACGTACCGCTTGGCGTCGTCGGCAGTAGAATGCGCCTCCATGCGGTACGTCAGCGCCTCGATGAGCGCAGGGCCCTCGCCCCTGCGTGCTCGCTCGACGAGGTTCTTGGTTACCGCGTAGGAGGCGAGTACGTCGTTGCCATCGATCCGGACTCCCGGCATGCCATACGAGATGCCTTTGTGCGCAATCGTCGGCGCAGAGACCTGTCGCTCAACCGGCACCGAGAGCGCCCACCCGTTGTTCTGACAGAAAAAGACAAGCGGCGCACCGAAGATCGAAGCGAAGTTCATGCCCTCGTGGGCGTCTCCCTCAGAATTCGCCCCATCTCCGAAATAGGCGATGACGACGATCGGGTCGCCGTCGAACTTCGCCGCAATGGCAAGACCGGCTGCGTGCACCAGGTGCGTGGCGATGGGCACCGTCTGGGGCGCGAAGCGCCACTCGCGAGGATCGTGGTCGGAGATCCACGTACCTCGTGAGTGGTGGAAGAGCCGGACCGGATCGACCCCTCGGACCCGTGCCACGCCATGTTCCCGGTACGACGGGAAGATCCAATCCTCGCGCTCCAACGCGTAGGCGCTCCCCACCTGGGCGCCCTCCTGGCCCAGGCACGAGGTATAGATGCCTAGCTGCCCCTGGCGTTGGAGGTTGATGCCCTCCCTGTCGATCGATCGCGTGAGGATCAGGTACCGATAGAGGTTGAGGAAATCCTCGTCTGAGAGACCAAGTGGGTAGTCGTCATGCTCGTGAAGTTTGCCGTCGGGGGTCAACAGTTGGATGGGCTCCTCAGATGGGAGGAGATTCATGGGGTGCGGCACCTTCCAGACTCTTTGCAGTGCCTCGGGAACGTTGGACATCTTCTTCACCACCTGCTTCCTCCGATCCGTCACGATTGCAGAGGGGTCATACGGGCGCTTGAGTCTACCGCGTAGCTTCGAAGCGGCCACCAAGCACCGGTTAGCGGCTCCTGGCCGGTCGAGTCGTGAACGAAATCGGGGGTCTTTCCCGTACCGATCGATGAATCCACGCGTATTCTCCGAACGCTCGGATTCGGGTTATGCAGACGTGAAACCGAGGAGGTTGCCGTGTCCGCGAAGTATGTGCAAGGATACGCTGGAAGAGGAGGGCTTTGTGGATGATGTCCGTGATTTCCTGCTGCCTGATCTTGGTGAGGGCCTGGAGTCGGCCCAGATCGTCGAGTGGTTTGTCGACGTGGGAGACCGCGTCGACCTGAACCAGGTGATCTGCGACGTTGAAACGGCGAAGGCCGTGGTGTCGGTACCGTGCCCCTTCGCCGGGACCGTTGTGGGGCGCTTCGGTGAGGTGGGAGAAGAACTGGAGGTCGGCTCGCCTCTGGTTCGCATCGACGTGGACGGTGCCTCCGGCTCCACCGTTCCCCAGGAGCCCACCGGCCATTTGGAGCGCGTCAAGGCGGTCGAGGTGCCCCAGGAGGGAGCGCTCGGGGAGTCGGAGGCGGGTGTGTCCGAGGGTGCCAAGAAGGTCACCGTCGGGGAGCGCGCAGAACGCCAGAGCATCCTCGTGGGCTACGGGTCGGCGACCGGGAGCCTCTCCCGAAGGCGGCGTCGCGGCCAGAAGATGGGTCCCGGCGGTGCTCCTGGTGAGGATGGCAAGGTGGGTGGGGTAGACACGAAGCCACTTGCAAAGCCTCCCGTGCGCAAACTCGCGAAGGATCTCGCCGTCGATCTTGCCGACATCGCGCCGGGTTCCGGTGACGGAGGAATCATCACGAGAGAGGACGTGCGGGTCGCGGCCGGGAGGTCTGCGGCCCGCGAGCGCGATCCCGCTGCTCCAGGGGAACGTGAGGCGGACGCCATCGGCCTCGGTTTCCGGGGTAGGAAGCCCGGTGACGTGATCCCGGTGCAGGGGATCCGCAAGCGGATCATGTCGAAGATGGTGCAGTCGCGCACAAGGATCCCTGAGGCGACGACGTCGCTGACGGTGGACTGTTCGAGGACGTGGGCCTTGGCCGACGCGTTGACGGACCAAGCCCGCAGTGAGGGACGGGATACGCGGATTACGGCGTTCGCGTTGATTCTGCGGGCGACGGTGTTGGCGTTGCGTCGGTTCCCGATGCTGAACTCAGTGCTTGACGAAGATGCGGGGGAGATTCGACTGCTTGAACCGGTGCACCTCGGTATCGCCGTGGACACGGATCGCGGATTGCTGGTGCCGGTGATCGGGGACGCCCATCGCAAGACGACGCTGGAGTTGTCGCAGGAGTTGAATCGACTGGCGCGGGCCGCGCGTGACGGCTCGATCCGTCCAAGCGATTTGACCGGAGGGACCTTCACCGTGAATAACTACGGATCGCTCGGAAACGATTGGGGTGATCCGATCATCAACTACCCGGAGGCAGCAATTCTGGGAGTGGGGACGATGAAAGAGCGTCCGTGGGTCGTGGACGGTCAGGTGGTTGCCCGCCGGACGGTAACGTTGACGGTGGCGTTCGATCATCGCATCTGTGATGGGGGTGAGGCGGGGGGGTTCGTAGCGTTCTTGGGTCGGCTGTTGGAGGATCCTGCGCAGGCTCTGTTGCATTTGTGAGACCACGTGGTCGCTGCTGGTGCTCTCGGCTACCCTGCGGCTTTGCGCCTGACCTTGGTGGACGGGCGCCGCCGGCCGGCCTCCAGGCAACATCGATGACGCACACATACCGCATCTTGATAACAACGCTTCGCCACCAGCCGAACATTGTGGGACTCGCTGTTCTCTGCGCCGGTAGCGGCCGTGTTACGCGGATGCTCTGATCCGTCGGATCAAGGCTCCCCGGGTCGGTGTGGGTAGCTGTCAGATTCTTGTTCCCCACCCGCACCGCTGAGCAATAATTGCTGCACCTCGACCATCTGGCCGTACCGGCCCTACGGTCGCGGTCATGACTGCTGTTCACCCTCACACCCGTCTGAGAGTTCAGGTTGACCTCAAATTCAATGCGTCAGCTATGACGATTCACACTGCGGTGTCCCCAGTCTCCTGGTGTAACCTTGAACTACACAACGCGGGAGATTGAAGCAACCATGAATGTCTTGGTGGCAGTAGACCTGGACCCAGGCTCCGACAAGGTGCTCGGATTCGCCGCCATGCTGGCGAATGAAACCGGCGGAGAGGTGCATGCTGTGCACGTCATTTCGAAGTTGGAGAAGGAGGACCGCGGGCAAACACCCGGGCAGAGCCAGTACATCGACGTGATGCTGGAGGAAACCAAACGGGGCCTTGAAAAAAGCCTCAGGGATCTGGGGGTGGCGCAGTCATCGATCACGGCGATAGCCCTAACCGGTGAGCCGGTGGATGAGATCCAGAGAGTAGCTACCGAGGACGGCGTCGACGTATTAGTCATCGGAATGCGCCGCCGTTCCCGGGTGGGAAAGTTTCTGCTCGGCAGCGATCTTCAGGAACTGCTCCTCGCCAGCGACCGGCCGATCGTGGTTGTCCCGATGGGCGCTTTCGACTGAACCGTGCGATCCATCTCTGACGTGGCTGACAGGGCCGAGGGTGCTGTCTCCTCGGTCATCCTGCGCAGTTGAGGCGGGCAATCGCGACCCAGAGGGGGTCCCTTCAGGACGGCGTATGTGCGTCCGACGGGACCGACTACCCGAGGTTTGCTGTGCCGCAGGCCCCGGTTTCAGGCCTGACTCTCGGTACACGTCCGGAGCCGGGGTCGTTGGGGAATTCTTGCGCGACGGACTCAGTTACGCTATGAACCAATACCGTGGCAGCAGCAACCCAACGAATTGGAGCACAAATGGGTGTGACAGAGATCCTCAAGATGTATGCCAGGGATGGCATCGGGGATGAACTTCAGGGGGTAGTCGATGAAGGGCTGTATCTCTTTGTGGAAGATCCCGGGTGCACGAAAGCCCAGTTGTTTCGTCAGATTCAGGACCCCAGTTGCTTCATTCTTGCTATTGAATGGGTTTCGATGGAAGCCCACAAGACGTGGGCAGCCTCCGAGGCCCTGCCGAAATGGCGTGCACTGCTGGCCGACTATCGCGATGACCGAACGGAGGCTCTTGGAGATTACGGCCTTGTCGCGGAGCGCATCTAGTGTCCTGAGGCGTTAGAAGCTCGCGTCATGGGTGTTGGGGTCGTGGCATGTCGGTTATGGCTACCCGTATCGACCCGAAGCAGTGTTGGTGCTCTCGGATGAGGAGCGTAGGATGAGGTTTCCGGGGCTTTGCCGGAGCCGTCCTCAGAGTCCGGGAAATGGTCCGATTATGTGATTACCCGGCGGTGGTCGAGGAGTACATTGTGGCAGGATTTGAACCGAAGCCGGTCCATCGCCTCCGCCAGCAGGTTGAGGAGCAGCTGGTTGAGGCCATCGTTGAAGGCCGACTTGAGGAGGGCGACAAGCTACCGTCGGAAGCCGACCTTGCCAGCAGGTTCAGCGTGTCGCGTTCGACCATCAGAGAGGCACTGATGTCTCTAGCGTCGGCAGGGCTCATTGAGAAGAGTCCCGGTGCATCGGGTGGGAGCTTTATTCGTTCACTGGATGCGCGCCGCTTTGGCATCCAACTTGCGGACCTTATCCGCCTCCTGCTCAGAGTTGGGAGCGCTCAACGTAGCGAGGTTGATGCCGTGCGGGCGTTACTCGAGGTGCCTGCATGTCGATTGGCAGCTGAGAACCGTACGGAAACGGACGTCGCTACGCTGTGGAAGATCATCGAAACACAGAGGAAGCGGTCCGTTGATGACACTGACATTCCTGAACTCGACGTCAGTTTTCACAGCGCCATAGCTGCGGCATCGGGCAACGCCGTTCTCGCAGCGTTGGTGACGGCGGTACACGCGGTGGCGGAACCGGTGCGGTTTGTCGTGTTGTCTCCATCGGTGGGACGTGACACCGTCGCACATCATGCAGCCTTGGCACGGGCCATAGAGGACAAGGATCCTGACGCTGCCGAGGCGGCGATCGGCGAACACCTGGATTACCTGGAGAGGCTCAGCACTCGGCCGACAACGAACTAGGTGCTGATTGCCTCATAGGGGTGAGCTGCGCCGTGTCTGGAGAGAAGCTGCAAGTTTGGCGCAGCGCCCACCGTCGAATCTCCAGTCCAAGCGAGCGCGAGACCGCCGTCGTCGATCCCTCACGAATGACGTTCTGACGGCGATCAAATCCGGTCTGACAGTTGACAACCATATTTTTGCCTGCGATTATCGCTGGAGTGTCCCTAACAACCAATAGTAGGTCGCGCACCAGCGAGTATCCCGTTTCCCAGGGTGATGAAACACAGGCACCACTGCGCGGGGTGACGGTCGTCGATATGACGACGTCTTATGCGGGCCCCACCGCGACGATGTATCTGGCCGACTTAGGTGCCGATGTCATCAAGGTTGAGCGGCCGGGGTCGGGGGATGATTGTCGTGAGTGGGGGCCACCGTTTCGGGATGGTTGGTCTGCTTGGTACGTGTCGGCCAATCGCAACAAGCGGAGCATCTGTTTGGACATTTCCTCAGAGGAAGGGCGCGCTCTCCTCGATCGTCTGCTGGCCCGAGCCGACGTGTTCGTGCAGAGCCTCAATCCTTCGAAATTGCGTCGTCTCCACCTGCACCCGGAACAGATCCGCAGTAGCCATCCCCATCTCATCTATTGCGCAATATCGGGGTTCGGCCTCACGGGCGAGGATCAGGCTCTCCCCGGCTACGACCTGATAGCGCAAGCGCGTTCCGGGCTCATGAGCGTGACAGGCGAAGCCGGAGGTATGCCGCAGCGGGTGAGCACCGCCCTCAGTGACATCGCCACCGGTATTACTGCCGCATTAGCGATCAGCGCCGCGCTGGTTGGACGAGGATCCTCTCCCGCGGGGCGAACGATAGATGTGTCGTTGCTGGACGTCGACCTGGCGCTGATGGCGCCCCGCATCGCTGCGTTCTCGGCGGGCGATCCTGAGCCGTATCCTTCCGGAGCGACTGACAGCGTATTGGCCATCTATCAGACCTTTGAAACTGCGGACCGTCCTATTGTGGTGGCCGTTGGGAATGACCGGATGTGGCAGAAGTTGTGCGCGCTTGTGGACCTTGGCGAACTCGCCGGGGATTCGCGCTTCCTGACCAACGAGGGACGCCGTCAGCACCGTGTGGATATCGTCGCGAAGCTTCAGTCGGTGCTGGTGAGAAGAACCGCCGCGGAATGGATTGGTCTTCTGACGGCGGGCGGGATCCCGGTGTCGCCTATCAACTTCCTATCGGATGTCGTCAACGATCCCCATGTCCGGAGCCGCAAGAGCATCACTACGATTGACATCGACGGGGCAGGCCCATTCTCAGTGGTCAACCATCCGTGGCGATTGGATGGCACAACTACGGCGCATCGCGCCCCCAAACGACTGGGGGAGGATACAGACGAGGTACTTCGGTGGGTTGGCGTTGATGACGCCGAAATCGAAGAGTTCACCAGAGCAGGAGTGGTGTGGCAACACGAGTTCGCCAAGTAGAAGTCTCCGTCGTCGGCGAGCGGGCAGATATTACCCTCAGCCGCCCAGATCGTATGAACGCGCTCTCGGAGCAGTTGCTCATCGAATTGAAGGCTGCCCTGAACGAGATCCGGTCCAGCGATGCGCGTGTGGTGGTCATCCAAGGTTCAGGTGAGAGGGCGTTTTGTGCCGGTGCCGACATAGACGAACTGTGGGACAGTGGTCAGCGTGCCCGCCGGTGGCTGGAGATTGGTCATGAGGTCTTTCGCCAGATTGAAACATACGACCGGCCGACAATTGCCGTGGTGCAGGGGCTGGCGCTGGGTGGTGGATTCGAGCTTGCGATGGCATGCAGCCTGCTCGTCGGGTCAACACAAGCACGGTTCGGATTACCGGAGCCCAAGCTTGGCCTGATTCCCGGCCTCGGCGGCGTTGAGCGTTTAACGAGACAGGTAGGTGTTCACCGCGCCAATCGGATCCTCTTGACCGGGGAGATCATCGGGGCTGCGGAGGCTAATGCACTTGGATTGTTGTCTTTCCCACCTGTTCCCCCGACGGATCTCGAGGGCTTCATGTCCGACTTGTGCGAGACGATCGCCTCTCTCAGCACCCGGGCGCTAGGGGCGGTCTTGGAAGCGCAGGTCTATGGGTTATCGGCCTCAGTAGATGAAGCTCTGGAGAATGAGTTGAGTCTTGCGGTCCGGGCGATTGCCTCTTCTGAGGGTCGCGAGGGGATGGCAGCGTTTCGTGAGAAGCGGCCCGCACATTTCTCTCCAGCGCGGTCCGGCGGCCTTCCTTCGCCGTCGCATGCGCAGGATCCGGGCTCACCGTGACAGCACCGCTGAGACTGGCCGGCCGAGTGGTCGTGGTGACCGGCGGTGGACGCGGTATCGGACGCGCGCTCGCAGTCAGCTGCGCGGGTCAGGGTGCTCGCGTCGCGGCGGTAGCGCGGACAATGGAGCAACTCGAGGAAACTGTCCGTTCCGTGGAGCGAGGAGGGGGTGAGGCAATTGCGGTGACGGCAGACATCATGGATCCCCATGAGCTGGCGGCGATGGTCGACACCGTCACCAGCGCCTTTGGCAGCTTGGACGTACTCGTGAACAACGCCGGTATCATGCGGTTTGGGAGCCTCGACGAGATGAAACACTCCGACTTCGCGGAGGTCATGAATGTCAACGTGGTCGGCACCTTCTTGGCGACTAAGGCCGTGGTTCCGACGATGCGAAGTCAAGGTGGCGGCAAGATCATCAACATCGCATCGACATTTGGTTTGAAGGCCACCCGTGGTCACGCGGCGTATTGTGCGTCCAAGGCGGCGGTCATCCAGTTCACTCGCGTCGCAGCTTTGGAATTGGCTCGTGACGGGATCCAGGTCAACGCGATCGCGCCGGGTTACGTGGAGACCGACATGACTGCCGAGGCTCTCGGAGATGCGTCTATCAGAGAACGGATCTCTCGCCGGATTCCGGCACAACGCGTATCGCAACCTGAAGAGCTTGGGCCTCTCGTGACCTTCCTGGCATCTGCCGAATCCGACTACATGACCGGCGAGACTATCGCCTTCGACGGTGGTTTCCACTTGTGAGAGGGATATGAGCGACTTAACGAACAGTCGAATTGGGATCGTGGGCGCCGGCACGATGGGTACCGGCATAGCGATAACTGCCATTCGGGCCGGTTTTGCCACCATGCTTGCCGATGCGGTCCCGGCACAACTCCCCGTCGCTCTCGACCATGTCGATAGATTTTTGGGTCAAAGCGTTCAGAGGGGCAAGCTCACGGCGGTCGACCGTGACGCCGCGCTTGATCGGCTTTCCCTCGCCCACGATTTCGAACGCCTCGCTGATTGCGACATTGTTATCGAGTCCATCTCAGAAGATCTGCATGCCAAACAGGAGTTGTTCCGAGGCCTCGGTGAATGTGTTCCCCAGGAGACGGTCTACGTGACCAACACTTCAACGCTAACAGTTACGGCGATCAGCGCCGGTGCCGTTCGGCCGGACCGCCTCGTGGGGATGCATTTCTGCAATCCGGCCCCCCTGATGCATCTGATCGAGGTCGTAGATGGGATGTTGACCTCCGCGACCACCCACGCTCTGGCTCTTGAGTTGGCTCGAGCGTTGGGCAAGACTGCTGTTGAGGTGAAGGACACGCCGGGGTTCATCGTCAACCGGCTCCTCATCCCCTTTGAGAACGCATGCATCCGCGAGCTGGAGCACGGGGCGGCGACCGTCGAGGACATCGATCGAGCTGTACGGTTCGGGCTCGGATATCCGATGGGGCCCTTCCAACTCCTGGACACAGTCGGCCTGGATGTACACCGGGCCGTTTCTCTAAGCATGTTCGAGCAGCTCCGCGACCCGGTGTTTGCACCTCCGCCGTTGGTCGATCAGATGATCGCGGTCGGGCACCTCGGAAGAAAGACCGGTCGCGGCTTCTACCAATACGACGAGCCAGGGATGTTCGGAGCATGACGGATTCTGTATCAAGCACGTACGTGGGGATTCTGGGCTACGGTACTATGGGAGCGGGCATTGCACAGGTTGCTGCAGCGGCCGGCTGCGGTGTGTTTGTGGTCGACGTTGGAGAAGAGGCGCTCGTACGTGGGGCCGGTCTTCTCAGTCAATCGCTTCACAAGGCGGTCGCGCATGGCAAGTTGGCAGATGATGCTGTGGAGACGATCCTGGGTCGGGTCGAATCCGGAACGGATCCCCGAGCCCTCGGGCACTGTCATCTCGTCATCGAGGCTGTGACCGAGCTCTATGACGTCAAGGCCGCAGCTTTGAAAGAGATCTCGAGATGCGTGGATGGCGAGGCCATCATTGCGACTAACACCTCTTCACTTTCGGTCACGGCTCTGGCGGCGAATGTCTCGAATCCAGGTCGGTTTGCCGGACTGCACTTCTTCAACCCAGCACCAGTGATGAGGCTCGTCGAGATCATCCCAGGCATCGATACTGCCGCGGGTACAGTCGGTCGACTCCGCGCCTGGGCGGCTGAGGTAGGCAAGGAGCCTGTCGTCGTGAAGGACCAGCCGGGGTTCCTCGTCAACGCGGTCCTGATGCCATACCTGAACCAAGCGGTGCGGGAACTCGATGCGGGCCTCGCCTCGGCAGAAGACATCGACATCGCCGTGCGGCTCGGGCTCGGATATCCAAAGGGACCGCTCGAACTCTTGGACTTGATCGGGCTGGATACGCACCTGTACGCCACGACCAGCGCCTATGAGGAGACTGCCGATGCTCGTTTCGCTGCGCCGCCCATGTTGCGGCGCCTCGTAGCTGCCGGGCGCCTGGGAAAGAAGGTGGGGAGCGGTTTGCGAACGGAAAAGGTGCACGAGTGAACGGGGATGCTACTTATCAAGATCTGGTGGTAGAGCGAGACGAAGGCATTGTCTGGATCACCATCAACCGACCTGAGGCCGGGAACCAATTCCGATTTGAGACGACGCTGGAACTCGCTACTGAGTTACGCCGCTTTCGAGACTCGCGAGAGGATCGCGTCGCTGTGATCACAGGGGCAGGTGATCGATTCTTCTGTCTTGGCGGTGAGAAGGCAGATATCGAGACCTTCGATCACTCCGCAGTGCTCCCGATTGTCGATGTCTATGAGTTGATTGATTCGGTGCCAAAGCCGGTTATCGCGATGGTGAACGGTTATGCCGTTGGAGGAGGTCAGGTCCTCCAAGTCGTATGTGATCTGACGGTCGCGTCCGATAAGGCCGTGTTTCGCCAGGTCGGGCCAATCGTCGGGAGCTTTGACGCCGGCTACGGCACGTGGATACTCGAAGACTGCATTGGCAGAAAACGTGCCAAGGAGGTCTGGTACCTCAATCGGAAGTACGACGCGCGCCAGGCCCTGGACATGGGCCTCATCAACGAGATCGTGCCCCACGAGGATCTGCGGGCGCAGACACGCGAGATCGCCGTCGAGTTGATGGCTCGTGGTCCGCAAGCCCTCGCTGCTCTCAAGGCTGCATTCTCTGCTCGGAACACGGGCGTGGTCGGGCAGGCGCGCCTTGCGCACGATCAACTCCTGACGCGCTACTTGAATTCACACGAGGCGAGCGAGCTATCACAGGCTTTTTCAGAGAAGCGACCAGCCGATCAGACTCACTTCGACAGGTGATCGATCACGGGTTTGACTTGGCCATACGGCACCGCGGTTTCACCGTGCAGGCTTCTGTGCGGCCGGCCAAAAGCTGCCGAACAGGCCGGCCGGACATAACGGAGGTCGCAGAGTGGCATGGGCAGGGTCCGGTCTTCGACCTCCAAACCGAGGACGAGGTCCTTCGGCGGGCTCGGAGCCGTCCTACGATCGGGTTTGAGGCGCGGCTTGTCGGGGGTGGCGAGGCGGTGAGTAGGTGATGGCTCTCGACGATGTTCTCCTCAGCGACGACGATCGCGACGTGCGCCATCTTGTCAGAGCCATCGCAGAGGCGGAGATTGCCCCACGTGCTCAGGAAGTCGATGCGACCGGTCTGTTTCCTCATCATGCGATGAAGAGGCTGGCAGAGACCGGGTTGCTCGGAATTCTCATACCTCCGGAGTTCGGTGGATCGGGTGGTTCCAAGCTCCAGTATGTGCTTGCCGTGGAGGAGGTTGCCAAAGCGTGCGCCGCGACCGCGCTTACCTACATGACCCAGGCGCACGGCGCTGTTCCGATCCTCATTGCGGGCACAGAGGCACAGAAGCTGCGCTGGTTGCCGAGAATCGTTGCAGGCGACAGCCTGGCGGCTATCGCGTTAACCGAACCACACGCTGGATCGGACCTCGCATCGATTGCCCTCCGAGCCGAGCGCCATGGATCGGACTACCACCTGTCGGGTCAGAAGATCTTCATCACGAACGGCGGGGTCGCAGACCTGATGACCGTTCTGGTCCGGACTTCCGAAGGCCGCGGCGGATTGACTGCCCTGGAGATCGATGGTCGGCCTGTCGGCCTGGTGGCCGGGTCGCCACTGAAGAAGATGGGGGTTCGCGGATCGAACACCGTCGAGCTGTTCTTCGACGATGTGGTTGTGCCGGGGGACGGCTTGCTGGGCGGCGAGGGCCAAGGGTTCCGAATAGCGCTCGAGACGCTCGATCTGGCCCGGCTATCCACTGCGGCACAAGCACTCGGCATCGCGGATCGGGCACTCAGAACGGCCGTTGCCTACGCGCGTCAACGACGGCAGTTTGGTCAACCCATCGGCCGCTTTCAAGCAGTGCAGTTCAAGTTGGTGGACATGCACGCCCGTGTGGCGACTGCCAGGCAGCTCCTCTACTCCGTGGCCCGATGGGCAGACACAGGTGAACCCTTTGGCTCCGACGCCGCACTCGCCAAGGTTGTGTGCTCGGACACTGCGATGGCGGTGACCACGGAAGCAGTCCAGATACATGGTGGGTATGGCTACATCGAGGAATACGAAGTTGAGCGTCTGATGCGAGACGCGAAGGTCACTCAGATATACGACGGTACGAATGAGATCAACCGTCTCGTCATAGCGCGCGCCCTACTGGTAGAAGGCTGATGTGCATTGGTTAAATGAGGACAGACAAGGATCGGTCATCGCAGTTGGGTGTGTCATGCCTTGGTCCGCACCTGCAGAGGGTGTATGCATCAAGCGCCTGAGCAGGCCTCTTGCGACGGTCGCGCTGGGCGGAACCCTTGGTCGGTTCCGATTCTCTGCGAGACCAAGAATTCGAGTCTCTTGCAGCCAACCAGCGTCGACTCTGGTGGACTCCATCGGCGGGGCCGAAAGGAGGGAGGGGGTCTGATGCGCGAAGGTCTTGCCTCACTCATCGACCGAGCAGACAGCTGGCTCACCCCTGCTACTGCTGAGCGGTATCTCTCGACGTGGCGAGATGTCCCACTCCATAGGTCCCTTGTCGAGTTCGCCGGTTCGACCCCCGGCGCCCTTGCGGCCGTGTCCTACAGCCGCTCAGGAGAACGACGGAGCCTCGATTACCAGCAGTACGATGAACTCTCTCGCCGGATCGCCGCCGGTCTCTCCGTGCGTGGTGTCGAGCCAGGAAGCAATGTTGCGGTGATGCTGCCCAACTGCCACGAATTCGGGGCCACCATCTTTGCAGTCAAGCGCCTCGGCGCCGTCTATACGGGGATTCCAGTGAGTTACCGGCTCCGGGAGATGACCTACATAGTCAACCACGTTGGGGCTCAGGTCCTGATCGTGGCCGGGCGTCATAGCCGCACGTCCCTCCAGGAGCTTGCTGCGAAGGTCGTGGAAGACTCGCGGTCGATCCGCCATGTTGTGGTCTTTGAACCTGACGGGGAGCTTCCGCGAGACCCGCGCTGGTCGAGCTTTCAGGACCTCGTTTCCATGGATCCGGCCTTCGACGCCACCGAGGTGGATCCTACGGCAGTCTGTCACATCGGCTTCACCTCGGGCACAACCGGAGAACCCAAGGGTGTGATGAACACCCACAACAGTCTTGATACGGTGATGAGGGGACTTATCGGCCATGTCACGCCAGAGGCGTTGGGCGTGCCGCCGGTAGCGCTTGTGCCTTCACCTGTAGGTCATCATACCGGCTACCTGTGGGGTGTGCTCTCGACCTCTCACCTGGGTGGCGCAGCGGTGTTCATGGAAGCGTGGGATCCAGATCGGGCGCTCGACATAATCAATGCTGAGAGCGTGACGTGGATGATGGTGGCGCCAACGTTTGTCCAGGATCTCGCGTCGGTTGCTGAGCGACGCGGTGAGCCGCCCACATCACTCTCCCTGATCGTCATCGCTGGTGCGCCGATTCCAAGGGGTCTGGTCTCATGGGCCGGCGAGCAGCTCGACTGCTTCATCTGTCCGGCATGGGGCATGACCGAGTGGGGTGTCGGAATCTCCGCTACCCCATCGATGCACCCGGATCTCGTCCAGAGGACGGACGGGTACCCAGTTCCGCCGTGTGAGATACGGGTCGTCAATGAATCCGGCATGCCTTGCATCGATGAGCTTGGCGAGCTTCAGATGCGAGGGCCCGGCCTCTTCGTCGGCTATCACGATCGACCGGAGTACACGCGTGAGGCGGTCGATGACGATGGTTGGTTTCGAACGGGCGATATGGCGCGGCACGAATTGGGTGGGCCCGTCGTCCTCGAAGGGCGCATCAAAGACATCATCATCCGCGGAGGCTTGAACGTTCCCGTGCGTGAGCTGGAGGATCTCATCTTTGGTCATGCTGACGTCCTTCAGGTGGCGGTGGTAGGCATGCCGGATCACCGTCTCGGTGAGCGTGCATGTGCCTTCGTCGTGGCGAAGGAGGGGCGGAGCCTGACGCTCGAGGACCTCGTAACCTACCTTGGTTCACAGGGCCTCTCGACTCACTATATGCCGGAGCGCCTTGAACTCTTGGATGAACTACCGCGAACCATGAGCGGAAAGATACGCAAGGTCGAGCTTCGCGCCCTTGCGGCGTCGTTCAGTTCAGAACAATGAGGACTGTTGACAGTGATGACACCAATGATTATTGTCGGTCTGACAATTCAGTTTCGACCGCTGGTAGTTGCTGGGTGTCAAGCTGGAACCCACAAGGGAGGATCCTCGAATGCGCCACCGAAGTCCAATTCTCTATGTCCTCTTGTCTGTCCTATTAGTCGTGTTGGCGGCGTGCTCCGACGACGCGGGTACTACAACGACGACTGCCGCAGGCGCTCCAACGACGACTGCCGCAGGCGCCACAACCACGACGGCAGCCGAGGTGACCACCACAACGGAGGCCGCGCCCGAACCTGTCGAGGTCACAATCGCGGTGCCGAATTCGGCCTGCTTCACCTACCTTCCGATGTACGTGGGTATTGAGTACGGCTACTTCGAGGAAGAAGGTCTCATTCTCAACGTCGAGGCTGTTGACGGAAGTTCAGCCGTGATTCAGGCGCTCACTGCGGGGAATGCCGAATTCGGGATCCCGAGCCCTACCCTGGTGATGGTGTCGAACGAGCGCGGCGAAGCGATGACAACCTTCTATAACGTGAAACCGGGTGGCAGTTTCGGCCTTATCGTGCAGACCGATTCCGGTATCAGTACTCCCGAAGACCTCAGAGGCAAGACTGTCGGTATCTCGACGGCAGACGGCTCGGAGGTGTCTTTCGCCAATGCGATCTTCGACTCGGTGGGTATGGTTGAGGGTGTGGATTTCGATTACCTGGTCGTTGGTGACGGCGGTCCCGCTGTGGCAGGCTTCACGAGGGGTGACATCGATGCCTACGCCTCCGCTTACTCGGACACTGCGGTCATCACCCAGGCCGGCCTGGCGATGAAGGACATCACGCCGGCGGATGTGCGAGCGTTCTTCTTCGGGAATGGCTTCACGACCATGGCCGAGACAATGGCGGCGCATCCTGAGTGGATCACGGCCATGGGTCGGGGCATGGCGCGGGGGTCGGAACTCACGTGGTCCGATGACGGGACTATTGCGGTTGACGTCTGTGGCAAAGTAAGTCCTGCCGAGGTGGAAGACCGCGAGTTCGCGCTGACTCTCGTCGGGGTATTCGAGGTGCCCTTCGCTCCGCTCAACGACGCTCCATGGGGCTATTTCGATCCTGCGAGCTGGCAGACGCAGATGGAGGTTGCGGTTGCCACCGGCGCGCTGGAAGCTCCTCTTCCGCAACTCGAAGGTGTCGCCTTCACCAACGAATTCAACGACAGCTTTCAGCCGTGAGACCTAACGAGAACCGGTGGAACACCACCACAGAAGCAGCATGGTGACACCATATCCCGATGGGGCAGTGAGGGAGCGAGAGGCACCCGGTGGTGATATCTCTATCGAAGAGTTGAGCCACGTTTTCGAATCTCGTGACTTGAGGGTGATCGACAACCTCTCGCTCCAGATCACTCCCGGCTCATTCGTTTCCTTCATCGGACCGAGCGGCTGCGGAAAGTCGACACTGCTGGATATCGTGGGCGGGCTGCTTCGGCCAACCGGAGGCGTCGTGAAGCGAAACGGGGCGCCCGTTGAAGGACCATCAGAAGATGTGGGAATGATGTTCCAAACCCCCGCCCTGCTTCCGTGGAGAACCGCGGTCGACAACGTTCTCTTGCCGCTCGAAATCCGAGGCGGCAAGGCGCTGGCTGGTGAGTATCGCCCCCATGCCATGGAGCTTCTGAAGCTCACGGACCTCGATGACTTTGCGACGGTCTACCCGCACGAGCTGTCCGGTGGAATGGCTCAACGGGTAGCTATATGCCGAATGCTGATCACTTCGCCGCAGATCCTGCTGCTCGACGAGCCCTTCGGAGCTCTGGACGAGCTGACGCGCGATCGCATGGATCTCGAGTTGCAGCGGATTTGCGCGAATCAGGAGGCGACAGCCGTCTTGATAACTCATGCGATTGCGGAAGCAGTTCTACTGTCAGATCAGGTGTATGTCCTGGGACCTCGCCCGACACGTGTGATGGAGTGTATTCAAATTCCGTTCGGTCGCCCGAGGACTCTCGAAACGTCCACATCAGCGGAGTTCGGCGATATTGTGCGGCATATTCGGCGGCTCCTGGACGAGGGCGAGGCCCTAGCGGCCAAATCGTGAGTAGGGCGAGAAGGAGGACCGCGTTTTGAGCGTTGACGCTGGTACGAGAGTAGAAGAACCGCAAACTTCTTCAGTTGCCGTCCCGGGCACCCAGATTCGACTTGCCCAGCGTGTATGGGCGAGGAGGTTATCGGCGGTAGGGTTGCCGCTGGCCGTGGCTTTAGGTCTCGCCATCCTGTGGCAAGCGATAGTGAGCCTGGAGCTGGTGAATCCCATCATCTTCCCATCTCCACTGGGTGTGGCGGAGGAGATCATCTTCGTTGGCGGAAATCTCGTGACCGCGGGCTACATCCTGCCGGAGTTTTGGGTCACGGTACAAGAGGTTCTTATTGGATTCGTTCTCGCGGCCTCTGTCGGGTTCTCGCTGGGTACGCTCGTCGGAGTAACGAATATCGGTCGACGCGGTGTGATGCCAATACTGGTTTCGCTGAACACAATGCCGAAGGTGGCATTCGCCCCGGTTTTCATCGCTTGGTTCGGATTCGGAGCGACCCCCAAGGTCTTAATGGCAATGATTATCGCCATCTTCCCGGTTATCGTCAATACGGCATCGGGCCTGATGGCTCCGACGGCAGTCGAATTGAAGCTTTTCCGTCAGCTTCGCGCCAGCCGGCTTCAGCTGTTGTGGAAGCTGCAACTACCATCTGCTCTGCCCTCCATATTTGCCGGATTGCGGACAGCCGCGGTCTTTTCGGTAATCGGGGCAGTCATCGGTGAGTTTATTGGCGGTGGCTCCGGTATGGGAGAGCTCATCCGGGTCGGCTCGGACATGCTTCGCATGGACCGGGTATTTGGATTGATCATGTGGCTGAGCCTCATTGGACTTGGGCTGTATGGCATTGTCGGGTTAATCGAACGGCGCATCGTGTTCTGGAAACACGTTCCAACCCAGTTCGACGCAATTGCCTGAGTCACTGCGATGAAACAGCACGTCATTGATGTTGTCAGCTTTGACCGGTCGACCGGGGTCCGTCTGGCGTCGCAGACCCATGAGAGCAAATGTCTGCGACCATGAGCGATCCCAAATCTCTACCGACGGTTGACGCTCACGGCCATCTGGTTCCAGGCGAGCTTGTCGAGCTCTTGAGAGCCGGTCAGCACGGGATCAAGTCAATCATGGTAACCCCAGACGATGACGGCATTGAACGTTGGTATGTTGGCACGGATAGCGAGGGTCGGCCCTTCCAGATTCGGCCGTTTCCCAAGATACTCAGCGATGTGGACGAGCGACTGCTATGGATGGACGCGCAGGGTATCGATGTTCAGTGTGTGAGTACTTGGGGCGAGCTGCATGGTTACCACCTCGATCCGACAGAGTGTTCACGGTGGTCTCGATTGACCAACCAGTACCTGCTTACTGCTGTTGCCGACGAGGAGAGGCTTCGTCCCTTTGCTACGATCCCGCTCGGCTCGCCGGAACTGGCAGCTGCGGAGATGAAGTGGGCCGCCAGCGTAGGCTTTAGCGGAGTCATGTGCGGCGTCCATTCTGGCACCCTCCCGCTCGACGACCAGGCCTACACGATCCTGTGGGAGGAAGCTAGCAACAGCGGTTTGGTTGTCTACCTACACCCGGACTATCCGTATTGGAACGAGAGACTGAGGGGGGAACTGCTAGCCGGCAGCCTGGGTAGGGCGATGGATACGGCAACGGCCGTGGCTCGTCTCATCACATCGGGAGTGTTCCATCGCTACCCGTCGCTCAAGGTGGTGGCAAGCCACGGTGGTGGCGGATTGCCCTTCCTTTGGGGTCGCCTGAGGCACTGCATGCGGTTGGCTTCCTCTGAGTATTTGACAGAGTCAATGCCACCAGGACTCTATTTCGACTCCGTTGTGCACGATCCCACGACACTTGGCTGTCTCGTCGACGAAGTTGGAGCTGATCATCTCATCTTAGGCTCCGACTATCCATTTCCTCTGCTCGACCCCCGCCCGGTTGACACCGTCAGAGAAGGTGTTGCCGGCCGAGGAGAATCGGTTCTAGAAGCGATCCTCGCGACAAACACTGCCCGATTGTTTGTCCCGCGTACGTCCATTGTCGTCTAAAGATGGAGCTATACCAATGGCGGTGATACCCGAATCCTTGACGCGCCCAGGCGGTGGTGATCACGCCGATGCCGCAGCTTCAGTGCGGACCGGAGCAACTGCCATCCTCGAAGTGCTGGAGCAATGGGGCGTCGAAAGAGTATTCATCTGCCCGGGTAGCACTGAAGCTGCCTTCTTGGATGCCGTGGTCACTTCATCGCAGGTCGAACTAGTTATCACCACACATGAGGCGATTTCGGTGTCGATGGCCGACGGGTACGCTCGTCGTACAGGACGGCCTGCGGTGGCCTACGTGCATGCCAATGTGGGCCTCGGTAACGCAATAGCACATCTGTTCGCCGCTCACCGAGGCAGGGTCCCTCTCGTGATTCTGAATGGTATCAAGTCTTCGAGCATTCAGGGACGCGGGGCATTCACCAGCGCCGACTACATGGAGGACTTCGTCCGGCAATATACGAAGTCCGCCTGGCATGTGGCACATCCATCCAGGGTAGCCGAGGACGTCAATCGCGCGCTCCGCGTGGCGCAAATGCAGCCGACCGGTCCCACCTGGGTAGGCCTCCCTCAGGATATGCTCGAAGAACCGAATGATTATCCAGTTCCAGACGTCAGGCGCTACCAGATCCGCGGGAAGACTCGTGCTGATTCCGATACCTTGTTGAGGGTCTCCAAGGCGCTGAGATCATCCGTACGCCCGCTCATTGTTGCCGGCGACGACGTCGCAAGATCGGGCGGAGTTCAGGATCTGATCAGGCTCGCTGAAAGAGTTGGAGCCGGGGTTCTTCTCGAAGAACGCGTTGCTCAGGAGAGAGTGTCTTATCCTCGATCACGCCGGCACTATGTCGGTGTGTACGCACCGAACCTGCCCGTCCTGCAACAAGCCGATCTCATATTCTTCGCGGGAACGCGGTGCTTTGTCGAGTTTCGGCATCCTCGAGGTCCCCACGTACCCCCCGAGCCAGTTATCGTCCATTGCCACTCCGACGCGAGAGAGATCGCGAATATCTACCCTGTGGACATAGGCGTGGCAGGGGATGTCGGCCTGAACCTCGCCGAATTGCTGCTTCTTCTGCCGGAGGAGAAAGCTCCGCGATCGCCGTGGTGGGATATCACGACCGCGGCAGCCACTGCCGGAGGGCACGGTAAGGGGGTGGCGCGGTCCGAACACACGACCGAGTCTGCGCACATGACGGTTCGCGAAGTGATGGAGCGGATCGCGCAGGAAGTGTCGCCGGGGACGTTGGTCGTCGATGACTCTACGACTTCGCGGACTCCACTCGTGGAGGCGCTGGGCGACAAAGCAGTGGAGTCACTGTATATGTCTTCGGCAGCCTCACTGGGATGGTCGGTGGGGGCGGCTTTAGGGGTACAGCTGGCTGCGCCGCGCGAGCGTGTGATCGCCGTCATCGGAGATGGGGGGATGCAATTCGCGCTCCCGGGATTGTGGTCTGCCGTCAGATACCAGATCCCGGTTGTATTTGTCGTGATCAACAACACGACCTATGCAGCTGTTGCAGCTTCATTGCGGGAATACGGCGGTAGTAATGTCCGGGATATGGCGACCTTGGATCTTCCGGGCGTCGATATCTCAGGCCCCGACTTCGCTCGAATCGCCTCCGGATTCGGGATGGAGGCGTTCAGGGTGACAAAACCCGACGAATTGACCGAAAGGTTGAGGGCGGCGCTGCAGTCACAACGGCCGACGCTGCTGGACGCAATGACCGATCCGAACGACCTCGGGGTGGGGCTTCCGATCGTAGCAGCAACCTGATGACGAGACATTTCGGGCGAACGTCGGGTGAGTCTGTCAATCGCGCCCGGATTAGGGGCGAGCAGGCTCTGCGGGGTTCAGATCTCTGAAGGCGGTTTCCGGCCCTACTCCACCGCCCGGCAACATGAGCACTATCGAGAGTCGGGGGAGCTCTGACCATTAGCCGGCCTTGCACCCATTGCCCGGTGCCGTCTCGACGATATCGGCCATTCCAGGACCGGGATGGCTGCTATACGGTCAGGCGAAGTATGTAAAGACCTCCACCGGTGCGGTCGGTAACAAAGATCGTTCCGTCGGTCGACACGGTAACGTCGTTCATTTGGATCGCTTCAGAGCCCTCCGGTATCGAAGGTAGGTAGTAGGCGATTTCTCGCGGGTTGTAGGCGTCCGTGACATCGAAGACCCTCAAGCCCGCGTTGAAATATGTCATATGGACGATAGTGCTCGACTGGAAAGTCCCCGATCGCATCTCGTGGACGTTGTGGGGCCCAGTCCAGCCGGGCCGATCACAAAAATCGCCTTCAGGGACCGGGAATGTGGCAATAACCTGCGGGGAGCTTTCGTCGGCAATGTCAACGATGCGAGCCACTTTCTCGAGTTCATGGCACCTGGTATCCCCCTCGTCGGTGACCACCAGGAGATCTCGACCCGGTAGAGGCAACGCCGTGTGGGTGCGCCCGCTCACTCCCTCGCCGAATTCGAGGTGGCCGACCAATGATGGGTTTTGGATGTCGGAGATATCGAGAATCACAAGTCCACCGTCCCACCAGCCTGCGTACGCCCGTGGTCCTCTGACGAGGGAATGGTGGTGTTTCCAGACACGGTGCTCGGGCCAATAGGGCTTTTCACCGCCCGCAATGTGCATACCTGGCATCCACCACCGAGATACCTCTCTTGGCTGCGAAGGGTTTGAGATATCAATGATTGCGAAGAAGTATTCGGAATAGCCTTCGTCCGTCCTACTGATCACCACGAGGGGTTCACCCTCGATGACCGTCAGTCGATGGGTTCCGACTCCCGGTGTGGGGAAGAAGCCGACTTCCTGTGGGCTGCCCGGGTTGGAAACATCGAACAGGCGCATTCCCGGCGTCCACGACTTGGCCCGGCCGCCGTCAGGACCGCCCCATGGGTTCCGTTCGTTGTTGACGAGCATGATCTCGTCGGCGAGTGCAACCTTGTGGCTCCTGGTGCCCGGGGGCGCGTCTATATGCGTTACCACTCGGGGATCTCCAAGGTCACTGATATCGACGACAGATGTTCCTGTACCGTCACTTCCCATGTGACCTACGTACGCGATGCGGTCACCCACGAGCCGGACCGACATGCAGTCACCAAAGCCACCCAAGTTCGAGTGACCGATCAACTCGACGTTCCATGCATCTTCCTTCATGTTCACAGCCCTATCCCCCTTGATATCGGACCTCGAATACTCGACGATGACATCGTCTGCTGAGAGCCTCTCTGTCAAACGCTTCCAACGAGCTGCGACACGCTGCAAGTGCCCCGTGCTTCAGGCGTGGACAAAACCTGCGTCCTTGCCGCTATCAATCCAAGGCTTCGAACCAGGCGCACGGTGCAGCTCCTGCACTTGGGAATTACACTAGTCTGCTAGCAGAATGTCCGACAGATACTAGGGCTACGTATTGAACAGTGGCATCCCTAAAAGGAGGCTTCTCGCAGTGCCGGCTGTGGAGAGAAGTGCATGAAAGAGAATACGCGTATTGTCTACGTTTCGCATCCGGCCAGCGGGCTGGCCAGGTCCAACTTTCCGCTGGTTTGCCACATAGAAGACGGGGAGATCGTAAGGATACTGCCTTACAGAATCCCTGAGCAGGTAAGGCTGTATGAGATCAAGACTTCCTCTCGAGGCTCTTTCAGTCGCTCGCGCAAGGAAGTCCAGATGCCCTTGGCCTACGCGTGGAAGCAGCGCGTGAACTTGAACCGTGTTGAGTACCCGCTGCTGCGGGATGATTGGAGCCCGGCCGCGCCCAATACGAAAGGCAGAGGCCTCAGTGGTTATTCGCGTATCAGTTGGGATCGGGCGCTGGACATCGTTGTAGGTCAACTCGAGCGCATCAAGCGTGAGTATGGATCGATGGAACCCGTGCTCGTTCAGGCTGACGGCCATGGCCATAGCGGGTATCTGCACTCTCTGCATTTCTGGGGCCACCATCTCTTCGATTCGACCCGGGAACATCTCGGGTGGGGGTGGTGGACTCAGCAGGTGCGGAATCCTGACAGCTGGGAAGGCTACTACTGGGGTGCCAAGCACGTCTGGGGGTTCGACTCCACCCTTGGCGAACCCTATCAGGATGCAGTGTGGGATGACATTCTCGAACACACCGAGATGGTTCTTTTTTCGGGGAATGACCCTGAGGCGACCGGTCTTGGTATGTCCGGATCCACCGCCTTGGAGATGATCAGATGGCTCAAGAGAGCCGGTATCAAAATCGTCGCCATTTCACCTGATCTCAATTATGCGGGAGCGGCGCATGCCGACAAATGGATACCGATCAATCCAAACACAGATGCCGCTCTCTACTTAGCGGTCGCACATGTGTGGATTGGCGAGCGCTCTTTCGACGAGGCTTACGTCAGCACTCATACTGTTGGATACGAGGAGTTCGAACGGTACGTCGGCGGAGGGGATGACGGGGTCCCAAAGACACCTGAATGGGCGGAGGCGATAACGGGCATCCCCGCCCATACGATCCGGGCGCTGGCACGAGAGTGGGCAGCCAAGAAGACTTCGCTGTCTGTCTATTTCGGCGGACCGAAGATCAGGGGCACCTTCTCGCATGTGGCGGCTCGCATGGAAGCCTACATCTTGGCGATGCAGGGCATCGGGCGCCCGGGCAGGCAATTCCTGCGAACAGGCGCGCCGTCTCTCTACAAGCAGTTTCTGGCACAGGTGCCGCGCTATCCAGATGTCGATAGCCACGGAATCGCTCTCAACCCCATCATCGCGTACGCGTTTGGAACGGGTCCGAAATCGCCGGTGTTTGTTCCAAGGACTCTCGCCGCGGAAGCGATCCTCGATGCGCCGATTGAGTGGCGCGGTACGGCGGCAGCCCTGGCGCCTGCCGCGGATCAATTCAGCGAACATAGATTTCCACCCGATGAAGGACATCCAGGCATCAAACTTGTATGGAACGAGAATGGGAGTCAGGCAGGCAGCTGGAGTAATGGCTGGAAATGGCTCGAAGCGCTGCGCAGCTCCGCTGTCGACTTCGTGGTCGGTATCCATCCATGGCTGGAGAACGACATCTTGTACTCAGATCTGATTCTTCCCGCACAAACGAATTTCGAACATGAAGATCTGATCTCCGTGCAGAGAAGCGATCTGCTTGCCATGTTCTACCAGGACAGAGCGCTCGAACCTGTCGGAGAGTCGAAAACGGATTACGAAATCCATCAGCTGATCGCCGAGAGGCTCGGCGCAGGTGCCGGCTTTCCCCCCGCCGACGATCGGCTCCGGGGTGCATACGAGGAGACTCTCGCTTTCACGAAACACGGTATCTCATGGGACGAGTTCAAGGAGAGGAAGGAGATTGTTTACGATTGTCCAACGTGGGAGGAATGGATTGATATCAAGAATGAGTACGGTTTTGGTCCCCACAACGGCGGTCTCCATCGGTTCTGGACTGAAGGAAAGGGACTAGAGACTCCTTCTGGCAAGATCGAGTTCGTCTCGGCTCGCATCGCCGAGCTCGACCCTGACAATCGAGAGAGGCCGCCGCTGGCCAGGTGGGTGGAGAACGCCGAGCAGAAAGGCAGTTCACGATCTAGGGAGTTTCCTCTCGCGGTTGTCTCAAACCATCCTCGGCTGCGGTTTCATGTGCAGGGGGATGACGTCGACTGGATCAGAGAGCTCGGCAAGGTGACGGCGGCGGATGGTTACATGTACGAACCATGCTGGATCCATCCGCAAGACGCCGAAACCCGTGGGATCAAGTCATCCGATATCGTCATGCTCTTCAACGAGCGGGGCGCAGTTCTCTTCGGCGCCGTGGTTACGGAAAGGATCATTCCGGGTTCAGTCTGTGTAGAGCACGGGGCAAAGATGGATCCAGTAATCATGAATGAGAATGTGGTGGATAGGGGCGGTTGCATAAACCTCATTTCCCCCTCGGCTTCCGAAAGGCACGCCGAAGGCGAGCAGGTATCCATACCAGAAATGAACGTTTCTGCGTTTCTGGTCGAGGTAGAGAGAGTTGACCCAACCAGCATTCAGGCCGATCCTGGAGAATACGCCGCAATAGTGAGAGGCGATAGACAGTCATGAGCATGACATCCTTCATCGTTGACGTCGAGAAGTGCTCAGGGTGCGGCCTGTGTGTGGTTGCGTGCAAAGATGAGCATGTAGGGAGTGCCTATGAGCCGTGGACAAAACCGCAGCCGGCCACCGGGCACTTCTGGATGAATCTCAGGTCGTACGAGACCGGGAAGATACCGAAGGTGTCGGTGTCACATATGCCGACCATGTGTCAACACTGCGCTAACGCTCCGTGCATGAAGGTCTGCGCCGAGAATGCTATCAATCGAAGGGATGATGGTCTCGTGTGGATAGATCAAGACCTCTGTACGGGGTCCGGTCTCTGCCAAGAGGCATGTCCCTATGACGTCATCTACATGAATGCCGAGATCGGTGTTGCACAGAAGTGCACCGGCTGCGCTCACCGAGTCGATGAAGGGCTCCTCCCACGGTGTGTGGGTATTTGTCCGCATGGGGCGATCCTTTTTGGCGACGAGACCGGGGACGTCATGATCGCCGCCGCTGCGAACGGGGACCCTCTCGAGGTCTACCACTCAGAGTTCAATGCGGATCCGAGGGTTCTGTGGAAGGGATTGCCAAGGAGAATCGTCTCGGGGACGGTCATCGATCGGGATACAAATGATGTGATCCAAGACGTCGACGTTGCTGTGAGAGACCTTTTCTACGACCAGGTGGTTTCCACAGTAACCGACGCCTTCGGTGACTTCTGGCTTCGACACCTGGAGAGCGATCGGAAGTATCAGCTTACAGTGAAGAAAGTCGGGTATGGGGAACAGGTGAGAGTTCTCAGCACCGATTCGGACCGAGACCTGGGAGAGGTTGTTCTGGTGCGAACAGATTGAATGTCCAAGGTCCGATCGAGCGCCGTCCGTCACGGAAGACGCCATGTGAGGGAGGAGTGTCGAGTGGGTGAGAAGGATCGAATCTTGGCAGATGCGACTTACATGGAGAAGTTGACCTCTGGTGGTAATTCATTCCTACTTCGTCGACGGACGAGTCCCGTGGACGTGCTGGAGGTGGTAGAAGGCGGCGGAATGTTCAGAATGCTCTCCGTTTTGAGCGATCACCTCAGGCCGGAGAACTACAACAAGGCTGACGGAGCGCCCATGACTCTATTCGCGGGCGAATCAGTACGTGTCGATCTTTCGAAGCGCAGCGTGGAGGACATGGGATTCTGGCATCGAAGCATGGACTTCAACGAGGTCATTCTGTGCATAAAAGGTGCGCTTCACTGGGAGACGGAACTCGGTGAAGCAACCCTCCGGCCAGGGGATCTTATCTGGATACCGCGCGGTATTGCCCATCGGTCCATGTTGTGCGAGGAATCGTCGGAGGAGAACGTGCTGGTCGAGCTCAAGATCAGAGAGGACCTGGAATATGTCGCCGGGGAAGGTGCCGAGAACGGCTGAAACACAGCGAGAAGAAGTAGACCTACTTATCGATGGGATCGATTGGCTGGTCACGGTTGACAAGACTCGACGAGTTGTGCGAAACGCCGGTGTGGCTATTCGCGACGGTCGTTTCGTTATGGTTGGTGGAGCGGACGAAATCAGCCGAAGGGTCGTAGCCAGACAACGGTTGGATGGGTCCGGAACGGTAGCTACCCCCGGCTTTGTCGACGGTCACCTGCATTCCTCATTTCAGCTGAGTCGCGGGCTCGCCGATGAGGTGAATGCAAAGGCATTTCTCTTCGACCGAATGTATCCATACGAGGGAGCATTGACCGAAGAAGACGTCTTCGACAGCGCTCGCTTGGCAGCGTGGGAACTGCTGCGACATGGTGTCACTTGCTTTGTCGATCCTGGCAACTATTTTCCCTCGGCCACCGTGCGGGCTTGTCGCGAAATAGGAATCCGCGTTATCGCGGCGGCGAGCACTTTCGATCAGGCGACTTCTGTCCTTGGCTTGCTCCCAGAGAGCATGATCGACTCCACCGCCAGCGCAGTTGATCGCACGGAAGATTTCTTGGAGGAATTCGGCGGCCCTATTGAACGCGGCTACTCTGCGAGCGCCTCGTTTCGAGGATTGAATAATTCGTCAGACGAGTTGATAGTCAAGCTTCGAAACCTCGCCGACCAACATGACACATTTGTTCAGTGTCATGCCTGCTTCAGCTACTCAACGCGCGACGCCTCCGTCTCTCAACACGGCATCGGTGAGATCGAACGACTCGACCGTCTCGGCGTGTTGGACGAGAGAATGCTCCTGATCCACGCGGGCTGGATCAGTCCAGGCGGGTTTGCGGCGATCACCGACAGGCGTCCGTCCCTGGTTGCCGCGCCTAGTTCGAGCTTTCACAGCGGCTACGGAAACTTCGAGGTTGGACTGATGCCTGAATTGCTTGCTTTGGGAGTGAATGTCGCGCTGGGGTCTGATCATGCATCGTCCGGTTCGGTTGACATGTGTCGTGAAATGTACTTGGCGGCGTGCGGCTACAAGGAAACGCGCATTGATGCTGCCATCATGCCACCCGAAACGGTCTTGGAGATGGCAACCATCCACGGCGCTCGCGCCGTCCGGGCTGCGGACGACCTTGGGTCTATCGAGGTGGGGAAACTGGCGGATATCGTGCTGTTCGACGCGACAGCTCCGGAGTGGCTTCCGCTCTTCAATCCAGTAGCCAATCTTGTCTACAGCGCCCCCGGATCGACGGTTCGAAGCGTCGTTGTCGGAGGCGAGCCCGTCGTCGATAACGGTCATCTGGTCAAGGTCGATGAACGAGGTGTTCGGGATTCTGCGGCAAAGGCCGTCTCGCGTTTGACGGGGCGACTCGACATAGATGGTTTTGTCGCGCTTCGTTGGCCAGTCGTGGGCGGCTAGGGCCGTGGGCATGGACTATGCCGTCTTCGATCCCTGGGGCGTCGCTCTCGCCTCTGCCGGGGACGAACCGGCGATCGTTATGACCACGATTGATCGTCAAGCCGTACCCGATGCCCGTGGTCGTTTCTGCCTACTCGCCGATCACCGGCTCCTCTTCTCGCGCTGCCCTCGGCTTTCGTTTCGGCGTCCCGGTGAGCGTCCGCTCGTCATGGAGGTCGGCGATGTCGCCATCGCCGGGTACACAGGACGCGACACGGAGGCGGTGAAGCGCTACATCGAAAAGCTGGCCGAGGAGGGCATCAGCCCGCCCGAGTCGGTGCCGGCGGTTTTCCGGGTGGGTGCGGACCGGGTGATGGCCCACGACGTCATCGACGTCACCGGCCTCGAAACGTGTGGGGAAATAGAATTCGTTCTCCTCGTGACCGAGGAGGGGGTCCACGTCACGGTGGGCGGCGACCATACCGACCGTGCCCTCGAGCAGCAGTCGATTCTCCTTTCGAAGCAGGTGGTGCCCAAGGTCGTGGCCGCCGAGGCATGGCGACTCGACGAGGTCGCCGGCCACTGGCACGAACTGAGGTTGGTGAGCACCGTGGGCGAGGGGCGCCCCCATCAAGAGACGGGCGTCGATTTCTTTCTACCGCCCCAAGCGATCCTCGACCTGGTCGATGCCCGACCCGGCGTGGTGTACGGAGGCACCGTTTCGTCGCTGATGGGAGGGTTTGACTACGACCCTGTATTCGCGGGACGCCTCGAGGACCCGGTTCTAGAGAGGTCTATCGAGTTCACATACCGGAGCCGACCGATGGAGGGAAAATGATCGACAAACGACCTTTGGGTTTTCTTGACCCCGACCTGATTGACTGGCAACCCGAGGCGGGTATAGAGGGATTCTACGCCAAGACTCTGGCCCGGTGCCCGGTGACGGGCAGTTACACGAGGCTGCTCAAGCTCCTCCCCGGGACCGTCACAGCAAGCGCCGGGATCCTGGCCCACGAGCACCTCGAGGAGATATGGATTGTAGAGGGGGCCATCCACGATCTGACCCTGGACCAGAACTTCACCGCCGGTATGTACGCCAACCGCCTGGCCGGGATGAAGCACGGGCCGTGGCGCGCACCCAACGGGGCAGTCACCTTCGAACTGCGCGACAACGATCCGGACGGTGCTATCGGCAAGCAGCAGCTCGAGTTCTTTGATCCCTCGCTCATCCCCTGGGCCAAGGCGGAGCCCGGGGCCGGGGTGTACGTTAAGACACTCGCTTCGTGCGCCAACACCGGATCCTACGGTCGACTGGTCAAGTACCACCCCGGGGCGGGGGCACCGGGCGAGACGTTGGGCGAACTGGGTCGAAGCGAGGTATGGGTGGTGGCCGGCACGCTCATCGAGCGCGCCAGCGGCCGGGTCTACCCTGCCGGCACCTATGGCAATCTTGACCTCGATCTCCTCGACGGAGGCTGGACGAGCGACCACGGCTGTCTGGTCTTCGAAGTACGAAACCGGATCTGACTATTGCCTGGAGGAGGGTGTTTCTGTGAGGTCTTTTGAATTTGTCGCTCCGGGTTCTTTGGATGAGGCGCTTGATGCGGTGGCGCGGCATGCTCCGCATGTCAGGTTGTTGGCGGGTGGTACGGATTTGTTGGTCGAGCTCAAGCACGCTGCGAATGGTCCGCAATTTGTGGTGGATTTGGGTCGCGTTCGGGGATTGCGGGGAATCGAGGTGACCTCGGCTGGGTTGCGGATTGGTGCGTTGGTGACGCATAGCGAGATTGTGCGGTCTTTGCTGATAGCCGAGCACGCACCGGCGATGGTCGCTGCCGCGGCAACCATCGGGGCTGTGCAGACTCGCAATATGGGGACTATTGGTGGCAATCTGGTTACTTGTGTGCCTTCGCTGGATAGCGGTCCGGTGTTGGTTGCTTTGGATGCGTTGGTGACGGTGGTCGGGGCGGCGGGGAAACGACAGATGCCGATTACCGAGTTTTTTGTTGGGCCTCGTAAGACGGCTCTGGCTCCGGATGAGATCCTGGTTGATGTCCTGATCCCGGCTGTCATGTTGGGCCGGTCGGCGTCTTTCCGTAAGTTCGGTCTTCGTAAGGGTCAGGCGTTGGCTCTGGTGAGTGCGGCTGCCAGCGTGGCGGTGGAGGGGGGCCTGATCGTCGAGACCCGGATTGCGTTGGGGGCGGTGAGCCCTACCGTGGTCCGGGCTTTGCGGGCTGAGGCCATGGTGACGGGTATGAAGGTTGGCGACACGGCCGGCTTGCGTGAGGCCGCCCAGGTGGCGGTTACTGAGGCGCGGCCCATCGATGATTTCCGGGCTTCGGCGGCTTACCGGCGTGAGCTGATCGCGGTGGGCACGTTCCGGGTTCTCGAGGAGGCTCTGGCTAAAGCTACGGCTGTATGAGAGGAGACGGTGTGCACCAAGTCGAGGTGACGGTCAACGGGGTAGTCAGGCGGGCGGTGGTGTCGCCCGAGACTACGCTGTTGTCGGCGCTGCGGGACTCGTGGGGTTTGACGGGGTCCAAACTGGGTTGCGATGTTGGCGATTGCGGTGCTTGCACGGTGTTGGTGGACGGGTTGAGCGTCAATTCGTGTTTGCTTCTCGTTGTGCAGGTGGACGGCCGGGAGGTCGTCACTATCGAGGGGCTGGGCGGCGTCGAATTCTTGCATCCGTTGCAGGTGGCCTTCGAGCGTCTGTCGTCCTATCAGTGCGGATTCTGCGCTCCGGGTATGATCATTTCGGCGAAGGCGCTCCTCGATGAGAATCCCGCTCCGACGGAGCAGGAAATCCGTGCGGCTCTGTCGGGCAATCTGTGCCGTTGCACCGGGTACACCAAGGTCATCGAAGCCATCACGGAAGTCTGCCGCGCTCGGGCCCGCGTTGGTGGTATCGGACCGCCTGCCTGACGGAGGTCGACATGTCCCGGAGAATCACAGAAGACAAGCAGGTGGAGGCCCGCCAACTGCTCGAGGCACCGCCGGCCACCCATCTTCCGGTCGTTGTGTCCGATTCGCTGCCCGCCGTTCCTGCCCTCACCCCCGAAGTGAACAAGCAGACGCCGGCCATCGGACGGCGAGTTTCCCGTCCCGATATCCGGACCCATATCACCGGCACTACGAGATACATCGACGATCTGTCCTTTCCCGGGATGCTGCATTGCAAGATCCTGCGTAGCGCCCATGCTCATGCGCGGATCTTGTCGGTCGGGGTCGGTGAGGCCGAGAAGATGCCGGGGGTGGTGGCCACGCTCACCGGTGCCGAGGTCCCGGTGAATTCGTTCGGGTCTACGTATCAGGATCAGCCGGTCCTGGCGGCCGACCGGGTGCGCTATCGGGGTGACGGGATCGTGGCCGTCGCCGCCGAGACAGAACAGCAGGCCCGGGAGGCCCTGGCCGCCGTGAAGGTCGAGTATGAGCCGCTCCCAGCCGTGTTCGACCCGCTGGTGGCGATGGACCCCGATGCTCCAAAGATCCACCGGAACAACAACGTATATACCTCAAAGGTGATCAGCAGGGGCGATGTCGAGAGAGGGTTCGATGAGAGCGACCAGATCTTCGAGCGCAGGTACACCACCCAGATGATCGAGCACGTCCCGTTGGAGCCTTTCGCTTCGATCGCCCTTTGGGAGCCCGACGGTCAGCTTCATGTGTATTCGACCAACGGCCGGATCACGCTCGGTCGCGCCGACCTTGCTCGCACCCTCGGTCTTCCTATGAACCGGATCCGGCTCACGGCCACCATCATCGGTGGGAGCTTCGGGGGGAAGAACGAGATCAGGACCGAACCGATCCTGGCGCTGCTGGCCAAGAAGACCGGGCGACCGGTCAAGGCCGTCTTCAGCCGTGAAGAGGAGTTCATTGCCTCGACCACCCGCCATCCCCTGGTCATGGACTACAAGACCGGTGTCACCAACGATGGTCGCCTGCGGGCCCGTTCCGTGCATTTGGTTCTGGACGGCGGCGCCTACGCGTCGTGGAGTGAGACGACCGTTGGCAAGGCGGCGATCCTGGCCGCCGGCCCCTATCGGATCCCGAATGTCCGTGTCGAGGGCCACGCCGTTTATACCAACAAGACGGTGACCGGCGCCATGCGAGGGTTCGGGGCTCCGCAAGTGGCGTTTGCCTATGAATCGCAGATGGACGAGATCGCTCATTCGCTCGGGATGGACCCCCTCGAGATCAGGCTCCTAAACGGCTTCGAAGAGGGATCGGCTAGCCACACCGGCCAGATACTCCAAGCCGTCGCCCTGAAAGAGACATTACGAGTAGCGGCCAAGCGAAGCGGATGGCACGAGGTGGGACGATGAAGCGGGCGGGGCGGGGCATCGCCTGCATGTGGTATCCGATCGGGTTCACCGTTACCGCCAATCCGAGTTCGGCAGTGGTCAAGGTGAACGAAGACGGCACCGCCACCGTCCTCACCGGGACGGTGGAGGTAGGGCAAGGGTCACTTACTGTGCTCGGCCAGATCGCCGCCCAAGAACTCGGGATCTCCGCCGACGATGTCCATGTGGTTTCAGCCGACACCGATGTCACTCCGATGGACACCGGAGCGATCGCCAGTCGCACCACTTTCGTGACCGGCAACGCGGTCCGTCTAGCCGCGGGGGAGGCCAAGGCGATCCTGTTCGAGGTGGCGGCGGAGATGCTGGGTGTGGTGCCGGGAGAACTCGAGGCGGTCGACCGCCGGATCCGGGCCAAGACATTCCCCGACAAACAGGTGGGGATCGCCGAGGTGGCGGTGCGTGCTCAGACCGTCCGGGGACGTCCTCCCCTCGGCAGCGCTTCGTTCAATCCCCCCACGGTCCCCATGGACCCCGCAACCGGTCAGGGCAAACCCTTCCCCGCCTACGTCTACGCGACCCAGATCGCCGAGGTCGAGGTCGACGACGAAACCGGCGAGGTCGAAGTGGTCAGGATCTGCGCGGCGCACGACTCTGGAACAACCATCAACCCCGCCCTGACCGAAGGGCAGATCGAGGGCGGGATCGCCATGGGAATCGGCATGGCGCTGGAGGAAGAGATTCTCTTCGATGCCGAGGGGCGTCAGGTCAACCCCAACCTCACCAACTACCTGATTCCGACGAGTCTCGACATGCCCAGGATCGAGGTGGATCTGGTGCAGAGTTACGACCCGGTCGGACCGTTCGGCGCCAAAGGAGTCGGTGAGCCCACCCTGGTGCCCACCATGGCGGCGATCATCAATGCGATCCACGACGCCGTTGGGGTGCGCATCACAGCCCTTCCCGCCACCGCCGAGAAGATCTTGATGGCAATCAAAGAGAAGGAACGGACCGAGGCAAAACAGCTCGGTCCTGCCTGAGCGGGCCGCCCTGTCCCCGCCCGAATGGGGGCGTGAATACCGACCCTACGCCGGGCTATCCGACACGACGCCTCCTGCCTGGCCCGGGTTCTTCAGAGCAGCAGCTTTTCTTCGTACTCCACCCGCGACAGCACCCGAGCCTCGCCTTCGGTGATGAGGACCATGTCCTCGATTCGTACCCCGCCGCCGCCGCGGACATCGGGTACCCACACGAGCGGTTCGACGGCGAACACCATGTTGGGCTGGAAGTCGTAGGTGGTGGCTCCGGGGAGTGTCTCACCAATGTACGGCGGCTCATTTGCGCCCATCCCGATCCCGTGACCGATGAACAGGCTGAACAGATGGTCGTCCAACCCGTGGTCGGCGATCTTGGCGATGATGGTTTCGGTCGCGTCGGCATTGGTGAAACCGGGCCGCATCTTTTCGATTCCGGCCATCAGACCTTCGTACACCGCGGTGTAGATCTGCTGCTGGCGTTTGGAGGGTTTTCCGACGATGGTGGTGCGCCCGATATCGGCGAAGTAGCCATTCCACATGGCGCCGATATCGATGAAGCACAGGTCCTGATTGCGGATGATCTTGTCGGTCGCCAACCGGTGGGGAGGGGACATGTGCTCGCCAGAGGCAACGAACGGAGTGATCACGTGCGCCATTTCTCCGCCCAGGTAGAAAAGGGTCTGCATGGCGTCACCCGCCACCTCCAGCTCCCGTCGTCCGGCACGGGTCTCGTCGAGGGCCCGCTGGGTGACGGAGTCGCCTATGGCACAGGCTTCTTCGATGACGGCGATCTCGAGGTCACTCTTGATCCAGCGAGCCTGCTGCATCACCGTGTCCCCGTCGACCAATTCGACATCCGGGAGGTGTCGGCGCATCGACTCTACAAAGGAGAGGTTGGCCTGATCGACACCGAGCCGTCCGGATACCAGTCCGTGCTCTTTCAGCAGCGGAGCGAAGATGTTGGTGACGAAGCCGTCGACCATCTCCCGCTGCTCCATGATGGGCACGGCATGAGCCTCACCGATCCACGACATCCCGAACCGGGCCTTGTCGATCTCACCGCCGGACCCGAGCAGCACCGGCTCTGCGCCGGCGGTCAGGAGAGCGCCGTTGAGCGAGGTCGTCTTTCCGGCGATCAACTGGGCGCGCAGTCCAGTGAGGTAGCGAACATTTTCGTCCTTCCAGACCAGGAGATGATCGACCCCGGAGGCGGCCAGGGCGTGTTGGGCGCGCTCCACTCGTTGCCGGCGAAGAGCGGCGAAGTCGTAACGATCTTCCCAATCGACTGCAAACGGTCCCTTTGCGTAGCCGGTCATGGCGCTCCTGTCATCGGAAACGGTTGTATCTACAGCAGGTCTGTCTGCCAGGTTATAGAGTCCAGGCGAGACGGGAGGTCACGAATTGACAGAGCAAGCAGGATACCGGGTCCGTCAGTGGGGGCAGGACCCGCAATGGGAATCCTTCGCCGTTCCGTCGCCGGGTACCAAAGAGGTCCTGGTGAAGGTCGAGGCCTGTGGCGTGGGTCTCACGGTGCTCAACTGCATAAACGGCAACCTGGGCGATGATCCGGTGCTGTTACCCCGGGTGCCCGGCCATGAGCTGGTTGGTCGGGTGGTCGAGGTTGGTGACGGCGCTGATCCCGGGCTGATGGGCCGCCGGGTAGTTGCCTACTTCTACCTCATCTGCGGGCACTGTGAGTGGTGTCGTGCCGGTCGGGAGCAGCGCTGCACCAACCTGGCCGGTCAACTAGGAGTGCATCGGGACGGCGGATATGCGCCTTGGGTTGTGTTGCCCGAGCTCAATGCCATCCCGGTGTCGGACGACCTCGATCCGGTGGCGGCCACGGTCGTCCCCGACGCGGTAGCCACCCCGGTGCATGTGGCCGACCGGGCTGACATCACCCCGGTGGACCGCGTGGCGGTTCTCGGTGCCGGCGGCGGAGTGGGTATCCACATGGTTCAGGTGGCCCGCTATCGAGGTGCCACCGTCGCCGGACTCGACGTGACCCAGGAGAAATTGGTCGAAATCGAGCGACTCGGTGCACTTCCCGTTCAGTCGGACGACTTTGAACGGCTCGACCATGGCATCTTCTCCGGCGAGCGGCCGACGGTGGTGGTGGATCTGCTCGGCACGACCGCAACGGCCACCTGGGCGCTGGGAGCCCTCGAAATGGGAGGCCGGTTGGTGGCGCTGACCACCTTCCCAAACCGGCAAGCCGTGTTTCAGGCCCGCGACATGGTCTTTCGAGAGATGTCCATCCTGGGGTCGCGCTACAGCCATCGGGCTCAAGTAGTCGAGGCGGTCCGGCTCGTGACCGAGGGACACGTGCAGCCGATCGTGGGATCTGTGACCGGTCCGGAGGAGGTCCTGGGACTCCATGAGAAGATCAGATCGCGGCACCTGATCGGGCGGGGAGCATTGGACTGGCGTTGACCCCTGGTCGGCCTGAGCAGACCGATGCCTTCCGCTTCGGATTCTCGGGCCTTGGTCGAGACCACGTTCCGAGGCGGATTCCCACCCGAGCGAGGTCGGAGGGGTATCCGGCGTCGTGCTGGTCGGATTTTCGGGAGAGCGATGACATTGAAGCCGAGGGGGATCGTCAACTTATTGGCGGCCTGGATGACACACGATTGCTTTTTCGTTTAGGGTGCACCAGACGAGAGGAGAACCCCTCGGTGGCAGACACGCTGACAGAGGCGCTTTCCCAGGAAACCGCTCCGCAGACGCAGACCTTGAAGCGTCGCCTGTGGTACTTGACCGGCTCCCTGCTGGTGCTGGCGCTGGTCGTGTGGTGGGTCCTCCAGAGCATGAGCCTCCGATCCTTCTGGCTGCAGACACTCAACGGGCTCAGCTTCGGCGCCGTGCTCTTCTTCGTTGCGAGCGGGTTCACCCTCATCTTCGGGTTGATGCGGATCACCAACCTCGCCCATGGGGGTTTCTACCTGGTGGGTGGCTACATCGGCTTCTCGGTGGTTGGGTGGACCGGCAACTTCGCTCTTGCGCTGCTGGCCGCGGCGCTCGGAGTCACGGTCGTCGGACTGCTCACCGAGCGAGTCCTGCTTCGTCCGATCCGCGGGCTGGAGAAACCCGAAGTGCTCCTGACCATCGGGCTGACCTTCGTGCTCGGCGATCTGTCCCTGGCGGTCTGGGGCGGCGACCCAACACCCGTGCCCGTTCCCGCGTTTCTGCAAGGGCCGTTGCGGATCGGTGATTTTGCCTACCCGCGCTACCGGCTTTTCGTCATCGCCTGTGCAGTCGTCGTCGCCGTCATCCTCTTCTATATCGAGCGGCGGACCCGCCTGGGAGCGATCGTTCGGGCGGGGGTCGACGACCGCGAGACGGTGGCAGCTCTCGGTATCAACATCAAGGCTGTCTTCACCGGTGTGTTCATGTTCGGGGCATTTCTGGCCGGCTTCGCCGGAGTGATCGGTGCGGGTTTCCTCACTCTCCTGCCCGGTCAGGATTTCGAGATTCTTCTTTTCGGCCTCGTGGTGGTCATCCTCGGCGGACTCGGCAGTCTGCCCGGAGCGGTGCTGGGAGCGATTCTGGTGGGGTTGATCGACTCCTTTGCCAAGGCGGTGGTCCCGGAACTCTCGTTTTTCACTCTTTTTGCGCCCATGGCGCTGATTCTGGTGCTTCGTCCGCAGGGTCTGCTGGGGAGAGTTGAATGAAGCGGGTTTCGAGCACCGCCCGGGTCCAGCTCGTGCTCCTGGCCGCGGGGATCGCGTTTGCCGTCGTTGCTCCCTACATCTTCAACTCGTTCATCGTTGGTCTCCTCAGCCTGGCACTCATCTCGGGGTTATTTGCCATGAGCGTCGACCTTCTCTCCGGGTACGCGGGTCTCGTGACCCTGGGGCAGGCCGGGATCACGGCGGCTGCCGCCTACGGGGTGGGTTACATGGCCAACAAGGTGGGGGCGGGAATCCCGGCTCAGCTCTTGGTCGGTCTCGCCGCCGGTATGGTTGCCTCGGCCATATTCGCGGTGATGGCGATGCGGTCCGGAGGGGTGTACTTCATGATGATCACCCTGGCTCAGGGCATGATCGTTTGGGGCCTGTCGATCCGGCTCTACAAGATCACCGGGGCGGAGAACGGCCTGACCGGCATCGATCGACCTTCGTTTCTCTCCGAGTACTGGCAGTACTACTGGTTCGTGCTTGCGGTCGTCTTGGTCTGCTCGTTGATGCTGGTCATTGCCGTGCGGTCCCCGTTCGGAGCTGCCGTCAAGGGGCTCCGGGAGAGCGAGAGCCGGATGCGCATGCTCGGCTACAACCCGGCTTTGCAGAAGTTCTACGTGTTCATGGTGGCCGGGTTCTTCGCTTCGGTGGGAGGCATCTTGTTGGTGTTCCTCAACGGATTCATCAGCCCGTCCGCTGCCACCCTGGCCGCCTCAGCGATGGGAGTGCTCCAGGCGATCCTCGGTGGGATCGGCACGTTGATCGGTCCGATGATCGGCGCTTTCATCATTGTTGGCATCCAAAATATCGTCAGCACCTATCTCGAGCGGTGGCCGACCCTGATGGGCGTGATCTTCATCGTGGTGGTGCTGTTTGCCCGGAAAGGAATCGTGGGTGCCATTTCGATCGGCTGGCGCCGGTGGCTGGAACGCCGGGAGCAGGCAGCATCCGACGACTCGGCGGTAGATGCGGGCGATCTGCCCGACGAACTCGCACTCGAATCTTCTGAACCGCGCTAAACGACCGGACTGGACAACCTAGAAGGAGGGAAGACATGACCAAGCGACTGATGAGAGTGATAGCTCTCATCGCGGTACTTGCCTTGGTGTTGGTGGCGTGTGGCACGCCGGGCGGCG
>Ga0209751_10000467_pt1 | contig 43215 bp, 41 predicted proteins | sample RifCSP13_1_FD_184019 | JGI IMG/M metagenome (GOLD analysis project Ga0209751, IMG submission 184019) | Soil microbial communities from Rifle, Colorado - Rifle CSP2_sed 13_1 (SPAdes) (version 2) | ecosystem: Environmental > Terrestrial > Deep subsurface > Rock core/Sediment | place: Rifle...
CAATACTATTGCCTCCACCTCAGGATAGTCTTCAGGGTAATTATCGGCAAAAAACCTTATTACGCCTTTATTGGCAGCCCTGAAACCTGAAGTGGTATCAGTTATCTTCCGGCCGGTCATTATTGATACCACAAATGCAAAGATTTTCATACCAAGGCGCCTTGCAAAAGAGGGGGAGTATTCCCCCTCCCCAAGGAATCTTGAACCTATCACTATATCCGCCTTTTGTTCCATAACCGGGGCAACCAGATTATTTATCTGGTCAGGCGGATGCTGTCCGTCTGCATCCACCTGGACAGCAATGTCATAGCCGTGCATTGCCGCATATCTGTATCCTGCCTGCATGGCAGCGCCTATTCCCATATTATATGGAAGGTCCGCAACCATTACACCAAGCCCTTTAGCAACTTGGCTTGTGGCATCTGTTGACCCGTCATTTACAACAAAGATATCAGCATCCGGCAGTTCTTTTTTTACTGCTGATATAACAGCCCCAATACTTTCAGCCTCGTTATAGGCTGGCATTATGGTTAATATCTTATTCATTTCTCTATAATTACAGGACCATGTATGAAAGCTTTTCATAAATACCGGCATATTCAGATATCGCCCGCTCCCATGAAAAAACCTTCAGATCAGAGGCTGTACATTTGTCCTCATAAACCATAGCTACTCCCCTTGCAATAGCCTCAGGGTTTTTTGGCTCCACAAGCACATATTTACCACCGATAACCTCAGGAATAGATGTTGTATTAGATGCCACGACAGGTCTTCCCATGCTGCATGCCTCCAGCACTGCATAGCCAAAACCTTCGGCTATGGAAGGTATAATTACGCAGTCTGCTGCCTTTAGATAATGCCCGAGTTCTTGTCTGGAAACAGGGTCTATAAGTAAAACCATCTCGTCAAGGCCAAGCTTTTGTATAAGACCTGTTAGGTATCTGTATCTTTTTTTATAGGAATCTCTGTTGCTCAGCATTAATAGAAATCTTGCCCTGGGGATAATCTTAATTATCAAAGGAATAGCCTTTATTAAATACTCATGACCTTTGGAGACACCGGGCCTTCCCCAGGAAAAACATACAAACACATCTCTGAGACCATACCGTTCTCTGACAATATTTTCATCGTATCTTTGGGGATTAAAAAAATCATGGTCAAAACCACTGTAAATAGCCTTCAATCGTTCTCTCCCGATGCCTGCTTCGATAAGCTGCCTTTCTGTGGAGTGTGATATGGCTATATAAAAATCAAACCTCAGGGTATAAATCATTTTCTCAAGAAGGTTATGAATCATAGCTGAGTGTCGGCTCATATCCGTGAGAGTCCTCCATTTATTAAGCCACACCTCAAGAATTGTTATTATAACCGGAATCCCCCATATCCTTGACGCAAACCATGCTGGAAATGCCCCATTGAATGTGGTTGTATGAATCAAATTGCAACCCCTTGCCATGATAATAGCCATGGGCACTGAAAGAAAAGTAAATAGATATCTGTTGAAGGTTCTGATTCTCAATATTTTAACACCTTCTATAGTTTCCTGTCGTGGGGTACCCTTTAATCTTCTGGTCAGTACACTTACTTCAAAGCCCCTTTTACTTAACCCCTCGATGAGATTTTTAAATAGATATTCAACTCCACCTATATGTGGGTGATAATATTCGAGGATAAAACAAATCCTCATTAGCTATTTGCCCTCAGATGCTCTTTTTTAAGAACAGATAATACCTGCATAGCAGTCTTTTCCCACGAAAATTCTTTCACCCTCTCGAACCCCTTTTTTACAAGTTCCTTCCTCAGGTGACTGTCTTTAATTACGTTATAGATAACCTCTGCCATCTGTTCGGTATTGTGAGGATCAAAGAGCAGTCCTGCATTCCCCACAACCTCTGGAAGTGAAGTTGAATTAGATGCTGCAACAGGAGTGCCGCATGACATAGCCTCCAATATAGGCAACCCGAATCCTTCATAAAAGGATGGATATACAAAAATATCTGCCGCTGAATATAAAAGAGACAAGTCCATATCATTTACAAAACCACTGAACCTCACATCCTTTTCCAATTTTAATTCCTGAGCCATTTTCAAAAGTCCAGATTGTGCCTTTCCTGCAAGGCCTGTAACTATCAAGCTATGTTCTATACCGTACCTGTCTTTAAGTATTTTATAAGCCTTTATCAGGCCGTCTATATTTTTATATGGTCTGCTTGAAGCCACATAGAGGATATACTTACCATTTACACCGTATCTTTTTAAATTATCTGTCTTATTATCAATAGCAGTTGGCCTGAAATATTCATCACAAGCCCCATAAATGACCTTTATCTTATCATTTGATATCCTAAACCGGTTAACAATCTCATTTTTTGAAGACTCAGAAACAGTTATGATTTTCGAACTCATTTTAGCTGTTAGGGCAAACAAGGTTTTTAATGCGAAGAGTTCCGGCATACTAAATCCTTCTGGCCTTATAAAAGGGATCATATCATATATCATAACAACTGAAGGACAAGGATGTACTGCAGGTGCGATGTTCCCACCTGAAAGAAGAACATCTATCTTATAGCTTCTTAACTTCCATGGCAGGATGAACTGTTCCCACAGTATTTTAGCAGGTCTGTATGTTGCCGAAACATCACAGTATATTTCTTTGAAATTATCGCTGAGGTCAAATGTTCCCCTGCAATCCCTGCTGGTAAAAAGAAGATACTCATTTTCTTTGTCTATTACTTTCAATCCACTGATAAGACCTCGCAGGTACCGTTCTATGCCTCCACCTTTACCAGCAACAAGAAAGATAGCGTTTATTCCGACCCTCAAATTCTCTCCCTGCCATTTTGTAAGGTTTATTTTATCAACCCTTCTCTTAACATTTTGATATCCGCCTCAACCATTATATGCGCAAGCTCTTCAAACTTAACCTTTGGCTGCCACCCCAGCTTTTTCCTGGCCTTTGAATAATCACCGATCAGGATATCTACTTCAGAAGGTCTAAAGAACTCAGGGGAAAGTTCTATAACAACCGCACCTGTTTTCTTATCTATCCCCTGTTCATTTACTCCTTTTCCTTTGAACTCAACTTCAATATCTGCGCTCCTAAAAGCCAGTTGAACGAACTCCCTTATTGAATGAGTCTCTCCTGTTGCTATCACATAATCATCTGGCGCTGCTTGTTGAAGCATAAGATGCATTGCTTCTACATACTCAGGAGCATATCCCCAGTCTCTTTTAGAATCTAAGTTTCCCAGGACAATCCTGTCCTGAAGCCCGCATTTTATGCGCGCGACTCCTGTGGTTATTTTCCGGGTTACAAATTCCAGGCCCCGCAATGGTGACTCATGGTTAAATAGAATTCCGGAACATGCAAAGATACCATAGGACTCTCTGTAATTTACCGTTATCCAGTGAGCGAATAGTTTTGCTGCTGCGTACGGGCTTCTCGGATAGAATGGGGTTTTTTCGGTCTGTGGAATTTCTTGCGCCTTACCAAACATCTCACTTGAGGATGCCTGATAAAATTTGATCTTTGGATTCACTGCCCTTACAGCCTCAAGTATACGTAAAAGACCGAGTCCAGTTACATCAGCGGTAAACACAGGCTCCTCAAAAGACAACCCGACAAAACTCTGCGCGCCAAGATTATATATCTCATCGGGCTGGACCTTTTCTATCGCCCTGTAGATATTTGTAAACTCAAGGAGTTCTAAGGGGAGAAATTTTATTTTGTCGTCTATCCCCAAAAATCTTAGCCTGTTCAGATTAAGGTCCGATGTTCTTCTGAAGGCACCATAGACCTCGTACCCTTTCTCGAGTAGTAATTTCGTAAGATACGCGCCGTCTTGACCTGTTATGCCCGTAATAAGTGCTCTTTTAGCCATGTGTTCCTCCCATATTTTTCACAACTTTTTTGCAATGACAAATATACATGCACCGCTGATGGTCTGGTTTATGGAGATTCTAACCATCTCGACGACATCTTTCTTATAAAACTTCCATACAACCATAGCAACTCCGTGCAAAAACTTTCCCAGCATAGTTCTTCCTCCAAGAAATCTGAACATCCAATGCCAGAAAGTAAACCACTCAGGCTGAAATTGAATCTGTTTGACGATTGCAAAGCCGTGTTTTCTGAGGGTGTCTGTCCATAGTTCTGCATCAAAGAGGTTCCTGTGATAACTCTCGCGGTTTACCCTCGTGCCTTCCCTGCATCCAAAATATTTAGCAATATCCTTTTTAAATTGTGGAACAGGGACGGTAAAGATTAAGAGCCCGTCTTTTTTCAATATCCTTCTTATCTCGGAAAGAGTATAATCCACGTTTAAAAGATGTTCGAGAACCGAGTTGGAGATAACCGTTTTCACGGAACTCGCCGGGAGGGGGATGGAATGGTCTGTGGACTTAAGCAAAGCCTTATATACTCTGCTAATCTTTGCCAGCTCCAGTGCCTCGGGGTCATTATCCACCCCATAGTCTACCTCCTCAAAAAGCGAAGCTGCAAAAGAACCGTCTCCGCAACCGAAGTCCAAAACAGGCCCTTCTATAAGCTCCTTATGCATCTTAAAGAGAGAAAGTTCCTGCGCCCTCCAGAAGGCGTGGGCAAAGTTGTCATAATCAATAAAGAGAACTTCCTGATCCTCCCAGAGAACATCTCTCTTAGGCTTTTCTCCAGCCACAAGCCCGGTCTTGTCAAAACCCTCCCATGAATCACCCCTCTTCTTTTGGAACAAAAAGACCAGCGGTTTAAAATAATCAAGAACTAAAGATAGTCTTCCTATGATTTTGTATAAAAATTCTTTCACTGTTACCGCTCTGCATGGTAGATGAAATCTTTTCCGTTCAATATCGCTTCACAGATTATATCCAATCCAGTGCTTTTTCCAGACGTCAGATCACTCAATCTATTGATATTTATACTGTAAGGTGGCCACCCGCTGGTAGACTTCATAAATTCTAAAGGAATCATCCTGCGAAAAAAAAAGTGATATGCGTATTTTTTCGCTTTTAAACTATCTTCAGGGCTCATGCGTCTTTTGAAGGGCAATTTATCGAGGAGTTTAAAATAAGATTCTGGATTATCTACATCCATGGCAAAGCCCTTATTCCGTATCCATGCTTCTCCAGCAACTATTATCGGGATGCCCATAGCTGAAAGTTCTACGCCCGTCTTTGTATTATAAATTATTACAGCATCGCAGTGAGACATTACTGCATATGTACTTGCATCGCTTGCAGGGGGAATGATGACAATATTTTTTGGTAATTTGTGGTAAATATTTTTTACTTCATCTGCCACCTTCTGACGCGATGGCAGAGTTCCGCGTATCTCCGCTGGATGGACTCTGATTATCAACTGCAAGTCCGGCCGTTTTGTAAAATAGTCTATTGTACGTAGAATCCAGTCTAGCATGTTTAGAAAAGCATTAGATGGGTAATGCAATACTGCATCCCACATCACGCTCGTTAACATCCCTATGCACGGTTTAGAGAGGTCTATATCAAATTCTCTGGCGATTTCCTGTAATTCAAATTGCGGCTTCTCATGAAACCAAATCCAGTCACGGGTTCCTTTCCATCGGCTTCTAAGATAGTCCATCAACTCTGACTCCAGTTTTTCATTCCACGGCATATTTATCCATTTTTCAACAGGTTCGGACATCATTGTATGGTGGTATGTGTCACGATGACTGAAGATAAAACAGTTTTTTCTATACGCAGGATTCCAATTAACAACCCGTATCTCTTCCTGGCGGCATACCTCTCCTATAAGTCCTTGAGGGACATAGATACCATGATTAAATACAACACATTCGTACCGATATTTTCTAAACAAGTTGCGTATTGCAAAGGTGGTTAGAAGCGAAGCCTTCAAATACTGTCGTAATACATGTTCTGCATATGGTTCTCCTTCAAGGGTTCCTCGTGCATAAAATCTTAATGCCCCTGCTAGGGCATGTTCGCCAACAGCCATATTATCAAACGAGTAATTATCAATATCAGCTATTGGCAGTGTCGAAGATATATCTTCAGCAATCTTATAATCTTCGTTCGTCAAATATTCACTATAACGATGGATAGGTATGCCGATGGACTGGTATATCTTGTAGGCCGGTGAAAAACATGTCTTACAAAAAGTTTTACTGAGTTGATGCGTGACAAACCGGTTATGGTTTCTATACCATGTAAAATCACACATCAGACACGCAGGCAGTACAGAATCACAGAGTAAAAAATGCACATCGGCTTTTCTTAATGTTAGTGCTACACCAAGAAGGCTTTCCAAAATTGTGCTGGGGAGATGTGCCCCAGTACTTGTTGCAATTAGTATCTTGGGACCAAAATTGGAAGCATGAGTTGCAGATTCCCATAACACTTTGTCAGTATTCAGAATACTATTCCAATCTGGATATCCCGTTTTTGAACGATACCATCTGACCGCCCGTCTGATTAGCATAGATTTAACCGCGTATTGTTTTATCAAATCTTTAAACATAATCTTTTTAATAAATTTGTATCATTCAAAGAGGGTTATATTTATGGAGCTCTATAAGTTTTTAAAATCATTTCTGCAAATTCAAAATCAAGAGGACTATTTATATCAATGGATTCCATTTCATCCATAACAAATGGAATTATCACATCACCTATTGGAGATTTCTTATTCTTTATCGTCAAAGCCCTTGTGATATATATGCTCGCATTCTGGATGTATACTGTAGGCAACTGCTGATATGAAAGCGTGTGAACATTAGTATCTTCTCCTTTTACAAAGGGTTTAAGATATCCATCCTTTATAATCCACATCTTGTACGGATGTTCCGAGCATATTTTTATTGACCGTAAAGAATCAGATTCTGGATGTTTGAGTATCTTTTCTACCGCTTTATCTATAGTTACGGGTTTTCTAAATGGAGATGTCGGGTAAAGAAGCACAATTAAATCGGGTTCGTAAGTTTCATTTTCAGAAAACCAGCTTAGGACATGCTCAAAGAATTGCATTTCGGTAGAATAGGCTTGCGAAATTTCTTTAGGCCTTAAAAAGGGAACCTCTGCGCCATACTGCTTAGCCACCCCTGCTATTTCTTCCGAATCTGTAGATACAACTATGCGGTTTATGTACTTAGAACCTTTGGCAGCCTCAATTGTATAGGCAATCAATGGTTTACCACCAAGTAGTTTAATGTTCTTATTCGATATCCTTTTAGACCCTGCACGGGCAGGGATAAAGGCCAATATTTTCATATTAAATACTCATGGTTGCAAACAGAAGATCATGATTGCCGCTTTCTCAAAAAAATCTCATAATATTGTCTTAATCGGCTCCATGTATCTGGAGCAACTCGTTCCTTAATCTTAGATAAAATTCTGCTGTACAAAAGCAACCAACCGTATCTCCATAAGGCAACAGGTAAGTAAATCTTACGATACCAAGGAATAATAGTTGATTGATAAAGCATTTGCGATAATGCATATAATATCTTAATATTAACCCATTTATCCTCATTCTGCATCTTGTTGAATTTTTCATTAGGTAGACGGACGTTTGAAGGTTGTCTGTGATGCAGCCGGATGTGCAAAACCCTGTCTACATAACGAAACCTGGTCGCCAGCGCCATTTGACTCATAAATAAACGATCCGAGCCAGGCACCTCGGGCATGAACTGTATTGCCTTTTCTAGAAGGCTAGTCCTAAACAAACCATATATGTATAAGTTATATTTCTTGGCTGATGTCAATTTTTTTAGCATCTGGTAATAGGTTGTATGATTAGGATTATCTCTATCAATAAATCGAATCGTGTCTACTAGTTCTCCGTTTTCCCAAACTCGATCTACAGCACACATTGCAATGCCTGCATCTGCATGGGACTCAAGTTCTTTGACCATGTTATCTACAAACCCCGGCATCCACAGATCATCCACAGCAGCCCACACAAAATACTTTCCCGATGCTTTTGAGAGTACAAACCTAAAGTTACCAAGTGCCCCAATATTATACTCCTGACGATATAACCGTATTCTCTTATCCTTTGCCGCATATCTGTTCAATATTTCCCATGTGCTATCATCAGAAGCATTATCAGAAACTATCAATTCAAAGTTTGAATAAGTCTGAACAAGCAAGGAATCAATTGCCCTTTTTATGAACTTTTCGCCATTATAGGCTGGCATGCCAATACTAACAAGGGGTTTACTGTATTTTGGCGATTCCATTTTTCACCTACTAATATTCTCTACTTGCTTCAAGTTAAGTCTATTTCTCAACACTTGAAAGTGATTAAAAATCGCTCTTCTAAGCTCATCGCTAATCATAAAATAGGCACCTGTAAGGAATGTAATTGTTGCTATTGCATATGTGATGGAGAGAAGAAGAATTGAATAGGTGCCAAATAATGCTATAACAACCCATGCCAATCCATATGTCAGACCAACCAAAATGAAGACTTTAAGTATGTGAGAATAGCATACGCTTACCGGCATTCCTATACACTCTCTGTAAACTCTCGGTACCGCATATATGTAAACAAAAAGATTAAACAACACCCATGATAATCCGGCCCCTGCTAGCCCAAATTGATATATTAGGAGTGCGATTATTGGGAGAATAAATAACGCATAAATATTTGATCTGACCGCAATGTCAGGTTTTCCAACTGCAAGGGAAAGCTGATACTGAAGATTTAAAGTCCCATTCAAATAAAATCCAAAACATAAGAAAGTGATTGGCAAAAATAATGTGTTTGCAATTTCCGCATTAAACAGATAAGTGAATAATGGAAGCGATGCAAAATAAATAGCGGCAAATAATGGCACTGTTATAAAACAAATAAGGTCTTGCAGTTTTATATATTGGGACACTAAATTTACCCTATCCCCTGCTTTGAACAATATTGATAGCGATGGAAGCGCAGCTTGGGCAATCGAGCTTGTAATTAAACCCGCTTTGGAAACCATGTCATAAGTAAAACCATAGTATCCCAACGCTCCGACGGGAAGCCACTTACTAACCATTATTTTTTCGGCCTGATTGTGAATCATTGCCAACATAGAAACATACACCATGTTTGAAGCAAAACCCCAATTTCTCTTGATTACTATGGGTGAATATCCAGGGATCATAGATTTTATAGAAAAGAAATGAGATGAAACTATAAAATATGCAATGATGTTGATCCCATAACTCGACGCAATCCAGCATACGACGTAAAACAAGTTATCACTATATATAAGTATTAATATTATCCCGAACTGTTGAATTCCGCTGGAAGTCACATCAATAAGATTGTTAAATTCCATCCGCTGTAATCCTCGCAAGAGACTGGCATAAAAAGAGCGAGGAAAAGCAGAAAGGGATGCGACCCCAAGGATTTGCAGAATTATTGTAGCAGTCTCGCTATCCATTGATTTCAAATTAACCCATTTTTCAATCAGAATAGGTGCGCCAAAATATACCAGTATTCCAAAGAGTAAATAAACGCTCCAACAAAACAACGAGCCCGAACGAATAAAGCTGCGAATATATTCAGGCTCAGTATTTAAATGGGTTGATACCTCTCGAACGGTAGTGACAGAAATACTTTTATCCAGTATGCTAATAAGTACAATGTTCAAGGTAGCAGTAAAATAGATAATCCCGAGGGCATCTTCACCTAGTTGCTTGAAGACATACTTGACGGCAACAAAGATTAGGAGAACGAGCGTCGCCTGACCAACAAGGTTGTATAAAATGTTTTTAGAAAGTTTTGACATAATTGTGTGATGTAATCGACTGTCTCATTTCTGACTACATTGAAAAAACCTGGCCAAAATAATTAGAAATGCTGTTCTCTTGACCAACAAACTATCGCACTCTCTTCAAATAACCATCCAGCGCAACGGTGATCAGCAGTTTGTGCTGAATGCTCTTGTCGATTTCGAATTCAGGATGTATCTTGAGATATTCCCACACCGCTGTTTTCGGATTATTACCTCTTCCCCATGGGCGGTCGGGAAACATATCAGCAGGCATGTCCTCAATGAGAGTGTCGAACACCACGCAATAGCTGCCGACCGCGACCAGCGGCGCATAGGCTTCTAGTTCAGCCAGCACGTGGGCATGGGTATGATTAGAATCCAGGCAAACGAGAATGCGTTTCTTTCCTTTTGCTTTTTCCTTGACTTGCGCAATCACTTCCGGCGCGATGCTGGAGCCTTCTATCATGCAGATGCGTTTATACATCGGATGTTCTTCAATTGCCTTACGATTGTGAGGACGAATTTCAATATCTATACCCAAAACCGCGCCCCCCTCAACACCATTGCAAATGGCGATAAGTTCGAGCATGGATGCCGAGAATATGAGTGAGCCGCCATGCGCAATACCGGTCTCGATTATGAGATCGGGTTGCACCTGCCAGATAATTTCCTGCATGGCAACAACGTCCTGCGGGTATTGGATAATCGGGCGGCCAAGCCAACTAAAGTTGTAGGAATATTTATATTTGGCTGTATCATGAACCCAAGTTAATGATTTTTTTCGTAGGTCTACATCAGAAGCTAGTTGATTAATATTTGTCATTATTTGATTTTGGTGGTTCATTGAAAACTCCTTATCGTTTTCTCAAACAAATTAGACGGACCGGCCCGAACTCGCCACTAAAGGGAAGACCTGCCGCAAACCTATGATGATCGTCAAAGTAATCTGGCTTTTTGCCTGATTCAGCACAAATTTTTGAATAAATCACCCTACTCACTAAGTAGTAGGTGCTACTAATATTAATTTCCTCATCAACCACAAACAGACTATCTACATATTCGAGAAGCTGAGATTGCCGGAAGAAAAAGTTATGCTCCCTTATCGGGATATCGGGTAGTCCGAACTTTCTTCTCACTTGATTGAAATTTTCTTGGCCTTCAATAAAATTTTCGATCATCAGGTAAACACCACCAACAGTGAGTGCATCATAAATATTTTTGATTGCGTCCTTCTGAAGATCCCAAGAAGGGAGGTTTATAAGACATCTGGTCGTGTAAATTAAGTTGTAGTAACTCTTTAAGCCGTCACAGATATCTAATTCGCTAAACTCTACGTTTGATATCTTACTGGTGAGAATAATATCTCTTGCATTCTCAACCATGGTTGATGAGTAATCGAATCCAAAGAAAAAAGCGGTTGGATATTTGCTTGCAAGCCGCGCGGTTGTCCGACCATCACCACAGCCCACGTCTGCCACTAAGCGTGGAGAATACTTCTGGATTCGATCAGATAGAGTGCTGAATTCGATTTCCCGAAGATAAACATCTTGCGTGGTTGATTGTGCGCTTGAATCCCCAATAGCACGATTTTCCCAGTATTTTTTTATTTCTTCGAAGTTCATCATTATTTTGAAAATCTTTTTAAGTTCTTTGCAACCACGTTTATAACGCGATCCTGATCCAATAAAGTAATTTCATGATAACTCGGCAGATTAATCGCCCTCCCAGGAATGTTCCAAGCATGAACGTTCTCTGGTTTTGGCGTGAACATGGACAGTGACGAGAGTGGCCAAAAAAACACGCGCGCATCGATGTTTTCCTGCCTGAACCGCTCAACCAGCACTTCGCGCGTCACACCGGTTTCCGGCGCGAATACTACGGTCGGCATCCAGAAGCCGTTGGTTGTATCTGGCGGTTCCGGGTTCATAGTAATGCCAGGCAGTTTGCTTAAGTGTTCGAAGTAATATGCGAAGATCTCCCGCTTGCGTGTGATGAGTTCGTCGATGCGCTCCATCTGCGCGCAACCGATAGCCGCCTGTACGTTGGACATTTTGTATTTAAAGCCAACCATATTTGGCCAGAACTGTTTTTTGTGACCGCGTGCCCGGCCATGGTTGCTGAGGGTGAGCACCTTCTCATAAAGCGCTTCGTCTTGCGTGACGAACATGCCGCCCTCACCCGTCGTGATGGTTTTGGTGCCGTGAAAGGAGAAGGTGCCGAATGCGCCCATACTGCCCGCATGATGACCATGCCAGTATGATCCTATTGCCTCGGCAGCATCTTCGATGATCGGAATATCATGCCTTTTACCAATTTCAAGAAGACAATCCATCTCACAAAAATTACCATAAAGATGAACAGCAATGATGGCTTTTGTCTTTGGGGTAATTGCAGCTTCCGCCAAATCAGGATCAATACACCATGTGTCTGTCAGGATGTCCACGAACACCGGTTTAGCGCCGAGATAGCTAATAGGCGCAGCCGAAGCAATCCAATTTGCATCGGCAAGAATCACTTCGTCTCCAGGCCCAATCCCCAAAGCCGCTAATCCCATATGCAGGGCACCGGTGCAGCTTGAAGTGGCAATAGCATACTTAACGCCAAGATGTTCTTTGAACAAGCTCTCAAATCTGCAGATGTAATCATAACACCTGTCGCCCCAGCCATTAGCCGCAGCATCAGTGGCATACTTTACTTCTAGTTCAGTAATAGACGGTTTGGTATAAAATATTTTGGTCACGACTTTTTCTCAAAAAACTATTTAAATAAGGGATAATTCCTGTCTCGCTCTGACAGAATTGTGTTGTCGCCGGGCCACTCAATCCCGAACGCCGGATCATCCCATCTAACGCCATGTGAATACTCTGGCGCGTAGAACTCAGATATCTGGTAAAAAACCTCTGTATCATCCTCCAGCGTCTGGAATCCATGTGCAAAACCTTCTGGAATATAAAGGAGCTTACGGTTATCTCCACTCAGTTCTACTGCCAGCCACTGGCAGTAGGTTGGAGATTTAGGTCGCAAATCAATTATTACATCGTAAATAGCTCCCATCGTGCAGCGAATAATCTTGGCTTCAGCCATAGGAGCTATCTGATAATGCATACCTCGTAGTGTTCCCTTGCGTTTGTTATAAGAGATGCTACACTGCGCCAGCCTTGGATTCAGGCTGTGAGTCTCAAATTCTTTTTGACAAAAAGTGCGTGCAAAAAAACCACGTTCGTCTTCCAAACGCTCTGGTTCTATGATGTAAGCGCCTTTTAATTTTGTTTCAATAAATTTCATTCAAAAACCGTCAACTCCGGAATTGGAACCGCAAACTTCCCGCCCCACTCCCTGATAAAACTCATCTGTTCCATAATTTCATCTTTTATATTCCATGGAAGAATCAGAACATAATCGGGTTTATCTTCCTTTATCTTGTCAGGATGTCTGATGGGAATGTGAGTGCCTGGCAAGTATTTGTTTTGCTTGTATGGACTAATGTCCACGGTGTAATCAAGAAAATCAGTTCTTATCCCGCAGTAATTAAGAAGCGTGTTCCCTTTTGCAGGAGCGCCATAACCAATTATTTTTTTACCATCATTTTTTGCTTGGATCAAAAACTGAAGCAACTTTCTTTTTGTTGATTCCACTTTGGTTCTAAAATTATAATATATTTGTAAATCTAATAAACCAAAGGATTTCTCTTTTTCTAACAAATTCTCTACACGACCTGTGATTGTTTTTGATTTGTCATTCTTATGCTTACAGTAGATGCGCAGTGAGCCACCATGGGTAGGAATTTCCTCAACATCAAAAATGTCAAGGCCATGAGAATTAAATAACTTATGCGTCGTATAAAACGAAAAATATGAAAAGTGTTCATGATAAATGGTATCAAATTGGTTGCCTTGTATCAGTCTCAATAAATGCGGAAATTCCATTGTAATGATACCGCATGGCTTCAGGAGAATTTTTAATCCCTCTACAAAATCATTCAAATCAGGGTTATGGGCAAGAACATTGTTGCCGATGATCAAATCAGCCAATTTGGCAGTACTCCTCAACTTTTTAGCATATGACATATCAAAGAATGTAATATCAGTAGGTACTCCATTTTTTATTGCCATCGCGGCTGTGTTTGACGCAGGTTCTATTCCCAGAATAGGAATATTGTGCTGTCTGAAATATTGTAGAAGGTAGCCGTCATTACTCGCGATTTCTACCACAAACGAGTTTTTATCAAAACCAAAGCGGGCAATCATCGTCTCTGCATAGTTTTTGCAATGCTGTAGCCAGCTCTCGGAATATGATGAAAAATAAGCATATTCAGATGAAAAAATTTTTTGAGGAGTCTCAAATTCCTCCAACTGTACTAAATAGCATTTCTCGCATACATATACATCCAGGGGATAAAACGGCTCCATCCTGTGCAAATCTTCTTCTAAAAGGTATGCATTGGAAAGTGGAGAGTTACCTAAGGATAAAAAAGGCATTCTCAAATCATTGCCGCATGCCCTGCATCTAATCATTTTGCTTTCCATCAAGCTCTTTTCTTAATTCAACATATTTTCCAATATGAGCAGTTCGTTGGTTAAAAATTCCTTCAGATGATAAATTGTCTACCTTGTACTCATCTATTGAGAACTTTATTGTTTGATAGATATCTAAAACAGGCATCCATTTCAATCTGTTAATCGCCTTTGAGATATCAAGGTGTAAAAGATTTGCCTCATGATTATTATCTGTTTTATTCTCAACAATGTATTTACCGCTGCCCCAGTGGTTTATAGTATCCTCAACCAGACGTTTTACTGAAACCATATTTTTGGATAATGGCCCAAAATTCCATGCACCTGAATATTTTTTCTCATCTGTATATAAAAGTGAAACAAGGGTAAGGTAACCACTTAGAGGTTCTAAGACATGCTGCCATGGTCTAACAGCTTCAGGGTTTCTTATAACAATTGATTTGCCGCTCATTAATGACCGCATGCAATCAGGAAAGATTCTATTGTCTGCCCAGTCTCCGCCTCCAATCACATTGCCTGCTCTTACCGAAGCAACATTAGCTGTATTAGCTTGATTGAAAAAAGAACAAAGATATGAGGAGGTGATTATTTCGGATGCCCCTTTGGATGCGCTGTATGGGTCTTTCCCGCCCATTGGATCTATTTCGCGATATCCATAAATCCATTCATGATTCGCATAACATTTATCGCTCGTCACATTAACTGCAACTCTTACAGATGGTGTGTGTCTGACGACCTCAAATAAATTTACTGTGCCCATTACATTGGTGCTATAAGTTAAAGTGGGGTTTTTATATGAATCCAGAACTAAAGATTGAGCAGCAAGGTGGAATACTATTTCAGGTTCATATTTTGAAAAGACTTTTAATAATGTTGGGTAATCCCTGATATCTCCATCAATATGAGTTATTTTATTGTCCAGAGCACAGATTACATAATTATCTTTTTCAGTTTTAGGTTTAAGTGAATAGCCAACAACATTTGCGCCGAGATGCAGCAACCATATGGCGAGCCATGACCCTTTAAAACCGGTATCTCCTGTAATCAATACAGTTTTTCCTTTGTAGATATTACTGAACATATCATTCATTTCCATATTTTCCAGAATGCCTTATTTTCATTCCAGAGCTTATTCAAATAATCCATATCCCTTAATGTATCCATACATGCCCAAGAGCCGCTGTGTTTATAGACCATCAGTTGCCCTTCATGGGCAATTCTCTCCAGAGCGCCGATTTCCAAATCGCAACTATCGTCAGGGGAGAGATAATTAAATATATCTCTATTGAAAACAAAAAAACCGCCGCTTACTAGTCCTGAACTTGTTTTGGGTTTTTCATTAAAGGCCTCAACTCGGTTGTCGTTAATTTTTAACTCGCCAAAACGCGAAGCAGTATTGATTCCCGACACAGTTGCTAATTTTCCATGGGTGCGATGAAAGGATAGAAGAGCTTTGATATCTATATCAGCTACGCCGTCTCCGTAAGTCATCATAAATGTATCATCGTTTATATATTTTTCCACCCTTTTCAGGCGTGCTCCTTTCAGCGCCTTTTCCCCTGTATCAGCCAATGTAACCCTCCAACCTTTTTCCTCATGCGATTCATGAATACACATTTTTTCCGGGCATCCGAGTTCAAGGGTTATGTCATTGTTCATTATTTCATAATGATAAAAATATTCTTTAACCATTTCGCCCTTATGGCCTAAACTTAGGATAAATTCTGTATACCCATATTGAGCGTAAATCTTCATGATGTGCCAAAGGATTGGACGATTGCCTATATTCACCATGGGTTTGGGGCGAAATTCTGTTTCCTCGCGCAGCCTTGTACCTAAACCACCGCATAAAATAACTACTTTCATAAAATAATACCTCCCCTAATCCTTTCAGCAAGGCTTACCCCGTCCAATCCGTGATAACGAAGACTCTCCTGTGGTGTCCCGCATGCAGGATATTCTTCTATTGCTATTTTTTTAAACGGCCTGTTTTTTAACCTATCAGATAAAATTATCGTATTCAAGACAGCGTCACCAAGCCCACCATAGGAAGAATGATTATCCAATACATAGATTTTTTTACAGTTTCCAACTATCTCTTCGAGCCAACTTTTATCCACTCTGGTAAGCCAGGGCATATTCACAACCTTAAGGTGAAAATTCTTCTCTTCCAGAAATTTGGCAGCTGAGAGAGCTTCGTTGAGCATCACGGGTCCATATGCAAGCAGAATAGCGTCGTTCCCCTCATAAAGAACCGTGCCATTTCCCAAGGTTAACCTGTAATTATCTGGAAGTTGAATATTCCTGGGAGAAGGCGATATTGCGAGTCTTATCATACAATTCTCTTTTGAGTTATCAACACACCACTCAAGGGCTAACTTTGTCTCCATACCATTACACGGCTCAATTATTATGCAGTTTGGAAGGGCACCTAATAGTGATATGTCACGCAGGCTCTGGTGTGATTTGCCAGGGCCTGCAGGAATAAGACCGGAATAATGGCAAACATATATTATTTTTGTATTTTCTGTTGCATTATTATAAATCTGCTCATTTGCACGAGAAGCAAGGAAGACTCCAAAAGAATTCACGATCGGGAGAAAACCTTGCAACGCAAGTCCACCAGCCATGGAAACCATGTCCTGTTCAGCTATACCATTCTCAATAAACCTCTCAGGAAAGGCAGACTCAAATGGACGCAAACCACAATCAGCAGACAGGTCGGCATCAAGGACAACTATATCATTTCTCTTTTTACCTAATTCAACCAATGCCTCTCCAAAGGCATTCACCACTTTTTCAGCAACGTCCTTGAGTTTTATCCTACTCTTCTCCCTTGTTTCAACCACTTCAAGAGACAGGGTTTCAATTCCAGATCCCTTTAGCTGATTATTTATCCTGTTAAAAATCTCGTTGAATCCTGCTTCGTAGAAATCGTCGTCAGGGGCGCCTGAATGCCATTTATATACGCCGTTGCCATCTTTTAATGCTGCAGGACCTTCCATAAAAGAGATGCCTTCCCCCTTTATCGTGTCAGCAATTAAAACCTTTGGTTTATCTTTTATATCTCTCAACCTTGTGAAGGTTTTATTCAGTGCAGAGAAATCATGACCATCACACCGTTCCACATGCCATCCAAATATTTCAAATTTTTTTTCTATCTTGCCAAGGTCTGTAATTTCTTTTACAGGTTTATCTGTTTGGATTTTATTGAAGTCAACAATTGCAGTAATGTTCGTTATACGTTGATGTGCAGCGGTCTGAAGGGATTCCCATATCTGCCCCTCCTGAAGCTCACCATCTCCTGTCATTACAAAGACCCGGCCAGTATTTCCTTTCATTTTTTTTGCCAGTGCCATTCCCTTTGCCTTTGAAATGCCCATACCCAGAGAACCGGAATTTGCCTCTATACCAGAAATTTTAATATCGGGATGACCATCTAATCCTCCCAGGCGTCTTAATTTAAGCAGTTGATCAAAACTCAGTATGCCTGCTGCAAAGAGGACAGAATACTGTCCCGGGCAATCATGGCCTTTTGAAGAAAAATAGATATCCCTGTCAGGATTGTCTATGCCAACCTTAATAGCATTCATTTCACTGAAGTACAGCATTACATTGATATCCATTGAGCTTAAGCTGGAGCCAAGATGTCCGGAACCAGCGCGTTTCACTGCAGACAGCGCATTCAGCCTGCACATGTCGCCTATTATCCTGAGTCTCTCATACTGGTCAATGTTTGCATTGAGTACCCGCTTGAATTCACCGTATGGTATAAACGATATCTTCAACATATAAATTACTCCTTACTTTCAAACTGGACATTCTGTATTTTAGCACTGTAATCAACATACAGTGTCCTTACCTCAGAGAAGGCCTCTATTGCAGCCCACCCGGCCTCCCTATAGCCGAGCCCTGATTTCTTTACACCGCCAAAAGGCATATGAGGTTCACCGCCAAAAGTGGGTGCATTTATATAACAGACACCTGCCTCTGCATCATCAAAGAATGAAAAGGCTTTATTCACATCCTTTGTAAAGATGGAGGCGGAAAGGCCATAGGAAGATGAGTTGTGTATATTTATAGCATTTTCATAAGAGCCTGCCTTGAAAATAGTCAAAACAGGCCCAAATATTTCCTCACGTGCAATCTCCATATCTGGTGTTACACTATCTATGATTGTAGGTGCAACATAATAACCCCTGTCATATACAGCTCCTTCTAATCGTTTACCTCCTGTAAGTATATTTGCTCCTTCTCCTTTAGCACGTTCTATATATCCAAGAACCCTGTCTAATTGTTTCTTGCTGATTAAAGGCGTAATGTCAGATGAATCATCATTGCCGGGCCCGACTTTTTGTTGAGAGGTTTTTTCTAAAAGCTTTTTCATAAAAACATCATACACGTCTTTATGAATAATAACGCGGCTTGTGGCTGTACACCGCTGACCTGATATTGAAAATGCCCCGCAGATAATGCCATCCACTGCGAGATCAATATCAGCATCATCCATTACAATGACTGCATTTTTCCCACCCAGTTCAAGAGAGACCTTCGCAAGCCGTCCTGCACAATTTTTTCCGATTATCTTGCCTACACCGCTTGAGCCGGTAAAAGATATCATTGAAACATCTGGATGGTTGGTCAACGCATCTCCTGCCTCAGAACCGAACCCGTGAATAAGGTTAATCACGCCCTTCGGCAGACCTGCTTCTTCCATAATTCTTACAAAATGGACAGTAGTTTCAGGTGTATTTTCCTCTGATTTCAGAACTACTGTATTGCCGCAAAGCAGGGCAGGCAATGTTTTCCAGCATGTAATAGCCATAGGAAAGTTCCATGAAGTAATTATTCCCATAACGCCTATGGGGTACCTTTTTGTCATAGCAAACCGTTTCCTGAGACCCGAATGGGTTGTCCGGCCGTACCACCTGCGGCCCTCACTACCGGCAAAAAATGCCATGTCTATGCCAGATTGCACATCTCCCATAGCTCCATTAACAGTCTTACCATTCTCCCGGGATATGACTTCTGCTAGTTCATTCTTGCTGGCAGTCATTATCCGGCCAGCCTCATACAGTATTTTCCCCCGTTCCGGCGGCGGAATGTTTTTCCACTCCCTGAATGAAGCCAATGCTGCTGCAACTGCCCTGCCAATATCCTCTTTTCCAGATCGCGGGAAAAGACCTATTATTTCATTGATATTGGATGGGTTTCTGTTCTCAAACGTTTCACCTGAAACCGCGTTAACCCATTCACTGTTTATATAATTCTTAAAATGTTCTGTCATTTTTGTTTACAGCAGCTCTTTTTACCAGCAACTGTACCCTCCGTCTACAACAAGATTAGCGCCAGTCATGTATGACGATGCATCTGAAGATAGAAAAAGTATTGAGCCATTGTATTCATCCTGTTTCGCCATACGGCCGAGCGGAACCTTATTCGTATAATTTTTGAGAAATGCCCCGTCCTGGTTATTAAAAACGCCGCCTAGGGTGAGGGTATTAACACGGACATTTTTCTTTGCCCAGTACGTGGCAAGGTATCTTGTAAGATTCAATATACTCCCTTTGCTGACAGAGTATGTTGCAGGCTTAAAGAATGGTCTTTCTTTATACTCATATATCCTTTGGTCAGGTGAAAGCATTCCATAGATGGATGAAATATTGATAATAGAGCCGCCACAAGTCTTAGCCATATGTCCACCTATTACCTGGCAGCACAGGAACATCCCCTTAATATTAACATTCATAATCGTATCCCATGAAGATTCAGGGTATATCTCGAATGGGCCTGTTTCCTTTTCGTCAGCATCAGGCGGCGCATCAATCGCAGCATTATTTATTAAAATATCAACCTTGCCAAAATTAGACAAAACAACCTTTAGCCCACTCTCAATAGATTTCCGATTAGTTATATCTGTCTTAATTAAAAGAAGTTTTTTTGAATTAATCTCTTTAAGTCTTCCTTTTGTGTTATTTAACTTTATATCAAAGGCAGCAACAGCAGCCCCTGCTTTAAGAAGTGTGCGAACATATTCTCCACCGAGTTGGCCAGCGGCACCAGTCACAATTGCAGTTCTCCCAGATAAATTAAAAAACCTATCGCTACTGTATCTTGGATTTATCTTCTTTTTTAATATCTTCATTATTCTGTCTTTTTTCTCTCCAATATCATGTTAGTTTTTGTATCTACTATAAAATCACAGAATTCCCGGACAGATCCATATCCACCCTTAGCCTTTGTTACATATAAGGATGCTTTAACTACATCAGGATGCGAGTCAGAAACACATGCAGGCAGTCCTACTATATTTAAGCAATCCACGTCATTTATATCATTACCTATATATGCAACTTCCTTTAGTGAAATCCCCAATTTATTTGCCTCGTATTTCAAAATTTCAGCTTTATTATCACACCCTTGGATGCATGTAAGATTTAACTTTTGACACCTCGCACTCACAACAGGATTTTTTTCCTTAGAGATGACCAATAGATTAATACCAAGTCCTCTTACTGCCTCAATTCCAAAGCCATCCGCCCTACTGCAGAAGACACCCTCTGAACCATCTTGCAAAACCAAGACCCGGTTGTCTGTAAAAACACCGTCAAAATCAAATACAACTAATTTTATTTGCCCTGCAATTCTTCTAAGAAGTTGCTCATGGTTTATATCATGTAATTTTATCATGACAGATATTCTAAAGAGATAGCTGCCTCCTCATCTAAGTCTCTATTCAATTTTTTACCTATAATCTTATCTATCATATAAGGCGGTGTGCCATTAGCAGGAGACTTGAAACATACATCTTCCAAATTGACTGTAGATCCTGCAACCAGTGGTATTGAAGCATATATACCCTTTCCCATTTTACTTCTTGCATCTTTTTCAAAATTTTGAAGGGTCTTTTTGCCATCACCCAGTGAAATATCTATCCTCCTTAAATCGCGTACCTGTTTGCGCAATCCCTCTGGTTCTAAAGAAAACTTGTGGTCTGTTCCTTTCCAAGAATGGTTCAATGTAAAATGTTTTTCCACTACCGTAGCACCAAGCATATAAGCGATAACAGCAGCCGTAATACCATTATCATGCCCTGAATAGCCTATAACAACATCTGGAAATTCCTTCATTAAAGTTTCAATTACTTTCAAATTAAGATCATGATACTCCGTTGGGTATCCTGCGGTACAGTGCATAAGGCAAATTTTATCGTTATGAGCACGGACTGCTTCATATGCTATTCTAACCTCTTCCAATGTTGCTGCACCCGTAGATATAAACATTGGTTTGTCTAATTTGGCTATATATTCTAATAAGGGTGTGTTTGTTATGTCGCCAGACGCAATTTTATAGCTTGTAACTCCTAATTTCTCAAGAAAGTCTACACTTTTAAAATCAAAAGCCGTGGACATAAATTCTACATTATTTTCTTCGGCACACTTTTTAAGTTTTACATATTCATCCCATTCGAATTCAAGGTACTCACGATGTTCACCATAGGTTGCACCATAACTATTTTCATTATCATAAGGCTTATTGTACAGGACCTTTGTATACAGAGATTTATTATCACGTTTTTGAAATTTTACAGCCTGTACCCCGCATGCAGCCGCAACTTGAATCATCTTTAGCGCTGTTTCAATATTCCCCTGGTGATTATGTCCAATCTCAGCGATTATATAAACAGGGCCCTTATTAGAAACTGCGCTTTTACCAAAATTAAAGGTTTTCATAATTTGCTCCTTTTCATCTTTTGAGATTTCTAAATTAAGCGATTCTGAATATTAATTATGCCTTTACCACATTTTTATTCTTACCTTTTATTGTATTACGAGAATCTACCACCAGTGTGGCACTTTGAGATATCCATTTATAATCATAATCCGAATGGTCTGTGATTATAACAACACAGTCATATTTCTTAATCGTCTTCGCATTCAATTCTACGGACCTCATTGTAAGGTTATGTTCTCTTAATTTTGGGATATGTGGCACATATGGGTCGTTATAATTCACCACAGCACCTCTTTTTTTGAGGAGTTCTATTATATGCACAGCCGGGCTTTCGCGCATATCATCAACATCCTTTTTATAAGCCACGCCGAGAACAAGCACCTTTGAACCCTTAATAGCCTTGCCCTTTGAATTGAGCGCCTCCATGACCTTCCCTACGACATAATATGGCATGTTTGTATTTATCTCGCCGGCAAGCTCAATAAATCTTGTAGAAAAATCATATTCCCGTGCCTTCCATGTAAGGTAAAACGGGTCTACCGGGATGCAATGCCCCCCAAGCCCTGGACCCGGATAAAATGCCTGAAAGCCGAATGGTTTTGTCTTTGCAGCCTCGATTACCTCCCAGATATCTATACCCATCCTGTCGCAGAGCATCTTTAGCTCATTTACAAGTGCTATATTGACGCTGCGATAGATATTCTCAAGGAGCTTGGTCATCTCAGCAGCCTTCGGGGATGAAACCTGAACGACCTTAGCCACGACCTTTGAGTAGAGCGCTGCACCCATTTCAAGGCACTGTGGCGTTACTCCGCCTACTATCTTTGGAGTTGTCTTGGTTGTAAAGTCCTTACGGCCAGGGTCTTCCCTTTCTGGAGAAAATACAAGGAAGAAATCTTTGCCGGCCTTTAAGCCTTTTTCGGTAAACAGCGGCAATATAAGTTCTTCAGTTGTACCGGGATATGTTGTTGATTCAAGGGATACGAGCTGGCCTTTTCTCAGGTGTTTAGCAATCTCCTTTGCAGTGTTTTCCACATACTGCATATCAGGCTCTCTTTTATCAGTCAAAGGCGTGGGCACGCATATGATTATGGCGTCTGCCTCCTTTAATCTACGCATGTCAACTGTTGCTTCAAAAAGCCTTCTGTCCACAAATTGCCTGACCTTCTCAGAGGAGATGTGCTTTATATAAGATTCCCCGCGGTTAAGTTTATCTGCCTTTTCTCTGTCAATATCAAAACCGCATACCTTAAAACCTTCTTCACAGAATCTTAAAACAAGAGGCAATCCCACATAACCAAGGCCGACAATACCTATCAGTGCAGAACGTTCATTTATTCTGTTTAATAACGAGTTCATCATAGTCTCCTTTTGTTTTTAGACTTAGACGGAACCAGTCGGCTGCTTAAACATCTCCTGCTTATTTCTCAATAGTATCTTTTCAGGCGGTATGCCTGCCTTTAACAGTTCAGCATATAATTCATCTTCCTTTATGAAGCTTGTTACAACCACGCGGTCATAATCCAAGTACTTTAAATGTTCCAGCGGCCTTATACTCTGGCCAAGAAAACTCTGGTCTTTCGCTCCTGTGTCCACAACTCCTGCGAGCTCTATTTCAAACTCCTGAAGAGTTATATATGCAATCTCTGTAACTTCGTCAGCGCCGCAGAATACAACCTTTTTAATATTCTCTTTCTGCAGGTTCTGGAATAGTTTCTGGAAGTCCTGTCTTGCGCTCCTGTAGAGGTTTGTAAAATTCTGGAGGTGGTGGTATGTCAAGCGGGTCTTTTCTATAAAGCCATTTGGGGTAAGGTAATATTTATAGCGGTTCCTGGGGATAGTAGCTATGGTTAAATATCCTTTTGAGGTGAGGTTTTTTATGTAGGAGTTAATAAGGCCCAGCGCAACCCCCAGCCTCCTGCTTAAGTCTCTCTGGGTCAACTTGTTATTCCTTGATATTTCATCAAGCAGGAGAAAAGAGCGGTAATCATCTATTTTATTACTGTTCATGAATTGAACAATAGCATAAACAGAAAGAGCTTGTCAAGAAGGATGTTCACTTTCTGAACAATCATTGCTGCAAACTATAACCCGAAAAATGCATTTGGTCTTTATTTTTCGGGGCAACTGCAAGATTTTACTCAAAGACAAGGAAAAACCGGCTGGACAAAACGCAGCATACTCTTTTACGTATGTGAGTATTTGGACAGACGGTTTTAACGCAGTATTTGACAAAATATTGCGGTTGCCAAAAAATGCAACTTCATTTTTTAGGATAATTCCCCTCGCAGCTTATACCATAAAAGACTCATATATTCATGGATGGCTGTGGATGAATTTTGTAAACCCCCGGCATGAGGAATAAATGAGAAAATGGTTATTCTTTTCTGCTCACTTTTATAATCACATGGCACAGGTATAGGGTCAAATCCTGTTTTTTTGAACATGGCTATGGCCCTTTTCATATGAGATGCAGATGTAACAAGGAATATTCGTTTATTCCCATTTAATCTTTTTAAATTTTTGGCACTTTCCACAGTATTTCTGGAATCTTCATCTAAAAGTATTGCCTTACTCGCAACACCTAATGCCACTGCCACCCCCTTCATAGCCTCGGCTTCAGAGATATTTGGTGTTTCTGGATTGCCACTGCCACCTGATATTACAAGGATAGTTTCAGGAGTTTGCCTGTAAAGTGTTATCCCGCAGACAAGTCTTGTCACAGATGTCCTTGAAGGACGCGGCCGCATGCCAACCCAGGAAAGGTCCACGGCGCCTCCTCCAAGGACTACTATTAAGTTTGGTCTGTCTCCAGATTTTAAAGAGACCTTATGCAGGGAAGGAAAACTTGATTCCAATGGCCTTATCAGGGCATCAGAGACCGGTCCTATGCTTAAAAGGTAGAGCATGGAAAAACCCGCAAAGATAAACACCCTTCCGATGCGGTAATGCCTCTTTATTATTATGAATCCCACTCCCATCATCAATATCAGGATTGAGGGAGGCAAAAGGAGGAATAAAACGACCTTGGTTATTATAAACATATCCATAATTACAGGCGCATATATTAATACCATCTGCAGGATGATTAAAGCAAAACAATTTTACCCCCACATCAAAATCTTTGGTGTGGGGGTAAAATCCCGGCTATGAATATCCTTGACAATCTGAAACATTTTTTAATAGTATTACAAGGACATATCAAAGTGAAGAACCCCACCCACAGGGCTGGGCTTCTTGACTGCAGAGGAAGACAAAACTTTAATTTCCATTTGCTCGCCTCAATCCTGCCTACAAGACAGGGCTTACGGCGAGCTGTGGCAGTTATAAAAACTTTTGAAGAATCCAATAATTCTGGCTTACGGATAAAGTGTATGTTTAGGGCAACGTGCAGGATGACAGAAACTTTTTAATTAACAGCCGCTTGAAACCTCTTCAACGGCTGTGGGAGTAGAAAAATTTATTATGGCTGATAGGCTGGGCGAACTCTTAGTTAGAGAAAAACTTATAACTGCTGACCAGCTTAAAAAGGCTGTTGAAGAACAGCGGACGTCCGGAGGACGCCTGGGTTATAATCTTGCCAAACTCGGTTTTATTAACGAAAAGGAACTTACAGCCTTCTTAAGCAAACAATACGGCATCCCTTCTATAGACCCCGCCGCAGCAGAGGTAGACCCTGAAGTAATAAAACTCATTCCGGAAGATGTTGCAAATAAATATCAGGTCATCCCCATAAGCAGGACCGGCTCTACACTCGTATTGGCCATGGCTGACCCGTCTAACATTTTTGCAATAGATGATATAAAATTCCTAACAGGCTATAATGTTGAATCAATGGTGGCTTCTGAAGTGTCTATAAAGGCTGCAATAGAAAAATATTATGCGGCCCAGGAAGCGGAGATGGATCTCGGCGATGTCCTGACAGAATTTGACGAGAGCGACATGGAGGTTCTTCATGAGGAGGAAAATATAGATGTAAATGACCTCAAGAAGGCCGTTGAAGATGCGCCTGTGGTTAAGCTTGTAAACATTATACTTACCGATGCTATAAAAAAAGGCGCCAGCGATATACATGTTGAACCTTATGAGAAGTCGTTCAGGGTCAGGTTGCGGGTTGACGGTGTCCTTAACGAGGTTATGAAGCCGCCGCTTAAACTGAAGAATGCAATCGTGTCCAGACTAAAAATAATGTCAAACCTGGATATAGCAGAAAGACGGCTTCCGCAGGACGGCAGGATAAAGTTAAAACTCGGTAAAGAAAAGGAGATGGACTTCCGCGTCTCTGTTCTGCCAACGTTGTTTGGAGAAAAGGTAGTTTTAAGACTTTTGGATAAATCGAATCTCCAGCTGGATATGACCAAGCTGGGATTTGAAGAAAAGGCATTAAAGGACTTCAAGGATGCCATTGAGAAACCATGGGGAATGGTTCTTGTTACAGGCCCCACAGGAAGCGGCAAGACGACAACACTCTACTCAGCCCTTTCAGAATTGAATCAGATAGCGGATAATATATCTACAGCAGAAGACCCTGTAGAATTTAACCTTATGGGTATAAACCAGGTTCAGATGCATGAAGCTATCGGTTTAAATTTTGCCAGTGCGTTAAGGTCATTTTTAAGACAGGACCCTGATATAATAATGGTGGGCGAGATAAGGGATTTTGAAACTGCAGAAATAGCTGTTAAGGCCGCCTTGACAGGTCACCTGGTACTCTCAACCCTGCATACAAATGACGCCCCGTCTACTGTAAACAGGCTCTTAAACATGGGTATAGAACCGTTTCTTATAGCTTCGGCTACGAACCTGATACTGGCGCAGAGGCTTGCCAGAAAGATTTGCAAAGACTGCAAGGAAGAAGCGCATATTCCTCCACAGGCTCTTATAGATATGGGCATTTCGCCTGCGGAGGCAAAAGCGTTTAAATGCTTTAAAGGCAAGGGGTGCGCCACATGCAATGGCACAGGTTACAAAGGGAGGATAGCGCTTTATGAGGTCATGCCTTTGACAGATAACTTAAAAGAACTTGTACTTAATGGCGCATCCTCTGCCGAATTAAAAAGGGCTGCTATAAAAGACGGGATGAAGACATTGAGGGTGAGCGGTATTACAAAGATGAAAGAAGGTGTAACTACCATAGAAGAGGTAGTAAGGGCAACGATGGCAGATTAGATTAGAGATTAGTTGATTAGAGAATTAGAAAGAACTATTTCGCTAATTCTCCAATTCTCTAATTCGCTAAAATAAGGAGCTATAATGGAAGCAACCACAGAACCCAGAAAAGTACCAAGTCTGCAGGACCTTTTGAAGGTTATGATAGATAAAAACGGTTCTGACCTGCATATAACAGCAGGTTCTGCACCGAGGATAAGGATACATGGCAAACTCCTGCCACTCGACCTACCGTCTCTAACCCCTGTTGAAACCAAGCAAATGACATACAGCATCCTCGCTGATGCCCAGAAACATAAATTTGAAGAGGAAAATGAACTGGATTTTTCATTTGGCATAAAAGGATTAAGCAGATTCAGGGGTAATCTGTTTGTTCAAAGGGGCGCTGTAGGAGGAGTTTTCAGGACTATTCCCTTTCAGATAAAGACATTTCAGGAACTCGGCCTTCCGCCTGTGGTAGAGGAGCTTTCTAAAAAGCCGCGGGGGCTGATCCTTGTGACAGGCCCAACAGGCAGCGGCAAGACCACAACCCTTGCCGCCATGATAAATAAGATAAACGAGGAAAGGGAAGACCACATCATCACCATTGAAGACCCTATTGAATACCTCCACCCATCCAAAAAGGCCCTTGTAAACCAGAGAGAGGTAGGCGCAGATACCAACAGCTTTAAAAAGGCATTGAAACATGTATTGCGGCAGGATCCGGATGTTGTTCTGCTGGGCGAACTTCGGGATATGGAAACCATAGAAATAGCCCTGACAGTTGCGGAAACCGGACATCTCTGCCTTGCTACCCTCCATACCAATTCCTGCGTTCAGACCATAAACAGGATTGTGGATGTATTCCCGGCGAATCAGCAGCCGCAGATAAGGGCGCAGCTCTCTTTTGTTCTTGAAGGGGTTATGTCGCAGCTCCTGATACCGACAGTGGACGGCAAGGGAAGGGTAATGGCGCTGGAAATAATGGTTCCGAATTCTGCAATAAGAAACCTCATAAGGGAAGACAAGGTTCACCAGATATATTCACAGATGCAGGTAGGCCAGGCCAAATTCAGCATGCAGACAATGAACCAGAGCCTTCTCTCCATTTATCAAAGAAGGCTAATATCGCTTGACGAGGCTATCGGCAGGAGTGGAGACCCTGATGAATTAAGGCAGATGATATCCAATGCAGGCCTTACAAAACCGGGCGGGATGGTGAGATAACAGAAAAAAGAAAGGTTTAGGTTTAGGTTGAGGTTGAGGTTGAGAAAACCTTAAAACTAAACCTTGACCTTAACCTTAAGGTGTTAAATTATGCCAACATTTACATATGAAGGTAAAACACTCAGCGGCGAAACAAGAAAGGGTGAGATAGATGCCGCAAACCTTGCTGTTGCCTCTGCTACCCTAAGAAGGCAGCAGATAATAACAAGCAGGCTCGCGGAAAAAAAGGCAGGCGGCCTTGGAAGTATTCAACTAAAGATACCCGGCTTCGGCGGCAAGGTAACGACTAAAGAAATCGTTATCTTTACCCGCCAGTTTGCCACCATGATAGATGCAGGCCTTCCCCTTGTCCAGTGCCTGGAGATACTTTCCAGCCAACAGCAGAACCAACTATTCAAAACAACTTTGACAGAAGTTAAAAAAAACGTTGAAGGCGGCTCAACATTTGCCGATGCGCTCCGTAAGCACCCGAAGATATTTGACGACCTTTATGTAAACCTCGTTGCAGCAGGCGAGGTAGGCGGTATTCTGGATACCATATTGAACAGGCTTGCGGGTTTCATGGAAAAGGCAGAAAAATTAAAAGGTAAGATTAAAGGCGCACTTATGTATCCTCTTGTAATCTGCATAATCGCCAGTATAGTAGTGGCTGTCCTGCTGTTATATGTTGTCCCTATCTTTCAGAATATGTTTGCAGATTTTGGGAGTGCGCTTCCTGCCCCGACGCAGTTTGTTGTAAATTTGAGCGAGGGCCTGAAAAAATATTGGTGGCTGTTTGCTGGTATAATTACCGGCGTAGGTGTGGGATTCCGGCAATTTTACCATACAGCAAGAGGCAGGGTAATCGTGGATGACATTGTGTTAAGGCTTCCTGTGTTTGGCGATTTAATAAGAAAGACCGCTGTGGCAAGATTTACAAGGACAATGGCCACAATGATGTCAAGCGGTGTGCCCATACTGGAGGCCCTTGAAATAGTTGCAAAGACAGCAGGCAATAAGACAATAGAGTCAGCAATAATGAAGACAAGAACAGCCCTCAGCCAGGGTAAGACACTTGCCGACCCATTGGCTGAAACAAAGGTTTTTCCTTCCATGGTTGTTCAGATGATAGCAGTCGGTGAATCCACAGGCGCACTGGATGCAATGCTGAGCAAAATCGCAGACTTCTATGAAGAAGAGGTTGATCAGGCAGTTGATACACTGATGTCCCTTATAGAACCTGCGCTTATGGCCTTCCTTGGTGTGGTTGTGGGAGGCCTGGTTATCACGATGTATCTGCCTATATTCAAGCTCGCAGGCGCTGCTGGAGGCTAAAAGTCAGTAAGATAGAAAATAGGAATCAGGAAAGAGTAATAAGAAATGCCCTGATAGGTTTCCTAAATTCCTAATTTCTAATTCCTAATTCCTGTTTCTTAATCCTTAACCCAATGCCCACCCAGTTCACTTTATACACCACCTTAATGACCAGACTCAAATGGCTGATGGTTTTCAGGGTGGTTCTGGTCGTTATATTCTTAGGCACATCTATCTGGCTGCAGTTCAAAGAGGTTTTGGCTTTTCAGTCTGTCCTTTACCCCATATACACCATTATAGTAATCACCTGTCTCCTGACAATCCTGTATGCGAACCTTTTCAGATGGGTTAAAAATGCAGAATTGTTTGCATATTTTCAGATATTCGTGGACATCCTGCTTATCACCGCCACAGTGTATGTGACAGGCGGCATGGAAAGCATACTGTCTTTTCTCTATTTCCTATCCATAATAAGCGCCAGCATCATGCTCAACCGCAGGGGCGGATTTTATGCTGCATCCGCAAGCAGCATTGCATATGGAGTTCTGGTAAATCTTGATTTTTATAAGATACTTCCAGCAGGTTACAAACTCATTATACCAAGCGGCATCGGATACAACAGGGGAGATATCCTGGCTACTGTTGTGTTGAATATCATAGGCTTTTTTACCGTTGCATTCCTGACAGGCTATCTTGCTGAACGGACAATAACAGTGGAGAAAGAACTTGAAGAAAAAAAGATAGACTTCAAAAAACTGGAGGCCATTAATAAACATATTGTGGAAAATATAAACAGCGGCATACTTACGATAAATAGCAACCAAAGGATAACATCCTTCAACAGGGCAGCAGAAAAGGTCATGGGTTATAAGCTTGATGAGATATATAATAAGCCGATTGATATGGTTTTCCCGGACCTAATGAAGGCAAAGCATTATTCAATTATCCCTGACGAGACAAGCGCCTCATATTTTAGAATAGAGAAAACATTTAAGCGGAAAGACGGCAAAGAATTATTCCTTGGTTTCGCGGCATCACCGATGAAGGAAGGCGGTCATATTATAATATTCCAAGATTTAACAAGGCTTAAGGAGATTGAGGAACAGCTCCGTAGGGTGGACAGATTGAGGGCATTGGGGGAGTTGGCAGCAGGCATGGCCCATGAAGTTAGAAACCCCCTGACATCCATCAGCGGTTCTGTGCAGGTACTTAAAAAAAGTTTGATGCTGGATACTGAAAGCCAGCACCTTATGAATACTGTTATAAGGGAAGCGGAGAGATTAAATGCCCTGATAACAGACTTTCTGTTATTTGCAAAGCCGGCAACAAAAATGACGAAAATTGATTTAAGGGATATTATCAATGAGACTGTGAATATATTCAAAAACAGCCCTGAGTCAGGCAATATTGATATTCAGCTTAAAATAGAAGATGGCCTAATAGTAGAAGGCGACAGCCGCCAGCTCAAGCAGGTATTCTGGAACCTTTTTATAAACGCCGGCAATGCAATGCCGGATAATAACAGGGACAAGGGACAAGGGAGAAGGGGCAAGATAATAGTAGAAGCAACTGGCAGAGAGAAAGATGTAGAGGCGACTATCTCAGACACAGGCATGGGGATTCCGCCGGAGAATATAGAAAGGATTTTTGACCCATTCTTTACAACAAAGGATTTCGGCACAGGGCTTGGCCTCGCTGTTGTTCACAGGATTATAGAAGGCCATAATGGTAAAATAGAGGTAAAAAGCAAAAAAGGCGAAGGTACAAGCTTTAAGATCACACTGCCGGTGGCAGAAAGGATGGAGGTTGGAGGTTAGAGGGAAAAGGTTAGAGGTTAGAGACAAATGCCTCTACCTCCACCCTCAATCCTCCAACATATTTGTTTTTTGTATGCGAGAGACAATACTCATAGTTGATGATGAAAAGGGGATAAGGGACTTCCTTGAGATATATTTAAAAAAGGAAGGTTACAGGGTTAATTCCGCTTCCAGCGGCGAGGAGGCGATGAAACTCTTCGGCAACAACAGCTACGAGCTTGTTATAAGCGATATAAAGATGTCCGGGATGAATGGCGTGGAACTTCTTAAGAATATAAAAGGGATTAATCCTGATGTTATAGTTCTAATGATTACTGCGTACGCATCCGTTGATACGGCAATTGATGCGATGAAGGCAGGGGCATACGACTACATCACAAAGCCGTTTAATGTGGATGAGGTAAAGCATATTATAAGAAATGCCCTTGATAAAAAGAAGCTGGAAGCCGAAAACCTCCTCTTAAAGAAAGAACTAAAAAGGCAATACGGCTTTTCAAACCTTATTGGCACAAGCTCAAAGATGCTTGAGATATACGGGCTTATAAGAAGATTTGCAGAGACAAAGGCAAATATCCTCATCACAGGCGAAAGCGGTACTGGTAAAGAGCTTGTAGCAAGGGCAATCCATTATGAGGGCAACAGGAAGGATAAACCATTTGTGCCCATTAATTGCGGGGCAATACCTGAGAACCTGCTGGAAAGCGAGCTGTTTGGCCATGAAAAAGGCGCGTTTACAGGCGCAGTTGCCAGCAAAAGCGGGCTCTTTGAAATAGCAGATGAAGGCACCATATTCCTTGACGAGATAACAGAACTTCCAAAGGGCCTTCAGGTAAAACTCCTCAGGGTCGTCCAGGAAAGAAATTTCAGGAGGGTTGGAGGTGTAGAGGACGTATCAATAGATGTAAAGATAATTTCGGCATCAAATAAGGATATTGAAAAAGAGGTAAAAGAGGGCAGGTTCAGAGAAGACCTGTTTTATAGGCTTAATGTAATCCCAATCCACATGCCGCCTCTGCGGGAAAGAAAGGACGATATACCTGTCTTATGCCAGCACTTCCTTGAAAAATACTGTAACGAATTGGGCAAACATATAAAAAAGATTTCAGGGGAGGCAATGGGGCTTCTTGTTAATTATCGTTATCCAGGAAACATCCGGGAACTTGAGAACATCATTGAAAGGACAGTTGCCCTTGAGCCAGCAGACATAATCCTTCCGGAGACCCTGCCGGACTACATGAGAAGTTCGGAAATTCAGGAGTTAGGAACTTCAGAAGTTCAGGTTACCCCTGATGGCCTGGATTTTGAAAAGGCTGTAGAGAATTTTGAAAGGTCAATTGTATTAAAGGCAATTGAGAAGGCAGATGGAGTGCAAAAGAAGGCCGCAGAAATTCTTAAGATAAGCCCCAGGTCATTAAGGTATCTCCTGCAGAAATATGGGATAGAGAGGTAAACCACCGACCTCTTGCAAATAAGTATAGTGACCCCTAAATAGCCTAAATTAAACCGCATTGAGTGACAATTTTTGTCCATTTTATGACTATTTTTGTCAAAGCGCGCCTTCCAATAAAACCCTTCAAATTCTAACATCTTGTTTTTAATAATAAAAATATAGTTGGCATAAGATTTGCTATTCTTTTACAATAGAAGAATGAGACTTTCGTTTATTTCAAACTTTAAATTATAAGGAGGTGGAACACGAAAATTCTGTAAGATAACAAACCCGGATAATCGGGTTAAATTAAGTTCAGACTGAAAAGTTTCAAAAAACAAAGGAGGTAAAAAAGTATGTTTACCAAGATAGCAGAAATGCTAAGTCCAAGTATCAGAAGGAAAGAGGGTTTTACATTGATAGAACTCCTCATTGTTGTGGCCATCATAGCCATTCTGGCAGCCATAGCAATCCCGCAGTTCAGTGCATACAGGAGAAGGGGTTACAACGCATCTGCCCTCTCAGATAACAGAAATATAAGAACCACACAAGAGGCTATGTTTGCAGACTTCCAGGATTATGGGGCATCAGAGCCAATCACAGCAGGTCCCTCAGCAACACTAGATACTGGAAGTGAAGCAGCAACTGGAGGAGTTGCGATACGTTTGGTTGGTGGTATATCAAGCACAACTGCCCAGACTGTAAGCTTATCACCGGGGGTTTTTGGAGTTACTGCAGTGGCGCCTGCTGCACTACAACATACCAGCTATCTTGCCAAGACAGGACACAATACAGGCGACCAGTATTATGGCTCAGACAGCGATACCACATCCATTTACAGAAAAGGTTATGGAACTGCCGGGGATTACACCACATCTGGCACCGTGACTTCGCAGGCTCCTACTACTTCTCTAGCTGGTGATCAGTTTACCGGTGTAAACAACTGGGTATCTATGTAATCTGTGTTTAGGCGCTGCGGGGTTGTTCCTGCAGCGCCTCTTTTTTGCCTTAATAACAAAGCCATTATGTATATCCATATAGCAAATATTCTAAGTGTAACAAAAAGAAGAGAAAAAGGTTTTACATTGATAGAACTCCTCATTGTTGTGGCCATTATCGCCATCCTTGCGGCCATAGCAATACCGCAATTTGCTTCTTATAGGAGAAGGGGTTACAATGCCTCTGCCCTGTCAGATGCCAGAAATATAAGGACTACAGAAGAGGCAATGTTTGCAGACACTCAGGATTATGGGGCGTCAGAACCAAGCTCTGGTTCTTCTGCAACGCTGGATGATGGGGTGGTTGTTGGTCCCGGCGGCACAGTGCGTTTGGTTGGTGGTGTAAGTGCCACACCAGTACTGACTGTAGTTTTATCTCCGAATGTTTATGCAGTTACAGAGGTGAATCCAGCCAGCCAGCAACATACATCTTTTCTTGTCAAGACAGGTCATGCAACAGGTGACCAGTATTATGGGGCTGAGAGTGACAATTCTATGGCATATAGGAAGGGATACGCTACTGCCGGTTCCTACTTGGATGCAAATGCTGCGGCCCCAAGCGCTTCTACCAGCGGCAGTGATTTTAATGTGAATAACTGGATACTTATGTAGCAAAAATTAATGTTTGCGGCGCTTCGGATGTTTTACAGCGCTTTTTTATTACATGCAAAAGATATCCTTCCTGATACTCTTGATATTATTAAGTGTTTTTACATACCAAAGAAATATTATATGGAAGAACGAACTCACCCTGTGGAAGGATGTTGTGTTAAAAACCCCAAGAAAAATCATTCCACACATAAATCTCGGAAATGCATACATAAGAAGGAATGCCTTAGATATGGCTGAAAAAGAGTTTCTGTCAGCACTTGAGATAAATGAGCTTGACATCAGGGCGCATAGCGGCTTGGGAACCGTGTATTTTCAAAAACGATTGTTTGATAAAGCCATAAAAGAGTATCAACTCATCACAACTGGTAAACCGGAATTTCCACCTGCTCACAATAATCTCGGTGTGGTATATATGGAATCAGCTCTTTTTGATGAAGCTATTAAGGAATTTAATGAAACTATAAGATTAGACCCTTATTTCCCAGAAGCATATTTCAACCTTGGCTTGGCATATAGGAAAAAAGGGTTGTTAAAAGAGGCAAAGCATGGATTTGAAAAGGCATTACAGTTAAGCCCGGAATACAAAGATGCCAAAAAGAATTTAAATGAGGTAATAGAATTCATTAAAAAAGAAAAATAGTCCACTGAAACTATTTATGGAAAATGAATTTATTTAAAAAAAACCTTCTTACCCCTTTTTATCTATTTGTCGTTTTCTCCCTGTCTTTAGTTTGCCTTGTTGATACCGATGCCTTTACCCACTTAAGTCTTGGTAGAGAGATTTTTCATTTCAGAGGATTTCCTGAAAAAGAGCTTTTTAATTATCCAAGCCTTGAAAATTCATTTTCAAATTCAGAGTGGCTTTTTGGCCTTGTCTTTTACATTGCCTATCTATTGCTGGATATAACAGGTGTTATCCTCCTCAAGGCGGGAATAATTACCCTTACATTTTATATCCTTTTAAAGGACTCCTTACTTTCCCAAAAGAATCTATTCGTCTCTATTAATATCCTTTTTTTAACGGCCCTCTTCATGAGATACAGGTTTGTGGAGCGTCCGGATATAATACTCATGCTCTTTCTGGCGTTTAATATCTACAGCCTTAACACATTTGTACAGGAAGGCAAGCCGTACTTATATTTTTTGCCGATAGTCCAGGGGTTGTGGGCAAATATTCATCCGAGCGTATCACTCATGGCCATTCCTTTTATTGCATTTATCGCGGGGGGGTTCTTTCAGAGGCTCATCCAGGGTAGGCTTGGTTATCAATATCTCTTCACTCCATCGTATCGGCAGATAGCGATAATGGCAGTGGTCTTTGCTGCAAGCATCTTTGCGTCGCTTATCAATCCTTATACATCCTCTCAACTCACTGCACCAGCAGGTCTCATAACCTCAAGCTGGTGGATGGATGAGGTTTTTGAACTGGAACCTCCAACATGGGATACATGGAAATCGCCGTTTATATTCAGTGGGGTAATTCTTGTTTCATTTCTGCTGTTAATGATTAGAAAAAAAATTTCATTAATTCACTTGATTATGGTTTTACCCTCTATATACATTGGTCTTTCCGGACTGAGATTTATGTTCTTGATAGGAATTGTCGGCGGGCCTATTATTGCACGAAATATTAATACTGCTGTTACCGTTGAATTTTGGAATTCCCTCAGAGAAGCAAAGATTTATAAGCCGTTGGTTGTCGGATCGCTGGCAGGGATTTTATTAATAACAATATTAACCATTTCAGGCAAAGGACCTTTCAATTTGCCGGATAAGGTGTTTGGCTTAAGCACAGACTATGAACAACTACCGGAAGGGGGGTTAAAATACCTGGATGAGAGGGGCATAAATGGCAGGCTCTTTAATACATTCCAGTGGGGTGGCTATATAACATGGAGAGACCATCCAAAGAGAATGACATTTGTTGACGGAAGGGGGGCCATATCCTCTGACCTTCTGGAATCGCTCGGCAAGGCAAGATTTCAGCCAAATGTATTAAACAATCTTTCAGAAAGGTATGGGTTTGAAGTGGTTTTGCTTCATTATAATCCTATTGTATCAAAGGCGCTGCAAAGTAAGAACCCTGATGTTGATCTCGGACTTTTCGCCGCGCCGAAAGACTGGGCGCTTGTTTATTGGGATGATATAAGCATGGTCTATCTCAGGAGGACATCAAGCCTGAAAAATATTGTAGATAAGGATGCATATCATTATGTAAGACCAGCCAACGGCTATCCATATCTCGCATGGCAAATTTCAAATGGCCCTGAATATCAGGCAGATATTGTAAAGGAACTTAAGCGGAATTTAAGCGAAACCGGTTCAAAAAAGGCCCGCCTTTATCTGGGCTTTGTATATAGCAATACAGGAAATCCCCAAAAGGCAATTGAACTGTTGAAATCTATAGAGGATTTTGAGGCATATCAGTTATTGGGCTCTGCTTATGAAAAGATTGGAGAAGCGAGTAAAGCAATACTTTATTATAAAAAAGCATTGAATATTGAAAAAAACCTAAATATCCTCTATAATCTGGGCAGACTTTATCTTGCAGAAGGCGATTTGGAGAAAGGTATAAATTACCTTGAGGCGGCCATAGAAAAAGATGAAAAATTTGCTGCAGCCTATCCTCCGCTGATAGATGCTTATCGCAGAATGGAGCTTGAAGATAAATATGCCAAAACAAAGAAGGCGTTTGAAAGGATATCTGCATATACTAAAGAAAAAGCAATCTTTGAAAGGGGAATAAAATTTTCTACAGAGGGAAGATACCCTGACGCCATAGAAGAGTTTAAAAGATTCCTTGCAATATCGCCATCAAATCCCGCAGCTCACAGCAATCTCGGGTTTGCCTATTATATGAACAATAATTATGAAAGTGCATATCTGGAATTTACGAAAACTTTAGAAATAGACCCCAGTTTTTCCAATGCCCATTATGGCCTCGGTCTTGTTTATAAGAAAAAAAACGAGATGGAAAAAGCAAAGGAGCATTTTGAAGAATATTTGAAGCTGGACCCAAAGGGTTCTTGGGCAAGAAAGGTGAGAGAGGAATTAAAGGCATTAGATCGGAAATGACAAATGTCAAAATCCAAATTACAAATGAAATCCAAAGTTCAAAATCCAAATGTCAAATTCTGGCATTTGAACTTTGTCATTTGACATTTGAAATTGTATTTATATGAATATTATCTCTTTTGACTGGATAACAAAGGATTACAAAACCGGTTTTAGAAAGAAAAAAACCGCACTAAAGGATTTTTCTCTGGATATCCATGAAGGTGAAGTCTTTGGTTTTTTAGGCCCGAATGGGGCGGGGAAGTCAACTGCCATAAAAATACTCTTAAATCTTATCTTTCCTACGGCAGGAAAGGCAAGGATAATGGGGAAAAGCGTGGAAGATAAAGAGGTTAGAAGGATGGTCGGCTATCTTCCAGAGAATCCATATTTTTATGATTATCTAAACCCGATAGAGCTTTTAAGTTTTGCCGGGAAAACATCAGGTATGAATTCCCGAAAGATTGTAGATAGAACAGAAACGCTTTTAAATATGGTTAGTTTATGGAACGAAAGAAAAAGAGCAATAAGAAGCTATTCAAAGGGTATGGTCCAGCGGACCGGCCTTGCCCTTGCTTTGATACATGATCCAAAGATTGTAATACTGGACGAGCCAATGACAGGGCTTGACCCGATAGGCAGAAGGCAGGTTATTGACCTTATTCTAAAACTTAAATCAGAGGGCAAAACAATATTCTTTAGCTCGCACATACTTGAAGATATTGAACGTGTGTGCGATAGAATAGGGATGCTTGTCAATGGCGTGTTGAGAAGGGTAATAGATTTTAAAAATGAACAGCTTGTAAAATCATTAGAGGATACATTTATAGATGAGGTTGAAAAGGCAGGAGGATTGCAGCAATGACGGCTGTATGGTCTGTTGCGTTAATTACATTTAAAGAAGGAATAAAGAGCAGGGTTATCTTCGGAATATTTATAATAGCGCTATTGCTCTTTGCGGCCACAACTGTTGTTATCACTCTATTTATGCGTGATATCGTAAAGGTTGCCATTGACTTAAGCCTGTCCACGGTATCTTTCGCTGGGCTTCTGGCGCTTTTATTTATAGGCGTAAATCTTTTTGGCAAAGACCTTGATAAAAGAACCATCTATATGGTCATATCAAGGCCAGTATCGCGCTCACAATATCTAATAGGGAAATTTTCAGGCATTGTTTTACTGACATTCGTTGTGGTGGCCTTTCTGGGCATTCTCTCAGCAGTACCAGTAATTTTGAGTAAAAGATTTTATTATTATCCCGAAGCCAGGTTTGATTGGTGGATATTTTTTATAGCAATAGTTTACATATTTATTAAATTGGTCATTGTATCATCTCTCATTACTTTATTTGCCTCATTCACTTCAAATTCATTCATAGCCCTTGTGCTTTCTATCGTTACCTACATTATAGGCCAGTCCACCGAAAGTGTTAAACTGCTTCTTGTGTCACAAGTTGAAAAGATAGAGGTCAGCCCTGTACTCTCATATATGGTAGATATTGCATATTATGTTTTTCCCAACATGTCTGCATTTGATCTCAAGATGCAGGCAGCACATGGCCTCAAAATCGGTCCCGATTATTTCATCTGGACTATACTTTATGCAATATTCTATATAATGGCCACTCTTGCCATAGGCACCCTTGCCTTCAGAAGAAGGGAATTTCCATAATGAAATCATTGTTAATTACAATATTTATTATATTGTTTGCGGTCATTGGAAATGTCGTTGCAATCGCCAGGGTTTCTGTAGAAAGGGAAGTGCTTCGCGAAAAAGAGGGGGCAGGCCTTGTTATACCATCTGCTATAGCTAAGGTTGCGGCATTGGAATTTAAGGGGATTTTAGCAGATATAATATTTTCAAGGGCAATGACATATTATGGAGGAAAAGCGATAAGAGGAGAAAAGGTATCAGAAGGGGAGTGGAAGTGGATATATGAGAATATGGATGTGGCAACAGACCTCGATAATTATTTTTTAGACCCTTATTATTTCGGGGCTATGAATCTGGCTTGGGAGGCCAATAAGGTTAAAGAGGCCAATCTGTTGTTGGAAAAGGCGTTGAAATACAGGGACTGGGATTGGACGATACCATTTTATTTAGGATTCAATTACTTTTATTTTCTGCAGGATGATATTAAGGCCAGTAAGTATCTTATGGAGGCATCTAAAAGACCGGGTTCAGGGGATTTACTTCCTACATTTGCTGCACGGCTTGCATATAAGGGGAAAAGGACTGAGAATGCAGTAATCTTTCTTGAAGAGATTATTAAAAAAACCTCCGATGAACACACCAGGTGGATATACACAAGGCGGTTAGATGCCCTGAAAATTATACTCTTTCTGGAAAGGGGTATGGCTATTTATCAGGATAAATTTAAAAAACAGCCTGCAAAACTTAACGAGTTAATAACAAAGGGTATAATCCAAGACATACCAAAAGACCCATATGGCGGCGAGTTTTACATTGATAAAGATAGCACAATAAAGACAACAAGCGAATTGCGATAATGTGTCAATTACCAGATAAAAAGGGAACCATTTGTTAATGGAAACAATCAATATCACAGTAAGGTTTTTTGCCATGCTGAAAGGGAGAGTAGGCAGAAGTGAACTTATGCTAACTATTCCTGAAAATACATCTTTAGGAAAATTAAAAGAAATATTGAAAGGACAATTCCCTTCTATTGCAGAATTAATTGATAAAAAAAATATCATGTTTTCTGTCAATCAGGAATTTGCCATAAATAATACAACCATAAAAGAAGGGGATGAAGTGGCGCTTTTACCTCCATTTTCAGGAGGATAATCAGTTCACATTATAAAAATGAAAATGACCCTCCGAGGTTAAACACAATGAGTTTGGTCAGGATACAGAAAGATGATTTTTCAGTAACAGATGAGATAGGGCGGGTAAAGGTATCGTCTAAAAGCATAGGCGGTATTGTGGCATTTCTGGGGACTGGCAGGGACATATCAAAAGGCGAGGAAATAGTAAGGCTTGATTTTGAATACTATCCGGGCATGGCGGAAAAGAAACTCAATGAGATTAGAGAGAGGGCTTTACAGAACTTCAATATTATTGAGATGGGAATAGTCCACAGAATAGGCAAAATAGATATAGGGGGCAATATTGTTCTGATTGTAGCAGCAGCACAACACAGAAATGATGCGTTTATGGCGTGCGAATGGGCAATAACAGAGCTTAAGAGAATTACGCCCATATGGAAAAAAGAGACAACGAAAAAAGGAGAGGTCTGGGTAGGGGAGCATCCATAAAAAGAGGATGAGGTTAAGATTGAGGTGGAGGGAAAAATTCGGACAATCTTTTCTTAGCCTTAACCTTATCCTCAACCTTTTTAAAAATTATGATTACCGTCGGCATTCTTACAATGAGCGATAAAGGCTCCCGCGGAGAGCGGGAAGACTTAAGCGGCAAAGAAATAGAGAGAATGATAAAGGCCCTTCCTGCAGAGGTCAAGGCCTATGAAATAATCCCTGATGAGGTTGATATTATCAAGGCTAAGATAAAAGAGTTTGTTGATAAGAAGAAGTTGGATTTAATATTGACAACAGGCGGCACAGGCGTCACCCCAAGAGACGTTACACCTGAAGCAACAAAGGCGGTCATTGATAAGGAGCTTCTCGGAATGGCTGAAGCGATGAGGGCCGAGAGTCTTAAAAAAACGCCAAATGCAATGATATCCAGGGCAGTGTGCGGAATCCGCAACCAAACCCTCATAATAAACCTGCCTGGCAGTCCTAAGGCCGCAAGAGAAAACCTTGCAGTAGTCCTGCCTGCTATAAGTCATGCCATCGAGAAGATTAAGGGAAGTACTGAAGAATGTGGAAAGATGTGAATCTGCTGTTAGGTATTAAGTTTCTTGAAATGAGAATAAAGTTTATTGAAGGTAGCTGAGAGGTGTTCCGGCATGACTCTTACTTCTCCTATCACAGGCATAAAGTTCGTATCGCCGTTCCACCGCGGAACTATGTGAAAGTGGAGATGTTCGTCAATTCCGGCCCCTGAGGCCTTCCCAAGGTTCATGCCTATATTGAAGCCAGCCGGTTTAAATACTTTTTTCAGGATAACAACTGACTTTTTAAGCAATGAAAAAAGTTCTTGTATTTCTTCTGCCCCCATCTCTTCCAGTAAAGCAGTATGCTTCCACGGATATAAAAGGAGGTGGCCGTTATTGTAAGGGAATCTGTTCATCATAACAGCCGCAAAATTTCCTTTGTAAAGAATCAGAGCCTTTTTATTATTTTTACTATATCCTCTGCAGAAGATACAATCGGTTGGTTTATTCTTGCGTCTTTCAGGAGGTCCCTGTATATACTTCCCACGCCATGGGGCCCATAGTTGTTTTATAGCCATCTGCTACTTGTTGACCCTCTCTTTTAGTTCCTTACCCACCTTGAAAAAAGGAGTTTTCTTTGCCGGGATGTCTATCGCCTCTCCTGTTTTTGGATTCCTGCCCTTCCTTGCCCCGTGTCCTTTGACCTTAAAACTCCCGAACCCTCTAATCTCAATCTTATCCCCACTCACAAGGCCATCTTTGATACTATCAAAGATTTTATCTACAATAACCTCCACATCCCTTTTTGTGAAGTTTTTAACCTTTTCAGAAATTTTTTCAATAAGGTCACTTTTAGTCATTTTGAATTCCTCCTAACAAAATTATCCGATAATTCACCAGATGCTATTATATTTATCTACCTGTACGGGGAAAGATACATCAAACCGTATCCACCTTTCAATCTTTTTATTGCCTTACTTGCCGCATCTCCGAAAATAACATCCCAGAGCATGGGTCTTTCTTTTTCCGGGTATAATACAACCGGCTTACCTTTTATTTTAGCCATGGATGCCGCGATATCAACAGCATCCTGGAAATTGCCTATTTCGTCAACCAGACCCATCTGCTGCGCCTGCATTCCAGAAAATATCCTGCCGTCAGCAATCTTTTTTACCGCATCAATGTTTAATTTTCTGTTCTCCGCTACAATGCCAATAAATTGCTTATGGACATCGTCTATAACATCCTGCAATAACTTCCTCTCATCATCCTTCATGCCGCGGAAAGGAGACCCGATATCCTTATATTCTCCGCTCTTGATAACATAGCCCTTTAGGCCTATCTTTGAAAGCAAATCTTCCAGGTTGGCAAATTCCATAATAACCCCGATGCTGCCTGTGATAGTCCCCGGGTTGGCAATAATTTTATCAGCTGCAGCAGCAATATAATAACCCCCCGAAGCTGCCACAGAACCCATAGAAACAACCACATCCTTTTTAGCGCTTACCTTTTTTAACTCTCTGTAAACTTCCTGGGATGGGCCCACCCCGCCGCCAGGCGAGTCTATCCTTACAACAATAGCCTTTATATCGTCTCTTTCCCCGTATTCTTTAATTTGTTTACTTGTTGAATCCGGATCGGTTATTATCCCTTCTATCTCTACCACGGCCACCTTATCGCCGAACTGTATGCCATTGCCGCCAATAAGTGCAGCAAAAAATAGTGAAAGCATGAATAAAAGAAAGAATAACAGGACTGAGATGCCCGCAACCCATTTTATATATTTCTTTGCCATACAATACCTTTGCGCAAACGGCTAACCGGCTGTTTTGTCTCCTGCGCTTACCAATCCCTTG
>Ga0209751_10000470_pt1 | contig 43065 bp, 29 predicted proteins | sample RifCSP13_1_FD_184019 | JGI IMG/M metagenome (GOLD analysis project Ga0209751, IMG submission 184019) | Soil microbial communities from Rifle, Colorado - Rifle CSP2_sed 13_1 (SPAdes) (version 2) | ecosystem: Environmental > Terrestrial > Deep subsurface > Rock core/Sediment | place: Rifle...
TGACGTACTGCTTATCATTCCGAAAAGTTGTAGACCAACTGTTCCCGCAGTAGACACTGAACTCACATCGAATTTCAAATACGATTCAAGACCATTCAGCCTCACCGCTAAACTTGTTCCTGAGCCATTTGTGGTTGATGGATTACTGGACGAAACAAAAGCGTCAGCCAGCGGGGAAGAACTGGCAGTTGGAGCCGGAGTGGGAGTCGGAGTTGCAGTGGGGGTGGGAGTCGGAGTTGCGGTGGGCGTTGGCGTGGGAGTCGGAGTTGCAGTGGGGGTGGGAGTCGGAGTTGCGGTGGGCGTTGGCGTGGGAGTCGGAGTTGCGGTGGGGGTGGGAGTCGGAGTTGCAGTGGGGGTGGGAGTGGGAGTTGCAGTGGAGGTGGGAGTCGGAGTTGCAGTGGGAGTCGGAGTAGGAGCCACGTCTCCTAATGTAATCTCATAGATTTTGCCATCATTCTCTTGCGAATCCTCGTTATTATCGATGCCTCGATCGACAATGTACAGACTCATCACCGATGGGTCGTTACTGGCCGGCGCATAAGCCACGCCTCCCGGTGCCACTGCGTTCAAGAAGCCGATATCAATCACCCGCACGGGCGCGCCTGCCGTCGTAGTCTCGACAACAGATGAATTACTGGAATTACCGACAAGGAAGAGCGTGCCGCTAGCCGAATTGAAATCGATACCTTCAGGGTCGTGAACGTTCAGGCTGTAGGTATCAAAGTGGGTCACTTGATCGTCGCCGGCTGGGGCCACGCCATCAAAAATTTCATTGCTCCCCGGATCGATGATATACACTTCAGCCCCGAGGCCGTCTACTATGAAGAGCTTTCCTTGCCCGTAAGCAACTCCTTCTGGATCAGTGCTGTTGAATGCCATCGTATTGAACCACCGCCTGGTATCGTCCGCGGTGCCGTACTTCCCATCAGATCCCAGGTTCACTTCAGTAATCAGATGCTTATTGTCATCGGCAAAGAATAGATGGCCGTTTTCGGGATTAACACTTACTCCGGCAGGCTCTTTTGAGAAGGCAGTCGTGCTGTAGGTCGCCGTCAGGCTTCCGCTTGTTGTAAGTTCGAATACATTCACTCCCGTGAAGTAGGGCGGCATCTCATCGACTTCGCCATCGCTAACCAAAAGCCTGTTGGCAGCCGGAAGAAAAGTTATACCCGAAGGATCAGGGCTCGGCGGCGACCACTGCGAGGTATAGATCGTGTTTGCGAGCGAAACCGTCAGAGCCGCCGGCAGGGCCACGAAAGTCGGCTGCGTGAGCGACAACTCAACGATTTGTCCCCGGGCTGGCCCTTGACTCTCCGTGCGCGCACTGCTTTGCACGGGGCCCTTGCCACTGTCGGCAATATACAAATTCATGAGACTCGGCTCGTCAGTGGGGTCTCCGCTAAGGCCGAAGACCATGCCCTGTGGATCTCGCAGATTGAACCCGGAGAGATCACGAGTGCTAAGCAGGAGACCTGTTTGCGTCAGTTCAAAGAGCCTTTGCTCTTCGACGCTCAAAATATAGAGCCGGCTATTGTTTGGATTAAAGGCAATTCCACGAAGCTTCAGGCCTCCCAGCTCCTTTAGACTGATCTCAGACACCTCCGCATTGGCGGCGCCCGGTTGCGGGTTAATGGTGATGCAGACGATCCGTGGCGTCCCAGCATCGAGAACATAGAGTTGCCCGCTCCGCGGATCGACAGTCATGCCCTGGGGATCGACAAGACCAAGCCCTTTGAAACGCAAGGGCGCTTTCAGCACAGACTCGGCCTTGCCATCTGGCATCGCTGGAATCTGAACCAGCTCGGTTGTCGATCCATTAAGCACCATCAATCGTTTTGCTCGGCCATCAAAAGCCAGATTCAGAGATTCTTCCGCGCCGTCCAGCTCGATAGAGCTCGCCGGCTCTCCAAGGCTGGTGATCACAACGGCCCTGGAAAAACTGCCCCCGTTCTTTCCCCTTTTCTGCCCGGCCCCTCCCACGAGGAAACTGTTCGACTCCGGCAAGTAAGTCAGGCCAGCGGGATTTTGAATGCCAAAATCGGCGCTCTTCAACGCTCTGACTCTTCTGACGTAGGGAGATTGCTCTTGAGCAGACGTGTCTGAGCTCATCGTCAGTTGGAGGAGCATGAGAGATACAATAGAGATTACCGAGCAGGTAAAGAGATACCGATAGACAGCAGACACTTATTCAACCTCCAATTGTGAGGAGACTCGCTGCAATTGTTTGTGGAATCCAAGCGGTTGCGGTTAGAGGAGAAAATGCTTACCGGATAATAGTTCACCCTGCCTTAGGGGTCTGGCGGAACGAGCAGGTCAGGGCGCACTGGCATGGGTCCAATTACCTTTCCTTGGAGGTAGTCTTCACATGCATCGCTTGATGCTGATGTCAGCCTCACGAGTATCGATACTGTGCCTGATAGTAGTAGTAGTCATTCCTCAGGATGTTGACGTTATTAAGGACGACGCCGACGATTTTGGCTCCCACATTATTCAAGACCCTTTGCGAGTGCTGCACCACGTCACGCGCACTCTTGCTGCCATGAACCACCAGCAAGACGGCATCGGTCATCGCCGACAAGATTACGCCGTCAGAGAAGGAGGCGATTGGTGGCGAGTCGATAATGACGTAGCTGAACGTGGATTCGACGATATTGAGAAAGCGGCGCATTTGCTCAGAACCGAGGAGCTCCGCCGGGTTGAGTGGTAATGGGCCGGAAGGAAGCAAAAACAATCCACTCGCGCTGTGCTGATCCACCCACGTAACGACCTCAGCCTCAACAGGTTTGGCCGAAAGGATAGTGCTCAGGCCGCGGTTATTCTCCATCTCAAAAATGGAGTGCAGCCTGGGACGCCGCATATCAGCATCAACTAGGAGTACCATGGCTCCGGTTTGTGCCAGACTGATCGCCAGATTAACGGCTGTCGTAGTTTTGCCTTCGGACGGGCGACTCGACGTGACGAGAACAGTTTTAGGAGCGCCATCGGCCGAGAGCAGGATTGAGGTGCGCAACTTCCGGTAGGCCTCGGCCAACGGAGAGCGCGCGTCTGCTTTTATCAGCAACTCGGAATCTTCTGGGTTGGAATCCCCAGTCAGCAACTTCATGGTGCCTTCAGACAACCGATGATGGTTTCTATTGAGCAATCTTAGTGCGCCACTGGAGATTCGATCACGCGCGGTCAAGCTCTTCGCTGAGGGGATTACTGCCAGTGCGGGCAGATTCAACATCTTCTCGACTTCCTCGCTCGAACGCACCGTGTTGTTTAGATACTCTAGCAGGATGGCGAGGCCTAGACCGACGGGCAGCGAGAGCAGGAATGCCAATGCCACATATCGCAACCGTTTCGGCCCGACAGGCTGCTCGGCGACGGTTGCATAATCGATCACGTGGATATTGCTTGAGGTTCCGGCGCCCAATATTCCGTTCTCTTTGGAGCGCTGCAGGTAGCCGTCGAGGAGCTTTTTGTTGGTCTCGATTTCCTGCTGAATAATGCGGTAATTGACCGCCACCTCATTCTGCGAGAGCGTCTCGCCACGCTGTCTATCAAAAGCTGCCCGCAGGGATTGCTCTCTCGCCAGGGCCTGACGATAGCGGGTCTCCAGGTTGGTTTTGACGATTGAAGTTGCGCGGCTGCGCGCCTCTTGCAGCATCTTTTCCAGGACTGCTATCTGCTGCTCAACCTCTTGAACCTCCGGCCACTTCGGGGTAGCCTCGACAAGCAGTTGTGCGCGACGTTGTTGGAGATCTTCCAGCTTGGCGGTCGCATTAGTAATATGTTTGGCGTTTTCTTCAGCCAGAGCCTCAGCCGCGCCGGGCGCGAAAGCCGCATTAACCGCTGCTTCCGCAATCTTTCGCTCATTCTCTGCTTCCAGCAGTTGCCTATTGAGGCCGGCGAGTCGTTCAACTACTGTGTTTTGGCCGGGGTCAAGAGAGAGAATCTGATTATTCTTAGCGTAGTCGATGAGTCGTTCCTCATCGGCACGGATTTGCGCTTGTAGATCCGTGATGCCCTTCTGCAGGAAGTCGCCCTCTTTGACATTTGTCGCGGTTTCTTTTTCGAGATTCATCTGCACCAGAGTTTGGGCGATCGTGTTGGCGATCTTGGCGGCAACCTGCGAATCAGCATGGGTGAAGTGGATGTCTATGAGACGGGTGTGCTTAAAGGGAAGCCGATCTCTCAAGATCGGCTCCACCGTGAGCCCATTTCTCATGAGCTCCACGTATGGCGCGAGTCGCTGAGCCTCTTGCGAATCCTCCGTTGTTTGATCCGAGCTTACTGGTTTATCGGCCGGCACTTTGTCTATTGTCTGGCCTGCGGGAGTTTTCGGCTTGAACCCGCGAGGAAGAAATGCCTGGCTGTGTTCCAGATCGACAGTCTTGATGACGCGGCGCAGTAAGCTGGGGCTCTCGATGATCTCGAGCTGAGTATTGTAGTAGATGAGGGAACTCCTGGCTGCAGAATCGAATTGGGAACCGATGACTGCATCGACCTCCACTCGCACGACCGCCTCATACATATCGGGTTGGCGAATCAGATAAATGGCAGCCAACACGGTGACGAGAAGAGGAATACCGATTACCAGCCATGGATGCTCACATATCGAGCGCCAGTAGTCACGAGGAGTCGGCTCTGCGACGGCTTCAGCCTCTATCTCATAGCTGCTGTCAACAGGTGGTCTGGGAACAGCAATTTCCAGAGGACTCTTCGAGTCCTGAATGAATGTCGACCTTCTAACAATCTCCATAGGTTCTCTCATTGTTCACCTTGAATTAACCTTGAATTAGAGATACGCATCATCTGATGACGCGTATTGGAGTATTGGAAATCGCGGGGGCAATTGCGCTCACGAGCGTTCTCAAGAATTTCTTCCCGCCCGACATCGGCACATCCACGATATCGTTCGGTTGGAGCACTATGTCTTCAGCCCGGCGTTTGTCAATCCCTTTCAAATCAACGAAGATTTCCGTCCTGGTGGTACTCCCGGCCATCTGTCTAATAATGCGAACCTTCTCGCTCTTGGTGTCCGGCATTATTCCACCAGCCATGGCGATGGCTTGCGACACAGTGATTGATTCTTTGAGCGGAATAGTCGCTGGCCTAAAGACATTACCGACGACAAAGGCCTTTTCGCTTTCGGGAAGAGAGACAATGTCGCCGGGCCTGATGTAGGGATTCGCTTGTTCTTCCCCTCGTAACGTGTCATTCAAGTTGTAGGAAACGAAACTTCCGAGATCTGTCTGCCAGTCTCCGGTCAGTTCTGTGTCAGCCGCAACATCTCTGCAAAGTTCCGGGTCTGATGTGTGAATGACCTGGATTCTTGCTCCCGCTCTTTCCGCCGGACCGCCCGCGTAAGACAGCAACTCGAGCAATCGCACGCGACGCTGGAGTTGAAATCTGCCGGGCGTGACAACGGCGCCGAGAACCGCTACAGGCTGAGATTGGAACTCTTTAACAAAGACTTCGATGCTGGGATTTCTCAAATACTCGAGATAGCGCTTACCTAGTTCTTTGGCCAGCTCGGTTTCTGTGCGACAAGCGGCCCGAATTTCCTCCTCGATGAGGGGCACTCGAATCATGCCGCGGGCATCGACACGTACAGCTTCGCGTGAGAGTTGCGGCCGGTTGAACACCCTTATTTCGAGGATATCGCCGGGACCGATTTGGTACGTATCAATATCCGGATTATCGCCTGTGGTCACATTAGCAGCGGAGCTTGAGCCGCCAACCTCATTTTGACTTAGCGGGGTTTTCTCTGGTCCCTGCTGAGCTAAGACCGCTTGCGATAAGATCAGTCCTTGAGTCAAAAAAATTGCCATTAAACAGAGTCCGATCCTGTTCATCGTTCTCGACCTCCTTAACCCAACCCTGCGTGATAACAGCGCTTCACGCATGTGGTTAGGATGAGCGAGGTTTAAGACTGTATTCGATAACAGAACCATCAATTCCTCATGTTCTCGCCGGAATATACCGGTAAGAGGATTGTCGGCAGTCTTAATAACCACGCCATCTCTCATCCACTGCCAGAACTGTGCTTGGGTGGTCCAAAATTGCTTGCGGTCACGGCAAATCACGAGCGCGGTCTTCTTTCGCTTCTTCTTCTTGTCCTTCTTGATCATCTTACCGGTCCCCATACGTACACCTCTGCCCTTGCATATCCTTCCGTTGCCGTTAAGGAGGGGCCGGAAGCGGCTACACACAAAACCCCGTAGGGAAACCTCTCTTGCGAGGCAGCAAACAATTGTCAATGTTGCTGCGATGAATTACTCCGAATTCACCGCGGAGTAGCGAGTCCACAGACGCTACATCAGCATGCGCGATAACAGCTCAGCACGTCGTTTTACACCAAACTTTATAAAGATGTGGCGCATATGAAACTTAACCGTCTTCTCACTTATCGATAGACGCTTCCCGATTTCCGCGTTAGTTAGTCCTTCAGCGCAACAAAAGGCTACCTGCGCCTCGCGCCGGCTTAAATTGTGGCGTTCAAGGACCCGCTCAATGACCTGGCCGAAGGCCGCGCTCACCTCGTGTGCTTTCACTTCCCTCGGGTAAGGCTCGAGGCCGGCATCCCGGCGGCGCATAAAAATTTCTTCCGGGCTGAAAACGAGATAGACGGTCTCATGCCGGTGAGGTGGATTACTGTCACCAGCCACGCGGTGAGGTTCAATACTGAGTTTCCTAATGAGGCCAGCCCGGGCGCGTCTGATCGCGCTAAAGCTATTTAGTCCGGTAAGCATCATCAAAACCCTGGCGCTGAAAACGCCGACGCGGGTCTGGGTTGCAGTGACTTCGTTGAGCATGGCCCAATAAACCTGGTGCTCAAGAGGCGTATGGCTGAGTGTTAGCAGGGCCATCTGCTCATCTTTTGAAGGTTCATAACGCCCGCCAAAAGGCGAGTTGGCCAACTGATTGTCATCCCGTGGTCCTTGAATGGGCCTCATATTTGAACTGGATTCACAGCAAGCTTTACCCGATGTGATCTCAGGTAAGCTGGCGGCTAATGCGAGGGGGGCGCGGTCAAATCGTGGGAAGTACCTAATTGACCCGTATAGTTCTGTGTGACTCCCGTGTTGTCCTTGTTCGTGCCTTAGAGAAACCTATGTCGCATCAGTTTCACGCCCAGGCCCCATCCACCTTCCGATCGGGGCTCGGCCCGCGACACCAAACCATTTGCTGCCAGTTGCGGTTTCGTATGCTGGTTAACCGCTCCTACCGCTAACCGAACAACGACAAAGATCCTCGTTCCTGGAACGACTTGCCGCATCAGTCGCAGATAGAGTCCGCCGGCGCTCAAGTTATCAAGCACAGTTTCGGTTTCGAACACCCTGCCCGCGGCATCAGACCCTCGCATCCTTGCGGGAAAAGGAAAAGCGATCCGGGGCGTTTTGCGGCGTTCTACATACTCGGTCACGAGTGCCCACGCTGCTGATTCTACAGATGCAACAAGAACGCAAGATTAAGTACACCTTCTGATAACAAAGCGCATCGGTAGTTGATCCCATTTCTGCATGGGAGGATCCGCCTATTTGGGAACGTTCAATTATGGGAGGAATTTGGGAACGTTCATTTATGGGAGGATCAGCCCATTTCAACGAGCCAGGCTTTCTCATGACCAGGCTCCAATGGCTAGGGAGTACAACCCCATCACATTGAAGACAAGTAAGAGAGTAACAAGCGGCTTAATAAGGCTGTGGCGAAATGCGTAAATAATCAGCTCCAGCCGATCGGAAACATCGAGCTTATCGAAAATTGAAGTGAGATGATGGCGCACCGTCGCCTCGCTAATGAAGAGTCGGGCCGAAATTTGTCTGTTCTTCAGGCCTTCCCCAATCAATGTGATGATCTCGCGTTCCCGCTTAGTAAGCGAACTAATCTTGGCTGTTTCCAATTCCGCCTCCTCATTGACGCGCACAAGCTTAGTCAGAACGTTTGCGGTTATTGAGCGGTTGAGCCAAACCTCGCCGGTAGAGACTTTCTGAATTGCCTTAATAAACGTTTCAGACGGTGTGTCCTTCAGCACTAAGCCCATGGCGCCAAGGCAAACAGCGCGTTGATGGACCCCCGGATCACGCAAATCTGTAAGTATCAAAACCTGAGCCTGGCCCGCGACTGCGAGCAGTTGTGGGAGGACGTTGAGATCGCTATCCTCGTTAATAGCAAGAAGAATCACATCCAGTTGTTCAGCAGCTGCCCGATTGACTGACTCTTGGTTCTCAACCTCAGCCACGACCATCATCCCCGGTTGACTCTCGATTAGCATACGAATTCCTGAGCGCACAACGGCCTGGTTGTCGACAAGCAAAATGCGGATGTTCTCGGTTTCCCGTCGCAGTGGTTGCACATGGTCCTCCGCAATTCCCGTCGTAGCTCTGACGGGCGTCTTGTATTAAGCAGATCACGACGATCTTGGGTCAGGGACAGCAACATCACCGGAATAGACGAGGGTGTCTGCGTATTCCGCGATTAGCCGGGTTAATGGATGTGGAGGGTCCAACGACATTAGAGGGCAAATTGAGGAACGTGTCTTTCGCGTTTTTCGTTCATTTCGTCTACTTCGCTGTTTTCGCAACTCTTTGGATCCACAGATTCCACAGATTTCACCGACTCAAAAACAGTTAAATAAGTTTGTCTCCAACACTGGAATTTTTTGATCGGTGAATTCTGCCCATTTGATCGGTGAAATCTGCGGAATCTGTGGACGAGGAATCCAAGATTTCGTAGGGCGTAGGGGCGAGCTTGACCTGCTGTGCGGTAGGCCAGTAATCTCTTGGCCAACTCACCGATCTAAGCGTGTTCGGCGTGTCCCACGGAACGCAATGAAACGGTTTCTGCTTATTCTCGCGGTTGTCATCCTTTACCTGCTGCACCAGGATTTTTGGTTCTGGCGCACCGCGCATCCTTTAATCTTCGGCTTCATTCCTGTTGGACTCTTTTACCATGCGTGTTTCTCAGTAGCGGCGTCACTGCTTATGTGGCTGCTCGTCGCACATGTCTGGCCCTCCCACCTCGAAAAGGAGATTGAAACAGACGCGGTAAAGGAGGAGCCAGCCTCTTGATTCCGGCCCTGGTCGTCTTCATCTATCTTGCCGCAGTCCTTTACATTGGCATCTTTGCTTTTCGTCGCGCCATCACTCGACACGAAGCAGAAGACTATTTTCTAGCCAGTCGATCAATAGGCCCCTTTGTTTTCCTTTTTTCCTTGTTCGGCACCAATATGACTGCGTTCGCCATTCTCGGTTCCTCCGGGCACGCGTTCGCGAATGGCATCGTCACCTACGGACTCATGGCCTCGTCTTCCGGACTGGTGATTCCTTTGACCATTTTTCTTGTCGGTACACGGGTCTGGGCATTGGGCAAGAAGTATGGCTTCATGACGCCGGTCCAAATGTTTCGTGATCGCTGGGATTGTAACCACATTGGCACAGTGATCTTCGCAGTGCAGGCAGCTCTGCTAGTCCCTTACATCATCATCGGAATTATGGGTGGCGGAACAACACTCAATGCCATAAGTGGGGGATTGGTTCCGTATTGGTTCGGCGGCGCCATAGTTGCCCTCGTGGTGATGGGTTACGTTTTCTTCGGTGGGATGCGCGGTACAGCCTGGGTAAACACCTTCCAGACAGTTCTTTTTCTGCTTTTCGGCGCCATTGCCATCTTAGTTATTGGCGCGGGCATGGGAGGGTTCACCAATGCCGTCCAACAGATGTCGGCGTCGCCAGTTTTTGCGCCGCTGCTGACCCGGGAGCGCATTTCTCCCCTCTATTTTTTCAGCTACACTTTTATTCCACTATCCGCCATCGCCTTTCCACACATCCTGATTTTCTGTCTTACCGCTCGCAAAATGGCGCAGTTCAAGAAGACAGTAATCTTTTATCCGATCTGCATTCTGGCAATCTGGCTACCCTGCGTCTTTCTCGGCGTTATGGCGAACCGTGTGACCGATGTACCGCAAATTCGCGTCAAACAAGAAGCCCGTAGAGTTTTGGCCACACAAGGCAAAACAATGGCGCCCGAAGCTCGCGAAGAGTTGCGCGACCAGGCGGCGGGCGACGATGTAATTCTGCGTTTGCTTGAAAGATATGCGCCTCTTTGGCTGGCGGGTTTACTGGGCGCTGGAATTATGGCTGCTGTGATGGCGAGCGATTCGCAGATTCTCGCGCTCTCGACAATGTTTACAGAGGACATCTTTGCCCACTACGGAGCCAAGGCGCGGTTTGGGGAACACGTGCAGGTTCAAACCGGACGTCTTTTCATAATTCTGATAACAATAATCGCTTATCTAATAGCCTTGCGTGCACCTGAAACCATATTCGAGCTGGCAATTCAATACGCCTTCTCCGGATTCGCGGCACTTTCGCCATTGCTTATAGCGGCGCTGTTCTGGAAAGGTAGCACTAAGTGGGGCGCACTGGCTGTGACACTCTGGACAGCCATGGCAGTGGTTGCCGTTGCCGTCTTCCAGGCCACTGTTCCCGCCTCAGCCCCTGGACCACCTACAACCATTTGGACCATAGCTGGAATGCAAATTCTCTCCCGTACACCCGGAGGCACGGCTGTCCTTGGTTTTATGCCCGTTGTGCCAATGGTGCTCGTCTCTGCGTTGTTGATGGTTGTGGTTTCTTTACTGACAACTAAACCAAAACCAGCCACCCTTCAGAAATACTTTTCTACCTCGCCGAACTGAGTATTCACTACCATAATTAAAGGCTTAGCCAAAACAGTAGAGGCGACCATCCTGTGAGCCAATGACAATACGGCCGTTGGCAATGGCCGGTGAGGCAGAGAGTGGAGCGCCGGCATTAAACTCCCAAAGCTTCCTACCATTTGCCAAACTAAGCACATAGAATCGCCCGTCATTTGAGCCGATGAAAACGCGTGTTCCAGCAATGGCCGGAGACGATTCAACACGAGACCTGGTAGCAAAAGTCCAGATACCCTTACCTGCAGAGCTAAGACCATGCACCAACTTATCGCGTCCACCGACGACAATACTGTCTCCGGTCACGGCCGCGGATGAGTAGAAAGGAAAGCGCCGTTCGGGGTGCTGATAGCGCCAGCCAATATCGCGACGTCGCAGGCTCACCATCAAGACTTCATTGTTGAACGTACCGTAATAGGCAGCCACTCCTCTTAGCGCCGGAGAAGCTCCGGTGTAAGCGCCTGAAGATACGTGAAACATCTCTTTACCATCAGCAATTCGAATGGCGCGAAACATTTGATCGCATCCGGCAAAGTAAGCAATGCCCGCCGCGATGCTCGGGGTCGAATGCACTGGCCCTTCAGTCTTAAACTTCCAGAGTACTGAGCCGTTCCGCGTGGAAAGACAATAAAGATACTGATCATAAGATCCGATCAAGATACGATCTCCCGCGACTACCGGTGATGATTTAATCTCGCTGCCTGTCTTAAATGTCCAAAGACCTTTGCCGTCAGGAGCGTTGACCGCATGCAGTTGCCCGCTGAGGTCTCCAACATAAACTACGCCGCTGGCATAAGCCGGTGACGATTCACCAATCGGCGCGCCCACCGAATACTTCCAATAGACTGTCCCGTTTTCCAAACTGAGTGCTACCAGCTCGCCTCGCTGGGTTCCGACGAAGATCGTGCCACCTACGATAGCTGCGGAAGATTCGATCGAATCGCCGGCTTCATAAGTCCAGAGGAGTTTGAGCTGCGCAGGTACAGTGGAGCGAGAAACTCCGGTCAATTGTTGATTGCCGCGAAATTGTGACCAGTTCTCCGGGGGCGTGTCCTGGGCCTGCAAGGACCCCGGCCACAGACAGAGAAACAAGATGAATACCTGGAAAAGAGAGCGCTCGATTCCCATTGTTCTCTTGTTAAGAATACGATTGCTCATAAATCTCGAGAGCCCCGGCCGCATCAAATGGGCGCGGATTAAAGCTCCCGGTCCATTGGGTTGCAGCTTCTTCAGCAAGCACAGTTAGACTATCCTTCGGTACCCCGGCCTGTTCTAACGTGTCCGCCAATGATCCCGCCGTTGCCAACTCCTCCAACCTGCGGGCCAGAGCCTCAGCGGGAGCCTGAACCCCGAACGACGATTTGGACGGTGCTATTCTGAGAAGTTCGGCGTACCGGTCTTGAACCACCGGTCCGTTCCAACGCACTACAGAGGGGAGAAGCATCGCAATTGCGGCACCGTGGGCTGTATCGTAATGAGCAGAAAGTGGATTGGCGCACGCATGGGTTGCTCCCAGCATGGAAAGCTCGATGGCCATCCCGGCTAGATAGGCGCCCAACTGCATGGCGCCCCGCGCCTCCAGATCGACAGGATGGGTCAGAACGCGTTCGTAGTTGCTCTCCAACAAACGCCAGGCCTCGCGAGAGAAAAGTTCTGACAGGTGGTTGCGTTTTGTCGTTACAAACGTTTCTACCGCATGAGCTAGAGCATCGAAGCCGGACGTGGCAGTGATGTTTGCTGGCTGTGAGACCGTGAGTGCGGGATCCAGGACGGCAACGCGGAAAGCTAACTTCGGATCACCACACGCCATCTTCTTATGAGTCCGCGCATCAGAGATCAACGCATAGGTCTGTGCTTCACTACCGGTGCCCGCGGTGGTTGGGATACCAATCATCGGTAACAGCGGCCGGCTCGCCTCGTGATTGCCGGCATAGTTTTGTATCTCGCCACCATTTGTAAGAACCAGGTTGATTGCTTTGGCGCAATCCAGCGAGCTGCCACCCCCTAGAGCGATGATTGAATCGATGCCCAGTGGCGCCGCCAGAATTCTCCCCGCTTCTACCATTGCGGAATCTGGATTTACCATGAAATCGTGAAAACGCACGACGTCGACTCCCTTTTGCCGCAGTGGCAGCAGGGCTTCATCAACGTGCCCCGAAGCCGCGAGTCCGGGATCAGCAACGAGGAGCGTCCGCCGAAAGCCCAGCTCGCACGCCAAATCACCGAGGCGTTCGATCGTGCCGGCGCCAAAGATCACGCGAGTGCGGCACTCGAAATCGAAGGATTTCATTGTGGATGATCAACGGTCATGCTCTGAGGATGTGAACTGCTTTGAGCATTCGCTGTTGCCGCGACTGATGTTGCCAGCGCAAAGAGCTGATTACGGTTGGAGATGTACAGCACACCGTTCGCCGGCACAGGAGTGGAGTAAACCGAGCTACCCATATTGATTTCGCCAATGACCTTCTTCGTTTTCCCTTCCTGCATAATCAAGACATCACCGTCTTCATCGCCCAGGTATATCTTGCCGTCAACCAGAAGCGGCGAACCCCAAATGGCAGCATACAGATCATGAGTCCAGTAAACCTGACCGGTCTTCGCATCCAACGCGTGCAGAAATCCGGAGAAATCCGGCTCATAAACAACACCGTCTTTAATCGCTGGCGTCGAAATTGAACGTCGAATCTTGTCGTAGTGCCATACCAGGCCGGTTTTTGTGATGTCCCCTCGCAAGGTGGCATCAATGCAGTACATGTGACCCACACCCTCTCCGTGTTCGGGATCCTGCCCATTGGCAATGTAGACCTTATTTTCATAGATTACCGGCGTGCTGATCAGTTCGTTTCGGGTTTTCGGCCAAACGGAATCCTTTGGATTGGTATCAAATTCCCACAGCTTCTTCCCCGTGAGGACCTCATAGCCGCGAATCCATCCGTCACCCTGCCCGTGCACAACCTGCACGACACCACCGATCGTCCCTACAGTTGGCGAGCTCCATTGACCGTGCAAGATCCGATCTTCGACAGAATTATCCTCCCACGCGAGTTTTCCCGTTTTCTTATTGACAGCGATGATGGCGGGTGCTTTCGGGGAAGGAATGTTCACATGGCTCTCATCTTGACCATTTGACGTGCTAACAAAGATCAGATCGCCATAGGAGACTGGCGAGGAATTGGCCAGATTGTGAGGTAACGACCCAACCTGTTCAATCATGTCGAAGCGCCAAACCACGTCGGCATTGGAATCACCTGTCAACTTCTCGTCCGTTACCGGTCCGTCGTTCTCCTTGTCGCGAAACCCTGCCGTATCCAGACACATCAATTCAGCTCGATTGGAGACGTAATAGACACGTTCACCTTCCACCAGAGGGGAGGAAGCTATGCCTTGATAGGGCCAATCGTTTACTCTGCCTGCCGCTAGCTTGTCATGGGTCATCTGCCACATAAACTCGCCGTCAGATTCACGAAAGGCCATCAGCACGCCCTTGTCACCTGTAATTTTCGGATCTCGCAAACCTTCATTATTTGTGCCCAAAAAGAGCATGCCTCCCGACACGACAGCATTGCCGTAGGTCTGTGATCCTAGTTGCGCAACCCATTTGACGTTCTTCTTTTCCTTAACATTCCACGATGTGGGCAGGCCTTTCATATTGGAGATCATGTTGCGGTCGGGAGTTCCGCCCCACATGGGCCAGTCTCCGCTGCTCGGATCAGAAGCGGCTGCAATAGGCACGGGCGCGACAGAAGACAAAAAACAGAGCCCGGAAAACCCGACGCCTAAAATAATTGTTACAAGCACGCGGCGACGGCCCTTGACTCCAGAGCCCAGGCTCCAAACTCCAAACTGCTTCATTGTTCTACTCATTGGTTCGTATACACTTTCAGATTATCGAAATAAATTTCCGCAAGCGCGTTACCAAAAATTCCCGGGGCGCCCTGTCGATTGGGAATCGGATCAATCCGTTCCAGCATCCACGCGGCGGGCTCCGTTTCGCCAGTAGGCCATACCTTGCCTCTCGCCCTGACCTTGCCGTCCGCAAGATTCTCCACCCTTAGCTTCAAGTGATACCAAACGTCAGGCTTCCAGGAGAAAGGAATTCTTACACTACGAGCTGTTTCGGGCTGCCACGGCTCGATGTGAAGGGATTGACTATTACCGAAGAGCGTTAGTACATAACGCTGCGCGATGATACCCGCATCTCCTTGTTGTCGCCGCTTCTGAGTTGCCCTGACGTCTGCCTCCACGGTGTAATCGGATAGATTCGACGGTCCCATGTAAGCGCGAGCGCGACTCAAGAGCGACGAACCTTCCGTGGTCTTCACCAATACCTTATTCTCTTCGAACTCGCGAACGACAAACTTCATCGTAGTGTTTACCCAGGCGGGTGGTAGCGCGTTTATTGCCAGGGCCTCGAAGGTATCGTTCCATGGTAGCACCGGAAAAATACGCACGGCCGCGGCGCCGTTAATTCCTCCCACCGCAGCTTTGACCAGGCCAGCTTGCGCGCCAACGTCGTTTGCAGCAACAAACCCACCGTTCGTGACACTGCCTTTGAGCCCATCCAATGACCACACAGCTGATTGCTCTTCGCGAATAAATCGTCCCTGTTCATCGAAGAGTCGCACGCGAAAGTTTGCTTTGTCTCCGGGTTTTAGTATTAGCTCTGTAGGTATCACCTGCACATGTGTGGCAACGGCATCAGCCGGAGCGTTTTCCGGATGTAAAACCTCCCCGGAAACATTTTTTGTTGCTCTCTTGCCCACGCAATAGAGATTAGAATCAGTAACCACAAAGACCCGCCCATTTGAAACGGCAGCAGAGCCAATAATTACCTCTGGCCTTTCCGCTGTTCCTAGTTGATCCTGATCTAGAATCTCGGCGCCCGTCGCGCTGGGTTTAAGGATGAAGAATTTTCCGTTCTCGGTTCCTACGTAGAGCTTACCATCTGCCAGTACCGGAGAAGCCTTTTGAATTGTTCCCAGATTGACCAACCATAGTTGCTTTCCGGTATTAACATCAAAGGCTCCGATGTTTGCGCCATTGTCAATTTGATAGAATCGATCTCCATCGAGTACCGGGGATGAGAACCCACCCTGCCAACCATAGGTTCGCCACTTAATCTGCTCTTTCTTGATCTCGCCCCTTCCACTGGCGTCAATGGCGACGATCATACCCATCTCACTAGAGTCCAGATTCTCTTCGCTGTGTGTGAGAATGGCAGTACTTCCGTGAACAACCACCCCAGTGTTGATGCCCCGCTTACTGATCTCATATTTCCAGACAGGCTCTCCGGTCTGCGGTTTGATGGCATGGACCACGCCATCACTTGATCCCTGAATAAGCAGCCGTACGCCGTTGATATTGGCAATGATTGGCGGGGCATATGTTGTATCGTAGGGGCGTCCGCCTGGCGCGCTTACCCATATGCACTCCCCTGTTTTCTTGTCGAAAGCCATGAAACGATGGGCGCCGCGACCATGTTGCCCCCACATAAACGTTACCCCGCTGATGATTAAGAGGTCGCCATCAATAACCGGCGAAACAGTGCGGCCGCCGTGCGTTGTTAGTAATCCAAAGTCCTCTCCCAACGAGCGCTCCCACATAACTTTTCCGTCGCGAGTCAAACCAAGTAATGTGCCGCCAACACCCAGGGCATAAACTTTTCCGGTCACCGGATCACCCACGGGCGAGGCCCACCCGACGCGATGTGGCGGCACGTCGCTGAGATAGACGTTAAAACGATGTTCCCACAACACCTTTCCGGTGTGAGCATCGAAACACATCAGTCGTTCTTGCAGAGTTTCGCCTGCACCTACAGAGTTTTGCAGATAGACTCGATCCCCAAGGACAATTGGCGCTGACCGTCCACCGTAGGGAGCTTTCCAGGCCAGGTTTTCCCCAGCTGGCGACCAGTGGGTAGGTAGATTCTTCTCCAGCGAAATACCGTCTCGCGCCGGGCCGCGCCAGTCGGCCCAATCACTTCCTGCGGCCGGACCCGGAAAGAAGAGCAAGAACAGCGCATTCAGAAAAATGGAAAGCAGGTTAGTCATTTTGGATTTCCATCCAGCCTCTTGAATCAGAGGTGTTTGAAAAGATATAAAGAAGCCGCACAAGATGCGCAACTCTAGAGATGTTTAATACGTAGAGATGCGTTGCAGACAATCGCTCTTATTTTCCATCGACAAGCTTCCACGCGCAAGCTGACGGCTTGCGTAAAGCAAACTGTTAGTTGCGCATGCTCAAGAACCCGTTTTCGCGTAAGCTGTAAACTGTAGCGCGCACAAGCTGACGGGCTTGCGTTATCAGTACACATCCGTTGAGAAAGGAATTTTGTAAAACATGAAAAACCTTTGCCCCCGCTTCGCGCTAGCCGGTAGCTTTATTCTCTGTCTTGTCGCGATCACGGCTATCTTTCCCGGAGTTCTGGCCAGAGTTAGCGCTGCAAACTGGCCCCAATGGCGCGGTCCGTCGGGGCAAGGAGTTTCCGGTGAGAAAAATCTTCCCATAGAGTGGGGGCCCGCGAAAAACATCAAGTGGAAAACTCCGATCTCCGGCCGTGGCCACTCATCGCCTATAGTGTGGGGTAATAGAATTTTTCTCACCACCGCAATCGAGGGCCCCGTTGTTCCGGGAGCAAAGGCCGTCAAACATATGGATGGCGACAAAGAGTTCCTCCATCCTGACAGTGTTGGAGCCGACCACAAACACACTTTCAAAGTGCTCTGTCTGGATCGGGAAACTGGCAGGGTTCTCTGGGAACAGACAGCTTTTGAGGGTACACCGTATGACAATCGTCACCGAAAAGCCTCTTATGCCGCTTCCACGCCCACGACTGACGGAAAACACGTCTATGCCTTCTTTGGCACTGAAGGCCTGTTTGCATTTGACATAAAGGGAAAGCTGTCATGGAAAGCCGATCTGGGCAAACTGGGAACAGTGGGCATGGGCACGGGCACCTCGCCAATTCTTTATGAGAACATCGTAATCGTACAGTGTGATGAAGAGAATGGTGCCGGGTCGTTCATTGTCGCGCTGGATAAGCAAACCGGAAAGGAAGTCTGGAAAACGCCGCGCAAGGTGCAGGTTAGCTGGTCTACTCCCATCCTGGTGCGGACGGCGAAGCGGATTGAGCTGGTCACCAGTGGTACGGAAAGCGTCGTGGCTTATGACCCAGCCACTGGCAAAGAGTTATGGCGCCACAAAGGGGTGGAGAGCAACGCGATTCCCTCCCCAGTTGCCAATTACGAGATGGTTTTCATCTCCGCCGGCTTTCCAGCCAAGATCGCGATGGCCATACCTCTGGGTGGCGCCGGTGATCTAGGAGACGCTGTGGCCTGGAAATACGTAAAAGGGACAGCCTACGTGCCCTCACCAATTCTTTATGGTGATTACCTCTACCTGACGACGGATCGGGGAATCCTTACTTGTCTTGATTCCAAGACCGGAGAGGTAAAGTACGAGGGCGGCAGAGTACCCATTCCCGCCACCTTTACTGCATCGCCTATAGCGTTTGATGGCAAGATTCTTTTGACAAGCGAAGATGGGGACACCTTTATCATTAAGGCCGGTCCCAAACATGAAGTAATAGGAACAAATTCAGTTGGCGAACCGGTGTACGCTTCACCAGCCGTCGCTGATGGTAGGATCTTCATACGCGGCGAAAAAAATCTTTACTGTATAGGTAATTGAGAACAATCCGTATTTGGAGTTCGTTCCAATCTGTAGAGTTAAAATGGGGTCCTGACGGGTAAGGAGGAAAAAAGATGTTTGAGCCACTACAATCAAGTCCCTGGTATCGCTCTCTGACAGGTATGATCGCAACATCCGTGATCCTTCCTCCCGCCGGCCTGCTGCTTCTCTGGTTGCGCCGAAATACGCCTGCGCGAATGAAGATCCTGGGCACGGTGGCGATTGTTGCCCTTGGAGCAGGCTATTTTTACCTCTTCACCGCGTGGCGAAAATCCGGAGTCAATGAGGCTCACTACTCCGCACTTGAAGAACATCGCGCACAACAACACGCGCAAGCAGGTAATGGAAACAGCGAAATCATTACCGCCAATCCCACTCCGACTCCAGCAGCAACTGAATCCCAACCAACAAATGCTCAGCCAGGCAATGCTGCAACTAGTACAGAAGCTTCCACGGCTCATGCCACAAAGAACTATTGGACAAACTTTCGCGGACCGAACCGCGATGGCCGTTATGAAGAGATGGAAGTAGCTACCAGATGGCCGGCGCAAGGACTTCCAATGCTCTGGAAGCAACCCGTGGGGCTTGGCTATGCCTCGTTCGTCATCGCCGACGGACGCGCCTTTACCCTGGAACAGCGACGCCAACAGGAAGTGGTCGCCGCCTACGACGTTGCCACCGGCCGGGAACTCTGGACCCAGGCCTGGAATGCTGAATACACGGATTCCACTGGTGATGGACCAAGGTCCACTCCGACGTGGGACCAGGGTCGGCTTTACGCTCTGGGCGCCACTGGCGAGTTGCGCTGCCTGGACGCCCAAAGCGGAGCTGTACTTTGGGGTAAGAACATTCTCAGAGATACACGCGCGCAAAACCTTCCCTGGGCTATGGCGGCATCCCCACTCATCGTAGACGATAAGGTAATCGTAGTTCCGGGAGGTGGCTCCAACAATTCCGTGGTGGCCTATAACAAAGCCACTGGTGCGCCAGTCTGGAAGGGACAAAACGATCGGGCTGCATACGTTTCACCTATGCTTGTGACCCTGGCGGGCCGCCGGCAGATCTTGATTGTCACTGCGGCGCGTATTTTCGGCCTGGCCCCCGAAAATGGTGCGTTGCTTTGGAGCCATCCCTGGGAAACCGATATGGGCATCAACGTTTCGCAGCCAGTCATCGTCGACAACAATCGCTTTTTTATCTCGTCGGGCTACGGCAAGGGTGCGGCCCTTATTGAGATTGCCAACAGCGGTGGCAGTTTTTCGGCGCGGACAGCCTGGGAAAACATCAACATGAAGAACAAGTTCAACAGTTCTGTCCTCTATCAGGGATTTGTGTACGGCTTGGACGAAGGGATACTTACTTGTGTCGACGTGAATACTGGCGAACGGAAGTGGAAGGGCGGCCGGTATGGCTACGGACAGGTGCTACTGGCCAGTGGGCACCTCATTGTAATGACTGACTCCGGGGAACTGGTTCTCGTGCGGGCCACTCCACAGCAGCACTCGGAGATTGCTCGTTTTTCTGCATTAGAGGGCAAGACCTGGAATTATCCGGCGATTGCCGGAGGGCGCCTCCTGGTGCGTAATGCTAACGAGATGGCTGCCTTCAATATCGCGGCGCAATGATCCGCAGATTCCGCAGATTACTCAGAACCAATTTGCTCCTAGGTCTTTTTAAAGATCCGCTTTGTCTCATAGGAACCATTGGGGCCATCGATATACATATCAATCACCAACTCGCCACTACTGGAAAGCGTCCATTTGCGCGTCAAATGGCTGGTCACCGGACCGTTTGGCGTGTCGGTTGTAGTCTCTTCCTCAATGACGATTCCCTTGCCGTTCGGGAGCCATTTCGCCGCCCGTTTGCCCTTACCCGGTAGCGGACCCTTAGGACCCTGCGGTGTAAACTCATGTTCACTACCGTCAATTACGTAACGATCCTTGATCGTGTTTTCATTTTCGGCAGTTATGAGTTTCGTTTCCAGCTCAATCTGCTCGCCCGTTTGGACCACCTTCATAACCTGACGCATGTTAGGCGGTAACCCAAAGCTGCGGTCGGTGTCCATGGTCCAGTCCCCGCTAAAGCTCGGTCCCTGACCCGCGTGGGCAATACCAATAAAAGCAGAAATAGCGATACTAGCGAGTAACACTCTGGTTTTCATTTCAGAACTCCTTTAGATGCTCAACTCCTTGGGAGTACGCTGACTTGTCACCACTTTTGGGTAGAAACGCCTCATATGGAAGACGGTGACGATTCACCGTACTGCTCCAAGGAGTTTGTAAATCGTAGAACTACGAAATCCTTAGTGACGCCAGCGTTGTCTCATCCTTGACCAGAATTCGATTGCCTAAGAAGACTGGATGGGCCCAGGTTGGGCTCGTGGCAACAGTGTACTGAGCTACAGGCACAAAACTGGTGGCGGCCACAGGCTGCACAATCAGGTTGGCGTCGTTGGTCAGCAGCAACAATGCCTTGCCTCCGAGGTTCAAGATCGCAGCGTTTTCGCCCGACCTTCCCTGGCTGCGCCAAATGATCTTGCCGGTATCGGCATCAACTGAAAAGAACTGACCGCGTTGACGCACTGAAAAACCAAAGAGCATATTGTCTTGAACCACCGGCGTATTTAGATATAACTCAATCTCTTTGTTGCTCCAGACCTGTTGCGGAACGAGTTGGGAGCCATTTTTAACCAGGCGGATTGCTATCAACCCCTGTTCTTCAGTGCTCAATATAAGCGTGTCTTTGTAAACGAGCGGAGTCACTGAGTTAGTGTCGTAGGAGGTTTTTGCCGGCATCCTCCACAACAATTCCCCAGTCGCCGCCTCGACGCCGACGAAATTCTTTTGCGTGACGGTGACTACCTGTTTTATCCCAGCCAGAGTCGTCACGATTGGGGAAGAATAGGCCGGTCCATCAATCTCATTGGCCCATTTAACCGCTCCTGTTTCAGCATTAAAGGCCGTGAGAGCTCCTTTGTCATGACCGCCGACGTGCACAATGATCAGGTCACCGTCGATTAGAGGAGACATCGCCGTACCATACAGCGGCGAGGTCGCTGGATACTGCTGAGAGAACTCGCGTCGCCACTTAACTGTTCCGGTCTTTGCATCGAGACACGAGAGTATGCCGGTAATACCCAAAGTATAGACGTTGTCCTGGGTGACAAGAGGTGTAGACTTTGGACCCTTACCATGTTCGCGCGCTGCCGGATTCATCTCATAGGCGATTGCTTGCCGTGATCGCCATAGCTCTCTTCCGGAGATGGCATCAAGACAGAGCAAAACCTCCTCTTCACCCTGGCGTGCAAAGACATAGATTCTCTGGTTAGCCACGACCGGCGACGAATGGCCAATACCGACTGTTACTTTCCACTCCTCTTTTAAAGCCTTGGGCCAGGTTGTGGGCACTCTTTCATCAGCCACCTTCCCGTCGCGGTTAGGGCCTCGCCATTGTGGCCAGTCTGCCGCTGTTACGGTCACCGTCGCCAGAAGGAAAATCGAAAACAGAATCGTCCTTAACCAGGAACAAAACATCACGCCGACTCTCATGCTAGGCAATCAGAAGAGTAGTTTCAGACCAAACTGGATGTGACGCGGTTCGTGCGCCGAAGTAATCTGGCCGAATGTCGGGGACCCTAGGAAGTTGTCAGGCAGATTGAAGTTTGGATGATTGAACAGGTTGAAAGCTTCCGCCCGAAACTGCAAATTCAACGTCTCAGAGAGGGCAGTGTTCTTGATCAGCGATACGTTTATATTCTGGTATCCCGGGCCTGTAACGATGTTTCTGCCGGCATTACCAAAGGTGCCGCGCGCAGGAAATGCAAATGCACTCGGATCAAACCATTGTTCAGGAGTACGCTCTGTAAGCGTTGGATCTCTGATAACGTTGGGACGGTCATTGGCGCCAAATCCCAGCGCTGAGATGCCGGTACCACTGTTGTCCAATTCGCGAACCAAAGCAACAGTGAAGGGTCGTCCGGTTTGCAAGGTTATGATGGCTGCCGTCTGCCAACCGGACAATAGCGGTCCCAAACTACCATTGCCCTCAAATCTCCTGCCACGCCCGAAAGGCAGGTCGTATACATAGCTAACTGACAGTCGGTGCCGGAGATCGAAGTTGGAGCGGCCACGCTCGGCCCGGAGATCGTAGCTATTCTGCGGGTAATTTGGATCCCCGGCGCTGGGAAAGAAATTCGACGCATCATCAATTGACTTCGACCAGGTATAGGAGCAGAGCATTGAGAGTCCCGCCGCGAGTCGCTGTTGGAATCGCGCTTGTAGGCTGTGATAGTGAGAACTCGCGCGCGACTCGATTGTGTTGATTTCGTCAAACTGAGGTACAGGTCGCGGAACAAAGGGCAGGCCCGGCGGCAACGCACTGGGCTGCGGCTGATTGAGGTCGCGTGCTGATAGCAGCTTCGTCCCCTTTGATCCGACGTAGGCCAGTTCCAATACGCGACTCCGACCGAGTTGCTGCTGAACATTCACGTTCCAGTGCTGCATGTATGGTGTGAGGGGATCGCGCTGGATTGCCTGAGCCGAGTCAGGAAGTGGAAAAGGGAAGAACGAGGGGAATGGATCGCTCAGCGTCAGGGGCAGACCTGGTAATGGAAAGAATAGGTTGAAATCAAAATAGGGCTTGTTGAAATAGAGGGCCTCGCCGGGAGCCAACGGAGACGTATCGTAATAAACCCCGTAGCCGGCTCGCAATACAGTTCGTCCCTCCTGCCCCAGGGTCCACGCCAAACCAAATCGCGGGGCGAAGTTGTTCTTGTCAGACTCATAGCCGCCACGAGGGACGCCGCTCGTTCCTGCTTGCACCAGCGATTGCGTTGCTGGATCGTAGAGATTCGCCCGATCCCCGGCGTCTACCGCAGGTGAGTTGTACTCATAGCGCAATCCTGCAGACAGGGTCAGGTTTTGACGCCAGCGAAAACTATCGTTGATAAAGAAGTGATAACTTTCGGCACGTAGGTGCTGCGCATTGTCTACGCGCGCGCCGCCCGTAACCAGCGGCAGTCCGAGCAAAAGATCGGCGAGTGCAACGCCAGTGTAGGCGAATGGCGAGAAGTTAAGAAGGCCGCGAGCTTGCACGTCACGAAATCCGTTCTGCTGGACCGCGCGGAGATCTGCACCCAACTTGAACAAATGCCGGCCATAAGAATAGCTGGCCGTATCGAGGAGTTGAAAAGTATTCGTCACCGTGTTCTGCGGATTGTTACTCTCGTGGCCTAACGGCGAAAATCCGGTAATCGTAATGAAGCTCAGCCCAAAATCGCGCTGGTCTTGAGAAAGCTCCGGTAAGCCCACTGCCCAATTGATACTCGTGCCCTGATTTTCCTGCTTGACTGCAGTCGAGACGCGGCTAAATGCCAAGCGCACGTCGTTTACAAGGTTGGGTGAAAAGACCTGTGTCAGTCCGGCCATTGCGTTTTGGCTGCGCCGTGGCACTTCATTTCCATAGCCCGGCACAGCGCTAAGGCTGGGCCCTGCAAAAGGCTCAAAAAATCTACGGTCGCCAAAACTGTAGCGAAAAACGAAGCTGAGAGAATCGCTGACAAGCTGATCCAATCGCCCATCCAAATGATCATTGTCGTCTCGTTGAATGGGAGAGGAGACAAAGTTAGCAGAAGCAGCCAGCCGATTTGGAAGTGGGTAGAGTGAAGCGATCGCGCGACCTACCGGATGGATGAACTGAGTGGAAATAACTCCGCCCGCAAACAACTCGCCTGTGAAAGGGTCACGGGGAAACCCAAGCGCGCCGGTAGAAAAATCTCCAGACCGCTCAGCGGCGGTTGGAACATTTGTCACGCGTGTCAATCCCTCCCGCGCCCGCGTCCCTTCGTAGTCCGCAAAGAAAAACGTGCGCTGCTTCAGAATTGGACCTCCAGCAGAAAACCCAAACTGGTTACGCAGATATTTCGGCGCCGGCTCCCCTGCAGGCGCGAAAAAGTTGCGGGCGTCAAACGCGGCGTTGCGATGAAATTCGTAAAGCGAACCGTGAAAGTCATTGCTGCCAGATTTGAGCGCCACATTTATCTGGGCGCCACCATTGCGGCCGAACGCCGCATCGTAGGTGCTGGTCGCAATCTCAAATTCTCGTATTGCGTCCACCGGAGGCCGCACAGCAAAGGTATTGAGCTTGGGGTCAACGTTGTAAACACCATCCAGCAGGAAATTGTTGCCATCTTCACGTGCGCCATTCACGCTGAAGGCGAAATCACCTCGCACGGAACCTGCGGATCCCGGAGCCGGAGGGGCGGCGCCGGGCACCAGCAAACTGAGTTCGTAAAAGTTTCTTCCGTCCAGAGGCAGGGTTGTGACCTGCCGGTTCTCAATAACCGTCCCTATCGCGGCCGACTCGTTTCTTATTAACGCGTCTTTACTGAAATCAACGTCTACCGTTTCGTTGGCGCTTAGTTCTAAAGTCAAGTCAACCCGCCGCTCCTGATTGACAAGCACCGTAACCCTGAACATTTGCTTGGGAAAGTTTGGAGCGTTAACTTCCAGGAGATATTCGCCGGGCAGTAGGGAGGAAATAGCATACTCGCCTTGCGCCCCACTGGTGACGGTTCGCGTTTCCAGCGTTTCCTGACTAGTCAGGTTAATGCTCACTCCCGGTATTACAGAATGGTTAGGGTCGTAAATAGTCCCGCGCAGTGACGCGCGGTGTGTTTGAGCATGCAGTGAGATGAAAAAAAACAGGACCAGCGCCAGGACTGGAATCTTAACAATGCCTCGTCTCAAAGGATCTTCTCCTAAAGGAAATCTCGTAGACAATTACAGTTTTCCGGAACCATCTGTTCCAGGGCTGAGATCATCTCATCGTCGGATACAAAGCGGCTGCGCTTGCTTGTGAATGCACTTTTCGGTAAAAAGTCTGAAACTGATCCCTAAGATGCACAGTATTAAGTGGTGAATGCCCACACGTCAAAGCCCCATTATGAATTTTCTGCGCAGGCTCATGCCAAGGCCTCGACTAACAGTTTTGTCCACGATTTGCCTGATATTTCTGTTTACAAATGATGCGTTTCCGCAAACAACCAGTAATATCACCGGCGATGTAAAGGATAGCCAGGGTGCCGCGCTGGTCGGTGTCGCCTTAACTGCGAGACAAATAGACACTGGACTAACGCGTAATACTACGAGCGAAGCGGACGGAAGGTTCGTCTTTCCTGCCCTGCCGGTCGGCGTCTACGAATTGCGCGCTACCATGACTGGTTTCGACCCCCTGGTTTTTCCGGATGTACCGCTAACGGTCAACGAAACCGCCGCCGTGTCATTGGTCATGAAAGTGAGCGGCATCTCAGCCGATGTAAACATCAATAGCGACGAAACCCTGGTAAATACGCAAACGCCGGAGCTCAGTTATCTAGTGAACGAGCAAGCCATCCGCGAACTGCCATTAAACGGACGTAACTATACGGATCTCGCGCTGTTGCAGCCAGGCGTGATTGGCTATTCACATCGTGACGGTGGGTCGGTAGTCGCCCACGGGCTGGCGATGAGCATTAACGGACAGGATCCGCGCTCAAATGTATACCTGCTGGATGGTACCCCACAAAACGATTTCACCAATGGTCCCGCGGGGAGTGCGGCCAGTACGGTCCTGGGTGTTGAAGCCATCAGAGAATTTCGCGTGGAAGCCAATTCATACAGCGCCGAATTTGGCCGTAACTCCGGGGGCCAGATTAACGTCGTGAGTAAGTCTGGCGGCAACGATTACCATGGCAGCCTGTATCTCTTTCACCGCAACGACAACCTCGATGCGCGAAACTTTTTCGATGGTGCGCGAAAACCGGAATTTAGGCGAAATCAATTTGGCGGTAGTTTGGGAGGGCCTCTTAAGCAAGGTAAGACCTTTTTCTTTGCCGGCTACGAATCGTTACGCGAAAACCTGGGCCAAACGATCAGGACGATTGTACCCGACTTGGCTGCACGCGCCGCGATAGTTAGTGACGCAGTCAGGCCTTACCTGGATGAGTTTCCGCTCCCCAATGGCAGTAATCTGGGAGGCGGACTCGCGGAGTACACCTTCGGTTTCGATCGCCAGATCGCCGAAAACTTTTTCCAGGGTCGGGTTGATCACAATTGGAGTCTTCGTCATCAGTCTTTTGCACGTTACACTTTCGGCGACGCCGATCAAAAACTGCCAACCGACTTTCCGCAATTCCCCCGCTCGTTTCGCTCACGTAATCAATTCTTCACAGCAGAACACCGGTTTATTCAGAGTGCCCAAACAATCCATACACTTCGTTTCAACTTTGGTCGTACGCGCATTGGCCAGGATGTGGATGCCAACACTACACATGCTCTTCAGCCGTTTATCCCAGGACGCGAGTCTCTTGGCAACATCGACATCGGCGGTATTCCTCGCTTTGGCCCGCAAACTTCAGTCAACGTAAAGCTCACCCAGAATCTCTTCGGCCTGGAACACGGAGTGGTCCACACACGCGGGCGCCACCTTCTAAAGGCCGGTGGTGTCGTCGAACACTACCAGGACAACATGGTGAACCCCACGTTTTCGCTCGGCATCTGGACCTTCGCCAACCTCGGAAACTTCCTTCTCAATAGGCCGCAGAGTTTCTTGGGACTGACTCCCAACGGCGCACTCGATCGCTATTGGCGCTTCACTCTGTTTGCGGGGTACGTGCAAGATGCTTTTCGCGTGCATCCGCGACTCACTCTAAACGGCGGATTACGCTACGAAACCGCAACTCTTCCGGTAGACATCTACGGTCGCGATTCGGCTTTGCCATCGCTGAGCGATCGGGCTCCCACTATCGGTCCTCTATACCGCAATCCCACCCACAAAAATCTAAGTCCCCGGGTGGGTTTCGCCTGGGACGTTCTTGGCGACGGAAAAACCAGCGTGCGCGGCGGTTATGGCATCTACTTCAACACCAATAATCAGCAGAATCTGATTGTTACAGTAACCAACCCGCCTGCGACGCCACGTATCGCCATCGGCTTCACGGCCACTTCACCGTGCCAGCCGGCATTTCCATCGGCCCCACTGTCGTGCGCTTTCGCAAATTCGATCCGCCCGGTACAGTTCGATCTCGATAACCCGTATATAAATATCTATAACCTGAGTCTTCAGCATGAACTGCCGTGGGATACCGTAGCTACACTCGGTTATGCGGGCTCGCGTGGCATCCATTTACTGCGAAGCAGCGACGTAAATACTGCGGTGCCAATCATCCGTTCTGATGGCACGCTTTTCTTTCCCGTAGGAGCACCGCGGCAGAACACAGCATTTTCAACCATCGAATTGAAGAGCAGCGATGGAAACTCCTGGTATAACGCGTTGATTTTTGAACTAAGAAAACGCTTTTCTCGCGCGTTCACAGTGCAGTCGTCTTATACGTTCTCACGCAACATCGATACGACACAGGCCTCGACCTTCTTTTCCGATGCCACGAACGGCACCACAACAGCTTTCCCAGAGTTTCCCGGCTTGCAATACAATAAAGGCCCCGCAGACTATCATGCGAAGCACAACTGGGTGGTCAACTTCATTTGGGAAATACCCTTCGCCCGGAATCTAAGCGGTACGGCCAAGACCCTGCTTGATGGCTGGCAGCTGGCCGGAATTGGCAATGCTCGCAGCGGCAACCCCCTCACCGTTTTTGTACAAGCCAACCGGTCCCGGTCGCTGTGGCAGCCTTCCCTTGGTCCCGGCATTGGCCGCGATCGGGCCTCCATAGCTTCAGGTTTCACTTACGAGACTGCGGTGCTTGGGCAACCGGATCAATACTTCGATCCGGCCGCCTTCGTTTTACCTTCGGCAGGCACGTTGGGTAACACAGGTCGAGGAGCGTTCATTGGGCCAAACCTTCGCAGCTTTGATCTCGCTGCAGTGAAGAAAACAAAACTGAGCTTCTTCGGGGACTCCGCCAACCTGCAGATTCGTCTTGAGGCCTTCAATGTTTTCAACCGCGCCAATTTTGCGCCACCCGCGCTTACGGCTTTTGCCGGAGCGGCTGACAATGAAGCTCCGCTCCCGACTTTTGGGCGCATTCGTTCTACGGTAACGTCGTCAAGACAGATTCAGGTGGGGCTGAGGGTCTTTTTTTGAGGGGTGTGAGGTTTGCGGATTGCCGATTGCGATTGTCGATTGCTAATCAAATTTAGCCAGGAGGTCTCTCAATGCTCTGGATCCTCTTCGCGGCAGGGGCGGCGCTTTCATGGGGCTTGTATGGTCCTGCACTGCATCGTGGGCAGGTATCGCTCGGCAGTCCAATGCGAGCCTTGCTTTGCGTCGGTTTAGCTTACTTTCTGATTGGAGTGCTGGTTCCTGTTCTCAACCTGTCCTACCAGGGGGAGTTGCATGGTTTTAACGCAAGGGGCTCTTTAGCGGCGGTTGCCGGCGGAGCATTGGGTGCCATCGGCGCTGTCTGCATTATCTTCGCTTTTAAGTCGGGCGGTCTACCAACGTACGTCATGCCTCTTGTTTTTGCGGGCGCGCCATTAGTGAACGTCTTCTTTTCAATGTGGCTGCATCCACCAAAGACGGCGCCGAATCCGCTGCTGTATCTCGGCTTCATATTAGCCGCGGTGGGCGCTGGTATGGTCCTGTATTTCAAGCCGCAGTCCTGAAAGGGCGAAGGGCGAAGAGCAACGGCAGAATTTGTCTCGGCTACCTGCATTGTTAATCATTATTCTCCCCGAAGGAACTGGCTCCCGTCGAAAGGAACAGACGACTATGAGGAACAGCATCAAAGTCCTAACAAGTGGCGCAATTATCCTTGTGTGCCTGTGTACTCAGGCCGCCGCTCAGGCCGCAGGCGACTGGCCCCAATGGCGCGGGCCGAATCGCGATGGTATCTCCAAAGAAACGGGGCTGCTAAAGCAGTGGCCCACCCAGGGACCACTGCTCGTATGGAAGGCCTCGGGCGCCGGTCGTGGCTACTCCTCGATGGCCATCTCCAATGGCAGGTTGTTTACGATGGGACTGCGCGGTGACCGGGAATTCGTTATTGCTCTTGACGTGGCCACAGGTAAGGAAGTGTGGGCCGTGGCCCACGGTGGCGCCTACCGCGACAGCCGGGGCGATGGCCCGCGTGGCACTCCCACCGTTGACGGAGACAAGCTCTATGCCCTCGGCGGCAACGGAGATTTATCCTGTCTCGAGGCGAAAACGGGTCGCACCGTGTGGGCCATGAACATACTGAAGAAGTTTGGCAGTGAGAACATAAGCTGGGGCATCAGCGAATCACCGCTTGTTATTGGGGAAAAATTGCTTGTCAACGCCGGCGCGGCCGGGGCTTCCATTGTCGCCCTCAACAAAAAGGATGGATCCCTAATTTGGAAAAGTCAGAGCGATAAAGCTGGCTATTCCTCGGGAGTTCCCGTCACCGTTGGCAAGAACATGCAGGTAGTTTTCTTTACACAAGAGCGGGCGTTGGGACTGGATCCGAATGATGGAAAACTCTTATGGGAGTATCCGCGTCCGGCGAATGATGTAGCCAACGTGGCGACGCCGGTCGTAAAGGGCAATCGCGTCTTCATCTCCTCCGACTACGGAACTGGCGCCGGATTGGTCGAGATCAAGGCTGACGGCAAGGCCTCTGAGGTCTATTTCACCAAGGAGATGCGCAACCACCACAGTAGTTCGGTGCTGGTCGGAGATTACCTTTACGGTTTTTCAAGCAGCATCTTGATGGCCATGCGTTTCGATACGGGCGAGATCGCGTGGCGCGATCGCAGCGTCGGCAAAGGCTCGCTTGTATATGCTGATGGTCATCTCTACTGCTTCAGTGAGAATGGCGTGGTTGGCCTGGTTGAAGCGACGCCGGAAGGTTATCGCGAAACTGGACGATTTCGTATACAACAAGATTCCCTGCCAACGTGGACTCATCCCGTCGTTGCAGGTGGCCGGTTGTATCTGCGCGATCAGGATACCATCTACGCATTTGATGTGAGAGAGAAAAGATAACGCCGTTTAACGTCTGAGTTGCTTCAGGTAATTTTGAGCTTCACGTAGTTCGGGCAATCCTTCGTCTGCCTCTTGCCACTGTTCCAACAGTCTGGAGTAAGCGGCGGCAGCGGCCTGTTGGTCTCCCGTTTGCGCTGCCGCGCGGGCTGCACCCAACAGTGAACGCGCACGATTGGGTTGTCTCTGTAGGGTCACCTTAAAGTGATCCTTCGCGACGTCGGGCTTGCCGGCTTGCAGCATCAACTCTCCAAACAGTTCATGTGATGGCTTGATCAGTCCAGGCGGCCCGGACGGAGGCTCCGTCTCTTCCTCCAACATAGTAGCCTTCTTCATTAGTGTCGCGGCCTTTTCATAATCGTGCTTCCGTGACGCTACGACGGCAGCAACTTCCAATTCACCTATTGTCTCTTGAGGAGTGCGGCCGGAAGCAGCCTCCGCGTCAACCAGCTTTAATTCTTTATCATCAGAACCTTCAAGAGCACACGACATGCTGCGGATGAAGGACGGAATTCTTTGGGCCGGGTTTGATGAGCGGACGGTAGCTAATTCGCTCGCTGCCGTCCTTTGACCGCCACCGTGACCGTGCCCGCTCGTCGCCGCCTGCGCGGAGATGGTTGATTCAGGTGATGGCTTATCAGAGAACAATTTTCCAGTCAGTTCCCAGCGCTCAGTTTCCACAATGAAAGCTGCGGCCATACTCGCGTATATACCCTCGTAATAGCGGGGACGTAATTTGTTATCGTAAGTCGACTCGGACATGGTCTTCTTCATTAATGTGAGCAATTCTTCGGCTTTGTTATAGCGGCCCTGTTGCAGATATACGTAGAGCAGCCAGTGCAGACTATGATAATCGCGCACGCTTGTTGCCAGGTTCTTTCGCCTCATCCACAACTCCGAAGCCTCCCACGCCGACTTGTTGGACGCAGCCGCCTCGGGCCACATACCTAATTGCAGGAAGATGTGTGAAGGCATGTGTTGGGCATGATGTGCTTCAGGCGCTATGCTGGCGTATCGACGAGCCGCGGGTAAGGCCAGCACGGCGTGGTCGGGATCGTCAAATGCGTGAATTATGTAGTGAGCTGCTCCCGGATGATTCGGATTCTTTTGATAAACATCCAGGGCAATAGCTCCAGCTCTTGCCTGCAGGCGATAGCTCTTTTCCTCAGAGTTGACCAGGCCCAGCATCGATAAGGCATAAAAGGCTGCACCATCCAGGTCGTCCGGATAGCCCCTGTAAATCTTCTCCATGGCTGTGGAATAGGCGCTGTCCCGAACATGTTTGTCCCCCTCGCCATAGAGGAGTTTTACGGCATTCAAATATTCTCTCTCTCGCGGGCTAAGTTTTGAACTCACCTTGATCCTGGCAATTGCCTCCCGGCCCGCAGCAGTATCCTGTTCAGACCACAGCGGGTGGTTGTGGGCCATGGCTTGGCCCCAGTACGCCATCATGAAGTCTGGTTCGATTCGGCTTGCTTCACGAAATGCGTCAAGCGCCTCCTCATACCAGAAAGAATGTAACGCCGCTAAGCCACGCAGGAAGTATTGCTGGGCTTTTGCGCCTCCCGATGTGGGAAATTCAACTTTACCTAGTTGCGCTTCCTGTCCGTTCAGGGTTGAGGCAAGGCAGGCCGCCAAAATGCCAATGAGAAATCGCAGTTGCCATTTCCTTTGAGTGTTGTTCACGAGATGCACCTACTTCATCGAATCAGACTTAGAGTTCTTGCCAATGCAGAAAAGATTGGCTGCAGTACGTATGAAGATTTGACCCTCCGAGATGGCCGGTGAACTAAGGCAATAATCGTTTAGTGGATTCTCCGCCAGAACCGCAAACTCTGGACCAGCCTTAACGACCGTAGTCAGCCCGTCTTCATTGGTGACGTAAATCTTGCCATCACCCAGGACCGGAGAGGCGCTATAGATTCCTGGCTTAATCCGTTGTGGACCGTAAACTTCCTTACCACTTCTCGCTTCCAGGCACCACATAATGCCGCGGTCGTTGACGATGTACAAATACTTGCCATCAGTTACCGGCGTAGGCACGTCAGGGCCATTTGCCGTGGACCAGAGGAAATGCGACCTGCTGATGTCGCCGCGTCCACCAGCCCGTAGGACCAGAAGTGGTTTCACCCGAGTGGGGGCATAGATCGTGTCTTCGAAGATCACCGGCGAGGCGACGATGCGATAGGAGGGGTCGTTCTCCGGATTCAATCCATTAGCTCGCCAAAGCTCTTTGCCGGTCGCGAGATCGTGCCCGGTAACGCAGTCGCCCCCGGTGATCACCAGCTCGACTGTCTTGCCGTGCCGGAGAACCGCAGGCGTGGTGTAAGAGTCAGGAGATTCGTGGATAGCGGTCGTGGGCCGCTCAACACGCCAGAGAGTCTTTCCGCTTTTCCTATTGATCCGCAGCAAGTAAGAAGGAGCGTCAGTCTTCATCCCATGTAAGACCTGAACGTATAGTGAATCTTCAAGAAGCAGGGGTGAGGACGCATAGCCCCAGTTTAAGCCAAACTCTCCGTAGTCCTTCTGAATATCGCGTGACCACAATTCTCGACCATTGAAATCGAAGCCCTTGAGGATACCCGTGCCGGTCATCACATAGACGCTTTGTCCGTCAGTGACTGGCGAAGGTGATGACATGTTTTGCTTGCGCTTCTTGACATTCCCACCACCGAGCAACTTCTTCCAGATCAACACGCCCTTGTTCCTATCGACGCACCAGAGATAGAGATCACCTCCATCAGCTACATTCAGAAAAATGCGATCCTGCCAGATAATCGGTGTTGAGCCACTCCAACTCGGCAGGGGCAGTTTCCACGTGATGTTTTCCTCTGTGGTCCAGCGCAAGGGAAGATTCTTCTCGCCGCTCAGGCCGTTCAGATTAGGGCCCCGCCACTGCGGCCAGTTTTCCGCAAAAGCGGTCGCGCCCAACTGCATGATTACGATCAGGGCGCCGGCACTTAGCTTACGCATGAGTTCCTCCCTTTCTATTCCGCACGCAGCGAGGCCAACAACGGTGAACGCAAGACGGCGCGAGTCGCAAGCATGGAAGAGACCAGACCCGACGCCAAGACCATAAGCAGCAACACCCCCAGCGAGAGTTTGGGTAACTCGCTGCCCCTTCCAAGAAACACCGGAGCGATCGCCAACAGTGCACAGATGATTCCAGTAAGCAGCCCACTGCCGAGCAACAGAGCGTTTTCTGCAACCGCCATCCTCCGGAAATGAGTGGAGTTATAGCCAATCGCACGAAGCAAAGCCAGCTCCCGCCGTTGCTCCAGCACATTGCGCGTCAAGACTGCTGCCAAACCCAACGTTCCGAGTACGAGGCCCAGGCTACCCAGGAGTTGAAACGTTGAGATGTAGGTGTTCTCGACGCGATGGTAGCTGGCCAGACGTTCATTTGTATCGACAACATCAAACCCAAAGTCGGCCAAACGTTCCTCCAGGGTAGCGGAAATCTCAGACGCCTGTGCACTGGCAGGCGTGTCTATTAGAAAGAAGCGAAAACCTTCCTGCTCAGGAAAGAGACGCAAAAAGTTCCGTTCGGTCATTATCAGTTCGCTTTGGAAAACACTGTCAGCGAGCGAGGCGACTACTCGCAACCGGATTGGCCCGGTCTCGCCGCCCAATACCACGTCCTCGCCCAGCTTGAGGTGCAATACGTAGGCCAATGAATTAGCGTCACCGATTACCGGGACAGCGCCGTCGTTGAATTCACGATTGAGTAACAACCAGGGGTTTTGCTTCTCTTCAACGCTGCTGGCAAGCGAGCTTTGGAAAGAGAAACGATTTGACGCGATAAAGTCGTCTGACGGCGAGATAATTCTCGGATTACGCGGCTGGTAGAGATTGAGGCAACTGGCATCGTCACCTGGCCGAACGCGAAACAGTGCAAACGACAGACTGGAAAGTTGCTGGTCATCCAGGGTCAGAGCCTCGCGACCACTATTCGTGTTTGGGTTATGGACCAGAGGTACTACGGAACTGGCGAGCAGCGCAAAGCCACCACTACCAGACCTCCGCTCGAGCACAGATTCGGCGCGGCGTCGGAAGGCGCCAACCGACACAATGATGAAGGCCGCAGCCGCAATCAAAGCAATGCAGAGCACACTGCGCCCCGGGCGGTAGCCGGCGTTTCTAAAGCCCAGATGCAAAATAGGCCAGCGATCGGTGCTGTAAATCGGCCCACGGCGACGCCGCCGCAACCATGCCGCTTGATAACATAGAAGAGCGATCAACAGGATCGTGCCGCCTGCAAAAAAGCCTGCCACTCGCCCTACCAGTTGAAGCGATGTAGCTAACAAAAATAGTAGGCCGGCAAGGGCAAACAAATGCGCAAATCGGAATACGGTCAATAACCGTCTCCGCGGCTCCCCCTCCTCCCGTGTCCTTGCTATCGCATCGGCCAGAGTACTTCCCGCCAGGAGGCTGCGGGTTGAGTTTTTCGACACTTGCCTTAACGTCCACACGATGCAAAGCAAGGCCGCAAACACGCCACCGAGTGCTCCCAGTAACAACGAGAGTGGCGTAATGTGCAGCTTGAGCATCGTGGTTCCGACCGCATCAATCCACCATGTGCTCAAGCCTTTCATCATTAGATAGCCGTATACAACAGCGCCCAGCAAACCAATTACACTGCCGGCAAAGGCCTGAACCATCCCCTCCAGAAGAAACAGCTTGCGCACTTGCGATCCCGAAAAGCCGATTGCTTGCAAGAGACCTATTTCCCGCAAGCGCTGCTCTATTCCCAGCTTGAACAGAAGTGCCGTTAAAAGTAGGGCCGAACAAACCAGAAAGAAACTGAAGTAAAGAAAATACTCGCCGAAGTCAGTGGCCCCCTGCGAGGCCTGAAGGCCCTGTTCTCGCACAGGAATAATTTGGATACCCATTTGCGTGGGATTCAACGACGTCTTTAATTGGCGGCTGTAGCTCTCCCGCGCCTGCTCGAGCGGCATTTCGGGCGACGAAGTTAGCCTGATGGAAGTCACCTTACCGAAGCGTGATTGCCAGAGTTCTTGACCTTTCGTAAGTGGAATGAAAGCCTTTGGCGTAGTTCTGTACTCGTGCCAGTAGTCCTCATCTTGCGGGCGTATGCGGCCGAGATCTACAGGAAATGGTGGATCCCAATCAGCTAAGTTCAGCGAGCCGGTGATGCCGGGATACTCGGGAACGAGATCGCGATCAGCCGCGATCCCGGCGATGGGCACAATGCCCGCCAGTTGAAACTGCGCGTTCTTTGTCTCGAGCCGCCCGTCTTCCTGCCAAAAATAATATTCGACCGAGATCGGATCGTCTTGCTTCACACCAAGTTCTCGCGCGGCCCATTCGTTGAGGACAATGGGTGCCGCCACTTGCTCGCTGTTTTCTATTCCCCCCTTTTCCCCTTCAGGCACTCTCAATTTATCAAAAGTCTCTTGATCCAGACCCGTTACCACAGAATAAGGAACCGTGCGTTCACCAAAACTTATACTGTTTGCCAGATAAGAGAGCACTTTCGTGGCCCGCAGAGACGTTCGACTTGCGGCAGCAAGCGCTGTTTCTACAAAAGTGTCGCTCAGGAGTTTGCTGGCGTGTTCCAGCGAGATGCTTTGCTGTTGTTCAAGCGTGCGGAGTTTGATACCGAAGTCTTCAAGTGAAGCGGCCTCCCTTAAAATTCTGAGGAGGGATCCATTGCGCGCTACGCGACTCGTCGACTCACGATCTTTAGGTGACGAGCTGGCAACCAGTATCAGATTTGCCTTATTCTCCTGCCCCAGCTCGTGCTGTAGTAATCGCAAGGGGACGAACACGGCACGCGTGGCGCTCTGCTGCGGTTGTATCGAAAACTCGCCCATCACCTCAGGAGAGAGTGTTTCCGTCATGGTCAAGCGAAGGGTCCGGCCCAGGTCATCCTTGCGGCTGTGCAAAGATTCAATAGGAACCTCCGAGGGTTTTTGCACGCGCAACAGTAGAGCATCTCCGGAACGGCTGCTTAGTTCTCGGGCCAGATCGGGACTGAGCTTTGCCTCACGATTGCGAGGCGCGTGATTGCTGCGGGTATGAAATGTCCAGAACCGTTCATCCACTCCGTAAACTTTGATCCCAGAACCGAAACGGCCACTCGCCTCGTGCGTTATACTTCCATCGAGCGCGATTAGAGGAGCGGCCGCTCGATAGCCTGCGCCACTGAACTGGGCATCCTTCTGGATATCCTCCGCTAACCCTTCACGGAAAAAGTTAGAAGCAGCGATCACTTCATCCGTGTTACCCAACTGCTGAAGCAACAGTTCGCTCAAGCTACCTCGCACTGAATCACCTACGAGCAGGGCCCCGGCCAATACCGACACAGCCGCCGCTACTCCCAGCAGCACAGCCAGATTGCTGCGCCAGTAGTAGCTGAGGTTGCGATTTAACAGTTGTAAGGTTTGCATCAAACCTGTCGGAGGTGGTGATCAACTAGCTCATAGCGCAGGGGAAACTGAGCTGCCAGCACCGGATTATGGGTTACAACAACCAGTATCGTTTCTTGTTGACGGTGAAGCTTAAGCAGCAGGGCGGCGACTACGTCAGCTGCCTTGTGATCCAGATTTCCTGTAGGCTCATCACACAAAACAAGCTGTGGCTTCATAATCAACGCTCGCGCGAGCGCCACGCGCTGTTTCTCACCTCCGGAAAGTTCAGCGGGCCGATGATCCAGGCGATTCGTTAGACCAACTTCGGCGAGCAGTTCGCGAGCGCGCTGATCACCGCCAGGATCGGGGGGTGAAACCAATGTGGGAGTTAAAACGTTCTCCAGCACCGAGCATTGAGACAAGAGACAGTGATCCTGAAAGATGAAACCAATCTGGCGGTTGCGGAAAGCGGCAAGCTCCCCATCCTTTAGCTCAAACGGGTTTTGACCGTCCAGCGTAACGCGACCCTTGCTGGGTGGTTCGAGCGCTCCCATGATGTACAAGAGCGTACTCTTCCCACTCCCCGATGGTCCCATGATGGAGACGGCATCTCCGCGAGATAGCGAAAGGGAGATGTTGGCGAGTATCTCCAGCACGCCCCGCGGGGTCGGATAGACCTTGCAAACATTCTCAACCCTCAACAATGGACCCACCTTCGCTTCATCATATTAATTCGGCCTGACGGGCGGCAACGAGTCTTATCTGCGGCTCTTCGGCGAGGAGATTTTTGTAAAGGTCGAGCGTTTGTTCAGCCATCCTGGCAACATTGTAATGTTGGCGCACGTTACGGAACGCGTTCTGCCCGAGCGTCGTAGCCAGCTCAGGATCGCGATGAAGCTTCATGATGCCTGCCGCAAGACTCTCGGGATCACGCTCCACGAGAAGCCCACCCTCAGTCTTCGCTATGATTTCGGGGAAAGCGCCGCGCTTCGGTTGTACTACCGGCACGCCGCAGCCCATGGCTTCGAGCAGGAACATCCCCTTAGGTTCTTCATAAATTGCCGGCACCGAAAGTACGTCCAGCTTCTGCAGAAACTCGATCTTCTCCTGGCGATCCAGCACGCCGCGATAGCTGTACTCATGCGACAGGCCATAAGCTTTCAACCGTCGTTCGCAATCTTGCAGATAACCTTTGTGTTCAGGGGCCAAATAACCGGCAACCTCCAGACGTGCGCCGTGAACTTCCTTATCGCGCAAACGCTTGTAGGCTTCAATCAGAACATGCAATCCCTTTTCCGGCGCGATACGGGCAAAAAATCCCACAGTGAAGGGCTGTGATCGCTCGCGCACACGCGTTTCATAACCCTGAAAGTTGATACCGAGGGGTACGACACGAATCTTAGCTCGGGGAATCGCCAGGTAATCGGTCATGAAGTTGGCATAGTAATCACTAACTGCAAGGAAGGCGTCCACATGTTGGACATTGGCGCGAATGAGCGATAGCGCCTCACCACGACAAGGTTCTTGCAAGCCTTCCAAAAACAGGTCCTCACCTTGCAAAGTGCAGCACACCGGGCGTCGCAAGGCTTTTTTGATTGGTTTAGCCAAAGCAATTAAGAGGGAGTATGGCAGGCTAACAACATCAGGCGCCCGCTCTTGTTTAAGCCAGGCCAGCAATTTCGCGATCTCTTTACGTTGGAAGCCATCTTCACCTTTCAGCATCGAAACCGTAAGTTCGCCCAGCAGCTTTGGGCTGGTCTTTATCGATCTATGGGCGGCCAATCTGAGCAACGGTCCCGAATCCCACAGGCGGTCAAGCCAGCGTGGCGTCGCGCGAAACAGGGGCACATACTGTTCCAGATAGACGCTGATTCCACCGAAAAAAACTCTATTTTGACTAACGTTGGGCTCGTCAGTGCGAGTTGGAGTGTATACAGGCAGCAGCGTGACGTCGTGACCGCGCGAAATCAGTTCCGTCGCCAGGGCGTTGTCTCGCAGGCAACTGCCGCAGTACATCTCGCCTGCTCCACCTGTCAGGTAAAGAATCTTCATGGCGAACCGTCAGACTGCGAGAGCTCGCTGAAAGGCGCGTCGCGCGTAGAGGTGATCGAAGAGATTTCCTTCGTGAGGCTGGTCCCAACTCACCTGGTTGGTAGCCACTGGCCCAATATTCAGACGATCCACGTTTGAGGCCCCCACGAGCCGCCGAATGGATTCAGGATCTGAGGTAATAGCAGTAACTACCAAACTTGAGCCCAACGCCTGCGGCAGCCGGTCCGTGTTGATCTCTACAACGCTGGCAAAGGGAAAGAGAAACTCCCTATTCGCGAGCGGGTGCTCCGGAGAGCAATGCACCACCGTGGGCAACAGGTAGGAGCATCCCTCCCAGATTACCAACCGGTCGCCGGAACGGTAAAAAGCTGTAACATCCCGTGCGCCGGGTTCACGAAGACCCTCGTCGATCAAACCGTTGATGCGCGCAGCCACTCTGGGATCCGTAAACGGCGCAATTTGCGCTTCTTCATCTTCCGCGGCCCGCGGCAGAATGCCCGCCAATCTTTCCGCCAGAGCCTCACTAATCTCCTGGGCTCGCGCAGGCACCCAAATCCCGGAGGCATTGATGCAAGAGCGGCCTCCGTTATCCACTATCGATGCGACCATTACATCAAGATACATTTCCCAACTGTCAATGCAGTCTTCTCCAATGATGATCTTGCTATTACCTGGTCCGTGAATTTCGATGCGTGAATCACTCTGCCATTCACCTGTTGTCGTGGCGTCACCGAAGATTATCCCGCGCCCACAACCACGAAGAATCTCCGCGGCGCCCCCGTGGTCCGCCGAATAGAGGCTGAAAGATTCCGGTGGTACGCCAGCCTTTATTAAGGCTTGCACAATTCTGTAAGGCGTCCACGGTTCGGCACTGCCAGGTTTCAGCACAAGTGGAATTTTGAGAGGGATTGACGGAATCCATAAGGAATGCACGCCGGGAGAGTTGTTGGGCAACACCACTCCCAGCGACTCGCCACGTGGAAAGAAACTTAAGGAGTGTCCCTCAAAGTCGCCCCAGCCACGGTCGAGGACTTCCCAACTGACATTACGCGTCAGCCCACTGAGTACGTGTTCCATCTGCGCCAGCATACTGCGAATCTTCAGCATATTGCGCCGTACGAGGGTGTAAGGTAGTCCCGTCGTAGCGGAGACTTGGGCAACATAATCGGCAGGGCTCTGGAGTTGGTCGCCGAGAGGAAGGCTATCGCTGAGAAAATGATCGGCGGCGCGCGAGCACATTGCTACGAGTTCGCCCGTGGATAGTTGCGCCAGACGTTTTAGGCTGCGCTCCTGGTTTAGCAGGTCCCGGCGAATTAACCCCGGGTTGGCCTGGCTAACAGTAACAAATAACTCGCCCGTCCGGTGATGAAACAACCGCGCAATATCCAGACTGGTGTAAGGGTCACCTTTGCGAATCAGAGGAATGTGAATCATGAGCTATTGCGAATTGCGGATTGCGAATTGCGAATTTCGGATTGTGTAAATCCGCAATCCGCAATTCGAAATCCGCAATTCATATTAGTACACTCCTTCAGTCACCGAGGTTTGCAACTGGGAGAATGGTCGCACGTTACGGACACCATCCCAATTGTAGAGTGCGCATGGCGGCTCTCGTTCAGCCTCATCACGCTCCAGAAAGCGGGGCATGAAAAACTCCCTGGTCAGTGTAGTCAAACGGACCCGTCCCGTCTGGCCATAAGGAACAACTTTTTCTGGATTGTCAGCCTCGACCACTTCAATCATTGCTCGCGGCGATGGCGGGTAATAGATGACTGCATAATTGTCCTCGGGTTGCCGGGGCTTGTGCACGGCCAGCCCCATCAGAGTATTGCCGTAGGTGGGAGCAAAATAGGCACCCTCGAGCAGTTCCTCGACCGCAAAGCGATGAAACTGTGGTGTCATCTCCGTCCCGCCGCAAAAGACACCGGTTATCCCCATCTTCTTCAGCGAGACTTTTTCGCACAGTGCCTCCAAAAGTTTTGGAGTGGTAAACAAACAGTGGATATTGTCGTGGGCTCGCAGTAGCGTCAGCCCCTGCTCCACCACGTGCTGCTTGTACTGTTCTGCCATCTTCGCCTGACCCGTCTTTAGTAGCTTGATTACCCAACGGGGATCAAGGTCAATCAGAAAGCAGATGCCACCGCGATACTGGGCCAGGTGTTCGATCGCCAGCCTTAGACGGCGTGGGCCAGTCGGGCCCAGCGACAACCAGTCGGCGCCCGGCGGAAAAAACTCATCCGGCAGAGTCGCACTGAAAGCTTCGTAGTCGAGACGAAAATCCTCAATGTTAATTCGGGATTTCGGAACTCCCGTACTGCCACCAGTCTCAAACGTATAAACGGGGCGGCCAGCATAACCATTTGGCACCCAACGACGGACGGGTCCGCCGCGTAGCCACTCATCCTGGAAAAACCCGAACTTAGCAAGATCGTCGTAAGTTTGGATCTCGCGCCGCGGGTCCCATGAAACTGTTTTTGCGTAATCCAACCAGAAGGGACAGCCCGTGGAAGGTTCAAAATGCCACTGGATAACCTCTCGCACCCAGGCATCCAATACTTCGCGTGATTGCTTGATTGTTTCCGGAACAGACTCCGTAGCTGACATTCCAGTTTGACCTAAGCAAGGTGTTATTAGAGCTTAAGTAGCAAAGATACCAGAGGAAGAATTCATTTTCCATTTGACATTTACATTCGCCATCTCTCACTAAGCTATTGGTTCGTGTTCGTTCGCGTCTTTTCGTGAACCTCCGCGCCTTGATACTTTCACGCCTATAGTGCATAGTTGCTTATGTAATTCCTTCTCTCGCGCATCTACGGTGATGCGCCCCGCGCATAAACCATGAGCGCTGGCGTTTGGATAGTTCGAGAGCAGGCTGATTTCAAATTCAGAAGCGCTCTTTAAGAGCATCCGAACCCGGTTCTTCGCTGCATACCGTTACCGCCGAAGCCAATCTGATTCGCAGCTTCTCTTATTCCCATGAGGGAAAGGTGCATCTATGACCATGAAACTTTACGTAGGAAATCTCGCGTTTGCGACCTCCAGCCAGGATCTGCAGGAACTCTTTGCCCAAGCGGGCACGGTTGAATCCGCAAGCGTCGTGGAAGATCGCGACACTGGACGCTCACGCGGCTTTGGCTTTGTGGAAATGGCCAGCAAGGAAGAGGCTGATGCGGCGATTGCGCAATTCAATGGCAAGGAAATCAACGGGCGCAGCCTCACAGTCAACGAAGCTAAACCGAGGGAAAATCGCGGCGGTGGCGGCGGTCGGGGCGGTTATGGCGGCAATCGCGGCGGCGGTCGCAGTGGCGGAAACTTTGGCGGCGGAAATCGCCAACCAAGGTGGTAACTACAACACAGAAATGACAACTACGATTTGATTCAAAGGAGAAAATGATTGGCAAGAGACGATCTGATTCCGGCGGAGGGCATCATTATAGACAAGCAGCCGAACGCCTTCTTCAAGGTCCGCCTCGATAACTCCGAGCATGTAGTGCTGGCTGCGATCTCGGGCAAAATGCGCGCGAATCGCATCCGGATTTTGGTTGGCGACCGAGTCAGCGTCGAGATGTCACCCTACGACTTGACAAGAGGACGAATTACCTACCGGTACAAATAGAGTAAGGAAGCTCATGATAAAGAAAAATCTGGTTGCGACTGAAAGCTCTGAAAAACCGATCGCAATCCTGGGCGGCCGCGTGGAAAAACTCTGCACGACGTGCGGCGAAGAGCGAGGCCACGTGATTAGGTCGCTAAACAAGCGCGGAAAGATTTTGCGCGTGAGTTGCGCCAAATGCGGAACAGTGGGAACCTTCAAGAGCGGTGTAGCGACATCTTCGAGAGGCGCTGTGACGGTTGGAGCTCCATACGATCGCACGATCAGTTATCGAGCTGGCCAAGTGATGCTGCATCCCATCTTCGGCCCAGGAGAAGTAACGGCTCTGATCGAACCACATAAGATCGACGTGCTCTTTTCAGACCGTTTACGGCGACTTGTTCACGCCAATCACGCCTAGGGCTGCAATGCGAACCTTTGCTCGGCTGCGTTGAGATAGTTCCGTATGCGATTAACCCTCCCGCAACTCTGCAATCAGGTGCAAAGCTTTCTTTCTCAACGGAAGAAGTGCATGCCTCCCAGGACTAGCAGAACCATCCCAATCAAGTAAATCAGGTAAGTGGCGATTCCGATTGTCATAGCGAGCCTCCGTTAGTTTTTGAACACGTTCAACTCAGCCGCAGAATACACGACCGGGAATGACGCTGTCAGGGATTTTTTGAACAGGTTCAGAAAATGGGGCGTGGCGCGATTTTGACCTA
>Ga0209751_10000472_pt1 | contig 43029 bp, 32 predicted proteins | sample RifCSP13_1_FD_184019 | JGI IMG/M metagenome (GOLD analysis project Ga0209751, IMG submission 184019) | Soil microbial communities from Rifle, Colorado - Rifle CSP2_sed 13_1 (SPAdes) (version 2) | ecosystem: Environmental > Terrestrial > Deep subsurface > Rock core/Sediment | place: Rifle...
CCTATTCAGACACTCTTAGTAAGGAGAAAGAAGGGAAAAACGCCATGAAGAAATTGCTCTACCAGCTGTTTGCCGTGACGATGCTCACGGCCCTCGTGCTTTCGGCCTGCGGCCCGGCCGGCACCACCGTCGCCCCTACCGAGCCGCCCCAGCCGACCAACACGCCCCTGCCACCGCCCACCAATACCGCCGTGCCGCCCACCGCGACCCCGGACGCTGCGGCGACGGCCATGGCCGAGATCGGAACCGCGGCGCACCCGATCAAAGCGCTATTCGTCCCCTCCGTGGATGCCAACGTGATTACCACCGGCGGCCAGGTGATGGCCGACGCCCTCAAGGCGGCGACCGGCCTCGAGTTCGTGGTGAGCGTGCCCACCTCGTATGCCGCCACCATTGAGGAGATGTGCGCCTCGCCGTCCGATACCATGGGCTTCATCCCCGGCCTGGGCTACGCGCTGGCAAGCAATCTGTGCGGCGTTAGCGTGTCCTTTAAGGCCATCCGCTTCGGTTTCCCGGTCTACTGGGCTATGTTCCTGGTGGCTCGCGACAGCGACTATGAGACCCTGGCCGACCTGAACGGTAAGAAGTGGGGCTACACCGACGCGGCTTCGACCTCCGGTTACATGGTGCCACTCGTGATGTTGCAGGAAGCCAACATCACCCCAAGCGAGTCGGTAGCCACGGGCGGCCACCCGCAGGCGGTCAAGGCGGTGTACAACGGTGAAGTGGACTTCGCCACCTCCTTCTACAGCGTCCCGCTCGACCCGGATGGCAAACCGGCCTGGACCTATGAGGACTTTGTGGCCGGCAAGATTACCGAAGACATGTACGAGCTGCCGGCCGATGTGATCCCGGACTGCGCGCCCAACGCCGACGGCACGCGCTTACTGTGCGACGGCTGGCGCGTGCTGGATGCCCGCGCCAATATCCGGACTGAAGCGCCGGACGTGATGCAGAAGGTGCGCATCCTGGCTGCGTCGCCCGCTATTCCGAACGATACCCTGTCCTTCGGGCCGGAATTCCCGGCGGAACTGCGCGCCAAGATCGAATCCGCGCTGGTTGATTTCTCCAAGACGGAAGACTGGGCCAAGTCCATCGGCAGTAGCGACTTCTACGGGTGGAGCGGCATCGAGCCGGCCAAGGACGAAGAGTACGACATGGTTCGCTCAATGCTCGAAGCCACCGGCTGGAAGCCGTAAAGCTCGTAAGTTACAGCTATGAAGTAACCTGGCGGACAATAAGGCGCCTCGGGCAGGTAACGCCTGCCTGCCCGAGGTTCTCTCCCGCCGCATCCCGGCTTATCCTTCTCGTGCGAGAAGTCTATGCCCAGCACCGATCAAGTCATCCTCAAAATCGAAAACCTGACCAAGATTTACACAGGCACCGTCCCGGCGCTCGACCAGGTCAGTTTTGAAGTGCCGCGGGGTCAGTTCCTGGCCATCATCGGCTTGAGCGGCTCGGGCAAATCCACCCTGCTGCGTTGCATCAACCGCCTCATTGATCCGACCTCTGGCACCGTGATCTTCAACGGCATGGACGTCACCAGGGCCAACGATGACGAACTGCGCCGGGTGCGCCGGCAGATCGGCATGGTCTTTCAACACTTCAATCTGGTCCACCGGTCGAGTGTGCTCACCAACGTGCTCGCCGGCCGGCTGGGCTACGTCAACCCCGCCTGGGCGCTGATCAATCGCTTCCCCGCCAAAGATGTGGACAAGGCCCTGCGCCAGTTGCAGCGGGTGGGCCTGTCCGATAAGGCCTCCGACCGCGCCGACGAGCTAAGCGGCGGTCAGCAACAGCGCGTGGGGATCGCTCGCGCCCTGATGCAGGAGCCGGCCATGATCCTGGCCGACGAACCGGTGGCCAGCCTGGACCCCGTGCTGGCGCACAGCATCATGCAGCATCTCGAACAGATTAACAAGGAGGACGGCGTCACCGTGCTGTGCAGTCTGCACTTCCTCGACCTGGTGCACCGCTATGCCACGCGCGTGATCGCGCTCAACGCCGGCCGCGTGGTATTCGACGGCCTGCCCAAAGATATTGACGACCACCGCTTCAAAGAAATCTACGGCAAAGAAGCCGAGCGGGTCGGGTAGCAGGAGGCACACGTGAAGAACGCGGCAGACTGGCGACGTTCCCTCACCATCGGCCTGGCGGTGCTGGCCGGGCTGGTGATTTACGCCTACGGTTTTCAGGTCACCAAAATCAATCTGGGCGAAACCCGCTCCGAGCGGCGGCAGACCCAGTTGGTGCGCATCCTGCGCGCGCTGGCCAAGCCGGACCTCATCGCCTACGACGCGACCGAGGTTCAGATCAATGCCGCAGTGTTGGTGCCCTGCCCGGCGGGCGGCTTCACGCCATCCGCGCCAGATTCCAGCGGCCCGTACCTGGTAGTCACTCCGGCCTGCACCGCTCCTGGAGCTGAGGTGAAAATCGAGGGCTTTAATTTCGACCCCGACACGAGCGGCTCACTCAGCTTTATTCCGCCGAGCGGCGTATCGCTGGCAATGGCCACCTATCAGGCCGATGCCAGCGGACACTTCGTGCTCACCGCCAAACTGCCCAAGCGCGAAAGTGAAGAGCCGCAGTACGTCCGAACCATCACGAGCCGGACGGCCGGTGGGCCGCACCTGAGCCAGAACGCCAAAGACACGTGGGAGAAAATCATCGAGACGGTGTTCCTCGCCTTGCTGGCCACCACGGTGGGCACTGCGCTCTCCATCCCCATCAGTTTTCTGGCGGCGAGCAACGTCATGAAGCCCATCGCCAGCTCGCTCACCAGCGTCGCCCTCTCGCTGCTGGCCCTCCCGGTGGGCATGGCGCTGGGCGCGGGCGCCGCAGGGCAAATGGCCGCCGTACGTGATTTGTTGATGCAGAGCACCCTTGTGCCAGTGATCGGATTGGTCGCCAGCCCGGTGATTCTCTTTAGCCTAGTGCGATGGGCGCTGCCTCCTGAGGAGGCTGTGCGGCCCGCTCTGGGCATGCGGCTGGCCCGGCTCGCGGCGCTGCTGGTCTCTGCGCTGATCGGCCTGCTCATCGTGTATCTGCTCTCAAGCCTGTCCGTCAATCTAGGCCGTGGCATTGCGCTGAGCCTCGGGGCCTTCGGTTTCCTCGGTCTGTTCATTTCCGGCATGGGCGACATTCTTGGGACTTCGCTGGGATTGATCAGCGCCCTCGCCGGCGCGGGCGTGCTCATCGGCGCCACCGGGCGGCTGGGCGAGTTCCTCGCGGCACGCCTACCCACCGCGGTCAACAAGATCATCAACATCATCCTCACCGCCGCAACCGGAGCGATGCTCGGCGGCGGGATCGCGGCCGGACTAAACTGGCTGTATCAATTCAAGCAGGCCAACGCCGTGCTATGGTGGTTCGCAGCCATCGGCAGTGGCCTCGGACTGATCACGGCCCTCCGCCTGCCGGCCAGCACCCCGCTCCCCATCGGCTCAGTGATTTACACGCTCACCCGCACTGTTCTCAACGCCCTGCGCTCGGTTGAAGCGCTGGTGATGGCGATTGTGTTTGCGGTGTGGGTGGGTATCGGGCCGTTCGCCGGTACGCTGGCCTTGGCCCTGCACACCGTGGCCGCGCTGGCCAAGCTCTACTCAGAGCAGGTGGAGAGCATTATGCCAGGCCCGCTCGAGGCCGTGCAGGCCACGGGCGCCACACGCCTGCAGACCATCATCTACGCTGTGTTGCCGCAGATCATCCCGCCGTACATCTCCTTCACGCTCTACCGGTGGGACATCAACGTGCGTATGTCCACCATCATCGGTTTCGTGGGGGGCGGCGGCATCGGCTTCCTGCTCCAGCAGAACATTAACCTGCTCAACTACCGGCAGGCCAGCGCCCAGATGTTGGCCATCGCCATCGTGGTAGCGAGCATGGACTATCTCAGCGCGAAACTGCGCGAGAGAGTCATTTGACCTCGCGCTACCCCTCCCGGCGCTATGCGCCACCCTCCTTCCCTCTCCCGTTGGGAGAGGGAAGGGGAGGGCCGGGTAGGGAGGGGTGAGGTTCCCCAATGGACTTAGGCATCGTCATCGTCAACTGGAACGTGCGCGACCTGCTCGCGGCGTGCCTGGATTCTGTCTACGTTGACCTGGCCCAGAGCGGGAACGCGCTGCGCGGCGTGGTGTGCGTGGTGGACAACGGCTCGACCGACGGCTCGGTGGAGATGCTGAAGGCCCGCTTTCCGCGCACGCGGCTGATCGAGGCCGACAATCGCGGCATGGGCGCAGGGAACAACCTCGGACTGAGGGCATTGGGGTATGGAGAAAATCTCAAATCTCAAATCCCAAACCCCAAATCCCAATCTCCAATTTCTGACCTCCCGCCTCCTACCTCCCACCTCCCAACTCCAGCCTCTCCGCCTCCCTTCGCCCTCGTTCTAAACCCCGATACGGTGGTGAGGCCAGGGGCGTTGCGCCAGCTGGCGGATTTTTTGCGCGCGCATCCTCGGGCCGGTGCGGCCGCCCCGAAACTCCTCAACCCAGATGGCTCAGTGCAACATGCAGGCTTCCGTTTCCCCGGGCTGCTGCAGGCGGCGCTCGACCTGTTTCCCCCTCCCGGACGATTGGGCCGGATCATCGACTCGCCGCTCAACGGGCGTTATCCGGCGGCAGCCTACGCCGGCGGCGCGCCATTTCAAGTGGATCACACTTTGGGCGCAGCCTTTGCCGTGCGCGCCGAAGTCATCGCCCAGTGTGGCCTGTTCGACGAAACCTTCCACATGTACTGCGAGGAGATTGACTGGCAGTGGCGCATGGCGCAGGCCGGCTGGGAGCGCTGGATTGTGCCTGCCGCCGAGGTCGTCCACTACGGCGGGCAGAGCACCTCGCAAGTCCACGCTGACGCGTTTCTCCAGCTCTGGACCAGCCGCCGCCGGCTGTATTACCGCTATCACGGTTTCGCCGTGAACGCCCTCCTCAGCCGCCTCGTCCAGCTCGCCATGCGCGGGCGCATCCGCGCGAACCACCGCCGCAGCCAGCGCGGCGAGCTCGACGCCGACGCGCGCGCGGAGATGAACCTGGCGCTGAGTGAAGTGATCCGAGTGTGGCAGGGGCGGAGACCTGGACTGAAGAGATTAGAGATTGGAGATTAGAGATTACCCGTCTCCAATCTTCAATCCTCAATCTCCAATCTCCACCTCCCGTGCTCGCCGCCATCGTTCTCACCCACGACGAAGAGAAGCACCTCCCCGGTTGTCTGGCCTCCGCCGAATGGGCTGACGAGGTCATCGTCTTCGATTCGTTCAGCGCCGATCGCACCATCGAGATCGCACACTCCGCCGGGGCGCGGGTCATCCAGAGGCAGTTCGACAACTATGCGGGTCAGCGCGACGCCGCGCTGCAGTGCACTTCGGCCGAGTGGGTGCTGTTTGTGGACGCCGACGAGCGGGTGACATCGGAGTTGGCGCAGGAGGTCAGGGAAGTCTTGGCACGCCCCGAGGCCGGCTGGTGGGTTCCCCGCTACAACTACATCTTCGGCAGGCTGACGCGGCACGCCGGGTGGTATCCCGACTATCAATTGCGCCTGCTGCGCCGCGCCAGAGCCAGCTATGACCCGGCGCGCCCGGTGCACGAACTCGTGAGGCTGGATGGACAAGCCGGATACCTGAAAGAGCACTTCATCCACCTCAATTACGAGACCATCCCTGAATTCATCGCCAAGCAAAAATACTACGCCGCGTACGACGCTAGCCGCCTCGCCGCCGAGGGCGTGCGAGCCAGGCCGCATCACTTCATCCTGCAGCCCCTGCGGCAGTTCTGGTGGCGCTTCATCACGCTCGCCGGCTGGCGCGATGGATGGCATGGCCTGCGGTTGAGCCTGTTGATGGGATGGTTCGAGTTCGAGAAATACCGCCTGCTGCAGAAATCCCACCTTCCAAATTCCAAATCCCCAAAATAGCCCTGGTCACAGCCCGTATTGGGATTTGGCTGTTGGGATTTGGGACTTCTTCTTTTCTTGCCAAAGTTTTTCAACAATGTTAGAATTTTGCGCAACCAGTCCGGCGCGGTCGTTCCCGCGCCGGACGTTAGCGACAATGAACCAGCCGGTTCTGGTGCTCAACGCGAATTTTGAGCCGCTCAATGTGTGTGATACCCGGCGCGCTATTGGCCTGATTCTCACCGGCAAGGCGGAGATGGTGGCGAATGGGCGCGGTTATATCCACGCGGCTCGCGCCAGCTACCCGCGTCCGTCCGTCGTCAAGCTGGGACATATGGTCAAGCGCCCGCGCCCGCGCGTCAAGCTCACCAAGCGCGAGGTCTTCCGGCGCGACAACTACACTTGCCAATACTGCGGGCGGCAGACAACGCACTTGACGATTGACCACGTCATCCCGCGCCACCGGGGAGGCCAGCACCGCTGGGACAACCTGGTGGCAGCCTGCCCGCCGTGCAACCGCCGCAAAGGCGGCCGCATGGTCGTCGAGGCGAACATGGCCCTCCGGCATCGCCCCGTGGAACCCGCCCCCACCGCCGCCTACCTCTTCGGGCGGCATCTTGCCGAAAACGCCGCCTGGCAGCAGTATATCGAAGGCTGGTAAACAACGCAGGGTCTGGTGAAATGCCAGACCCTGTGTTGTTTTGGGTACAGCTCTCTGCTCATTTCCCTCCGCCCGCTAACTCCACAATCCTCTGCCCCCCACGCGCAAGCAGGTTCGCCAGCTCCTTCGCCGTCTCCGCATACTCGGCTAACCCCGCGCCATACGGGTCTTCCACGTCAAACGTCTGTCCGATCATCTCGCTGAGGAGTTGGACGCGGCTGGCGTATTGGGGGAACTCGGCGTGCAAGGCTTCGCGGTGCGAGCGCGTCAAGCACAGGACGAGATCGGCGTGCGCCATCCGGTTCTCGTTCACCATCCGCGAGCGATGGCGCGAAATGTCCAACCCGCGCTCGGCCATGACCTGGCGCGCGTACTCGGTGGCGGGCGCTCCTTCCACCGCCCAGGTGCCCATTGACCCCACACGCCATTCGCCCAGCACGGCGTTCCGTTTGAGCCAGTCGGCAAAAAGCGCCTCGGCCATCGGCGAGCGGCAGACGTTGGCAGTGCAGACGAATAAGACAGCCGGCATATTGAAAGGTCAACACGCAAACACGCCTACAGGTATGAGGCAATGACCTGACGGTATACCTGCTGCTTGTCTACCTGTGTGCTAATTTACCCCTTCCCCAAAACTCCCGCTTCAGCGATCTCGACCAAAGCATATAAGCCTCCTGAAACTACGCCGTGCCCGCCGAGCACAATCGGAATGGGCGCGTTGACGGCGGCGGCGGTGAACTCGCGCAGGAACGAGTCTTGAATCCGGTCGGCGAGGCCCAGGTCGGAAGCATAGCGGTCGGCGGCGGAGGGCCATAGACGATGATGCGCCAGAACGACGCGCGTGTCAAAGAAGACGGCCTCCACCATCTGACTGAGTTCGGCGAAAAAGGCTTCCGCGCCCACGCGGGCGAGGTGCGCCCCGACGAATGACCGCACGCGCCCCGAATTTTGCCGCCCGCTCGCCGCCATGCCGCGCTCCTCGGAAAACACGCGGATCCAAACCTGCGTGTGCGCCTCGACGTAGGCCCACACGCCGGAGGCGACCCGGCCAATGAGCGCGATCTGGCTGGCGGGGGTGAAGAGTTTCTTCCCTGCCGCCCGCCAGCGTGAGGTATCCTGCGGATGAGCACGGAGATAAGCCGAGAGTTCCGGCCCGGTGCGCGGGTGCAGGCTCAACGCCAGCAAATCGGCGGGGGTGTCAATATCCACGCGGGTCGCCGCGCTGGGGTTGAGGCCCCGCACCTCAACCGAGGCCTCATTCGTAAGCACCCAACCGAGCGCATTATCGCGCTCCAGACGGTGGGGGCGAGATCGTACTGCCTCGGGGCAATTCAGCACGATCCAATCCGACGAATGCAGGTTGTTCGTGATCGCCAACGGGGTGGTCGCACATGCCACCTCTTCAACCGCTTGCGCTAACACGTCGCGTGGCAAAAGCGGGAGGCTGCCTGCGCCGAGGTACACGAAAACGTCCGAAGGGTAGCCATCCATGAGAGCCGCCAGGCGCTGCCCGAAGTGAAACGACTGGCTGGGCGCGTCGAAATCCCAGATCACTGGCAAGTCGGGATGTTGTTCCTCCAGTTCGGGTTCCGGGGCGGCGACGACGACGCGCGCCGCCTGAGGCAGGGTCATCGTCAGTTGCACGGCGTCCCGCATGGCGGCGATCCGCCCGCCCGCAACCCACTGCTCTATTTCCCCCAGTCCCTCGCGGCCAAGAAAAATTAGCGTCGTCGTCGCCATATCACACAAAAACGTGGGGAACCGCCTGACGGCGGTTCCCCACGCGTGGGGTTTCAAGGTATCGTGCGCCTCCAGTGTGTCTCAGTCGATCTCCGGGTCAATCAGCCCGAAGTCGCCGTCACGGCGGCGGTAGAGCACATTGATCCGGTTCGTGTCGGCATTGTAGAAGACGAAAAAATCGTCGTGGCCGAGCATTTGCATCTGTTCAATGGCTTCGGCTTCGTTCATAGGGGTGAGGGTAAAGCGCTTTCGCCGCACGACCACGCCCTCCGGCGCGGACGCCTCAGACTCAATCAGCGCCTCCTCCTCGGAGACGACCAGCGCTTCGGCCCCGGCGCCATTGCCGCGCCCGCGCCAGTGCTTGCCTTTGTAGCGCTCAATCTGGCGCTGCATCTTGTCCAGCACGGCATCCACGGCGGCGAAGATGTCGTCCTTGCGTTCCTCGACGCGGAGCACCACCCGGTTAGCGTGAATGGTGAGCTGCGCGACGTGCCGGTCGGCGGCCGACCGCGCGGTGCGTTCCTCGGCCAGATCAACGCGCGCCTCGTTGATGCTGGGCAAGTACCGGTCCAGCTTGCTGACCTTCTTCTCCACATACTCCCGCAGGCGAGTCGAAACGTTCATGTCGCGCCCCTGGATCGTCACTGAGATGGCCATGGCTACCTCCTGTGAAAAGGTGAGATATACCCTGCCGGTCGTTCAGGCAGAGCGCAAAACCAAGACAGCCGTCGCGCTAATTGTTAACGTGCGACCGAGCCGGATTTTTCCGCCCGGCGGCTGCCGGCGTAGGAGAGCGAATGCGCCCGCCCCAGCGTGAACCCCCACACCCGAACCGCTCCAGCAGCCAGCAATGCCTCGGCGCAAGCGTTCAACGTTGCGCCAGTTGTGTAAACATCATCCACCAGAATCACGGCTTTGTCAGCCACCCTCTCTGTCCTACCTCTGAAGGCCCCCGCGACGTTGGCCTGCCGCTCGTGCGCCGAGAGGCCGACTTGCGAAGCCGTATGCCTGAAGCGCGCTGCGCCCGCGGGCGTGTAAGGCAGGCCCATGAGGGCCGCGAAGGCATCCGCCAGCAATCCGGCTTGGTTGTAGCCGCGCTCACGCATGCGCTGGGCAGAAAGCGGAACTGGGACGACCAGATCGGCGGCGAAGCCGTAGGCTGGCCAGGCTTCGCACAACAAGACTGCCAGCGCGTCGGCCAGGATGATGTCGCGTTTGTACTTGAGGCGATGGAGGGCTTGCTGCAACGGGCCTTCGAAGAACGCCACCGAACGGACGCTGGCCAGGGCAGGGGTGGGCTGCCGAAGACAACTGGCGCACCGGAGCATTTCACCAGCCCGCAGGGGAAAACCGCAGTGCTCGCAGACGGGCGCCGGCAGATACGCCAGCGAAGCGCGGCAGGCCGCGCAGAACCGCTGCCCCTCTTTCCCGCATCCCCCACACTGCGGGGGAAAGATCATATCCACGACGGCCCAGGCCGCCTGGCGCGCCGTATACCGCCAGGCTGGCCGGACCGAGAGTCGGTGCGACGCAGTCAGCGTCATGCCGCTCCTTGAGGCGTGCTGCTCAGGCCCCGGCCACGTCGAGCGATTTAGAAGAACTGCTTCATCACCTGAATCGCCGCCGGACCGAGCAGCACGATATAAATGGATGGGAAGATCAGGAAGGCCATCGGGATCAGCATCTTGATTGGCGCCTCGTGGGCCTTCTTCTCGGCGCGCTGGCGCCGGCGGATGCGCATCTGCTCCGATTGGATGCGCAGCACCTTGGCCATGCTCACACCTAACTGGTCCGCCTGGATCAGGGCGGCCACGAAACTGGTCATCTCCGGGATCCCCATGCGCTCGGACATGTCGCGCAAGGCGTCGCGGCGCAGCTTGCCCAGGCGGATTTCCTGGATGACGCGGGCAAACGCCAGGGATAATTCGTTATCCCACTTTTCGCTGACTTTTTGCATCGCCTGGTCAAACCCCAGGCCGGCTTCGACGCACACCGTCAGCAGGTCGAGCGCATCGGGCATCGCTTTAAGGATGGCTTCCTGCCGCCGGCTGATCTTGCTGGAGATCAACATAGTGGGCAGGAAGAAACCCAGCGCCCCAAACCCCACTGCCGCGCCCACGGCCTTGATCACACCGCCGCGGATGGAGAAAGCCGAGTCGGCCGGCGCGATAATCGTAATAAACAGGATGAACACCGCCAGACCCACACTCGCCACAATCCGGATCGCATAGAACGTAACCGGGTCGAGACCTTTCGGGTTGCCGGCCATATCGAGTTGTTTTTCAATCGCCTTGAGGGATGACTCCGGCGTAAAGCGCGTGGCAAATTCACCGAAGCGCTTGATCAGCGGCAAGAGGACGCGCTCGGAGAACGGCTGGGAGAGCTCAATCTCCTCCAAGGTGACGGGCGTCTCGCGGGTGGAATACTCGGCCAGGCGCGCCTGCAAGGGGTCCGCCTCGGCCTGCGCCTGCCGCCCCACGATCACCAGCATCACGGCCACGATGATGACGAGGATGATGATCCCGACGACGATTAAGGGGCCCATAGTCTTACCTCCTCACCGCTCCACGCAGCTAAATTTCGATGTTGACGATCTTCATGATGATCGCAAAGCCAATGCCGATCATCAAGAAGACGGTGACGATCATGGCAATCCCGCACAGTTGAAAGCGACTCTTCTCCCAGAGCTGGCCCATGTATTCCGGGTTGATGAGCGTCAGGAAGAGGCCTAACCCGATCGGCAGCAGGGAAATGACATAGCCCGTCATCATCCCCTGCGCGGTCAGCGTGGCAATCTCGCCTTTGATGCGAACCCGCTCGCGGATGGTGAAGGAGATGGTATCCAGGATTTCGGCCAGGTTGCCGCCGACTTCCCGCTGGACGTTGATCGCCGTGACTACAAAGTCCAGGTCCTTACTGGGGATGCGGCGCGTCAGGTTTCCCAGAGCCCCCTCCATAGGCAGGCCCAATTGCATCTCCTGCACCACGCGCCGGAACTCGGTTGACATGGGCGGAGGCATTTCTCTTCCCACGGACTCGAGCGCCTGCATCACGCTGTAGCCCGCGCGCAGGCCGTTCACGGTCAGGTTGAGCATGTCGCCCAATTGGTTATCAAATCGAGTCAGGCGCGACTTCTGCTGCGAGCCGACGTACATGCGCGGCAGGAACAATCCGCCGACGCCCGCGAGCGCGCCCCACAGCGGTCCTTTTAAGAACCAAACCGCGGCGAACAGGCCGAAGGCGACAATGACATGCAGGGCCAGATATTCGCCGACCGTCAGCTTCAAGTCGGCGCGGGCCAGTTCGCGCGAGATGTTCTCGGCGAAACCGCGGCCAGCCAGCGCCTGATTGAGGCGATCAGCGAGGAAGCTGGGCCGAGGGCCTTCCGCGACCTCCTGCGACCCGGCCGCGGGGGCCACGGCCTGCCCGGCCTGAGTGAATTGCCCCAGGCGCTCTTCGACGGTGGAGCGGCGGCGGCTCAGGGCAAAGAAAACCACGCCGCCAATCATGGCCAGAACGACCACAGCGATGATGATGCCGAGAACCATGTGCTTGCTTCGCCTCCCGGATTACGAGGGCCGACCCCGGTGCCCCGGTTTAGTACCGCGCCCTCTCACCAATCCCAAAGATTGCCGGCGGCAGGTGAATCCCCATCTCTTCAATCCGGTCCATGACCTTGGGCCGCAGGCCGGTCGGCCGCAGGCGACCAACAATCTTGCCCTTTTCAATGCCCGTCTGCTCGAAGACGAACAAATCCGTCATGGTGATGACGTCGCCTTCCATGCCCTGCACCTCGGCAATTTGCAGCACTCTCCGCGTGCCGTCGTGCAGGCGGCCCAGGTGGATGATGAGATGGATAGCCGACGAAATTTGTTCGCGGATCGCGCGCACCGGCAGATCCATCCCGGCCATCAGGCACATCGTCTCGATGCGGGCGAGGGTGTCGCGCGCGCTGTTGGCGTGACAGGTCGTCATCGAGCCTTCGTGGCCGGTGTTCATGGCCTGCAGCATGTCCAGGGCCGCGCCGTCGCGAATCTCCCCGACCACGATGCGGTCGGGCCGCATGCGGAGCGCGTTGACCACCAGGTTCTGGATGCTGATCTCGCCCTTGCCCTCAATGTTTGCCGGGCGGGATTCCAGCGTGACCACGTGCTCCTGGCGCAGCTGCAGCTCGGCCGCATTCTCGATGGTAATAATCCGGTCATCCCCCGGGATGAAACCGGATATGATGTTCAGGAACGTAGTTTTGCCCGAGCCGGTGCCGCCGGCCACGACGATATTGCAGGCCGCAATCACCGCCGCGCGCATAAACTCTACCGCTTCGGCGGTGACCGCGCCGAACTCGATAAGCTTCTCAACCGTCAACGGAATCTTGAAGAATTTGCGGATGGTCAATGTCGGGCCGCACAGCGCAATCGGCCGCACGATGGCGTTCACGCGGGACCCGTCGGGCAGGCGCGCGTCTTCGTAGGGGTGCGACTCGTCAATCCGGCGGCCCAGGGGGGACATGATCCGGTCAATGACGCGCAGGACGTGCTGGTCGTCGTCAAACGTCACGGGCGCGCGGACGATCTTCCCCTTGCGCTCGACAAAGACGTTCTTCGGGCCGTTCACCATGATTTCGGTGACCGTCTCGTCGCGCAACAAAAACTCCACCGGGCCAAAGCCGAGGATTTCCGAGACGATGGCGTCGAACAACCGGCTGCGTTCCGCCCGGTTAAGGACGAGGCCCTCCTCGGCCAGGATTGATTCATAGAGGTCCTCGATCATTTTGCGCACTTCGGCCGTGCGCGTCATATCCATGTTTGGCGGGATTTCGGACATGAGCCGGTCCTGGACCCGCTTCTTGATATCCCCTACGCCGCCCTGCCCCCCGGGGGCCGCCCCCGCGGTGCCTGGCGGCGCCGTGCGCCGCATGCGCAGTTCGGCCAGCTTGGAGGCCTGATCCTCGCCACCCGCGGCCGCCGGCGCTCCGGGTGGAGCAGCCGGCGCTCCCTGGCGTTGTTCAATTCGTTTCAGGAGCGACATATCACCACCTCACCATGCATACCAGCCAACGGCTAGCGACGATCAAACAACGAGCGCGGCTTCGCCGGCGCGGTTTTGGCCGGCGCCGCCGCCGCCTTCGGCGCGAATTCCTCTTTGATCCTCTGCGCCAACTCGATGACCCCCGGCGTCGGCGGCAGACTCCTGGCGTTCGGGGCGGTGACGAACGGCACGCCGTTGTTGATCGAAGTGTGGACGGTCCGTTCGTCACCCAATATCTGCGCCTTGACCGGGTGCTTGAGATTCTCCTCCACGCTCGCCGCCGAAATTCCGCCGCTCTTAGCCATCCGATTCATGATCAGCAGAATCTTGTCCGGCGGGTATTCCAGCTTCTCCGCCAAGTCGAAGAACTTCTTGGCGTTCGCCAGGGACGGGATATCCGGCGTCGCAATTAACACAATCCGGTCCGAGGCGTCAAAAACCGCCAGTTCCGTGTCCCGCAGCGCCGAGGCCATATCCACAATAACATAATTAAAGAAATCCGCCAATGTGTCAAGGACCTTCTTGAGTGTGGCCGCAGTGACCAGTTCCGAGTCCTCCGGGGTCGGCACGCCCAACAGCACTTTGACGCCTGTGGGATGGGCGACGAGCACGCTCTGGATGTATTCCTCATTGAGTTCGTCTTCGGCGGCCTGGGTCAGGTTGGCAATGTTATGCTTGCCCTTCAGGTTGAAGAACACGCCGATATCGCCGAATTGGGTGTTCGCATCCACCACCACTACCTTGCTGTCGTCGCCTTGCAGCGCAATCGCCATATTGGTGGCGACGGTGGTTTTCCCAGAGCCGCCTTTGGGGCTGAAGACTGAGATGATCTTGCCGTTGACGCCCCCCCTGCCCGCCGCGGCCGCCGCCTGCGCTGGCGGGGCGGCCATCATCTGCTCCCGCTGGCGGCTCATCTCCCCCAAGCGCCGGATCGTTTGAATCAACTCATCTACCGAAGGCGGCTTTGGCAGAAAGTCGCGCGCGCCGGCCAGCATGGCTCGCCTGAGATAATCCGTGTCGCTTTGCACCGAGACGATCACGATCTGCGCGCTCGGCACTTCCTTGACGATGACGCCCGTAGCCTGAATGCCGTCCATGTCCGGCATATTAATGTCCATCAGGACGACGTGCGGCTTGGCCTCCTTGGCGAGCTGGATGCCTTCTTTGCCAGTGCGCGCCATCCCCACGACGTCAATGTCAGGCTCGAATTGCAGCAGTTTGCGGATGTTCTCGCGGGTTTCCGCGATGTCATCCACAATCAGGACACGGATTTTCTCAGACATAGAAATCCTTCGATCCGATCACCTCAGGGTACTGGGGTCGGCGTGGGGGCTGCCAGAGAATTATCCAACCCGTAGTTGAGCTTCGACGGCACGGCAATATTGAAACGTTCGAACATGTATTGCATCGTCACGCTCTCGGTATCCTGGCGCGAGATGTCGCCAGCCGAGCGGAGCGTAAAAGTAATTTGGACAGCGCCCGGGTACTGCACCATCAGTTCCTTCACGTAGTTCAGCACCAAAGTATCCTGCGGGGATACGATTAAGGTGATGGTGTCGGGCGGCGCAGGTGTATCGGTGGGCAGTGGCGCAGGCGGTTGGGTCACGTTCGGGTCGGGCGTGGGCGTGGGCGGCGGCAGGGTCGGGAAGAGCGCCTCCACGAAGTCGCCGATATGCAGCACCGTCGCGTCCTGAATGATCCCCTGCGTCACCAGGCGCCCCCGCTGGTTTTCAGAGGGGATGACATAGAAATCCTGTCCTACCGTGGCGTCCCGCTCACCCCGGCCAAACGGCTGCGGTTTCGGTTCAGCGCCGCCCCCCTCCGTGGGCGGGACCACCAGAGCCACCAACCCCGCGGGGATGCCGGTCGCCGGGTCACCCGGGCTGGGCGGCCGGACGTTCATCGTCAAGTTAGGCAGGACGGTCTGGAAGTTCTGGTCAATATCCACCAGCCACATGGAGACAATGACGTTGACGTGATCTCCGTCCTTAATGCCCAGGGCCACACCGTTTCTCTTGTCATATTGGAGCGTAATCGCCTGCTGCCCATCCGGGATCTGCGCCGCTGCGTCTGAGCCGCTAGGTGAAAGCTGATCCAGGCTCTGCACCACCATACTGGAAAGGATCGGCATCCCGCGGTCAATATCAAATTTAGCTCGTGTGTTCACAATCTGGAGCGCGTCCGTGACCGCATTCAGAGGCACAATCGCCGTCGGCCAGGGATACATCGAGATGGCCTCGGTCGGGATGACGACCCCGCGAGGCAAATCCTGAGCCGCGACCAGGACCGGCAGGAGCGGCTCCGGTGTCGCCGTCACCTCCACAGGAGTCGGCTCAACGCCAGGCCCAACCGCACTCCCGGGACCTAAAAGAAAAAACCAAGCCGCGCCTCCCCCTACGGCGATGAGGATTAACAGTAGAGCTATGACGATAAGCATGCGGCTGCGAGCCATGAAATCCTCCTGAGCAATGGGCGCCTGGAATCAGAACGGGCGTATGATACTTCCATCGAAGGAAAAGTCAAGCAAAGCCCACACTTTTCCTCTTCCTCAATCAACACGGAAGTCCGCAGCAAACTCAGCCCGATCTACTCGAGTTTACAGAACAGGATCAACAGGTCAGGCGCTGGCTCTGTAACTACGCTCCCTCAGGTGGAATGGCCGGGACATCCATAACCACCTGAGTTCCGTGCCCGACTTGGCTGTCAATCTGAAGCTCGCCGCCGAGGAGTTCGATCCGCTCCTTGAGCGTGGGCAGGCCGATCGTCTTTTGTTTGCCTCCGAAGGCCGCCTCGACATCGAAGCCTTTGCCATTGTCTTCCACCGCCACGCGCACACGCGTATCATCCGTATCCATGGTGATCCGCACTTGCGAGGCCTGCGCATGGTTGCGAATGTTCCCTAGCAGTTCCTGAATGGCGCGGAAAATCATAATTTCGCGCACCGCCTCAAGGCGGCGCTCCGCGCCCGTGACCGTCAGCGTCATCTGGATCCCGCTCTTCTCCTTGAAAGTCTCCACGTACCGCTTGATCGTCGGCACCAGGCCGAGGTCATCCAGCATCATCGGGCGCAGATCAAAAATAAAGTCGCGCACCTTCTGAAGGGTTGATGAGGCCGCCATCTTGAGGCTTCCCAGCTCGGCTTTGGCGCGCTCCGGGTCCACCTCAAATAGCCGCATGGCGATATCCGACTGGAGGATAAAATTGGACAAGGCCTGCGCCGGGCCATCGTGAATCTGGCGTGAGAGACGCTGGCGCTCAGCCTCCTGCGCCTCGACCACGCGCACGATGGTCGGCTTGCCATCGGCCGCCCCGCCGCCGGACAGGACAGCCGCGCCGCTGGTCTGCAAGGCCTCGAGCGTCCGCGTCAGGTACTCGGCCAGGCGCTCCAGGTTAGCCTGATCGCTTTGCAGTTTTTCCAACTGGCCGCGCATGGTGAACAGGCGTTGCTGTGAGTCCAGCGTATTGTCATAGGCCGTCTTGAGGTCTGCCTTGGAGATCGCGTCCAGATTGGCCTGCACCTGCCGCAGTTGCGCGGTGAGCGTGGCGTTCCGCTGCGCCAGCTTGTTCACTTCCGTCTGGCTCTGCGTCACCATCATATTCAACTCACGCAAATCGCGCTGCGTCTGCTCCAATTCGGCCTGGATTTGCTCAATCAGTTCCTGAATGGGTGAAGGGCCTGCCCGAGGCGGCATACGGACTGCTCCTTATGGTTTCAGTTTCGGTTCCTTCGAACTCTGGGAATCTTGAAGCCGCACCCAGCCGTGCCGCAATGCGTACACCGCGGCCTGCGTCCGGTCTTCGACGTCGAGTTTCTGCAAGATGGCCGTCATATGATTCTTAACGGTCTGATGACTGATGCCCAGCGAATAGGCGATTTCCTTGTTGCTCAAGCCGCGCGTGACATATTCGAGGATCTCCATTTCGCGAGGCGAGAGCGGCGAAAAGGCTTCGCGTTCCTCGTCGACATAGGGGCGTCCGGCCTTCTCCACGCCTTTCTCCAGCCACACCTGCAGGCCCTCGTGATCAAAGACCTGATCGCCGATGATATAGTGCCCCTGGACCACCTGCCGGAGCACCTGAATTAATTTATGCGGGGTCACGTCTTTGGGGCAATAGGCCGAAGCTCCCGCTCGGAAAGCGTGCAGGACCTGTTCGACGTCGTCATAGGCCGTTAGTACGATCACGGCCGCCGTCGAGCGCTCGGAGCGCAATTGGCGCGTAACCTGCAAGCCATTCAGGCCGGGCAGATTGATGTCCAGGAGGATGGCGTCCGGCTTGTGTTGGCGGGATAACTCGAGCGCCTCTTGCCCGTTAGAGCCTTCGCCCACCAGGTCGACATCAGACTCGCTGCGCAGGACATCTCGCAGCCCTTGCCGGAAGAGGGGATGATCATCAATGACGAGGACGCGAATCTTTTCCATATAGCCTTGTTGGAGAGCCCGGCGAACCCTAATCAGGCTTCATCCTCAAGGAGTATAGCAGAAGGACAAACCCAGCGCAAACACAGCCACCCCCTCCCGGCCTAGGGACGGGCTATCGGCCAACGATAAACCGCCATGTTCTCTCCCCCAGCCTGGGGACTGTAGGGCGCGTGGGTGCTGTAGATTGGCGGACCGAGTGGGCGCACCAGACCGGGATACCAATCAGGGAACGTCACGAGATACTCCGCGCCGGAAGCCGTCAGCCAGTCCCGCAGCCGGTCCTCATCCCGGATAAAGGGGATGACCTCCGGCGAGGCCAGTCCGGCCATATCCAGCAACCGCCGCTCGCCAAAATAACCCAGCGCCCCGATGTCGTGCGCCGCGACGAGCGCGTCTGCCGGCGTGTTCTGGTTGATCCAACGCGCCGTAGCAACCATTTCCGTCTCGATGATCCGCACGTCGCGCATATAGGCCAGCGCCCCGTTGAGCCAGAAGGCGATGACCAGCACCCCTGTGGCGGCCAGCCAGACACGGCTGAGGATGCGCAGCCAGGGTTTGGGCGTGTGGAGATTCAGCCACTGTGCCGTCCCCCCGGCGCCCGCCGCCACGAGCGCCGGGATCACCGGCATGAGATAGCGGCCATGCTGATAGGTGACGGGGAGCCGGACGATGTAAGCGGCGATGAAGGTGATGGCCCAGCCGATCGGGAGGAACGCTTCCCATTGTCGCGCCTGGCTCGACCGCCAGGCTGCCCAAACGATCCCTGGCCCAAGGAGGGCCTGCGCGCCCACAAATGGCAGCTGGCCCAACTGAATCATCCGCGTCGATAGCGGCGCTTGACGCTGAAGGGCGTACTCGGCGGCTTTCGCGTAATAAGTGTTCGGCCAGACTGATCCGGCCAGCCATTGATTGAAGGCGAGGTAAGGAAGGACAACAACGCCGAAGCCGAGCAAGCCTGCGAGCAGGTTGCGCCGGTCGCGCGGGCGGGAAAAAAATATGCGGGCCAACGCAAACGGCAGCAAGGTGAGTCCATCCGGACGGGCAAGCAGGCTCGCCCCTACACACAATCCAATCCATACGGCCCGTTCCGGCGCAATCACAAAGACGGAGAGCGCGAGCGCGGAGAACAGCAGCGTCTCCATGCCCGAGGCGGCAGCCCACGCCAGATGCCATTCGAGCGCGACGAACACGCCCGCCAGCAGCGCGGCGAGAGGGTGTCCCGGCCAGAGGGTGAGGGTGAGGCGATAGGCGAGCCAGGCATTAAAGCCGAGGAGTACCGCGCCCAAGGTGTACGTCCAGAGGTGATAATCAATGTGGAGCAGGTAGCCAAGCGTCAATAATGTCGTCCACAGCGGCGAGGTGGAGCCGGCCGAGGGCTGGCCGGGGATGAACGCCAGTTGGTGAAGCCTGGCCAGGTTGCGCGCGTAGGTCTGGTGAATCCAGGCGTCGTCGAGCGGGAAGCCGATGAAGCCGCTGGCGTAACTCAGGCCGAGGTAGAGCAAGACGGAGAGGGGAGGCAGGAGGAAGAAGAGGGCACGGCGTGAAGCCAGAGGCAGAGGGCGTGAGGCGGAGTTCATGGAACGGGTCCGAGTTCAAAGAGATAGACAGGCTCGTTGGCGTCGTCGGCGAAGACAGCGCGGAGGGTGAGGCGCGGCTCGCTGGCGGGCAAGTGATATAACGACGCCAGCCCGGCCGGGTGGTTGACGTCGAGCACGACCCAGCGCGCGCCGAAGTCAGTCATGGCGCGCAACAACACTTCAGGGCCGCCGTTGGGGACGATGATGCTCGGATGGCCGGTGAAGTAATAGAAGCCGGGCGGGTTGTTCACCGCCACGACGGATTGCCTGTCTCCGGCTTTCGCCAGCCAATCCCCAACCTCGGCATAGGCCTGATCAACTTGGGCCGACCGGGGATTGCGCCAGTCGGGGCCGACAAGCCGCGCCTGGAAAACGAATGTGGTCAGCGCCATCGCGAACAGGAGGAGCAGGGCCGCAAAGATGGGTTGCGATCTCTCCGGCTGCCAGGCTGGAAAAAGGCGGCTGAGGCCGGGTGAAACCCGCGCAGCCAGCATCCTGACCGCGCGCTGCTGAAAGCGCGCGCCCGCCTCGACGGACGCATCCAACCCGACGACGGCGGCCGGGAAAAAGAAGGGCAGCAGCGCCGCGCCAGAGTGAAATAACCCGCCGCGCGGACCGGGGAAAGTGAAGACGAAAGTCATCAGCCCAAAGAGGAGGAGAAAATAGATGAGTGCGGGCGCGTAAAGCGGTGCGCGGCGCAACCGCCAGAGGCCGATCACGATGAACGGGGAAGCGACGACGAGGCCTTGTTCGCCGATCAACCGGCTCAGGTTGGTCTTCAGCGCCCACCCTTTGCCGGCCAGGATGCTCCCCCACCCCGTTGCCAGGTAGCGCGACAACGTCAGGCTATCCGCCGGGTAGTTGAAAAGATCGTTGTACTCGGTGAGCCAGAGGGCGCGGCTTCCACCCGGCGCGAGAGGCGCGCCCACGACGATGAGATTGCGGATAAGCCAGGGGAGCATGATGAGGAGGTAGCCGAATGTGAGGGAGAGGTAATTGGTAATGGGTAGATTGGTGAGGCGTGAGGCGGGGGCTGTGAGGGGGGGAGCATCGTGGAGGCTGGCGTGCTTGAGAGCCCACAGGGCGACGAGAAACACGAACAACCCATCCGCGCGGGTGAGATGGGCAAAGCCGGCGCATAACCCGGCGGCGAAACACCCACGGGAAGACCGGTGCTGGGCAGCGAGGGCGCTGACGAGCAGCGCGCTGCCCGCGGTCAGGCCATAGAGGGCAAAGGAGTCAGTGTTTGACCAGAACGACACGTAATAGCCGCTGAACACGGTCAGCATGGCGGCGGCGAGGGCGTGACGGCGGAGGCCAGTCGTGAGAACGGCGATGGCGTAACTGAGCAAAGGCAGGAGGGAGGCGGACACAATCAGGGGAATTTGGGCGGCGCGGAAAAGCGCAGCGTTGGCCGAGTCGGCTCCGGCGAGGGCGATAAACGGCGCGACGACAAGGGAGGTGAGCGGCATCCAGTAGAGGTGGCTAGGCCCCCCGCGCCAAACTTCTCCCAGGGCAGGAGCAAGCTGGCTCAGATAATTCCATACATACGGCTCGGTAAAGCCCTGGCCGCGCGCCAACTGGAGCGCGCCGCCAAAATAGTAGTAGGCATCCATATAACCGGGCCTGGTGATGAAGCGCGCCGCGAGGGCATTGACGGCGAGGGCGCAGAGGAAGACGGCGATGAGATCCTGGCGGATGACGTGTGGGGGCGTGTGGGGGTGCGAATGGGTTGACATGAAACGGAGTTACGGCAAAGCGTAGAGAGAATATGCGCCGCCGATATTTTCGAGCAGAGGCAATTGAGAGCGAAGCCGGTCGAGTTCGGCCCAATCGGAATCCTCAAAAGGACTATCCGGCTGGGAGCGCACGAATTGCAGACCGAGGTCATAAATCAGAACGTGGGTAATGCCTTCTGATTTCCAACGGGTCATCGCCGCCTCCGCCGTCCCCACCGTCCGGCGCAGGCGCCACCAGCGGTCAATAATGAGGTCGGGGACGCAACGGCTGGGCGAGGCGCATTCCAGGGAGCGCGGCTCCCACAGGAATACGACGCGCGATCCGGCGGGCAGCGTGTTGACGTGGTCAATCCCGGCGGTGTACCAACCCAGGTTGGCGGCGCGGTATTCGGAGGCAGTCTGCCGCCCAGCCAGATAAGCCAGCGGGTTATGCGCGGCGAAGGCCATCACGTATTCCAGGGTGCTCAAGCCAAACGCGAAAATGATGATCCCCTGAACGATGGTGGACAGTCGCAAGCCGGGCGAATCAAACTGCGCGGCCGCCAGCTCCCCGCCGAGGCACAACAGGCTCAGCGCCGGGAAGAGACTGAAAAACAGCCGGGCCTGCACGGCATAGTACGAGACAAAGGTCAAGATAACCCAGAGTGCATAACTCGCCAGGACGAAGATGACCAGCGGAGATAACTCGCGCCGGACCGGGGCGTCGAGCCTGCGCCAGCCCAACGCCAGCGCCAGCGGCAGGAACACCAGCCACGGGCTGAGGGTGGCGTCGTAATTGTTCGCGCCTTGGACGCCAAGAAAGATCACCCGAAAGAAAATCAACGCCGCCCAGACTGGATTGCGCTCGGTGAGGTCGGGGCGGTTATAAAACCACAAGCGCAGTTTGTCCACGGCCGGGGTCGGGATGAGCAAAGGATAAGTGGGACTGCCAGTAAAGAACCAGTTTTTGAGGAGCCAGGGGGTGAAGAAGAGAAACGAGATAAAGAGGAAAGAAAGAGAGAGAGTGACAAGGTGACGGGTTGAAAGGGTGATGGGATGAGGGGGCGTAGGGGGATGGGAACGGGAACGGAAGTGGTCAAGCACAATCACGGCTACGGCGGCGAAGGGGAGGATGACGCCCGTATATTTGCACCCCATCGCCAACCCGGCGAGGACTCCGCTCAGCAGGAGCCAACGCCTTTCGTGCGTGAAGCCCCACCGCCGGAGTGTGACGAGCATGGCGAGCGCGAGGAGCATCAACAGCAAATCGGCGTACGCCCAGGAGTGCGAAATGGCGATAGTAGACGACGAAAGCAGGAGGGCCGGCGCCAGAGAGGCGAGGCGCGGGCCAAAGGCTTCAGAGGCGTACGCCGCAAGGCCGAGGGTCAATACCACGCCAAACACCCAGCCCAGCGTCTGCGCGGCGATCTCGCCGCGGAGCAGGAATGCGGCGGTATACAACATCTCGGTGAGCTGGGGCATGCCGGAGAAGAAGAAATCGGCCTCGAGCCTGATCCCCCGCGTCTGCGCGTACAATTGGGGGAGTGTAAGGTGATACACGAGCGCATCCCACTTGAACGGCGGCGCGAGGGCTTGCAGCCATCCGAGAGCCAGCGTGCACAGCACAAATAGAACGGCGAGCCGGGCAAAACGGTCAGGGTAGCCAAATACCGCGAAGGCGCGGGACAGATCGGCGAGCCAACGACGAATGCTGCGCCACAGGCTGACGAACAGAAGCAGAACCAAAGCCCAGATCAACGGCGGGTGGTAAAGGTTGGCGACGCCGAGGGCCAGCATCGCCAATCCCATCATGCCCCACCCCAGCGCAGCGTGGACGGCGACCCGTTCACCCGAGGCGGCGATAGGCCAGCCGCGCAGGAGACGCTGCCCAAGACCGCCGCCAAGGGCGGTGAGCAAGAACGCCACGCCCGTGTCAACGAATGTCCCCGCCAACACGGCGGCCTGCGCCAGTGTGACGGGCCGATGGACAAAATAATAGCCGCTCAGGGTGATGCCGAGCGCAAGGACCAACGCGAGGGAAAACCAGGGGCGGCGGCCGTCGTTGGTCATCGCGGGCCGACCACCACAACGCCGAGGCCAACAAAACGCTGGACTTCGAGGAGGCGCTCCGGATGTGCGGCAAACCAGTCGGCGAGCGGCGACTGGACGAGCGGATCGAATGGCGTGGTCTTGCTGAGGCCGTGGTTGGTGTCGTGCGGACTGCGCAGGAGGACGAGCGTGAGTTGATCGGCGGCCTCGACTGTTTCCGGCGAAGCCTGACCAGCGGCCTCTCCCGATGGGCGATAAGGCAGCAGGCCAAGCAGCGCCTCACCATCCTGCGCCAGCAGAGGGGCGCCCGGATACTGGGCCGCGATGAACTGTGCCGCTCCCCGCCAATCTTCTTTAGCATAGCGCGGGCTGATAAACAACCGGAGGCTGGCCGCCAGCATTCCTCCGCACAGGGCCAATGCGCCGGCAGCAAATAAGACGCGCGACCAGGCGGCGCGCAGCGCGGCGAGGCGAGCCAGCCCCGCGCCGAGCAACAGCACGAATGCGACGATTTCCGGGATGAAGAACCGATCAATATAGGCCGGGAGACGGGATGACAACAGCCAGGCCATGAGCATGGGCAGGAAGAGCCACCAGAGCAACAGTGGTCTGGCGGCCGCCCCGCGCGGGCCGGCCGCGCCACACGGACGAAGCCCGGTCGCGAATACCATCACGCCTGCCAGAGCCGCCAGGATCCCGAGCCAGGTCAGTTGGTCGCCGTCGGCGCTGAGAAAGTTGAGCAAGGTCCTCATGGGCGCAAGTACGCCGATCTTCGGGATCCAGGCATTCCCGGTGAGGGGCTGGCGGCGCAGGAGAAAAGCCAGGATGTATAGTCCCGTGGGGAGGGCGGCTAGCGTCTGCCAGCCGAACCAGCGCCGGAACAGCCAGGGATTGCGCCGGAAGTTTGCGAGGAGGTATCCCATCTGGGCAAAGGCGAAAAGGGCCGAAGCATAGTGCGTGAGATATAGCGCGGCGCTCGCCAGCACGAAGAGCCATGGCCCGCGTCCCCGTTCAGCCCAGCGCCAGAACCCCCACAGGGCTAACGCGGCAAACAGCAAATAGAAACCGTAAGGGCGCGCGTCGCGGGCATACCACACGGCAAACGGCGAGAGCGTAAGCAAGGCCGCCGCCCATAGCCCCGTCTCACGCCCGAACATGCTCCGGCCAAGACGATAGCTCACCGGGACAGCCAGAATCCCTGCGAGCAGCGCCACCAAACGCAAGACGAACTCGCTTTTCCCCAGCCACGGAACGGAAAGCCGCGCGACGACATAGTACAGCGGCGAGGTGTCGCTGATGAGGAGCATAACGCCCCAAATGTCGCGCCAAGTAGGGAGCATGAGATACCAGGTGTAGGCCTCGTCCAGCCAGAAACTCTCGCGGCCCAGGTCGTGCAGGCGCAACCCAAGGGCCGCGAGCAAAATCGCCGTGAGCCAGCGCCCATCACGCCCCCTCACGGCGTCACCCTCCGGTACACCGCCGCCACCGGGTCGCTGTACACGGCGAGCCAGCCGTCGCGCGTGAGCGCATCGCTCAACAAGGAATTCGACTCGACGATGACGAGATTCACGCCATATTTGTCCAGCGCCGCCTGATAACCGGGCCGCCCCAGCGAGATGTGGAGATACTCGCGCAGGAAGGCATCGTCGTACAAATCCGTGCGGCCATCCACGTAGACCGGATAATCGGGATAAAGCGCCCAAGCCAGGTACGCGCCGAAGTTATACGCGTTGAACAACGGGCCGGGTGGGCGCACACGCCGCACGTAGTCTGCCGCGCCAACCGGCAGGGTGCGCGCGATCTCGGCCTCGTTGACCGACGGCTGCAGCGGGATGAGCACTTTGAGGAGCGCCGCCAGCGTGACGACGCTCAGCAGGATCCAGTTCACGACGATGGCGCGCTGGTCGGCGATCTCGGCGGAAGGCGCCGTCCACGCGGGGAGCCGCTCCCGGATGTCCGCCCAACCCGCAGCGACGTGGCGCGTGACCACGGGCGGCGCGACGATGGCGAGGAGCGCCACATTCCGCCCGGCGAGAAACCCGAGATAAGCCACGCCGGTCACCAGGAGCAGATCGGTCAGATTCACACGGCGGCGTGAGAGCCCGATCGCCGCGAGCGTAGCAAACAACAGCCACAGGAAGGGCTGCGCCTCGCGCCGATGGAAATCGGGCGTTTGCCACTCTTGAATGAAATCCCGCAACACGCCGATGGAAACCGTCTTGAACGGATAGAGGAGCATCGCCGGGCCGGAGGGGTTGAGCATCACGGCGACGGCGCAGGCCAACCCGATCCCGGCCAGCCACGCCAGGCCGGGCAGTCCCACGTCCCCGGTATGACCCGCGGAGGGCACAGACGGTTCGCCCTGAGCACGCCCGGCCGTCAACACGCGCCAGACCAATGCCAGCGCCTGCCCGGCCAGCGTCAGCGCAATGAAGATGAAGCCAATCGCAAAGCCGCCGTGCGCGTTCGCCCACAGCGCCATGAGCGGCGGCAGCGCCCACAAGCGGTTGACGCCCCGCCAGCGATAGAGATGCAGGATATACGCAAACGCCCCGGCTAGGAGGAACGAGACGATGTGCGGGCGCGCCGCCCAGTACACGCCGGAGGCCGCCGCCGCCAGCACCAGCGTAAAAGCCTTCAAGAAAGGATGCCCCTCGCAACTCCGATGGACAAAGACGAAAGTCAACGTGACACACACGGCGGTGAACAGGTTCAATCCGGCATAACTGAAATTTGCAAACAGCCAGTACATGGGGACTTCGACCAGCCAGCCGGGGTACTTCCAGTCTGCGCCCGCGCGGGTGTGTGAGAACGGGTCAGTCAGCGGCACGGCCCGATGCTCCAGGATCCATTGACCAGCGCGCAGATGCCACCACGTATCGGTATCCGCCGAGACGCGCGTGGCCATGGCAAAGACGCCGACGAACGTGATCGTGGTAATGAGCCGGGAAGTAGTGAGCTTCATGAATAGCCAATAAGCAATTGGCGCCTGAACGGATGCAGCGGAGGTTTTAGGCGCTTATTGAGAGCAACAGTCCCTTCCCAGGCCCAACTCTTCAGGAATGACTTTGCGCGAGAGAGCATAGAAGACGTGGAAGTCGCCGATCTGCTCTTCCTCAAAGGTCACGCCCAGGGTGTGCAGGCCCGTGCGGATGCGTTCGTCCAATTGGGGGTGGAGCGTTGTGATATACGCCGCCTTTGGGCTGGCATCCGCTGCCTGCGAGTACGGGAGATAGCGATTGTAGCGCGTCGTGTAATTGAAGTTGAGATGATAAGGCAGGCGGGCCGCGTAGAGCAATTCTTCGCCGCTGAGGAACGCCAACGGGAACTCCACCCAGTAGTTGGTGTAACCGCGCGTTTCGCCATGCTCACGCAAAAACGCCATCACGGCCGGAAGCTCACGCTGATCCACCTGCGCGACTCTATCGAACTGCGTGGTGAGGCCCGGCGGGAAATCCGCCGCGCTCTGCGCCGTGCCCCAGGCGTTGAAGGCGATGACGCCCAGCGCCAGCGCGTTCACGAGCCAACCGCCCACCGGGGATTCGGCCCAGCGCAGATGACGGCGCAGTTTGGACAGCATCTCGGCCATAAGCAGGGCCAGCGGTGCTGCCAGCGGCAGGAAATACCGGCCCGAGGGGTCCGCGCCGAAGGGCGTGAGGATGAATGCCCCAACGAGCGTCAGGCAGACCCCGATAAGCAACCAGCGTTTGACCCAGACCGTGTCGGGCGGGCGGGCCGGGTAAACCACGCGGAGGATGAACGCGACGACGGCCATATTGATCGCCAAGGCAAAAGGCGCCAGCGGCAGAGCAAGAAACTGCGCGCTCCACGGCGGGCGCATTCCCCAGATCACCGTGAGGCCTAGCAAGAGAAAGTTGAACAGATGCTGGAAGATCGCAAACACGGGATGGCTGGCGGAGGCCCCGGCAATGGCCGCGCCGCCCAGTTCGGTCATCGTCGCTGCGCTATGCGTCCCTGTAAACCAGAGCCAGGGCGAGGCCCCGGCGGCAAAACCCAGGCCGGATAACAGCCAGTCGGGCATGCGCCAACGCCGGGCGGCGAACACATAGATGACCGTCGGGAGCAGGTAAACGCCGATCAGCGGGAACCCCCAGAACCCAAGCCCGCTGAGAAAACCGAGGGCCAGCCATTCTGCCCCACGCCGTTTCCCTTCCGCGAGGCGCAGCGCCATCAAAAGCACGAGGTTCCCGATCAAAAGCGCTTCGCCGTATCCGCCGAGCGAGGCTGTAGTGTAGAGCGTGACTAGCACGCTGGGCACGGCGAGGAAGAGCGCAGCGGCGCCGGCGATCCAGCGGCTCGCGTAGATTCTAAGTCCGAGCCAATAGGTGGTGAGGATCACGCCCAGATACAGCACGGACTGCACGCCGCGAATGGCAAGCACGGATTGACCGAAGAGCGCGAACGCTCCGGCCACCAGCCAGGCGTCGAGGCTGCCGAGATAAGCCTGCCCGTAGAAGAAAACCGGGCGCTCGCCCTGCAGGATGTGCCGCCCCATCAACGCGACCACGGCTTCGTCGGCGTTGAAAGGCACGACATCAGCGTAGAGCAATGCGGCTTTGAGCGCGACGTTAATCAGCAAGGCGCCGAGCAACGGCCCATCCGTCAGGTCGTTTTTCCTCATGCGACGCTAGCGCCTCCCCCATTGTCAGGCTGCACCCCGCCCTCTATAATCTCCTGCATGCTTCGTCGTCTTGCCTCCTTTGGGCCATACCTGATTGCAACCGCCGCTATCGTCGCGCGCATTCTGCCCACGCCACGCACCATTGACGATGCCTTCATCACTTTCCGCTATGCGCGCAACCTGCTCGCCGGGTTGGGCTTCGTCTACAACCCCGGCGAGCACGTGCTCGGCACGACCACCCCCCTCTACACTCTGCTCATCGCAGCGCTGGCAGGCCTCACGCGCTCGAACCATTACCCCTGGCTTGCGCTCTTGGCCAATGCGCTGGCGGACGGACTGACCTGTCTGCTTCTCGTGAGGCTGGGAGAAAAACTTAGCGGGCAACGCATCGTCGGATTGAGCGCCGGTCTGTTGTGGGCCGTTGCGCCGATGAGCGTGACCTTTGCCGTCGGTGGGATGGAGACCTCGGTCTTTATCCTGCTCCTCATTCTGAGCGCCGATCTCTACCTTGCGGGTCGCGCCCGCTGGGCCGCGCTGGCCTCCGCGCTGCTGTTGCTCACCCGGCCGGATGGCGTGTTATTCGTCGGGCCGGTGCTCCTCGACCTGCTCTGGCGACAGTGGCGCGCGCGAAAATGGCCGTGGGCCGAGGCCGGCATCTTCCTCGCGGCGCTGGCGCCCTGGGCCGTTTTCGCCGCGGTCTATTTTGGCTCCCCTATACCCCACTCCGTCTCCGCTAAATCCCTCGCTTACCATCTCAAGCCCGGCGGCGCCCTTTTCCGGCTGCTGCAAAACTATGCCTCGCCCTTCTTCGAGCACCTGGTTTTCTCGAACTTCTACCTCTTGGTCGGCTTTCTGATCGCCTATATCGCTCTCGCCGTCATCGGCGGCCTCCAGGGCGCTCGCCGCAACTCGCGGGCATGGCCCATTACGTTTTACCCGTGGCTCTATCTCATTGCTTTCGCCGCCGCCAACCCACTCATCTTTCGCTGGTACCTCGCGCCGCCGCTGCCGTTTTACTTTCTGCTCATCCTCACCGGCTTATCCAAAATCGCCGCCGACTTATCAGCGGCCGTCCACTCCCTACGCGACGCCCCACGTTTCATCCCCCGTCCCGCGTCCTTTATCCTTCTGCCTGCTTCCTTCTTCTTCATTCTCTCCCTCAACGCATGGACTCTCCACCCCGACCACGGCCCGGCCTACCCCGCGCCGGACATAGCCTGGCACCAACTCGAACTGTACTATACGGAGGTGAGTCAGGGACTTGCTCCGTACGTGACGCCACAGACAGTCCTCGCAGCCGGAGATGTAGGCGCGCTGGGCTATTACTCCAACGCGCGCATCCTCGACACAGTTGGATTGATGTCACCCGAGGCTGCGGCCTACTACCCTCTCCCCCCGGCGCTCTACGCGCTGGATGTGTACGCCGTCCCCCCACAATTGATTCTCGATCGCAAGCCGGACTACGTGGCGCTCCTCGAAATCTACGGGCGCCGGGGGTTGTTTGTTGACCCTGTGTTCTTGACTGAGTATCAATTGGTCACAAAGATCCCGACCGACATTTATGGCAGTGATGGTTTATTAGTCTGGGCCCGCCGCGATCTCCAGGCACGATGAGCGATTAGCCGATACCGTAGCCATGCAGGCGTAAAACGGGTCTTGACCTCTCGCCTGTCATCCCGCCATATTTTACCAGTCTGCGGCAGCCGTCCATCACATTCCTCGCCGTCATCTACATGCGCGTCATCGGTGGAACGTTCGCTGCGGCCGTCGAGAGGCTCCGCCCGGCAACCTCGTTCCCCCATTCCTCCGCGCCCACATCGCTCCCGAAATGGCTCGCGCTTTGCGCAACGGGCGCAATCTTAGGGGCCGCGCTCCGCAAGGGAATCTTCCACCGCCTGCGCGGCCTCCAGTTGCCCCAGCGTTCTCTGCCACGCGACCAGCGTCTTCAGCCTCTCGACCAAGGCTGGCGGATAAGTCGGTATCGCCAGTCCCGGCGCGAGATTCGGGCGCAAACTCTCACGGATAAACAGCAGCCAGCCGTAATTGGTCCCAGGGCTGTGTTCAACTGATGCTGGGTAAGCTTCCCAGGCCATCGCATACCATTGAACCGCTGCGGCTAAATCATCCCTCGCCGCCGCCAGGTCGCCGCGCAAGAATTGTAGAGCCACCGGGTCGGCCTCTCGTGTCGCCGCGGCATACTGAAGCAAATACTCGGCCGGCGCGAAATCGCCTCGCGCTGCTTCTATTTCGGCCAGTTGAACAATTTGAGCGGCGGTGAGGCGGCGGGCTGCAAAACCGGTGCTCAGTCGTTCGCGGTCAGCCTGCAGGGCGGCGGCCTCCAGCCGCTTCCCCATCAGCTGCGCGATGTGCACGTCGAGCAAATCCGAATCGGATAGCGGCGCGGCCGGTTCCGGTTTGCCCAGCCAGGCGGCCTCGGTTCGGCGATAAACTTCAGTTTCTGGGGCGAGCGAACGCGCATGAGCCAGGGATTCCAGGGCGGCCGCTTGATCGCCCATGGCCCACTGTGCGGCGGCGAGATTGGCCCAGTTGATCGAATAACCTGGCTCACGCCTCAGCGCAATTTGGTAGAGGCTTACCGCCCGGGCCGGATCGCCCATACGCTGGGCCACATACGCCGCCTGCAGTTTCGCAAAGGTTGAGAGGGGATCACGCCGCACAGCCTCATCGAGCTGAATCCTTGCCGCCGGCCACTGCCCCTGGTTGCCTAATTCAATTCCCCGGTGCAGAGGCTGATAGGCCCAGACCGACCAGACGCCTAAACCGACCACGGGGATCATCAGCAGGCCGTGGCGCCGCCCTCGTCCGCTCACAGGCATCACCATCGCTGCCATCCACGCAGCCAACACCATAGCTGCAGGACTGACATAGGGCGTCTCGAAAAGACTGTGCACCAGATTCGCGCCCAGCGATGCCAGCGACGCCATCTGCCAGAGCTCATCGCCTGCCTCCCCTCTCATCAGATGGCGGAAGGGAATGGCGCGTCCAAACTGCGCCAGCATGAAGACGGCGGCGCCCAGGCCGAGGAGGCCGGTTTCGGCAAGGAGGTTGTGGATCACGCCATGCGCCTGGTTGTAAATTACAGATGGCGGGACCTGCCATACGGGGAGGAAGGCGGAGGCGAAGGTAAACAACCCTTGCCCGGTGACCGGCGAGCGCAAGAAAACCTTCCACGCCGTGTCCCAGTAATAGCCGCGTGCGTCGGCCAGTGTGGCCCCGTGAGAGGCATGCTCCACCAGCCGCATACCGAATACAACCACCGCCGCCGCCGCCGCCGTGCCAACCGCTGCCGCCAGCCGACCAACCGGATGCGCGAGAACACGGCGCGCGAAGGCCCATGCCATTCGTCCTTTAAACGCGGCAAAGATCGCGCCCCCGGCTGCCATGCCCAGCCAGCCGCCGCGGGAGGAGGTATAAAGCATTGCCACCCCCGCCCCGGCCAGCGCCAGCCCCATCAGACTCTTGAGCCAGAGCCGGCGCGTCTCAACCATCTCCGCCAGCAGCAAGGGCCAGAGGAAATTCAGGCCGGTGGCCGTGGGGTTGGGCGCGGACACGCGGAACGACACCTGCGGCAACAACCCCAGCGCCAGCCAGTCGCGCCAGAAAGCGATCACCTGCCCGAGCGCGAGGCAGACGACCACCAGCGTGGAGAGATAAATCGCGCGCCCCATCAGCCTCCGGCTGAGACCTTCGGCTATGCCATCTACCGTGACCCAGTAGACGCCCGCCCACACCGCGCCCAGCCACACGCCGGCCGCGCTCCGTCCCGGATCAAGCGAGAAAACGGCGCTGACCGCCGCCGCGCCCAGACCAAGCAGGATCGCGCCGTCGAGCGGGGTCCGGGCGAAACCGCGGCCACGCCGGATGCGCCAGGCAAACCACGCGGTCAGGCCAACAGCCATCAACCCGACCGACAGCACGTTGAGTGAAAACGAGACCAGGCCGTAATAAGCGCCCCCTCCCCACAACAAATAGGCCACCGCCAACACGAGCCCCACGCGGGCGGCGGCGGGGGCAAAGTTGAGTGGTCGCATAGGGAGGTAAGTAATGAGATGGCGTGAGAAGAGCCAGGACGAGCCGGGGTCAGTAGGCCCCCTGGCCGGTGATGACGACCCCGATGGTCCTCAGCAGGATCTTCACGTCCAGCCACAGAGAATAGTTACGGATGTAGTACAGGTCAAATTGTGTGTTCAGGTGCATAGGCAAATCGCTGCGCCCGCTCACCTGCCACCAGCCGGTGATGCCCGGCGGCACCGCCAGGCGCTGGCGCTGCCACGGCTCATAATGCTCCACGATGAATTGCAGTTCGGGGCGCGGCCCCACCAGGCTCATTTCGCCCTTGAGGACGTTGAAGAACTGCGGCAGCTCATCCAGGCTGGTGCGGCGCAAAAAACGCCCGACGCGCGTGACGCGCTTGTCATTTGGGGCCTTGTAAATCTGACGTCCCTGTTCGTCCAGGGCTACGTCGGGTTGGCGCATGTCGGCGTCGGAGACCATCGTGCGGAATTTGTACATCCAGAACAGGTGGCCGTTCTCGCCAACCCGCTGCTGCTGGAAAATGACCGAGCCAGGGGAATCCAGTTTGATGGCGACGGCGATCAGGATCATCGCCGGCCAGGTGAACAACACGAGGAGCGCTGTGACGACGAGGTCGAAGATGCGCTTAATGGCCCAGGTGAGGCCGGAGAGGCGCGGCTCACGCAGACCGATGAGCGGGATGCCGCCCAACGACTCGACCGACGATTGAACGACGACGAGGCGCAGATAGTCTGGGACGAGGCGGACACGGACCGGGTGGGTCAACAACGAATAGGCTAGCGCCTCGACGGCTGCATACTGCGCTGAAGGCAGGGCCAGGATCACTTCGTCCACCTTCCGGGCGCGCACCAATTCAGACACGTCGGCCAGCTTGCCCAGAATTGGCAGCCCCGCCGGGCCAATCTCGGCCGCGTCGTCGGCGCAGCCGACGATTTCCACCGAATCGCCGAGGCGTGTTTTCACGGCGTTCGCCACGGCCAGGGCTGCTTCGTCCGCGCCGACCAGCAGGACGCGGCTGAGCGGCCGCCCGTGCTGGCGCAAGATGCGCAGGACGACGAGCGCTATAAAACGAATCCCGACCATCAGCGCCAACTCAAAAATCAGGAAGTAAATGACGGCCAGGCGGGGGAAGTCACGGAAGGAGAAATACAGCATCCCGGCGAAGACAAAGGTCGCGACGCCCACCGCGCGCAGCAGGCTGGCCGGGTCGCCCATGGGGCGGGTATCGCGCTGAATGTCGTACACGTGCAAGGCGAGGAACGTGGAGAGATAAACCGCCGCGACCATCAGGTGGATGATCGGATTGAGGTAAGTGTTTGAGGCGTCGAGCAGCCGGCCCAGCGGGATCACTCGCCGGGCGTAGTCGGCGGCGAAGAGCGCTATTTGAGTCGCCAGGGCATCCGCCAGAATCAGGATGATGATCAGGTGGCGCATCCGCGTAAACATGCCTGAAATTATATGCCGGGCACAAAAAGCGGGTCAATGGGGTAGAAGTTCTGGTGGTCAGCTCCCAATCAAGCCAAAACCAAGTCGCCCGTGGTGAGTGTGACCGTGAGCGAAAAGCGATGGGGTGAGGAGGAGAAATAGGGCGTCACCCACGCGTTGTCGGCGATCCGGATGAAACGCTTGTCGTCCAGGCGGATCGTCGCGAGCGGACCGGGGATCACGCGGATTTTGACGGCCATCCCCTCGGGCACGCGGAGGGCGAGGTCGCCGAACGTCAGGCGCAGGTCCATCTCGCCCTGCCCCGCGGCGGGCAGCGTTAAATCCACGTGCCCGGCGAGCGAACGCAGCGAGAGGGCGCTGACATTCAGGTCACGCAAGTTAAGATAGAAATAACCGATGGTCGCCTGCAGATCAAAAGACCAGGGCAGGTTCTTGACGAGGTTCGCCGTCCACTCGCCGGAGACAAAGGGCGGGGCGAGGCGGTGATCGAGGATAAGCCGGGCGCGCGCCTCTTCCACCTGCAGGCGCGGCCCCGCGTCGTCCGCGAATTGTCCGACGGCCAGTTGGGTCGAACCTACGAACGCCGCGACGCGCACGTCGGCGACGGCGGTGGACACTTGCAGGCAAGCGGCTTGGTATTGTTCGCGGTCAATCGCAAAGGGCGGCGGCGCGAAGGTGTGTGAAGCGCGACTGGCAAGAAAGATGACCAGCCCGGCGGCGATGACCAGCGCGGGCCAAAAGGCGGCCGCGTGCGCGAGCGGGCCGGCGAAGCCGAGATTCAGGCCGAGCAGGCCCAGGCCCAGGCCAATCAAGATCAACGCCCAGAGCGCGTAGCGCCGGCGCTGGCGGAGCAGGGCTCGCACCGAGCTATGCGCGGAGCCGTTCTTCGGAGGCGGGGAGCTCATCGTCGGCGGATTATAGCAGGCCGGGGAAGAACAAACGGGCCGCCCGGCATGCCGGGCGGCCCGTCTGTCGGGGCGTTCACCTGTGCCTGCCTGTCCTGGCGGTCAGGCCAGGGCGGCGCAGGCGCAGGCCATTGACCGCTCTTATTCGCGCAGGTAATCGCGTAGCTTGCGGCGGTGGGTCGGGTGGCGCAGACGGCTGAGGGCCTGGGCCTCAATCTGCCGCACCCGTTCGCGCGTCACGCCCATCTTCTTGCCCACTTCCTCGAGCGTGTAGCTCTCGCCGTCGAGCAGGCCATAGCGCAACTGCAGGATGCGCACCTCACGCGGAGGCAGGCCGTGCAACACTTCCGCGATCTGCTCCCTGAGCAGGTTGTGCGTAGCGATCTCCACCGGCTCGGGCGAGTCCTCGTCTTCGATGAAGTCGCCCAGCACCGAATCTTCCTCTTCGTCGGTGGGCGTCTCCAGCGAGAGCGGGCGGCGGGCGATCTGGATGATGTTCTCGACCTTCTTCGCCGTCACGCTCAAGGCGTCGCCCAGCTCGTCCATCGTCGGATCGCGACCCAGTTCCTGCGTCAACTGGTGGGAGACGCGGAGCATCTTGTTGATCTGGTCGCCCATGTGGACGGGGACACGGATGGTGCGGCCCTGATCGGCGATGGCGCGCGTGACGGCCTGGCGAATCCACCACGTGGCGTAGGTGCTGAATTTGTGCCCGCGGTGATAGTCGAACTTCTTGGCCGCGCGGATCAAGCCGATGTTCCCTTCCTGGATCAGGTCGAGGAAGGGAACGCCGCGCCCGATGTACTTCTTGGCGACGCTGATGACCAGCCGCGAGTTGGCCGTGATGAGGTGCTCCCGCGCGGCCATGCCGTCCTCGATGATCGCTTCGAGCTCGGCGCGTTTCTTGGGCGCCAGGCCGCTCCGCCGGGTGGCCAACCGCTCGCGGGCAAACTTGGCTTTCTCCATCCGCTTGGCGAGCGAGACTTCCTCGGGGGCGGTGAGCAGGGGCACCCGGCCAATCTCTTTCAGGTACAGGCCGATGGTGTCGTCGGCGTCAATCGCCGAGAGATATGCGTCCTCCTCCTGAAAGTCGCGGAAGGTCTCACGCTCCAGTTCTTGCTCGGCCTCATCCATCTCGTCTTCAGATGGCTCTTCGGCGTCCACCGTATCCACGATTTCGATCCCGGCGGCGAGCAGGGCCGCATGGGCCTCGTCCAACTGGTCAATATCCCGCTCAGCCTCGGGGAAGAAGCGCAGGATGTCATCGTAGGTGACAAAGCCCTTCTGTTTGCCCAACTCGACGAGCTGCTGGATGGCCGGGTGTTCCTCATCCGGAGCAAGATCCTCCGGTGCGGGCATCACCGCAAGCTTGGCCTCTTCCTCGATGGCAAATTCGGTCCGCGCCGCCTGAGGCTTGCCGACGCGGGTAGGTGCCACAGCTTTGGGCGATTTGAGGGTGGCCTTTTTCGGTTTGGCCTGTTTTCTGGTTTTAACAGTCATGTCACTCCTGAGAATAGACTAATTATTGCTAGAAATCAATACCATGTATTAGAGTGAAGGCTTATGTTAACATAAATCCGGGTGTCATGGTGTTAAGCAGGCCTATGGCTGTCCAACCCGGCAGCAGACTCGGGCCATCGTTCGCTGACTGAACCGTTGCGAACAGATTAAGGGGTCGCAGTCGGCGCGGGTACAGTAGCGGTGAGCGCCACAGTTGGAGCTAAAGTGGGCGTCGGGACGAAATAGGGAGGCTTGTCAAGCAAGCCTATCAGGCCGTCAATACTGCTGCTGTATACGACTAGAACTTCTGTTTCGCCGTCTCGTAACAAGTAATAGCCCGTGCCGGTCGGGGTCTTGTCGCCCACCACGGCCTTGAGCTGCGAGCCGTCAGCCAGTTCTACTCCAAGAGCATATGCCGGAGTCAACACCCCAAATGGGGAGAGATCAGTTGACTTGGTAATGCTCGTGCTAACCGAAAGTCCGGCCAGCTGCCCTACCGCGCTCGAAACCTGCTGGTCATCCGCGCGGCGTGATTCGGGCGCAGTGACCATCCAGGCTCCCTGGGCATCTTTTGCGACCTCAATCCTCCGGCTCTCAGCCATATCCACCACCGAGAACCCGGTCACCTGATCGCTGGTGAAGCTCCAGACCGTGCTGGAGAGGGCGCCGGGTGTAGGCGTGCCGCTCGCCGCCTCGTCTTTTGGCCTTTGGACGACCAACACATACAAGAACAGCAGCCCAAAGGCGATGACTAAAACAATAGTCGTGTTGCGATTCATAACGTTACGGTCATAAAGATCTCAGCCATCCGTTCCATCCGCTGACTAAACGTGCCGCCGCCGTATGAACCACACGACCCCGCCGAGCACGACGACGACGAGCGGCACGATGATCACGACGACGAGGAGAATCAGGTTGTCGGTCAACGCGTCGAACCGGGTGACGATGCGGGTCGTCGGGATTTTGGGCGTGAGGTTGATCAGGCTCTCGTCGGCGGTGGCCCAGTTCACGCTGTTGACGAACAGCTCTGCGTTGAGGACTTCGTTGGCGTTTGCGAATCGGTTGCTGGCGAAGCCGGCATCGCCAAAAACGACGAGGCGCGACTTGGCCGCCTTGTTCTCGGCCGCCACGGCGATGTTAAGCGGTCCCTTGCTATCTCCCTCATCCAGCGCCGGGCCGGTGGTCAGGCTCTCTATATTCGTTTCGCCCCACGAACCTTCGCTGGTGATGACCAAGGGGCTATAGGTGACGTCTGGCAAGGTTTCCGGGGTGCCGCTCACGAGCACGCTGCGGGCGGCCGGGAAAACGGTGGGGACGCGCTGCAATTTCTGGGTGATCGGACTATCCCCATAGGCGCTGCTCGCCGGAATCAAGGGCTGGCCGCGCACGCTGAAAAAGGGGTCAATGATCACGTCGGAGGATACCTGGAGGCCCCAGGTCGCGCTCAGATACTCCGCCAGCGGCTCCGCCGTCCCAGGCTCCGCTTGCATTTCGACCGGCGGATCCAGCATCACAATCAAGGCGCTGTTTGGAGTGGCCTCGAGATAGCCGCCGATGATGGCCACTTCGTCGCTGGTGACGGGCACTTGCGGGCCGGCAATCACCAGCGCCCGCGCGTCGGAAGGCACTGTCGCCGAGACCTGCAAATTGAGCGGTTGGATATCGTAGTTCTGTTTCTTGAGCAGATCCACCACGCCCGACAGGCCGCTCTCCCCCGTGTCTGTGGCGTCCAGCTCGCCGTGGCGCGTCAGGAAGTAAACGACGCGCTTGGCCGGGTGCGAGAAACGAACGAGCGCGCTGGTGATCTCCTGCTCGCCCGCAAAAGTGATCTCTTCTTTCTGGTCTCCCATGACCAGCACTAACGTGCCATCCCGCGTGATGCCGTATTGATTGGCCAGCGCCGGCTCGCCGTAGATGTCGTGAAACTCATAGGAGAACTTATCGCCCGAGGCGATGCGGTAACGATCCAGCAGTTTTCTGGTTTGTTCCTGCGAACTGACGAAGTTCGTCGAATAGAACCCGATGGCGGTGACCGGCTGAGGCAGCTGCTTGACCGCCTCAATCGTCTCCGGCGACAGCGTGTTCGCCTGATTCTCCGTGAAGTCCCACTGCTTGTTGTTCTTGTAGACGAGATAGTTTGCCAGCACGACGATCCCGGCGAACGCCAGCGTCATCACCAGCACGTTGCTGCCGTAGCGCGCCTGCCGGCCGGCCAGCCAGGTCTGCATGGCGCCGGGGTTGAGCAGCATGGCTAAAGCGAATCCCAGCGCGGCGATGGCGAGGCTGCTCTGGACCGCCACGTCGAACTGGCGCTGATAGAGATAGATGAAGGCGGCGACGATCAGGCCGCCGAGGCCCACCGCCACGCCCAGAGGGGCGAATTGTTTCAGTCTTGCGTCGCTCATCAACGCCACCTCCGCGATTCCACCACCCGGGTGGCCAGAAACAGAAAGAGGGCAATCATCGAGATGAAATACACCCCGTCGGACAGGTCCACCACGCCGTTGTAAAAGTTGTTATAGAAATGCCCGGAGAAGTCTATGTAGTTGAAGACCGTCGCCGTCGCGCTGGTATCGTTCTGGAACGGCAGGCTGATCAGCCACAGGAAGCCGATGAGCAGCGCCAGCGTCGTAAAGAAAGCGGCGATCTGATTGGCGAATAACGCGGAGGCAAACACGCCCACGGCCAGCATCGAGCCGATCATGAAGAGCAGGCCGGCGTAAGCCACCAGCAGCGCGCCGCGATCCAGTCCGGGCGTAGTGTAGTTATTCAGGACGAGCGCATACAGCCCCGTCACAAAAACGATCACGGCCATAAAGCCGAAGGCCGCCAGCCATTTCCCCGTCACCAGTTCCCATTCGCGCACGGGGGCGGTGAGCAGCAGCTCGACCGTCCCGGTGCGCTGTTCTTCGGACATCAAGCGCATGGTGACGCCCGGGCTGAGGAAGAGCATGAGCGTGACGAACGGGCTGAGCACCCATTGCACAAACTCCGGCGATCCGCCAAAATTCGCCACCCGCGACAGGTTGGCGTAAAAGATCAGGCCCAGGATCCCCAGAAAAGCGAACGCCACCGCATAGGCGACGGGCGAGACAAAGTACATATTGAATTCGCGCTTAGCAATCGTCCAGACATTTTTCATAGGTGTGGTCATGTGAGCGTGTGAAGAAACGTCGTTCGTGGCCCGTTTACCTGTCACGCCTCACGCGGCTCCTCCACAGTCTCGTCCTTCGTCAACTGGATGAAGATTTCCTCCAGGCTCACCCGGTCACGGCTGATCTCGAGCAGATTCCAGTTGCCGTTCACCACCGCGCGGGCAATCGCCGGGCGGATGTCCTGACCAGGCGCCGTTTCAATTTCGAACTCGCCGTCGGTGACCGGACCCACTTTAGCCACGCCGGGGAGGCCGCCCAGGACGTCCAGCAGCCCCACGCCGTCGCCATCCACTTTCAGGCGGATGCGCCCGCCGCCCGCAATCTGCATGCTCAGGCGTTCGGGGGTGTCCTCGGCCACAATCTGGCCGTCGTTGATGATGATGACCCGGTTGCACAGTTCCTGCGCGTGCGCGAGGATGTGCGTCGAGAGCATCACGGTCTGCTCCCGGCCAATCTCGCGGAGCAGTTTTTTGACCTCCACCTGCTCCTGCGGGTCGAAGCCATCCATCGGTTCGTCCATGATGAGCACTTCCGGCCTGTGCAACAGGGCCTGCGCGAGGCCCACGCGCTGGCGGAGGCCTTTGGAGAGATTGCCGACGAACGATTCGGCCCGGTGCTCGATATGGACCGTCTCCATCACCTCGTCTACCCGGTCCTCGCGGCTGGGGATCTGGCGCAGCTCGGCCATGAAGTCCAGGTACTGCACCACAGTCATCTCCGGGTAGAGGGGGACGTTCTCCGGGAGATAGCCGACGCGCTTGCGGACTTCGAGGGATTCGGTGAGCACGTCGTAACCGGCCACCACCGCCTTCCCCTCCGAGGGCGGCATGAAGCCGGTGAGGATGCGCATCGTGGTGGTCTTCCCCGCCCCGTTGGGGCCGAGGAACCCCACGATTTCGCCTTTGTTGGCGCGGAATGTCAGAGCCCGGATGGCCGTGCGTTCCCCAAAGCGTTTGGTGAGACCTTCAACTTGGATCATGCGACCTGCCTGGTAAGAAAAGAGGTAGAGAAAAAGCCAAAAGGCGAACAAAAAGCACTCAGTGCCATCAGGCCGCACCTTGTGCTCCGAATGATTCGCGCGCCAGACCCCCAGCGGGGGTTGCTGGAGACAATATACACCGGGTGAGGAAGGCAAGTCAAGCGTTACTCATTTTCCTCTAATGAAGGTTGACACTTCTCCCGCCCACAGGTACAATCGCGCGTCGCGCCCCCAGCCAGGGGGCAATTTTGCGCCTCCTCACGGCTAAATTCCATTCCATGGAGTACCTCACATGCAAGGTCTGACCCCCTTTGAACAGTTCGCCATTTACGCGGTCCTGGGCGTCGCCATTCTCGGCCTCGCCTACGCCTGGTTCCTGCGCTCGCAGATCTTGCGCGAGGACAAAGGCACCCCCAAAATGCAGGAAGTCTGGGGCGCGATCCGCGACGGCGCAGATGCCTACCTGCGCCGGCAGTTGAACTCCATCCTGCCGCTGATCGTGGTCCTCACGGTGGCCCTGTTCTTCTCGGTCTACATCGTGCCCCCCTCCCCCGAGGCGACCGAGCGATTTGCGGGCGCGAGCGACGCCCAGTTGCGCCTGTGGATCGGCCTGGCGCGCGCCATCGCGTTCGTGATGGGCGCGGGCTTCTCGCTCACCGTCGGCCAGATCGGGATGCGCATGGCGGTGCAGGGGAACGTGCGCGTGGCCGCGGCCTCGAAGAGATCGTTCGGGGACGCGCTGCGGATCGCGTACCGCGCCGGGACGATCACCGGCATGCTCACCGACGGCCTCGGCCTGTTCGGCGGGACGATCATCTTCATCATTCTCGGCAAGGCCGCGCCCGATGCGCTGCTCGGCTTCGGGTTCGGCGGCACGCTGCTCGCGCTGTTCATGCGCGTGGGCGGCGGCATCTTCACCAAAGCCGCCGACGTGGGCGCGGACCTGGTGGGCAAGGTCGAAGCGGGAATCCCGGAGGACGATCCCCGCAACCCCGCCGTTATCGCCGACCTGGTGGGCGACAACGTGGGCGACTGCGCCGGGATGGCCGCCGACATCTTCGAGAGTTATGAAGTCACCATCGTCTCCGGCCTGATCCTCGGGTTGGCCCTCTTCCACATCACCGGGCGGCTGGAGTGGATCATCTTCCCGCTCATCGTGCGCGGCATCGGCGTGCTCTCGTCCATTATCGGCACGTACGTGGTGCGCGGCGGCCCCGGCAAGGGCGGCGATGCCTTGGCCGCTATCTTCCGCGGCTTCCTGTCCTCTGCCGCCATCTCCGCCGCCCTGTTCTTCGGCGCGGGTTTCTTCTACCTGAACACGCCCGAAATGGCGCCGTGGGGCGGCTGGTGGCGCACGCCGCTGGCCGTAGCCGCCGGGGTCTTGCTGGCGATCTTGATTGACCGCCTCACCGAGTATTTCACGGGAACGCACAACTCGCCGGTCAAAGAAATCAAGAAGGCTGCGGACACCGGCCCGGCGACTCTCATTCTGCAAGGCATCTCAGTCGGGTACGAATCGTCCGTGTGGGCCGTCATCGTCATTGCGCTCACCATCGTCGCCTCGATCTTCATCTTCGGCACCATCCCCGGCCTCGACGCCGGCCAGCGCGTGTCGTTCATCCTGTATGGCGTGGCGATGACCGGCATCGGGATGCTCACGCTGACGGGCAACAACGTGGCGATGGACTCCTTCGGCCCGATCTCCGACAACGCCAACGGCATCGGCGAGATGTCGTGGTCCGGCATGGAAGACGAGGAAACCAAAGCGGCCCAGCAAATCATGGCCGACCTCGACGCGGTGGGCAACACGACCAAGGCCATTACGAAAGGTGTGGCGATTGGCTCGGCGGTGATCGCGGCGGTGTCGCTCTTTGGCTCGTTCCTCGTGGACGTGAGCCGGGCGCAGAACTCGCTGGGCGTCCCAGCGGCTGAGCAGATTCAGGCCATCGGCATCCGCGTGGACATCCCGCAGGTGTTCGTGGGAATGCTCATCGGCGGGGCGTTGCCGTGGCTGTTCTCGTCGTTCGCCATCCAGGCGGTGAGCCGCGCCTCAGCGCTCATCGTGCAGGAGGCCCGCCGCCAGTTCCGCCTCGGCGTGCTGGAGGGCAAGGTCAAGCCGGACTACCGGCAGGCCGTGTCCATCTCCACCACCGCCGCGCAGAAGGAGCTCGTCGGGCTGGCGCTGCTGGGCGTGGTCACGCCCGTCGTCGTCGGGCTGATGCTGCAGGTCGAGGCCCTCGGCGGTTTCCTGGCGGGCATCATCCTCTCCGGCCAACTGCTCGCGGTGTTCATGAACAACGCCGGCGGCGCGTGGGACAACGCCAAGAAGATGATCGAGGACGAGCCGAAGAAGCCCACGGAGAACCTGGGCAAAGGCTCCGAGCGCCACAAGGCGGGCGTGGTGGGCGATACGGTGGGCGACCCGATGAAGGACACCGCCGGCCCCGCCCTCAACCCGATGATCAAGGTGGTGAACCTGGTCTCCGTCATCATCGCGCCCATCGTCGTGCAGTACGCCGGCGCGAGCGGCGCGACGCAGGTCGTGGTGTGGGTCGTGGCGCTGGCCCTGCTGGGCGTGCTCGGCTGGGCCATCCTGCGGAGCAAAGCCCCTGCGCCGGAGATCAAGGCGTAGTTCAGCCGTCAGTCGTCCGTAGCCAGTCGTCAGACTGCCCGTTGCCGAGAGGTCGGCGGGCAGTTTTGTTTTCACGGTTGACACGGATTCGCTTCACGCGGGTTGCACGGGGCGTTGTAGCCGCCCATTCCGTCCATCTGTCTTCTTTTATCCGCCCGTTGCGGTTTGGCCCTGCGCCGCCAGCCAGACCTGTATTCTTTCCGCCGCCCAGTTCGCATCGGCGGGGCGCAGGCGCGGAGGCGGAGGCGGGTTGGCATAGTCTAGTTTGGCGGCATAATTGCCGCGCGTATACACAGTGGTCAGAATTGCTTGCAGATTCAAAGGCACATCTTCAAAGGGAGGGCGCAAGGGGACCGCAATCGTAGGCAGAATATCGCGCAGGTCAAAGAGCCAGACCAGGTATGGCCGGGGGACCTGGCTCCGTTTCAGTAGCGCATAGTACGCGCTTTTGCCGGCCACCTCCTTAGGCCGCTCTCCAGCCCGAAGCAAATCTATCTCTATCCAATGCGCTTTAGAGGCCATGACCGTCTTGCGCTTCTGCACAAAGGCCCGTCTCCCTTTTGCGCCAGCCGCCTTGTTGAACGGGGACAAAACCTCTAGGGTCGTCACCTCCGTCCGGTTCTCTGCGTCGTAGATG